>Ga0137409_10000109_pt1 | contig 75283 bp, 63 predicted proteins | sample CZODoug1_16funga_FD_122059 | JGI IMG/M metagenome (GOLD analysis project Ga0137409, IMG submission 122059) | Vadose zone soil fungal communities from Angelo Coast Range Reserve, California, USA - CZODoug1_16fungal (Hybrid Assembly) | ecosystem: Environmental > Terrestrial > Soil > Vadose zone... | reverse complement strand
TATGGTCTTATCGCTGTCGGGATGACCCGGAAGTACAACCCGCAGCGTTGGATAGCTGTTTTCGTCCGCCACAACCAGGCGCATCCCGCTGGCATTCTGGACGGCAGGGGGAGCTTGCGTGCGCCCTGCTGGACCGAAAAATAAACTAGCCAAAAGGCTAAACAGTAGGCGTTTTCGCATGGCTTTTTGCTCGACAATCCCCGCAGTTTTACCCGGGATTTCCATTTCGACCTCCTGGATGGCGTCTCTTTTACACCCAACACTTTGCCAAGTAAATCAATTCGTCTTTCCTCGCCTGATCTTGCAGCTCGCGAGACCGCCAAACCCAGTTCGCGTTGATATCCGATCGCCTGGACTTCCGTTCCGAAGCATTTTCTCGGACACCGCTCCCTCTTGTTTCATTCCCCGGGCCGCTTTGCCGCAATCGCCGCGCCTCAGCCTGCGGGCACGGGTAGCGCCCAGATCCGCCGGAGCAGCATTCCGAAGAGGTGTCGCGTCAGGCGGCTCTTGGCCAGCAGCAGCCAGTAGTGCCACGCATGCTTCACCAGCCGCCCGCCCCTCTTCACCAATCGCTGCTGCAAGCTCGTCAGGGACCAAGCGTCAAATTCGGATGGTTGCAGGTTCGCAGAACTTGCTGAAAGGAAGGTTGGTTGCGGGGGGTGGATTTGAACCACCGACCTTTGGGTTATGAGCTAAACGATCAACAGCTAAGTTGTTGTTGATACTACTGCTCTTCCCTGCCCGCATCCTCCCAAACCCGATCGAACTACCCCCACTTTTGTGTCCAAGTTGTGTCCAACTTTAATCCGCGCCGACGTTCGCCAAATCGTTAGAGCGGATCGCAGGAGGAAACCAACCTGGAACTTCAAGATAGTCACGGCAACAGTCTATGTGCGAGCGCTGTACCAGCGTTCCGTGCGTTCTTCGCCGTTTCTGGCTTAGCGTCTGGACTGTACGTATACGCCACAATAACCGGAGAGCGTGCGCTACTCGCAGATCTGGGTGGCACAGACCCGCCGCGAAGGGGGTCCACCCAGGGGGTGGATGGAGGCTCCTCGCGGACAAAGCCTTTGCCGGATCTGTCGTTTCACGACTCCCTGATGGTCATTGATTGACGGTCCGCAACGCTACGGTTGCGAATCGCCAAAGGTCATGTCAGCAAAGCTGAAATCTTGGTTCAATCTGACCATGGCAAAAGGAGAATAGCGTACTCTGCTACCCGTAAATTCAAAGCGCATATCCTTAAACCGCACAACGTAGCCTCGCCTGCCTGATTCTAGTGCTTCGGTCTCAGTAATAGGAAATCTCGCCCAATCCATATAGGCCCGCCCCAACGAGCTGCTCTTGGCGGCAAGTGTTGCCAAAGTTTTCTCGGGCTTGTAGCGGATCTGCGTCTCGACCTGCGGATCAAGATCCTGACTCCGAGAATTCACTCGCACAGCCGTGACCGACCTCGCCGTTTCCACGACCCCCGTCCAGAGATACGGATTCCACCAAAGAGGGAAAGCTGAAGCCCGGACCGGACCTGCACCCTCGTATTGGCGCGCTTCGAGGGTATGAAGTGCCCGCCGGTGCTCATGATCACGAATGCCCCAAACTGCAACCACACCGATCAGCGCCATTGCTGCCCCTAAGCGCCCGCAAGGCATTTTGCTGGCGCGACCGAATTCCTCATTCATCAGGGCAGCCAGCACTGATAGGAACAGTCCTCCCAAGAGGAGCATGGTAACGACAGGGTCAGCGATGTAGACGATGTCCCACGAATACCATTTGCCGGAAAAGGGCCAATACGGACGCACGCCATAATTGTCCGTGAAATCGAGAAGGATGTGGCTCAGCCCGGCCAGATACGATAAACCAAATAGCACCCTCCAGCGCGGTGCGAGATCCTTGCCCTTGCGTCCTCTGAAACGCCAGATCATGTACATGAAACAGACTACAGCTGCCGCGACCAAGGCAACACCGACGAAAGAGTGGGTGAACCCGCGATCATGAATAAATCCAGCGACGGGACCTTTTAGCCCCACAAGCTCGTCGAGGTCAGGAGCCTCCGCAGTGAGTATGAGGGTCAGTGTAGCGAGCGCTGTCTGGCGATTCAGCCCAACCCGCGCGATGCACGCACCAGCGAGCACATGTGTGATAGCGTCCACGCCATCCTTCCCGAAGTAATGCTAGTGAGGTCACGGTCCGGAATCAACGGAAATCGGTCTTGGCGAAGAATCGCCATGTCACTCTCAACGCCACAATCGGCAATTTCCATAAGGAGATTGGGGAAGAGTTGCCAGTCATTCGAAGTACCGCCCTCGCGCGAATTCCACGCCTCGTGAGATCGTTGCCGGGCATCGCTAGACCGCGGAATCGGGGCAGTGACTGAGGATTTTTCACAAGGAATTTCACTACTTTGTCAACCGTGTACTTGCCCTTCCGCTTATGTTGTCTCCAGGCCGTCAGAGATTAGCCAATAACGCGCATTTCCGGTGTGAGCACGACATAACTACGAAGACAACATAATCCTAGGACGCGGTTCCGTTTTCACGAACCGTCCAAACTTCATCCTTCGATTGGCGGACTGAGCAGAGACCAGCAAACCCTGATGCGGTAGGATTGCAAGACAATAAAGATGAAGGGGATGTAAATGTTTCAACAAATCCGGATGACTGTCTTTGCCCTGATAGCCTGTGCAACTTTTGCCCAGAACGGTCGCTCGTCTCAGGGCGAGACTGCGCTCAAAACCCAGTTCGTCGCCGTTCAGCCAGATGTAAAGCTCGAGGTGCTCGACTGGGGAGGGACCGGGCGAAACCTCGTGCTTCTCGCAGGTCTCGGAAGCACAGCTCACGTTTTTGACAGCTTAGGGCCGAAGGTCGCGGCACACTATCACGTCATTGGGATCACGCGACGTGGGTTTGGTCAGTCCTCCGCACCCCAAACGGGTTTTGACGCAAGGCGGCTCGGAGATGATGTCGTCGCGGTTCTTGACGCCTTGCACATCGCTGATCCTGTCCTCGTCGGGCATTCGATTGCAGGAGAGGAACTGAGCGCCATCTCCGCCTACCATCCGGGGCGCGCTGCAGCGCTCATCTATCTAGATGCCGGGGGCACTTTCGCTCTCTACAACCCCGAGCATGGCGACTACACACCGGCTTTGGCGCACCTCAGAGACGATCTTTCGGCACTACAAAAGAACCTCTTCGATGACGGCCTCATATCGCAGACATTGACGGACATGGCGCTGTTTCAGGCGAACCTTGCCGAACTTCGAGGCGAAGTCGAAGGCGCAACGGGCCCCTCTCCGAAAGAAAGTGACCTTGCCAGCATTTCTGTCTTCCAGAGTTACCTGAAAGGCTACTACGGTGGCATCATTCCCGAATCGGAGGTGCGCCAGCTTCATCGTATTGGTGAGGACGGGAGGGTCGGCGAGTTCCTTGGGCACGGGTATGCAAGCCAATCTGTGATGCTCGAAGAAGAACGTTTCCACTCCATCGATACCCCCCTCCTAGCGATTTTTTCTTATCCTTCAGCTCCCTACCCAAGTCAGACGAGCGACCCGGCAAAACTCGCAGCCTATCGGGCCGCAGAAACGGGTCGCATAGAAGCTCAGATTTCTATCTTTCGGGAACAGCCCCATGCAAAGGTGATCGCGATTCCCAACGCCACTCACTTCATATTCCTCTCACGCGAGGAGGAAGTGATCTCACAGATCAGCGACTTCGTGAATAGCCTTCCAACTATGAGGAGTCTCTTTAATCGAGCCAAGCAGTGCCATAAAAATGCCGGGCAATCGGCAGCCACTCGTCCTCATATAGCGTCACCACATACATCGCTTGGAAAGGACGGGAATGGGGCAGCTCGAACCAAAATCCGTCCCTATAGTGCGTCAAGGCTGCTCGCTTCGCTGCATCTTCCGACCCATCCTGACGCAAGAGCTTTAACACCCCTTCGTCACCAATTTGATGAATTCCGTTCTGATCGCCTGAAAGCTGGGTTTGGTCAACGATCCATGGATAGGCAAGAAAAAGAAAAAACTGGGGCCGCGTACAAGAGGAGGATTCCCATTCCCGTAGCGGCAGGAGCAGCGATGCTTCGTCCAATGTACAGGACGCCGATAAGAACCCCGATCGTGATGCTCGCGACCAGAATGCCTGGCGCCCATATCGTGAATTTGCTCAATAGAAGCGGTAGGCCTACATAGTGGACATAGACCAGCATCATGGGGATGAGCGCCAGATAGTAAGCAGCGGCGAGAGTGAGGAGCACCAGCACTTTGGCCACAAACCAATCGCGGCGCTCCACCGGCGCCGTAAAGACGCTTTCCACGAAACGATTCGCGCGGGGGCTGGCTATCACTCCCGCAGCCAGTGGAATGAATGCGAGTGGCACAATGAAATACGCGATGATTCCGTAGCCGTCGAGCCAGGTGTCCTGCGTACAGACTGTTGCCAGACCCCCGATTGCAAGAAGAATGACGCCCGCACCGAGCCATGCAAAGCGCCCTCGCATCGTCGCTTTGAGCTCTTCGAGATAGACCGTTCTGATGGTGCCTTCCATTCTTGATCCGTAAGCCGAGACTCACTGTCTAGACCAGCCGCTAGACAGTGCAACTCTAGCGTTCCAAGCGAATCCCTATTGCTTGATGACGATAAACCACGCGGCCAGAATCGGGCCTTGCGGACCACGCCTGCGCTCACCGGCAGCGGGGGGCGGCGCGTTAGGATCGGGCGGCGGTGCAGGACCCCGTTCGGGCTGGAAGAGGTAAACGTTATGCGTCTTTGAATCGACACAGATGGTCTTCGCGCCTTGGAACGTCGTGACCGTGTCTACCACCGTGTACTTGTCGGGCGAGTCCTGGTGTACCACGGTGACATTGCCTTCGCCTCCGTTTGGGATGTACATCAGTTTCTTCGCGGCATCCCACCCCAAAGCGTCAACACGCGTACCATTCTTAATCGTTGCGACTACCTTGCCAGTATTCGGGTTCACCACGACCGAGTTGTTGCTGCAGCCGACCAAGATTCGGTCGGAAGCCTTGTCATAGGCGATGCCGGTAGGTCCCTTGCATGGATCAACAGGCCAGGAGGCGACAGCCTTCCATGTTTTGATGTCGATTTCCTGGATCGTATCTTTGCCTTCATTGTTGACAAAAATATGCCCCTTGCCATCGGCTGCCGCGCCTTCCGGTGCAGTATCTTCCAGGTCCACATTTCCAGCGATTTCGCCCGTCTTCGGATTGAGGGCGGTGAGCGTGCCAATTGGCCGGCTGTGATTGGTCAATATGATGAGGTCGTCGGGCTCATCGTACATAATGCCGTCGAGTCCTCCCTGCTCCACGGGAATCCGCTTAATTTCGGTCAGGGTCTTGAGATCAAACATGGTGACAGTCTTGTCGCCGCCATTGGTGGTAAAGCCGTGTCCAGCTTTAGTGGCGATGCCTGCCCCGTGGACGCCGGGAGTGTTCGGTATATCGCCGAGGACCTTCCCGCTCGATCCATCGATCACTATCATGTGGGTGCCACGCGAAACGAAAACTCTTCCTGTAGCAGATTCCACGGCGACATAGTCGGTACCGCCGTCACCCTTAATGTCGAACTTCTCCATCTTGAACGTCTGTGCATGACCCGTGCTGGGCGCGGCGACGATACATGCAAACAACACTGCTGCTGCGGTGAACAATCGTGCGGTCATAGAACCTCCTTGCGATTCGCGGTTATTGGAAAGAACTGAAGCTGGTTGTCCGGCGCGTAGGCCGGGGAACGAACAGACACGAATTACTTTGCCAAACAACATTGAGAACCTCCTACGATTCTTAACACTTTACGGATAAATTGAAACGACTACGAAGCCATTTGCCGAACAGAGAATCCGAGTTCACTTCTAAAAGACGACGAGCGTCCAAATGTAGGGAATAGAGTGCCCTTGTACCAAGCCTCGTCCACCCTGTTGAGTTTGTATTCTTCGGGATGTCCCATGAGGAACTGTTTCATCGATCGTTCAGTCACACGATCCTGATCCAACTGCAACCATCCCTTGCCGATCCATTCTTGAACACGAGCAGCACCGACACCGAGAAGAGTACGAACGTCGTCACGGGAGTAACCCTCCCGCACGCGAAGCTGAAGGCCTAGCTGAGCGACTTTAGCTTTAACCGAGTAATGCGTACGTCCGAGTCTTCGAGCGATGGCTGAAGCGCTCATAGTGCCGGCATTCTCCTGCACGAAGCGCAGCTCAGAGCACTCCCACCTGCGTCTTTCCACAAATGACAAGCCGAGAGCGCCAGCGCGAGCAGTGATGACAACACGCGTAAATCCGGTCTGTCTGAATGTGATTGAGGCCTCTAGAAAGCTCGGTCCTGTTGCGGGCTCCCATTTCTTTCATGATGGAAGCGCGGTGAACCGCCACCGTGTTAACGCTGATACCGAGATTCAAAGCGATTTGTCGGTTCGAGTAGCCATTTACGATTAAACGAAGTACTTCCAGCTTTCGCTTCGTCAACTTCACAACAGGAACCTCCAACTGATTTGCGGCACCTCACATCGGGACTTCATTTCGCTGGGCGCGTCATCTCAACGTCCAGCACTATCTGAATCTCGTCGCCAATCATTCCGTGCATTGTCGTTATACCGAAATCGTTGCGGTTAATGACTGTTGTGGCGCTCGCGCCCATCCGGACATTCCCCCTTGGGTCCTTGATTGCCTCTGACGGTCCCTCCACATCAAGAACCACTTGCTTCGTCACCCCATGAATTGTCAAGTCACCAGTGATCTTGAACTTGCCATTGCCACCGACTTCAGTCCGCGTCGATCTAAACGTCATTGCTGGATATTTCGCGACATCCAGATACTTCGTGCTCCGCAGATCGTTATCTCGCATCTGAACTCGCGTATTCACGGTCGCCGTGTCGATCGTGGCGTCAATGGAAAGCTTGGATGGATCGGCGGGATCGTAGTTTACGGCTCCAGTTGTCTTGTCAAATCCGCCGCGCACGGTTGAGATTCCCATGTGGCGGACGGAGAATTGTGCAGCGGTATGGTTAGGATCAATTTGCCAGGTTTGAACCTGTGCGACGCAGACCACCGGCGCGGAAAGCAGAACTGCAACGAGAGCCCGAACATTGATCTTATGGTTATTCATCTCGCTCTTTGAGAGTTGCACAGTGAAGCATCAAAGATACCGAACGCGGCAGACCGGTTACCGCAATTACCGTTACAGCGACCTACCGCGTTGCGCTGCGCCAATCGTCGGAGTCATCCGAAAGCGCGAATACCTAGTCCCGAACACCACGCCGAAGCTGCCAATGGATTCCGTTAATGAGGGTTACAACTGAGGGGCAAGCGCTTGCCTTTCCTCGAGAAACGATTCCACCTCGGACGAGGTTGGCATGGACGGCTGTGCGCCCGCCCGCGTTACCGACACTGCAGCGACCGCCGACGCCCACTCCGCTGCGCTTATTGGGTGTTTTCGGTTGAGTAGTGCTACGGCGAAGGCGGCATTGAAAGCGTCTCCGGCTGCGGTACTGTCGACAGGAGAAACCTTGTACCCTAGCAGTCGCTTTCGAGTTCCGTCAGCGAGAGCCAGGTAACTGCCGCGCGCCCCAAGTTTCAGGAGCACGTTCTTGCAGCCGCGCCCGAGCAAACTGCTTGCGGCCAGTTCGAGGTCCACGTCTGAAAGCTCTTTGAGCTTCCACCCGAGCAAAGAACAAGTCTCTGTTTCGTTGGGGGTAAGGTAAGTGACCTTCTCTAACAGCGATTGCGGTAATGGTCTTGCTGGAGCCGGATCGAGCACGAAAGGAACCAGATGCTCAACACAAATTTGGGCGAGAGATTCGACAGCATCGAGTGGGATTTCGAGCTGCGAGAGAACGATCCCAGATGTGCTAATCAAGCGCGCATTGGCCGCGATATCTTCTGGCCGCACTTCACCATTCGCACCAGGAACTACGGTGATCAAGTTATCTCCATCTGCGTCGGTAACAATCAATGCCACGCCGGAAGAGTTGTCGATGGAATCAACCGAGTCAGTATTCACGCCGGCGCTTAGCAAACTTGTCCGCAACGTTTCGCCGAAAGAATCTCTTCCGAGCTTGCCGATCATGTACACGTCGGCATCTAGCCTTGCCGCAGCAACCGCCTGATTGGCGCCCTTGCCGCCGGGAAACATCTTGAAGTTCGACCCGATGACCGTTTCTCCTGCAACTGGAATCTTCTCCGCCGTTGCGACCAGATCCAGGTTGATGCTGCCTACGACTACCACGCGTTTTGACATAGGGACCCTGATCTCCTGATTTTCTCGAACGTTTGAACTCGATCTATTTGCTGACCACAGGCGCAACTGCGATCGCTGTGAGTCCGACGAGCCTTCCGAGCATGGTGACCCGGCCGCCAAGACGGGCCGCGGCCACCGCTTGGTTCGCGCCCTTACCGCCAGGGAAAGTCTGGAAGCTCAGCCCGGCAACCGTTTCACCAGCAACCGGAATGCGTTGTGTGGCGGCTACCAGGTCGAGATTGATGCTTCCCACTACTACGATCCGCTTGGCCATAGGGATACCCAGTTTCAGTTCTCGCTTTCGCAGCGGTTCGGAGTTTACCGCAGCGATCACCGCAACGTCACTTCACAAATACTGGCGCCACCGCGACTGCGCCCAACCCCACGAGGAAACAAATGAACATCAATGGTATTAGCTTTCGCGCACTCGGAGGTGCACTGGCAAATTCTTTCCAGATGAAGACTCCCCATATGGCGGAAACCATCGTCGCACCTTGCCCGATCGCGTACGAAATCGCCGGACCAATGATCTGCGCATGGGAAGCGACAAAGTTCAATACCGCGCCCGTGCACCAGATCATTCCGCCCACCATTCCCCACAAGTGCCACGAGCCTCGTCCCTTAAAATAATCGGTCATGCTGACTGGCGGGCTCCCAGTCAAAGGCTTGCGCATGAGAAAGTAATTCACTGGAATCGCACAGAGGGCCGTACCCACCGCAAAAAAGAACGCAACCGAATAGGGACCAAGAGAATGTTCTCCAGTGATGGCTTTGATCACTAGCGGATAAAAGACGCCCATGAGAATACCGCAGGCCAGGCTTAACTGGATGCCGCGAGCACTCAAAGTTTTCCGTGTCGTCTCGCGCCTGCGGTACGCCACCGCGTCCAGTACAATAGCCACAACCACCAGTATCACCCCGCCAAATAACAGCAGAGGGCTCCCCTGCGGTGCAATGAAATAATTCAGAAGTACACCCACCACCAGTGCCAGCCCAATGCCGATGGGAAATGCGACCGCCAGGCCCGCGATCTCAATGGCCGCAACCAGCAGAAGGTTGGCGATGTTGAAGACCGCACCCCCGAGGAGCGCGAAGATAATGTGTCTCGTGTCCGTGTCGCGGATGTTATTGAGGAATGAGAGTTGGCCCCCGCCGGCACTGCCGAGTGTCAATCCCCAAAAAAGACTCGCCATGATGATGCCTATGACGTAATCCCAATAGAAGAGTTGGAAGGGCCAGCCGGGAGTAAGTTTCATGGTATTGGCCCATGAGCCCCAGCACAACATGCTTCCGATCATGAACAACAGTGCGACTCCGTACGCTTCCGGTTGATACATGGCCCTCCCAGTTCGAATCAAGTCTCCGCGCGAGTTATAGCCGGGAACGAGTTGGTGGCGCGAGCGACGGGGAAATCGCTCGCGCCAGCCCTCCTGACAACCTCTAGAACATGAATTTCATATTCAACTGCATGTGGCGACCTGCACGGCTACCGGTGATATATCCAAATTGGCTTTGCGCGTTGACTTGACGGTCATCGAAAGTATCGATGCTTGACCACTGGGTGTGATTGAAGGCGTTGAACGAATCCGCGCGGAACTGTAACTCACGGCCTTCGCCGAACAGCCTGAAGGACTTCTGCAGTCCCAGGTCCCAGTTGTTGATTCCAGGCTGGCGAAGATTGTTCCGACGTTCTTTGCCCCGAGTCAAAGCGAAGTTGGTTATCCCTTGCGAAATTAATGTCGGGTCTGTGCTGGCCGCGGGCTCCGTGAAGCAATTGGTGTTGAAGTAGTGGGTAAAGGTTCTGCTCCCGCGTGCAAGATTGCCGTTGCAGGTTTGGAGTGGAACATCTCCCATGTAGTCATAAGAACTGGTGTAGCCGTTCCAGACCGTTGTTGGCGCCCCTGATTCGAAGGTGACAATCGAATTGATCTGCCACGCTCCCACCGCCTCGCGCAGGAAGCGGTTTCCAAGCGCCTTTCCCGGCAGTTCGTAGGTGAAAGCTGCCACGAAGCGGTTGGTGTGATTGGCATCGGATGGGCCATAGGACCACTCCGGGTGCCACTGACCGCCGAGAGCCCGGGGCCCGCCTTCGCCACCCTCGCCGAAGTAGTTATCCATTTGCTTCGACCAGGTGTAGGAAACCTGGCTGGTCACGCCATGCCAGCCACGGGTCGTCAATTGGGCATTCAGGGCGTGGTAGTTATTGCTGCGATTCGGGTGGACCGCCCAAATCGATTCCCAGCGACCGGGAGCCGCCGCAGTAAGCGGACGCGCCTGGTAAAACGCATCACTGTTCAGGTATGTGCCTTGTGGCGGGGCGTTCAGGTCATACTGGGTAATGAGTTTCGTGCCCTTGGAACCTACATAGCCCAGCGTCGCCACCACGGCTTTCCCCAGTTCACGTTGGACATCGAGACTCCAGCGCTGGATGTAAGGCGCGATCGCACTTTTGCTATCGACCGTGCGGGTGTCGCTGCGGAGACCAAGCAGGCCACCGTCGGTGCCCAACGGAACCGGCCACGTGCCCTTGTTGATTGAGACGGCCGCTGGAAATACGTCGTTGAGGGTATAGAACGTCTCGGCCGGATCAGGCACCTGTACGGCGGAATTATAAGGAGATCCACCATATCCCGGGGAGTTGAAGAACATTTGGTCGAGGTATTTGTAGCGGCCCGTCTCGTAAAACATGCCGTAACCACCGCGAACCACCGTCTTGTCGGCCATCCGGTAGGCGAACCCGATGCGTGGCGCGAAGTTGTTCTTATCCGCGGGAAAGGGGGGATTGTGGCTTCCTGGAGTTAACCCGGGCATGACCATCCGATACCCCGGATACGTTGTGTCAAGCACGCCCCAGTAATTGTTCACGCTCGATGCGGGCAGAGCTACGTCATAACGCACGCCCAGGTTCATCGTGAGTCTTGGAGTCACATTCCAAGAGTCATTGAGGTATCCGGAGTACTCGGGCATGGCGAAATAGAGGCTGCCGTCCCCGCCAGTTAGCGGCGAGCGCTGGTCCATGGAGCTCACAAAGCCTATTTCGAACTCGGCCAGCCGATTGAAGCCGGAACCATCCCCGATGTTGGGTCCTTTGCTGGTGTAGTTCCCGTTAATGGTTGCTGATCGAATGACATCATTGTCCCGCTCATGACGACGCGACCAGTAAAAGCCGGTCTTCAGAGTGTGTCGGCCAATGATTTTCGAAATGTTATCCGAGAACTGGAAGATGGGAACGGCCTGGTACCAGTATTCGGTTGCTCCAAGGCTCAGTCCGGACGCAAAGGTTGGCACAGTGGGGTCGCCGATGATCACGGAGAAAGTAGAGTCATTTTTGATGTTGAGCAGGCCCAGGTCATACGACGTAAAACCGGCTCCGCCCGTAGACGTGTTTGTGAAAAGACTCGGGAGCCAAGTTGTTTGCATGAACTTGTTGATCTGCGCAGATTGGGTACTCCAGTTGTATGCACTGGTCCAACTCACGTTTAATTCATTGTTCAGAGTGGAACTAAAGCTGTGCACGTAGTGAACCTGGTAAGTATTCACGCGATGAACGGGACCGTCGCCGAGGGCCAGCGACGGAATCAACCCACCCTCATTGATCTTGCTGCCGGTATCGCGCAAGTAGCGGAAATAGAGAATGTCGCGATTGGTTAAATCGTAGTCAACGCGAGCTGTGGAATTGTCGTTGTTGATGCCGGCGGTATTGGTTCCCGACCAATTGTTGAAGTTGTTGGGATCGGGCGACACATATCCGGTTGGCTGGGGAAAATGCGAAAGATAAGCCAGAGCTATTGGACTAGGGTTGGAAATGACGTTGTTCGAGAATGGCTGGCGCAACCCGGTGCTCGGGTCATAGGTGGTTGGGTCGTAGATCACAAAGCGGCAATTGGCGGGCGCGCTCGACGAGCCATCGCACGACGCTGGATTCACCGGGAAGCGAGTCAGCCAGGCACTGAAGTCCCCAGTACGCTCGGCGGCGGTGGGAACGTAGGAGCTGAATGTGCTCAGGCCGCGGTTGCGCAAGCGCTCGAATGATCCAAAGAAGAACATTTTCTTCTTCCCATTAAATACTTTTGGGATGTACACGGGACCACCAACCGTGAAGCCATACTGGTTCTGGTGATACGCATTGCGGCCCAAGCCCTGATGGTTACTGTAGGGATCGTTAGCGTTCAGGCCTGAATTCTGGAATGAGTCGTACACCGTCCCATGCAGGGCATTGGTCCCCGATTTCGAGGTCACACTAATTTGGCCCACATCGCGGCCGTACTCCGCCGAGTAGTTCGAAACTTCTACCTTGACCTCCTGGATTGTGTCCTGGTTCACGTTCATGACCGGACCTTCCACCCAGTTGTCGTTGTTGTTTAGACCGTCGACGTAATAGCCGACACCGTACTCGGTACCACCTACATTCAACTGCTTAGCGCCCGGACTGGTTGCCGAAGCAAGTCCCCAGGCCGTGCGTGCATTATCGCCGGTGCCGCTGTTGAAGTTTGGCACGATCTGGGCGTAATTCAGATAGCTGCGGCCCTCGATGGGCAGGTCGCGGACAAATTTGTTATCAATGACTTCCGACACGTTCGCATCATCGGTCTGGATTAGCGCCGCGGCGGCGGTAACCTGCACTGTCACTACGCTTTGTCCTATTTTGAGTCCGAGGTTGACGCGCCGAGTGGTGCCGTTTTCGAGGCTCACCGCGGTCGAAACGGTATGCGCGAAACCTTCTTTGATTACCTCGACCTTGTATTGGCCGGCTATGAGATTGGGAAATTGATAGTCACCGTTCGCGTTGGTGGCCGCATTCCACTGGACGCCGGTGTCCACGTTGGTGAGCGTTACTTTCGCGTCTACGATCGACGCCCCTTGCGGGTCGACCACCGTGCCCACGATGGTGCTAGTAGTGACGACTTGGGCCATCAACCCCGTGGCCACAAGAACGAAGAACCCGAACAGCAACGCCCTGTAGTTCCGCATACACGCCTCCTGGCACAACGAAGTGCCAAACTCTCGCTGGAAAGTCGTTTTGGAAAATTATCGAGTGAAGCAATAATTTGAAACGTTTCAAATCCCAGCGAAAGTCTAGTCTGGTCCCTCAATCACTGTCAAGCAGAAAATCGCGAGGTTGTGAACCGCGCATCAAAATGGGAAGGAACGAGAAGACTTTGCAAGCCTTCAGCCAACGCCGACCGTCTCTGCATATCGCCGTTTTCGCCGGGGGGCGGGGGCGATGATGGCTGGCGAAGGCGGAGCAGCCGAGTGCCGGACCTTCAACTCAGTCTGCAATACCAATTTCTTAGCGCGCTGTTTCAGGCCATCAATACGCTCCAATAAAAGGCGTGCCGCCGTTGCGCCAAGCTGATAACCAGGTTGGTGCACCGTGGTCAACGCCGGGGCCGTGAACTCGGCGAAATCTAGGTTGTCAAAACCGACGATCGATAAATCTTCGGGACACGACAGGTTCAACTCGCGAGCCGCCAACAACACCCCAAGCGCCATCAAATCATTACACGCAAAAATGGCGGTAGGCCTGGGCACCATTCGGAGCAGCCGCAGGGCGGCCTGATATCCGCTGGGGCGGTCGAAACGCGCTTCCTGAATGTATTCCGATTCAATGGACACGCGTGCTTCGGCGAGCGCACGTCGAAACCCTTTTAATCGCTCGACCGCGTTGGTCAGATGGAGAGGTCCGGTAATCACTGCAAGATGTCGGTGGCCAATGCGCAGCAGGTGCCGGGTGGCAACGTACGACCCCTCTTCGTTGGCCACGAGCACAACATCTCCATCCCAACCCGGAGGTCGGCGATCAATACAAACCACCGGAGGCCCTGAGCTGACCACCGACCGCAGCAGCGCTGTGATGTGACTTTCCGCGGCTGGAATGACCAGTAATCCGGCCGGGCGATAGGACCGCAAATCATTGAGGTAAGAAATCTCTTTTTGGGGGTCATTATCGGTGTTACAGAGCACGACGCGGTAGGAGCGCTTGTAAGCGACGTCTTCCACGCCCCGCACGACTGCAGGAAAAAACGGGTTCGTCACATCGGGGATAATCATCCCCAGCATATTAGTTTGATTGCGACGGAGACCACGTCCTAATTGGCTGGGCTGGTATCCAAGGCTCCGAATCGCCTCGAGGACCCGCAGGCGCAATTTCTCCCGGACCTTTGCGGTCCCGTTAATGACGTGCGACACCGTGCCGATCGAAACATCGGCCCGTTCAGCGATTTGCCGCATTGTGGCGGGGATGCTCATGCGAAAGCCAACCCGTATGACAGGGTAGCAGGTTTGCCTGAGCCAGAGCGCTCTGGACTCGCGACTCCAGAGCGTATCACTCTCGGCCTGTTATTCACGGTCCTTCGTGCTGGTGGTCCCCGTTACTCCGCATCTTGGGCACAACGGAAACCCAGTCCTCCCGATCGATCCATGCTGGGCGCCATCATCAGAAGTTTGCCGTGCTCGTCGAGTTTGTAGGCCTGCGGGAAGTACCAGATGGATCCCTGGGGTTGGTAATAACTGCCGCCACGGAGAATACCTCCGCGCGTATGGTCATCCTGGAATTCTTCCGTCCACTGCCAGACGTTTCCTACTAAGTCCATTACACCAAACGGGCTGGCACCTTGCGGGTGCGCGTCGACCGCATCTGGTCCGTGCATGGTACGGCCCTTGTCCGGTGCTGGAACCGCGTCTGCCTTCCAAGTATCGCCCCAGGGATAGACGCGACCATCCGTACCTTGTGCCGCATACTGCCATTCCCATTCATGCGGCAGACGTTTTCCCGCCCACGCAGCATAAGTTCGAGCATCTTCAAGGGACACCCACGTCACCGGCTTGTTGTCCCAGCTGGCCGGATACGTGCCGTTCTTCCAATCCCGGAGAAAGTTCAGATCATCCTGCGGATGATAATGAGTCGCATCGAGAAACTTCTTGAACTGGATGTTGGTCACCGGATACTTATCGATCCAGAACGATTTCACGTGCAGCGGATGATCGTGAAAGCGTCGCGGGGAATCCTCCCATGGATATTGCACGTCGACCCCGACGTCGTTGAAACCTTCGATCTCGATTCCGGATACGCGAAAATCGAAGTCGGCTTCGGGGATCTTCACCATATCCGCGGGCGATCCCGAGGGTGGCTTGGTTGAGGCGATGGCTACGATCTGCTGAGGTAGCACTTTCCACTCATGCGAGAAAGTAGAAAGCGGGGTCGAGCTCATCTCCCTCATCGTCGACATCAGTTTCTGAATGGAGGGATCAGGGCCGGCAGGAGAAGCCAGAATTGCCCCATAACCGTGCGCCTCAATGCGGAAGCTCAGCACATTCCGGCCAGCCTGATTTTTCGCGGGCGTGAGTTCGACACCGTGATAAAGGTCGAAATAGCGGACGCCCTCCTCCGGCGCCAGTGCGATCTGCACACCCTCCACGTCATAATCGTTTCGGTTCACAATCGTCCAGGCAGTTTGTTGACTTAGTGGCCAGCGGCTGGCGAAGACGCCATAGCGCAACATCGGCACCATCGGTTCCCAATCGGTGCTTACCAGGAACGGCGCGACTGCGCGTTCGATGGTTGCTACACGGTGTGTGGCTTCAGCATCCCGCGGCGTGATCCCGTTCCAGATACCCCAGATATTCTCCCAGCTTTCCCAACCCACGCCGTTGAAAAAGGCGAACTGCAGGTTATCGGTCTTGTCGCGCTTCCAGCGATCTGAAATGTTCACCATGTGGCGTGGTTCCAACCATTTGTACTTGTCAACCATGGGAACAAACGGATACTGATATTGGCCCCAGGTCATGACATTCCAGGCGAGTGCCTCGTCGGACGGGCCGCCCTCTGGCTCAAAGACAAGAGGATGACCAATCTTGTCGGCAGCCATTGAAAAAGCGAGCGGCACACCGTCTTGTGTGTCGCCGTTAATTCCGTCTGCTCCGATTTCTGCCATCAAGTTAGCAATAGCGTCTGGCCACGGCATTCCCGGATCCCTCGTGCCTTGATCCCACATCATCATGGGAAAGAGTACCCGTACTCCGCGACGGTGGAAGTCCGAAATCATCTGGCGCACGCCCGGAATGCCTCCGGGCATCGAACGGATCATGTCGTGCGAGTTGCGGTCGTCGATGCCCATGTTCGGGTACATGGGCCAGATGAGGACAGCGTCGATTCCGCCGTATCTTTTTTCCAGATCACCCAGATAACGATCGACCGTGTAGCGGTGGCCTACCGGATCGTAGAAATAGCGGTCCTCCGCCATCATCTGCGGTTGGAAAAAGCTGGATTGCGTCCACTTGAACTCCGAAGAGTCGTAGCGCGACCCGTTGTAGCCGATGCGAATCTTGCGTTCATCGCGCCAGTGGCGAATGTCGGCCAGCCAGGAGTCATGCTCGTTCTGAGTGCAAGGTGCGGATCCTCCCTCCCACGCTCCTTTCATGTTGAGGCAGCCGGGGGTGGGAATCTGCTGACGATCGGCACGAAAGCGGGTGTCTTGTGCTGAAAGCACGGAAGTCACGCCTAGAAAAACGACTAGGCCATATCGAGCGATGTTGAGTCTCATGAAGACAGCTCCTGTTCCTGAAAATAACTTTCCGACCCGCAAATATAAAACGTTTCAAAGTGTTTGTCTAGCTTAGGATGCATTGGAGACGCTTTGTCAATTTTCGTCGGATTGTTGTCTGAACAAACTTCTTGGACAGATCCGTTGAGTTTCAAGTCATGCGCAGGGTTATTTACGGGGTTCTTCGATATTCAGCACTCGATCCACGGCTACGTCAGTGATTGTTTGTTTGGTGCCGCTTGGCCAATGAATCTCAATCTCTTTGATACGTCGATTGGCTCCTAGGCCGAAGTGCACCCGGACATCGCTAGAAGAGGCATACCCGACCGCGGTCGTGACCTCGTTCCACTGCGATTTGCCGTCTTCCGTGGTGATATGGACCTGTGCGCCGATCGCCATTCGATTGCTTCTTGTACCAACGAGGTTGAGCAGAATCCAGTGCTGGCTAGGATCCGAGATGTTGTGGAAGAGTTTGACCGGGCCACCCAGCACCGATACCACGGCATCGATGCGTCCGTCATTGTCTATGTCGCCGAATGCCACGCCGCGATGGGGGGCTTCTTTTTGGAAGTCTGGGCCTGCCTCGGCGCTTACGTCCTCGAACTTGCCGTTCCCGAGATTCCGGAACACCGAATTCGGTTCTGGGTACCGCCGTTCGGCCACCAGTTTACCGACATTGTCCAGCACGTTGGACCGTGCGACGAACAAGTCCTTCCATCCGTCGTTATCGAGATCCACGATTCCGTTTCCCCAGCCCGACATTTGTGAGGTTGGCCGTGCCAGTGCACTCGCCACGGTCAGGTCCGCGAAGTCACCGCGCCCGCGGTTGGCGTAGAGCGGGAAGGTCTCGAACTCGACCGACGTGTGCCAGATGTCCGGGAGTCCATCGTTATTCACGTCGCGAAAGTCCGCGCCCATGCCCGATAGAGCTGCGCCATTCGCTCCGTAGGCGGCCCCGGCCGCCTCGCCCACTTCCTCGAATCGTTTCCCGCCGAGGTTGTGGAGAAGGAAGTTGGGCGTCGTGTCATTGGCTACAAAAGCATCAAGGAATCCATCGCCGTCATAGTCACCAAACGACACACTCATCCCCTTGCCATATAAAGAGGCAATGCCGGTTTGTTCGGAAACATCGGTAAAGGTGCCGTCGCCGTTGTTGCGGTAGAGCGTGTTGTGGGTCGGACGGTAGTAGTTGGGATGACAGTAACCGCGGGTACCGCCCCCGATTGTGCAGTAGGGGTCTTGGTTCACTTCCCATTTGCAGTAATTAACCACGAAGAGGTTCAGAAGGCCGTCGTTGTTGTAGTCGAACCAACCGGCCCCAGCGGACCACATCTTCTTTCCATCCAGCTTCGCGCCCTGCAAGCCTGCTTTCGCGGTCACGTCGGTGAACGTTCCATCCCCGTTGTTGTGGAATAACTGGTTGTCTGTGACGTTGGCAACAAATATGTCCGGCCAGCCATCATTGTCGTAGTCGCCCACCGCCACTCCCATGCCGTAGCCGGTCCCGGCGACTCCGGCTTTCTCGGTGACGTCTGTGAATGTGCCGTCGTGGTTGTTGTGAAACAAGCGGTTCCAATAAACCGGAGACTCTTTCTTGAGCGATGGGATGGCGGCGCCGCCGACCAGGTAAATGTCCAGGTACCCATCACGGTCATAGTCGACCAAAGCTACGCCAGCAACCATCGTCTCGATCTGATTCTTGTTGGGGGTCGGCGAATTGGCGGTTACGAAGCGCAATCCCGCCTTTTCCGCAGTCTCCTCAAATCGAATCCCCGTTGGAACCGGCGAACCAGAAGAGGCTGCCGCCAGCACACTCCAGACGATGATCGCACTTTGAGCACGCATGAGTCTCACGCCACGGAAGCTTACCATCGGGGCCGAACAAAAGTGATACCATGCGCACGAAATGAAAGCGTTGGTCGTATTTCTCTTAGTGGCAGCGGTTGCAGCGGGACAAGCCGGCAGCGACTTGGTGTCGGTGATGTCAAAAGGGCAAAAGCTTGTTGCGGACGGCGAATTGGCCAAAGCGCAGGAACTGTACGAGGGCGCATTGCGGAGCTTTCCGGATAACGCTGACCTGCATTTCGAGCTAGGCATGGTTTATCTGCGTCAACGCAACTGGGCGAAAGCCATCGATAGCTACAACCATAGCTTGAGCGTAAGTCCAAAGCGGATCAAAACGCTCTTCTATCTCGCCGAAGCCTACTTCATGCAAGCGGACCTTGATCGCGCGCGCGAAACCATTGCGCAGGCCGCGAGCATCGCGCCCAATGATGCGCAGGTTTGTCAGAAGTATGGACAGTACTTGAGCGCGAAGCTGGAAACCCGCCATGAAGGACTGTTACAGCTGCAGCGTGCACGGCGGCTCAATGCCAACCTGGAGCATATTGATTTCGAGATCGGCAGAACGCAGTTTGAACTCACCGACTTTCAGTCTGCATCGGGCAGCTTCGAAACCGCGCTGAAGAAAGAGCCAGGTGACGGGCAAGCGGCATTCTTTCTTGCGGAGACAAATGCACGGCTGGGAGACTGGGAAAGGGCCCGGCACTATTACGACTACGCGTTGGCTCACAACTATGTGGATGGAGCTACCTACTACGGGGAGGGAAGAGCTTTGGTGGAGCTTGCTGATTTCGAGTCTGCGCTCCCGCCGCTGCAGCGTGCACTTGCGATCCAGCCCTCTCTGATCCGGGCACATTTCCAGCTTTCGAAAGCATACCGGCAACTCGGTCGCATGGAGGACGCAGGACGCGAGGCAAAACTTTTTGCCGCCATGAACGACAGGATCGACACGTCCCGCGAGCTGAAGGGACCGGAGGAAGAAAACACGTGGAAGCACGTGCAGCCCTTGCTGGAACAGGGTGACGAACAGCAGGCGCTAAAGTACCTCGCCACATTGCCCGCCTCCGATTCGTCCAGCCGCGGAAACTCCCATTTTCTGCTAGGCGTGATGTATTTCAGCATGGGGCGCAAAGAGGATGCCAAGCGAGTGTTGGTGACCGCGGAGGGACTATCTCCGAACGACTCGCGTGTCGCTGCTTACTTGGGCATGGCGCAGTTAGCTTCCGGGGAAATCGAAGCCGCGGAGCAGTCCTTCCACTCTGCACTTGGGCTGGATGCCTCCGATCCCATTGCACTCATTGGGATGGGTGGGCTCAGATACCAGCAGGAGCGTTGGGCAGACGCGGTCGCGTATCTCGAACAATCGCGCACGGCCGATCCCGAAACGCTGTTCTTGCTGTGCGATGCCTATTACAGGGTTGGCAAGCGGGACGAAGCAAGGCTCACCGCCGAAGTGATTCGAGCCTTCAGCTCGGACAGGAAACCTTTGCTGGATGAAGTGGAAAAGTTGGTCAGGCTTCATCAAACTGACCGACCGTACACGGTTCCCTAGTTCTTGGGATTGTGGCCGAGAGGAGGCTCCTCTCATCTCCCGTATTGATCGTTGACCGCCATTCGTTTACAAATTGGCTCGAAAGTCTCAGACTCGAGACTCCCACTATGATCAAATGGTATCGATGCAATCCAAGCCTTCCCTTGAAAGCATCAACAAGTGGACAATCGTTTTGAAACGTTTTATGTTGTGAGAACGGCGACCATGGTTCACATGCAGCGGCAGATCGCCTCCTGGCGTACGGCGGTAAGAGAACGCAAGACACAGGTGGGACAACTATGATTGACGGGTGGCCAGACGCTGCAAAATTCAAGGCCGATCTCGATGGCAAGTGCTTGACGCATCCGGAGTAGTCAAAGGAGGAGTTTCATGAGTTCACCGATTCAGAATCGAGTAAAGCTGATCATTGGATCGCTCCTGCTCGGGGTTTTCACCGCATCTGGCGCGACCACGGTCGCTTACCACTTGGCTAAGGCGTATAAGTTCGGGGCCGCACCAGGGGGACGAGAGTACTTTGACTACATCACGGTTGACCCGGCCTCACGGCGAATATATCTGTCACACGGTACCGAAGTCCTGGTGGTCAATGCCGACACCGGCGCGCTGGAGGGCAAGATCTCTGGCCTCGAACTCAGCCACGGCGTCGCGCTTGTTCCCGGTCTAGGCCATGGTTTCATTACCGACGGCGAGCAGGGGACAATCGTCCTCTTCGATCTGAAAACTCTGAAGGTAATCGGCGGTGTCGCTGCTGCCAAAGACGCCGATTCCATCCTTTACGATCCCGCTTCCAAGCACGTCTTTTCCTTCAATGGCGATAGTCGCAGCTCTACTGTTCTCGATCCGGCAAACGGAAAAGTCGTCGGGACGATTGAGCTGGGTGGCGCGCCCGAGTTCGCCGTCTCGGATGGTCGCGGGATGATTTACGACAATCTCGAAGACAAGAGCGAAGTGGTCGCGATCGATGCCAACAATTTGACGATCAAATCGCACTGGCCGATCGCCCCTGCGGGCGCGCCTGCGCCGCTTGCCATCGACCGCGAGCATCGGCGGCTGTTCGTTTCGGGACGGGATCCGCAAATGCTTGTCGTTCTGAATGCGGATGATGGCAAAGTCATCCAATCGTTTCCCATCAGCACGGGCGCCGACGCCAGCATCTATGATCCCACGACCGGTCGAATCTTCGTCTCCACTCGGGAGGGCTGGATTCATATATTCCATGAAGACTCCCCTGACCACTTCAGCGAAGCAGGAAGGATCAAAACTGAGTTCGGCGCAAAGACCATGGGCTTTGACTCGCAAACAAACCAGCTCTTTGTGGATACCGCCAACTTCGAGCCGGCCGCAGCGGCAACGAAGGAGCATCCGCGCCCGCGCCCGATTCCAATCCTCGGAACGTTTCATTTGCTGGTGTATACGCAGTGACGGTAACAGCGCACCAGAGAGATTTTTGTTGCGGAAGTGAAAACAATTTCGGATAGTTCCGATTACGAGTCTAATATCGCTATTACACACGGCATGTGATAAATCGCCCGCGACGCCACATTTCTGGATCGCTCATTTGAATCGAGACCGCTCGCATTCGCTGCGGCAACCGTACCGCCCTCGGTCTTGAATACTGGTTTGAGTGCGTGGATCTTATCGAGTGAGGTATCAGGTCGTACATGCTCATCCCGTGCGAAACTTTCCGCGGCAGTTCTTTTCCCGATTGGGACGCGGTCTATCTCTTGTTCAAAAGTCCCCGCTTCAGTCGCAGCTGCGGCAAGAATGTAATCCTCAACGATGCTGGTCGTGCATACGTCCAACAAGCGCGTCTTTCACTTCTCTACGGAGAGCGGGCCGTTCAGTCTGCCCGCGCAGTTATGCAAGGTGCGGATCACTGCTGTCCGGTTAAGTTGCAAAGTGCTGGCTGTAAGTAATAGCTGCGCAACAAGTTGAAGTCATTTCTGGCTTGCCGCGATTTGAATGCGAGGAGAGCAAACAATGGCTCATGAATCAGGGGCGCACCGTCTTCTCGCAATTGATCAGCTTTCTTCCCGACCGCGAGTTCCGTCGCTGCGTCGAGCGTTATCAGGGCGACCTGCGGCTACGAAGCCTCACCTGCGGGGATCAGTATCTGGCGATGGCCTTCGTCAGGCCATCGACCAAAACGCCAATTTCGCCGAAAATCCTAACCAACTGATTCTCTTCGACTTTTAACCGGACACCAGTGGGTGCGGATATTCCCTTGTACATCGGAAGGTCGCCGTATACTGACCCTTTCTCATTACAACTTTGCTTTCCATTGAACTTTCTTTGTTTCCTCGTATGACAATCGAGTTGAGGAGTCAGTTCTCTTTCGATCTGGTGCATGAAGTTCTTGCCGGTGCACTCGACTTAGCTATCGTTACAGAACCGCAGGATTCACCGCTCCTATCCAAGGTGCAGATCGGTGAATCTCCCTTTTACATCGCCGTGGCAAAGCGAGACGACTTGGCGGCCTTGCTGCTCATGGCTCGCAACGGGGTCACAGTTCGGCCGCTCGCAGAAACGGAGCTTCGCATGAAAACCTATTTGGCGTCTCGTGCCGACAATGAATCGAAGGTCGCGAGCGAGTTGCTGCGAGCCTTCATGCGCAAGCTATCGGACGTGAACAAGTACAAACAGTTGCCTCTTCCCATCTCTGTATAAGCCTTATTACGACGGCGCCACCAAGGTGCATGCTTGGGTCTTTCTCATCACACACACATTGCTCTGGAGAGTTAAAAACGCTGAAGTCGGATGGTCGACACGCCCCTAACACGTGGTAGGCCATACTGCGACGGCATCTTTCAAGCTATCCAACCGCCGATTGTGTAATTTGAATACTAGCCATCTCTTCGACAAAGGTGACTATCGCGGAGTGGTCCAAATCACCCTTCCCCTGGTTCATGAGAGCAATCAGGATCTGTTGTATTGCGCTGGTAAGTGGCAGGCTAACCTTCATTGATTCGGCAGCCTGCAGGGCATTTCGAAGATCCTTCTGATGCAAGCGAATTCGAAATCCTGGCTCAAAGTTGCGGTTGATCACCATAGGAGCTTTGGCATTGAGAACGGTACTTCCCGCCAATCCGCCTTTTATGGCGTTGAGGACGATGTTGGGATCTAACCCCGCTCGTGTAGCCAGTACGAATGCTTCCCCCATAGCGGCGATGTTGCAGGCCACAATTATCTGATTGGCCAGTTTAGCGAAGTTGCCAGCGCCGATAGGTCCTGTGAGCGTGACACTAGATCCCAGGGCTAGAAGCACCGGCTCCACTTCCTTAAATACGGCTTCTTCGCCTCCGACCATAATTGCGAGGGTTCCATCGACAGCTTTTGGTTCTCCGCCACTGACCGGAGCATCTAGAAATCGGACGTTCTTAGCGGCACAACTCGCGCCTATTTTTTGTGAAATGAGCGGATTGACTGAACTCATGTCAATCACCATCGAGCCAGGCTTCGCCCCTTCAAGGACTCCGCGAGTACCAAGAATGGCCTCTTCTACCTCGGGTCCATCAGGCATCATCGTGATGATGATGTTTGATCTCTCCGCGACATCACGTGAAGATTCGCCACGTGCAGCTCCGAGTTCAACGATGCGATCAATGGCGCCGGGAGAGCGGTTGTAGACGACCACTTTGTGTCCCGCCTTCAACAGGTTCCGGCACATTGGACCACCCATAATTCCCAAACCAATAAATCCGATTTCAGCCATAGCGTTGCTCTCCTTGGATCGTAGTTATTTCTGTCTTGTGAGGGTCGGCATCTGGTTGAACCAACTCAGACCGTCAGTCGTATTGCCCGCCGGACGGTACTCGCATCCGATCCAGCCGCTATAACCAATCGCATCTAAATGGTCATAGAGAAAAGGATAGTGAACCTCACCAGTATCTGGCTCGTTACGCTCAGGCACGCCCGCCACCTGTACATGGCCGCATTGTGGAGCATATTTGCTGAGTTTGACAGCCAAGTCGCCTTCCATGATCTGCATATGGTAGAGGTCCATTTGCAGCATCAGATTCCTGGCGTTCACTTCCTGGAGAATGTCAAAAGCCTGGGCCTGCGTGTTGAGAAAGAAGCCCGGTATATCGCGTGTGTTGATAGCTTCGATCAAAAGGGATATGCCGTGCTTGGCGAGTTCAGCTGCGGCGAACTTGAGGTTCGCGACGTATGTGGCCCTGGCATCGGCTGGACTGACACTTTGTGGAACAACACCGGCCATGGCGTGAAGCCTTGTAGTACTCAGCTCTTTCGCATATTGGATCGCAGTCGCCACTCCAACGCGGAATTCTTTTTCGCGGCCCGGCAAACACGTCGTACCGCGTTCGCCTGAGGCCCAATTACCTGGAGGCAGATTGAACAGAACGTTCTCCAGAGTATTTGTCTTGAGTTCCGCCGCTATAGCTTCAGCAGGGTACTCATAGGGGAATAGGTATTCGACGCCTGTGAATCCGGCATCCGCTGCGGCGGCGAAACGTGCGAGGAATGGCACTTCAGTGAACATCATCGAAAGATTGGCTGCAAATTTAGGCATTTTGGATCGTCTCCGAACGGCTTACAACCTTCACGGTGGTAGATTTTCGTTTCAGTACTCTGCGACCAGCGCTGGCAATCGCTTCCACGCCCATGCCGTATTTATCCAACAGATCAAGATATGGTCCGCATTCCGCGAATCTGTCATCAAGTCCAACTCTTTCCATTGGAGTGGGGCAAATATCTGCAAGGCATTCCGCGATAGCGCCACCGAGTCCCCCGATGATCGTGTGCTCTTCCGCAGTTACAATCGCGCCCGTCTCATGTGCACAAGATGCTACCACCTCAACATCAAGCGGTTTGATTGTGTGCATGTCTACGACCCGCACTTGAATACCTTCGTGCCGTAGTATTTCGGCAGCCTGAAGCGATCGAGCTACCATCACACCGCACGCAAAAATTGTCGCATCATCGCCGTCGCTCAGCGTGATTCCCCTTCCGATTTGAGGTTGATAATCCTCTGCGTAGATCTGAGGTACTTCGTTGCGGCATAGCCGGAAGTAGACCGGTCCTTCCCAGGCAACTATCTGTGGTAACAGTTTTGCCACAGACAGCGGATCAGCAGGCACCACGATCGTCATTCGCGGGAGGCTGCGAAGGATGGCGATATCTGTGATGGAGTGATGCGTGGGGCCGTCGAAAGAGTCAGAGAGTCCAGCGTATGCCCCTGCCAACTTCACATTGGCCTGGCCATAACATAGATGAGTGCGGACCATCTCCAAGGCACGTGTTGCGATTAGGAAAGCGAAGGTGTTCACAATAGGGATCAAGCCGCTGTTCGCCAAGCCAACGGCTGCGTCGACAAGGGCAGGTTCGGCAATACCGACATTGAAGAAACGATCAGGGAAACTCTGCTCGAACATATGGCTGTAGTCCGAACTGCTGACGTCGGCACTCAATACCACTAAGTCCTTACGAACGTGGCCCAGTTCGACTAACGCATCGCCATACGCCTTGCGCATCATGATGGGCTGGCCAAATGGATTTCGAATCAGACTTGCCATTGCTCAACTCCTTCTCGCAACTCGACTAATGCTTGGTCAAACTGCTGCTCAGTCGGCACACCACCGTGCCACTGTGGCATGTTCTCCATAAAACTGACTCCTTTGCCTTTAGTGGTGCGGGCAATAATTACGACCGGTCGTCCGTGAATTTCGTCCGCGCAGTCGAGAGCGTCCAGAATTGCCGCCATATTGTGACCGTGAATCTCGATTACGTGCCAGTTGAAAGAAGTCCACTTGTCGGTGATCGGTTCCGTTGGCATTACATGCTTCGTGGTCCCGGTTTGCTGAACGCCGTTATAGTCCACGATCACGGTCAGGTTGTCCAAGCCGAACTTGGCTCCGAGCAGCAGGCCTTCCCAGATCACGCCGGAGTTCAGCTCGCCATCGCCCAGAATGACATAGGTCTTGCGGCGAGACCCAGCCATGCGGGCGGCCAGTGCCATGCCGGCCCCGATGGCAACTCCGTGACCCAGGGGGCCCGCAGCGACCTCAACTCCGGGAGTTTTTGCTGGTTCCGGGTGACCCTGTAGACGGCTGTTCAATGCACGAAATGTCCTTAATTCATCTACCGGGAAGTAGCCGCGGTGGGCAAGAACCGTATAAAGCATGGCGCAACCGTGGCCTTTTGAGAACACGAGCCGGTCGCGGTCTTCCCACCCTGGATTTTCAGGATCCAACCGTAGTTGGTGGAAGTATAGAGCCGTCAGAATCTCCGCAATCGAAAACGCTCCGCCAATGTGACCGCTCTTGCGCCCGTAGACCATGCGAAGCACGTGAGTGCGATACTCATAAGCACGCTGGGACAGGTCGCGAATCATTTCCGGTGTATGCCTGGTTCCGTAGGCATACAATTTGTTCGATAAATCGGCTACACATCCATTCATGGCGTCCTCGTTTCGGTGTTTCCATTTGTCATTGTCGTCAATGGACATAGACTTAGATTGGAGCTCTCTTTGGCTCGTAAACCTTGAAGTTGATCACGGGCGTGATCTTGCGAACCACCAACAGAATGATGACGAATCCTAGTGGGTGCGATAAACCCGTGATGGCAAAGATGATAGAGTAACTGTGATATGCGGTCAGGAGCGCACCGGCAAACACATTGAACAGCATTCCGCCAAACGCCCCGGCAGCTCCAACGAGACCAGCCACAGAGCCAACGCTGGCTGAAGGAAACATGTCCGCCGTCAGGGTCTGCATGATCGTGGACCAGCACTGGTGGCCAAGCATCGCCAGACTGAAGAAAACAATCGTAACGGACAATGGCGATACGGTAATCAGAAGTGAGAGGGGCATGCACGCGGCGCTAATGGCGAGACATATCTTTCGAGAGGCATCAACAGACAGCCGACGCTTTACCAGATAGCTCGATAGCCATCCTCCTAGTAAGCTTCCTAAACTAGCTAAAGCATAGGGAATCCAAGCGAAGTATCCGATAGACTTGATATTCAGATGGCGTACGTCAGCCAGGTATTTGGGTAACCAGAAAATCAGGAAGAACCATGCCGAGTCGGAGCAGAACCTGGCTGCAACGAGGCCCCATACCTGCCGCAAACGAAAGAGATCGGTCCATGCTAAGTGCGGGCCGGCGAGTGCTCTCGCGGGAATCATCTCTGCCAAAAAGTCCCGTTCGGGATCGGTTAGTCTTTTATGCCGCGCGGGAGGATAGTACATTCCGAGCCAGCCCACTGCCCAGACGAACCCTGTTGCACCAGTAATGAAAAATACCCATCGCCAATTGAGCCGCAGCACAACTGCTGCAATCAACGGGGGGGCAATTGTGGCGCCAAGGCCAGATCCGGCATTGAAAATCCCAAAAGCCAATGATCTTTCTTTCGCCGAAAACCACTCAGAAATAGCTTTTGCGGCTGCGGGAAAGGCGCCCCCCTCGCCGAGCCCCAGCAAGAAAAGCCCAACTCCTAAGCCAAATACGCTCGAAACCGCGCCTTGCATCAGATTGGCCGTGGACCACCATACGATGATGACGAAATACCCCCAACGCGCTCCTAATGTGTCCGTGAGCTTGCCGCCAACTATGTACATCACCCCATAGGCAAGAAGAAACATAAACTGCAAGTTTCCGTACTGTTGGTCCGTGATGGGTATGGTTCTTTGAATCTCCCCAATTACTACGGGTAAGGTCTGTCGGTCCACGTAGGCTAGCGCGCTGGCAGCCGCGAGTAACCCGACGATCCACCAACGTAGGTTCGGAATGCGTTTCACAATCACTGGGTTTCTCTAAATAGACAGGGTGTTGAGGGCTTTGGAAAAGTTCCCCGTTTTGAAGAGGTCCGGATTCTCTAGGCGACAGTGCTAGGTTGGGGCGCGAATTGGCCGGCAAATCGGGCGCGCAGAAATTGCACAGCCTGCTGCGCGGCCGAGTCCGGGTCAGGCTCAGGCAGTATTTCCGCCGTTATCCAGCCGTTGTAGTTGATGTCTCCGAGGGTCCCAAAGATCTCGTCGAATTGAATGTGCCCCCATCCCGGGGCGAGACGATTCGAATCGGCTACATGGATATAGCCTATGAAGTCGCGGGCCAGAAGTAGCGCATCGCGAAAGGAAGCGTCTTCGATATTCATGTGGAAGGTGTCAGGCATCAGCCGTGTGCATCGTAGCCCGGATTCGCGGACAAGCTCGAGGCCTTGAGTGCAGTTGTTGATGAAGTTCACTTCGTACCGATTCACAGGTTCCACGAGCAACTCAACGCCGAGCGGTTCAGCGACATCAGCGCAGCGGGAGACGCAATCGATATAGTGTTGGTGAGCCAGGTCCGGACCGTGTTCGGCGTGAATCATCCCTCGGACCCGACCGATATTCACCTTGGCGTTGAATTCTGACGCGAGACGAATCATGTCGATGATTCGTTCGACGGCACGATCGCGAACCACAACGTCTGGGTGCGTGAAGGACAGGTGGTCTGCGGCGAAGACCTGACCCGTCGAGATGCAAGGGATCTCGAGGCCAGTCACAGCGAGCCGCTGCTTTATTCGTTGCACCTCTACTTGTGATGTATCACGTAATGCAAGCTCTACGCCGTCGTATCCCAGGTCAGCACAGCGTTCGATACAACGGCAAAGATCGTCACGGTAGACGACATACGCACTGGGGAGTGCGTCCACGGTTGAAACAGCCAGCCCGATCTTCATTGCCAATCTCCTATCGTGACTTCTCGTTGCTTATCATTTGATCCATCTCTCTAGCGTTGCCCCGATGGACTGAACCACAAGGTCAAAGGAGAGTTGCAGACTGCCTGACCCCTAGGAGCATTTCCTTTTCAAATCCGTTTCTTACCGTCGTCCATCGGGTCTGCCGGCTCCCACACTCCGCAACTCGCAATTGCGCTTTCGGCATCGCGAATTAAACCAAGCGAAATCTGATGACGCTCCCCCTCAAAAGGTGTTTCGAGCCATGCATCTAGAATTTCCAGTGCATCGCGTTCTCCGATAATTCTTCCTCCGAGGCAAAGCAAGTTCGAATCGTTATGCGCTCGAGTCATCTTGCCCATGTGCACGCTTGTGCATAGCGACGCTCGAATCCCGCTGTACCTATTCGCAATGATGCTCATCCCAATTCCCGTTGAACAAATCAGGATTCCTCGGCTTGCTTCCTTTTTCACAATGGCCTCGGCAACCAGCGCCGCATAGTACGGGTAGCGAACGATTTTTTCCGAGTGGCAGCCGACGTCGTGAACTGCAATCCCCTTATTTGCGAGATGTGTGACAATTTGCGATTTCAGTTCAAAACCGCCGTGGTCATTTCCTATCCAGATTGCAGTTTCTTCGGTCACAGATTTGTCCTTTCCCGGTCTTACACTTCATGGACGCGAAAACATGTGCATTTTCGGGTGAACCTCTAAGCGTACATCCCGCCGGTGTTGGGTTTCGCCGGCGAACCGGGCCCAAATCGTTGCTAAGACCCCGGTTCGCAATTCTCTGTAGGCCGGCGACTTGTTAATACTAAGCAATGCAATATGCATACGTCAACGATGCCTTCGTAACATACTGATTTATAAGGAATAATATTATGGTACGACCTCCTACCTCATACCTCTCTTGAGATTTGAACTGTCGAATTGACTGGTGGGATTGAGGACCATAAATGAGGTTCGGCACAACTCGACGATATGTATTGCGTCTTCGCGGCGACTGACCTCTAGGCATACCTTCCATTGCTGAGCGAGTTCTCTCGTAACCTGATGGTGAACGATGATGTTGGAACGGAATGAGCCGCTCCCTGCGGTTAGGATCCCAACACTGCTTATTTGGGCTTAGAACAGCAAGCCGCTCCCCTGGATTGTCGGTCCAGTTCTAGAGCGCATAGCAGCGCAAATTGCTGATTTCGTCCGCCCATGCCGGGGCTTTCATCTAGCTTCACCGTAACTTCTCCAACCGAGATCAAGCAAAATCGCGGGTGTCTTCTACGCAACGAGTGGAACTGATCCAATAAATAGCCGGCCGCTTGTGCGTAGCCCCAGTGCTTGAAGAGGTTGATGGGAGATCCTCATTCGGTGGAGGCTCAGCCACACAGGTTCGCTCGAAAAAGCTGTGCACTGATTCGGGGAGCTTGGCGGCCAATTCATACCGGTCATACAACTCACGCACCTCCACCAAGGTCGAGAGATTGGGGAATGTGGGGCCAGAAGATGGTGCGTCTAGCGACTGCAGAGCCACATCGGGCAGCAGTAGATTCACCTTCGTGGCTTCCGGCGCCCCGTCGCCAAGCGTCCGCCCTTGACAGCTGAAAAATGTTTCCGCAGCGTATTCATCTCGGTGATTGGCGCAGCAGTTGATGAAATTCAATGGTCTCTTCGAGCGTGATCTGCGGGTCTAGTGGCAATTCAAACATTGCGGAGCCGCTTCCTGAAATCAGGAAGAAGATCAGTGTGTCTTTCTTTGCCGATTTCAGAAGGGTTACAGTTGCGCGGGCCGCAGCAAACGAGTCCTCGTTCGGGACAGGGTGGCCGCCCTCAAACAACTGAACCCGACTATCTTTCATTGCCGGGGGTTGGTTCGAACAATAGATGCCGTGGAGACCCGTCCGCCGCCTCATTCTAGCCAGCAACGCATCCAGCATCGGTCCCGCTGCCTTGCCCACAGCCACCGCAAAGATTTCTCTAAAGCTATTCAAATCTATCGTCGACGATCCGGTGCCATCAGCCGTGAGACGATGCAACACATCTCTGTCAAATCGGATGCGACGATCGAGCGATGATGCGATATCGCAGGCCTGTAGCGTGCCAAGGAAGATATCCTTCGCCTCTGTATGCAGAGTTTTGTATTCTAGTTCGCTGGATGCGGTCACGCAGTTCCTCCTTGAGCCGCCTCGAAGGGTCTTTTGCATCATTTGAGCTACTTGGGAGGATGCGTGATCGGCGCCAGACCCTAGACCGGCGCCGATTTCATAGTGCAGCTCGAAACTTGGGATGAAGTCTATTGAAGTTGAGGTTTTTTCCAGTATGAATTTCCTGCCTCACGACCTGGTACCAGAATGAGGTCATAAAGTCTGATGACGACCGACTGTTTCCTATACGCACCCAGATCAAGATGAATGTGCTCCCAATGACGTTCTGCGGCACTTACTTCCGGCACCGGTGGTGGCCCTCCCATCACATGCGTCGCCGGCGGTCCTTCCATCAGGTGCGTCACCGGCGGCCCTACTATCAATTTGTCAAGCACTCTGTCGTTGTTAATAAAGATCTGCAAGTGCCAGGATCGGCCAGGATCGACACCCGCATCAAAGGCTAGTGACGGACTGTCGCTTAGTTGAACAGTCTGACGCAGGAGCGCTCCGCGCACCTCATCCCGCGGAAAAATCGACAGGACATCTCCGTCCAGAAACGTGGCTCCACGGATTCCCATTATCCCCCCGTTGCCTCCACCAAAGCCTGCGCGTTCCAAAGACCACTCAGGGCTCCACATTTTGGTAAAGTCGGCCAGCTTGAACAACTCTGGCGCCTGCGTTATGGGTTGCTCTGTAGCAATGATCAGGTTGTTCCCCTCGAGTCTGGTTCCGTGCGCCTGAAGAATTTTCTCGCCAATGATTGCCGTCCGCGCTCCGAGGGCCGAGACACTTTCGTCAACTGGCGGCGTCAGTGCGACGCCCCCCATGGTGTCGCCGCGAACCCTATCATTGAACGACGCCACCAATTCTGCCGGTAACGCGGCCATGCCATGCATAGCGGCTACGACTGATGAGGCATTCGCTGCGTTACAGTCTGTATCTGCAAAGTCGGCGACAGTAACTGCAAGGTTCACCGTCTGCGAGAAATTGCCATTTCCGAACCAGACGCTAATCGCGACAATTCCTCCGTTGACGACTGCGTTATTTGTTGCCGGGTATTCGATACCCCAGCGCTCATTGATGACGCGAGATATTTCATCCGGCTGCTTTCCCGCATCGGCCATGGATATGACCATGTCCAGGCATTGGCGATATGGAGATAATGGCGATATCAAGCTTGCGGCTTTGCGGACGATTGTTCTGGTATCCTTCTCGACAAAGCTCAGACTGATCATTCCAGAGACGAATACGGCGCCGTCCGTTCCCTCTGCGTAGCCATTGACATGAGTCAATCGGCGAGCCATCTCGGCCGCGACGTTAGGCATACCTGGGGCAAGAGTGCCGTAGACATCGCTACTGAACTCTGGCCCAATGGTCCACCATAATTTGTTGTAGCGCGGGCTTCCCGTGTCAGGCGGCTTTATTCCGCGCTTAAGTAGCAAAAGCGCTTCTCGGCTGGAACCCCAGGAGCCAGCGCTATTTTCGAGCCACTGCGCTCCCAGTTGCTCGACCGTAAGATCAATTCCATACTTCTCGAAAGCACGGAGCGCCACTATCTCATAATAGTAATCATCGTCGGTCTCCGCGAACCCCTTTCCGTGAACGAGAGGTGTGTTACTCAGCACGGAGGCTGTTCTGTGCTCAAAACGCAGCCCCGTCAATTGGCCGATCATCTGGGCCATCCATATCGCCTTGGCGCGATCCAAATACTCAGACCGTGACATCACCAGATGGCCCTTCCGCACGGGACTTGCGAAGACTAGGGGAGATCCTACAGTCATATACGAGCAAAGAGCGATGACAAGCACGCAAAGAGGCTTTGTGCCCCGCAACTTGACACTCATGATTTATTTTCCTTTGAGACTATAGCTAAAGTAACTTTGAGTTAAGACCGTTACCATCAACGCCTTGCGCCATGCAGTGCGATCACTTCCAGAATGTCGCCCCTCGCAATCTGCTGGTGGTAACGGCTGAGTCCTCTCTTTAGAACATCACCTTCGCGCCATCCCGCAGAATTCTGGGTGAATCGAAGCCAGTGATGCTACGAAACTGTCCACTGGTGATGGACGTTGTCGGGTTTATTCCAGGTTGGATGGTTCAAGGCGTTGAACGCGTCCACTCTGAACATCAATCCAACTTTCTCAACATGGAATACTCTGCTCACCGACGCATCCAAGTGGAAGGCCCCAGGGCCACGGAGAGAATTCCTCTGCACATTTCCAAACGTTCCTGCAGTTTGTTGAGCAAATGCCGCTGGGTTAAACCATTGGCTCGTTGTCTTCTTGCTTGGATAGGGATTTGCAAGAATCTGATTCGGCCGGTCGTTACCCTGGGCAGTTCCCGATGGGTTGAACGAGTTGGTTATGTCGAAATAGCAGTTTCCACGTTCAAAGCTGAGCGAGTATGGGTTTGAACGAAAACTTCCTGCAACTTCACCTGTTAGCTCCGCATCGCCAATACAATGCGACGAAGTGTAGCTGACCTGCGCTTGGGAGCACACCCGCGGACGATTCTCAATGTCTACACCTTCCCAGGACCTGCATACTCTTGACATACATTACCAGTGCCTCCGAAGAAAACGTTTCGAAATCGGGAGAATAGTAAGGAGATTTACAAGACGTTGTCAACTTAAATGTTTCAAGTATATATAAACTCAATGACATACGTAGTGGTCCGACCTCGTACCTCCTACCAAGTTGTCAGCGATCGTAGCGACCTGCCTAACTTATGAATGCTGCCGGCTACGTGTTTGGACCTCCTACCATCTAGCGGATTGACTTGAGAAGAGAAGAGTCTATGATGGGATGAAGATGATGCGGACTAGTAAATGACAGATTCAGCGCTAAAACGAGTGCCCAAACTTCGTTTCGGTTCAGTAGGTAACAAGAGCGCGTTGGTCGACAGGGTTGTTCAAAAGATCCAGGAACAAATCCTTTCAGAGCGTCTGGCTGTCGGCACAAAACTTCCCCCAGAAAGAGAATTCGCTGAGCGTCTAGGTGTTAGCCGTACCGTCTTACGGGAAGCTGTGCGCGTTCTTTCCGCAAAGGGATTGCTTCAAACGAGCCACGGGGTAGGCACTACGGTTCGCGCGTTGACTCGCGAAGAGATGGTGGCGCCGCTGAATCTGTTCCTTCGTTCGTGGGGTCGAGATGTCAGTCTCAATCATTTGCATCAAGTACGGTCTCTTCTGGAAGTGGAGAATATTGGCTTGGCAGCGGAGCTGGCTTCGGAGGAAGACATTCAGGACCTTCGTCGCATCCTAGCGGAGATGGAAGCGGCAAAAGGAACTCCGTTACTCTTTGCAGCTAAGGACTCCGAATTTCATAGACGTCTTGCCCAAACGGCACATAATCCGCTCCTCACACTGTTGCTGGACTCTATCCAGGACTTACTGGTCGGGATTCGCGAGCTAGTTGCGGAGGAGAGCGGGCTAGTCGAGCGAGTAATGCCCGCACACATCGAAATGTTGGAATGCATCGTAGAGCGCGATGCGAGAAGAGCCAGACAGACGATGCGTGCGCATCTCCTCGCTGCGCTTGACGTTCAAAAGAAGGCAATCCAATTCGAGTCAGATATCCAAGCGGCCGAACCCGAACCAGAGCAATCTTCAGATGCGGGCAGTACTGCGGGATAATGGTCGAGCGTGATGCATCTGTTGCCGCTAGGTATCCCCAGCGGTCGAGTGCTCTTTTCCCTCGCTACTGCTTGTCGATCTCCACGTCGATCGTAAACTTCACATCGTTCCCCAGCACGGCGTTGAACTTCGATGCGCCGAAGTTGAAGTAGCTGCGCTTGATTGTCCCGCTTGCCGAGAAGCCGCTTCGCGTGACTCCCTTGGCATCGGTCTGCGGGAGTGCAGGGCCGTCAAGCGCCAACACTACTGGCTTTGTCACCCCGTTTAATGTCAGGTCGCCGATTAGTTGCAGCTTGCCCGCGGCCTTTGTCACGGAGGTCGACTTAAAAGTCATGGAGGGGTACTTCTCCACGTCGAAGAAGTTCGGAGACTTCAGATCTTTGTCGCGCATCTCCGTGCCGGTCGAAACCGTTGTCGTGTCGATCGTCGCGTCGACCGACGACTTCGCAATCTCCTTGTCGTCCAGGGTCACGACACCCTTGACGCTGCTAAAGGCGCCATGCACATGGCTCACACCCATGTGCACTATCTCGAAGTTGACGCTGGAGTGCGCTGCATCGATCATCCACTTGGTGGCTTGGGCCAACACGCTGGCCGGCACCAGAGTCGCGGCCACGATTAAGAGCAAGGAGCAGTCTGCGATTCATCGGAGTTCCTCTTTCCTGGTTCGACAGATTTAGGGCAACGGATGAGCGTCGATCATGCAACCGACGAGGAGTGCAGGCTCGTTCGATTGATTGCTCCAGGCGCGATTTGTGCCGCGAATGACCACCGAGTCGCCTAGACGCATGCCGATGTTATCGACATCGGTAATCAGGTGGATCTCGCCCTTGCAGCAATAAATGCAATCGAGCGTGTCAGTACGGTACATCGTTGGGTGACGCGCTATCTCTTCCTCCGTCGCCTCGTACTTCTGCTTGATCTGTTTGTTCAGCTTAAGGAAATTCTCAAGATGCTTCTCCTTCGGCGGATCCGGCGGAAGTTCGAGTATCCGCATCAGCATGCCGCCGGGGAATGGCTCACGTGCCGTAACCTCGTTCGCGCGATCGCCTTCAATGGTGTTGTCGACCGGGACCTCGCGCGTACTCCACAATATCGCCCGCCAGAAGAAGCCCGGGTTCTCTTGCACGTTGGTGGCTTCGTCGATCAGAACCGCCGACTTGCCCTCTTCATTACGACCGATAACATACCGCTTGTATTTAGAAACCATCCGTCCTCCTGTATCTGTGTAGCAACGACACCAACGGCGTGAGACGCTTACGCCGTTGGGCTAACCTGGAAAGCGCGACTCGGGCGCTGGCTTGCGTGTGTACTCGGTTCCCCCAATTCCGCCATTGAGAGCCTTGACAGTGGCCTCGCAGAAGCGCCGAAAGCCGAGCGTGTCGAGTCCGAGCGTGAAGATACGGACACCGTCGTCGAAGAATTTGCGGCAGGACTCGGGAGTGGAATCGAGGATCGGTCCGCCAATGAGCACTACGTGACGCTTAACCGCGTCCAATGTCTTGCGGTAGGCCGCCTGCACCTTCGGTCCCCGCATCATCTGGGAGCCCTCGCCGAGCTGAAACGCCAGGTCGCCAGGCGCGAAGACGATCATTTTTACGTCTGGGTGCGCGCAGATTGCGTCGACATTCTCCACGTCTGCGGCGTTTTCGATCATCGGAACCAGGGCGATCTCTGCGTTGTTCCAGGCAGCGTATTCTTCGAAATCGCGCACGTTGTAGCCCGCCGCCCTGATTGCCGGACAGATTCCGCGCTTCCCCTTCGGCGGAATAAAGACGAAGTCCGCTACGCGGTCGATGTCTTCCACTGATTGGACCATCGGAAGGAAGAGGCCGACCTTGTCTTTCTGTCGATTCCTGCTGAAGACTGGGATCAACCTTCGGAGTCGGTTGCTACATTGACAGTGGCCTCTGAGATGCGGTCCGATCCTGCCGGAATCGACCAAATCGCTTCGCGGATGGCCGCGTGCGCCCGGCCTGCCTTTATTGTTGGAGCAGCGGTTGATCGCGGCAACGCATGGACGCAGACCGTCGAACTCGCCAAAGCCCACAATGCGCACGTGGATCGCTACCGCCGCCGAACAGGGCTGAGTCGTATCCCGTCAGCCTCTCGCCCTCGCGCAGCGGCGGCAAACCCAGGTCGATGTTGAGTCTTCGATTCAACATCAACGCAGGTCTGCGGACCACCTAACGGGCGTCCACCACACAGCGGAAACCGACCGTGCCAGCACGGTCTTTGCCCGCCGCCATCAACAGTAGCTTGCCATGCTGGTCCAAGCGATAAGCTTGCGGAAAATACCAGCGCGCTCCTTGAGGGACATAGTTGCTGCCTCCCCGCAAAATCGCGCCCCTTGTGTGTTCGTCGAGGTACTCGTCCGTCCATTGCCAGACGTTCCCGGTTGTGTCCAGCACTCCAAACTGACTCGCACCTTCCGGATGCGCATCCACGTCGTCCGGCCCGGGCAATTCATGGCCCTTGCCTTGAACCGGCACGGCTTTGTCGTTCCAATCGTTACCCCATGGGTAGATTCGTCCGTCGGTTCCCTGAGCGGCGTATTGCCATTCCCATTCATGAGGCAGACGTTTGCCAGCCCAAGCCGCATACGCACGGGCATCCTCGAGCGATACCCAGGTGACCGACTTGTTCCCCCAACCCGCAGGATAGGTTCCCTCCCTCCAGTCCCTAAGGAAGTTGTGGTCGTCTTTGGGATGGTACTTGGTGGCATCTACGAACTTTTTGAATTCGCCGTTTGTCACCGGGGTTTTATCGATGAAGAAGCTCGGGATACTCACCTTGCTACGGTGATAACGGCGCGGCGAATTTTCCCAGGGATATTGCACGTCCACTCCGATCTCATTCGAGCCTTCGATCTCAATTCCCGAGACCTGAAAATCAAACTCTGCGGTAGGAATCTTCACCATCCCAGCAGGCGCGCTCGCCGCCGGCTTTGTGGAGGCGATCTTGACCACCTGCTGCGGCAGGAACCTCCTCTTTTTGCTGTAACTGTTCAGGGGCGTGCGCGCCAGGATATTCATCTCGCCCAGGAATTTTGTGAGAGCGGTCGGGGCAGATCCCGTATCGCTCGCCAGCACCGCGCCATAACCGTTGGCCTCCACATCAAAGCTGAGGGTGGCTGCGCCGTCCTTAACGGCCGGTGTCAACTCGACGCCGTGCCAGAGGTCGTAATATTTCGTTCCGGCCTTGTACGGCACCTGCAACTGCTCACCCCCAACGTCGTATTCATTCTTGTTAATGATCGTCCAAAGTGTCTGGCCCTCGTCCGGCCACCGGCTCGCGTAGATTCCCTGCTGCAACAGTCCCGGCGTGTGCGGTTCCCAGTCCTTGCTGACGAGCAACGGGTCAACCTGGTGATAAATCTTGCGGACGCGCCGGAAAGTCTCCGAATCGCGAGGCGTCATTTCGTTCCAGATGCCCCAGATGCTCTCCCACGGCATTATGCCAATACCGTTGAAGAAGGCGTACTGCATGTCTGCATTCTTGTCGCGTTCCCAGCGATCGCTGATATGTGTCAGGTGTCGCGGCTCAAGCCACTTCAACTTATCGACCGTCGGGACGTTCGCGGCTTCATTCCGCCCAAATACCGGATCGCTGCCGGGGGCCGGGGTCGCCGCCTGTGCCCAGCTCATATTGTTGAACGGCAGTCCCGTGTCGTCGGCCAAATGCTCCGGTTCGAACGCCTGCGGACGACTTGTCGCATCGGAGGCTTTACGAAACTCCACGGGTACCACGCGCATGGTGTCTCCGTTCATGCCTTCGGCGCCCACTGAGGCCAGGAGGTCTGCCATGGTCTCATAGGGCGGGCGCGCTTCGTCCCGCGTCCCCCGATCCCACGGATTGTAGGTAAAAAGGACGTGCACGCCGCGGCGTTGAAAATCCGCCACCATCTGTTTGACCCCGGGAATCCCGCCCGGCAGGTCGCGCATAAAGTCGTACTGGTTCCGGTTGTCGACGCCGAGATTCGGATACACCGGCCAGACCAGCACCGCATCAATGCCCCCGTAGCGCTTATCGAGGTCGTCCAGATACCGGTCAACCGTGTACTTGCCGGCGATGCGATCGTAGAAGTAGCGGTCTTCCACCATCATCTGCGGCTCCATGAAAGCGCTCTGCGTCCATAGCAACTCCGCCCGTTTGTATTCGGAATCGCTGTAATTGATGGTCTTCAAGTATTCCGTGCGCCAACGCCTCATCGCGTCCATCCACTTCGAGAAATCCGCCGGCGTAGCCGGACCCAAAATATGGGCTCCTTGCACCGCCAGCCCGAATTCCTTAGCCGAAATCTGCCCGGGATCGGGTCGCGGTTGACGTCCCGGACCCTGTCCTGGACCTTGGGGCCCCTGACCTTGTCCTGGAGCTTGTCCTTGAACTTGAGATTGTTGAGATGGCTGCTGCGAGCGAACGACGCCGCAGATGGCCGTAACCAGGAGAATCGATGAAAGAGCAACGCGTCTCATATTTTTAATCGTTAACCTCTCTTCTTTCTTTGGTTCTTTAATTCTTTAAATTCGGGCCAGCCTCGATGCGAGTTTTTGAATCGATTCAAACTGAGGAGTCTGGCGAGTGTATCAAACCTTGGCGGAGCGCTCTGTAAAACTTGGTAAAGCGGGCGGGCACCCGTTTGAATAACTGAAGGAAGAAGTGATCTGTGTCAGGTGAATTGGCGACCAGGCAGTCCTCGTCCATAAAGCCCACGTCGTTCTGCCAGATAAACTTCGCCTCGTCGCCGCCCGGCCTCCAGGACGCAGGGCACGTACGGCCGTACCATAAAGTCGAACGTATTCCCGCCCAGGGCGTGGGCTTCCTTGGCCGGCATGAACCGGTTCTCCCCGCCTGTATCGGCACCATACGGAATCCCTCGAAAGATCTGAATTCCGTTCCGCTGGCTACCGCGTACCTTGCCGTATATGGTCTCAATGACGCCCTTATCGTCCAAGGCGATGACTGCGGGGCCACCTGTCGTGAAGCTCTCCGGCATGGCAGGGCCTGACGCTGCAACGTTTGCCGGTCGCAACCCTGCCACGGCACTCAGACCCACTACTTCCGCCGTGGTCTTTAAAAACGAGCGCCGGCCAGTTTTGATTTTTTCCATAACGCAGCTCCTTCTACGTGCTGTTCCTTCGTCCCAGGATGAAAGGTTCGCTCAAGGACGCGCCTACGACTGCCGGGGGGGCGTATACGATTCCACCCTAGTGCGTTTTCGGGACAGCGACCATCATCTTATAATTTTGAATCGTTTAATATATAATAAGCTTTTACAATGGCTTGAATGCCAGCATACGGTGGAGAAGAGCTTAAATCGATTCAAGCCTCAGACATCATTGGCTGAGCTCGAATTCTTGGCGCCAACGTCGATGGCTATCGATGCGAAAGAGCGGGATCGCCTGTATCAAGGATGGAAAGAGCTGTGACCAAAGTGTGTTCACACGAAATGGTGCACACATGACGCACGCAGCGGACAGAATCATTCTGGAAGCTCGCAACATCGTGAGGCGGTACCCAGGCACAGTAGCGCTCAAGGGTGTCACGTATCGCGTACACAGGAACCAAGTCAATGTGCTTATCGGGGAGAACGGGGCTGGCAAATCCACCCTCATGCGTATCCTCGCCGGGGTTGAAACCGCCGACGAAGGTCAACTGTTGCTGGATGGAGTCCCAATTCAACTACATTCTCCGCGGGATGCAGCGCAAAACGGGATCTCTATTGTTCATCAAGAGCTTTCAATTTTGCCCAATCTTCATGTTGCAGAGAACATCTTTGCGGGACGCGAACCGGTAACGGCCGGCATTTTCGTCGATCGACTCACTCAAGACCGCCATTCGGCTGAAGCATTGCGTCGACTGCAGAAACCGGTGAATGTGCGTGCAGAGGCCGGAGAGCTTTCACTAGGCTGCCGCCAAATTGTTGACCTCGCACGGGCTCTGGATCAGGGAACCCAGATTCTGATTTTAGATGAGCCGACTTCCGCCCTGTCCAATGCCGAGGCTGAATCTCTGTTTCAGGTTATTCAGGAACTGAGGCGCTCGGGAGTGACAATCATCTACATCTCGCACCGACTCAACGAGGTTCTCCATCTCGGAGATCACTTCACCGTGCTCCGATCGGGACGGTTGGCAGGTGAAGCACCGAGATCTGACGTGTCGCGGGAATGGATAGTACAACATATGTCCGCCCGCGAAATTGTGGGGAGTTGCAAGCGGGTGCAGTCCTTACCCCAACCGGTTCTTGAAGCGGATGGTCTGACACTTCCCTCACACTTCGAGGGGAAAACCACACAAACACCTCTCTGTGACATAACGTTCCGGTTGAACAAAGGAGAGATTCTGGGAATCTACGGACTGCTAGGAGCGGGACGAACCGAACTACTCGAATGTGTTGTTGGCAAGCGTTCGATCTCCTCTGGGGAAATCCGTATTGACGGCATGAAGGTCAAGCTGTCCTCAACTGTTGACGCTGCCAATTATGGAATTTTCCTAGTTCCCGAAGATCGCCAGAATGACGGGCTTTTCCCCGAGCTATCCATTCGGGAGAACATTACGCTCGGAGCCCGCAAGATTATCTTTCTCCGTCGCGCCGATGAAGTGCGAAGCGCCCGTCAGCTCGCGAAGGATCTTAACCTAGCGGCCACGGACCTGGAGATTCCAGTCGCAGCGCTGTCGGGCGGCAACCAACAAAAGGTACTGATAGCACGATGCATCGCTAGATCGCCGGTGGTCCTATTACTGGATGAACCTACCCGAGGTGTGGATGTCGGGGCAAAAGCGGAGATCTACGCCATTTTGCGAAGACTCGCGCAGCAAGGGATCGGCATCTTGTTTGCCTCCTCAGAGATCGAGGAAACCAAAATCCTGGCGGATCGGGTTCTTGTTCTTTGTCAAGGACGCGTTGCGGCCGAGCTTGGAATATCGGACTTGACGGACGAAGCCCTTTTCTCATTTGCTAGCCCCCTGGTTTCGGCCGCCAATGCACGCTCAGGAGTTGCACCCGCATGACAACAACAACGGCCGCACTCCCCCACAACACGACCAGCAGGTTCGCCGTATCGGCGCGCGCCCTATTGTTTATGCTCCGCGCTCGAGCCCTTCTCGTCCTACTCGCCTTACTGGTTCTCTTCTCAATCTTGGCTCCCTCTTTCTTGACAGCAAACAACCTCTCAATTCTTGCAAAGCATGTGGCGATATCGGCAATCCTAGCGATCGGCATGACGTTCGTGATCCTCACTGGCGGCATCGATTTGTCCGTCGGCTCGGTAGCTGGGCTGGCCGGAATGGTAATCGGATACCTACTCACCGAAGGTGTGAAGATCGGCGAGACGATTCACTATCCCTCAGTCTTCATCGCCATCGTCATCACCATAATCGTCTGCATGCTCGTTGGTGTTTTAAACGGAAGTCTAATTGCCAAAGCGGGAGTGGCTCCTTTTATTGCCACGTTGGGCACGCTCTATGTTGCGCGGGGCACGGCTCTTCTGATTTCAGGAGGAAAGACATTTCCTAATCTTGCCGGGATGCCCTCTCGCGGAAACACCGGCTTCCCTGCCTTCGGCCAGAGTTTTCTTCTTGGCTTGCCATTGCCGGTCTGGATGATGCTGGTGCTTTTTGCAATCGCGACATTGGTAGCGGTCAGGACGCCCCTTGGCCGCCAAGTCTATGCGATAGGTGGTAATCAGCGCGCAGCTGTTCTCCTGGGAATAAAAGTTGCGCGAGTAAAAATATTTACCTATATAGCGTCAGCATTCTGTGCTGCACTGGTAGGCCTCGTCATCGCATCGCAACTTGAGGCCGCACATCCGGCAACCGGCGAAAGCTTTGAACTAAATGCCATAGCGGCGGTGGTTCTCGGCGGGACATCTCTAATGGGTGGCCGTGGCTCGATCGCAGGCACCCTCATTGGCGCCTGCGTCATCGGCGTCCTTTCCGACGGCCTGGTGATGTTGGGCACATCAGAATTCTGGCAGATGGTAATCAAGGGTACGGTGATCGTTTTGGCAGTCGCAATTGACCAGTTGCAAGCCCGGGTACAGGCCAGGTTTCTTCCTATCCTGCTCCAGGCGAGAACTGAGGCCGAGTGATGCACGTAACGCGTCGTGCTTTCTTCAGCGTTGGTATGGGTACTGTGCTCTCGGTTTCCGCGTGCCACCGGGAAAAAGTGTCACGCCCGCTTATGGTCATCGTCGTTCCATCTCTGGACAATCCTTTCTTTAGAGCGGAAGCCAGCACCGCTGTAGCTCTGGCCGGCTCGTTGGGTTATCGCGTGCGCGTCGATGCCCACGACGACGATGCCTATCGGCAAGACAACCTGATCGATTCCGCAATCGCGTCGAACGCGGCAACGATCATCTTGGATAACGCAGGCGCTGATTCCTCGATTGCGGCGGTGCAGCGCGCAACTAGAAAAAGCATCCCATGCTTTCTCATGGATCGAGAAATCGCTGTCGAAGGTATTGCAAAGGCGCAAATCATTGCTGACAACGATCAGGGCGCGCGTATCGTCGCCACAGAGTTTGCTCGTGGCCTAGGTCCGGACGGCGGCGAGTACGCTGAATTACTCGGTCGAGAATCGGACACTAACGCTCAGGTACGCACCCGAGGATTTCATGCGGTACTCGATGAACAGAAAAACCTTGTGCGCGTCGCAGCGCAATCGGCCAACTGGTCACAGTCAGAAGCGTTCCAGAAGGCCGAAACGATATTGCAGGCACATCGGAACCTTCGTGGCATTATTGCAGGCAACGACGCCATGGCTTTGGGTGCTATGGCCGCTGTCAAATCAGCAGGCCAAACCGGGATCGTAATCACCGGTTTCGACGGCAGTCCTGAAGCAATTGCTGCGATCCGCGCTGGGGATCTTCGTGCCACGACTCTGCAGCCCGCTGTTGCGATTGCTAGGCTCGCGGTCAACGAGGCTGATCGATTTCTGAAAACAGGCAGCACCGATAAGACCGAGCGGCAACTCATCCCCTGCGATCTTGTCACCCGGACCAATGCTGGCGAGTACGGAGAATTCGAAAAGGTAAGGTAGGCTTTTGTCGCAGCGTGTTTGCGTGTGCGACAATCAGCAGCGCGTTTTGTCTGTTTAGGCATTGATAAGGCTGGGTTGAATTGGTGATTGATGCAGGTGGGAAAGTCGACGGACGTTTGAGGATGAAACGAGCAACTTACAATAACTATTCCCCGGGAGGAATATGCTGAAAGGAATCGATCCTCTGTTGAGCCCTGAGCTGCTCACAGTGATTGCTGAGATGGGCCATGGCGATGAATTGGCCATTGTTGATGCAAACTTTCCTGCTGCCGCACTGGCTCATCGACTGGTCCGCGTGAACGCTCCGGCTTCACGCGTTTTGCGCGCTGTGCTTACCTTATTGCCGCTGGATGACTTCGTAGACGAGCCTTTAACTGTTATGGAAGTAGTAGGGGCGGCGGAACAGGTGCCCGAACCCGTCCGCGAATTCCAAGAGGCCGCTGAGGCTGCTGAGGGCCGCTTCATAAAAATGACACGGATCGACCGTAGTTCATTCTACGATCGATCAAAGAAGGCTTTTGCCATCGTTGCCACGGGCGAGCTGAGACTCTACGGCTGTGTGCTCGCCAAAAAGGGCGTTATTCGCCCCCAGCTGCATCAATCAAGCAACACGGGGCACGACGAAGATTAGCGCGAACCGCCCGTCCTACCTTGATCTATAGGAGAAGCAAAAATCAATTTCAGAGGGAGAATGGGTTTGTCGTTGATTCCGCCAGCCGCCGAACCCGGGTGCCACTGACATTTTTTTCAGTTCCGCGTTCAGGGACAGATCGCTATCCCGAATTCCTGTTGAAACGCAGGCCCATTACTGGTTACGGGCAATGATTCTCGAATAAAAGGGCAATGTCGCGGAAAGTTGTTTGAGGAGAGCGGTCTGGTCCTACCCTAGTGCCGGCCGCAGCCGCCCGACCCAACGCATGGGTTGGCCGAAGCTGTCGATGAGGAGATCGACCCCGAAATGCTTGTAACGGGAATCTGCCCAACTTCGTCGTCGCGGACGAGGACGCTTTTTCTGCCCCAACAATGCAAACAGCGCTGGGAATGTACGGCGTTTGGAACGGGGTGAAAGCAATCCGAAGTACCGCATGCCGTGCCGGAAACGGTCCGGAACGTGATCCTTCAGAGTGTCTACAAATTCCTCATTTGAATACCGGTTCTTCACCAGCCTCTTTTTTCTGGTGTCCTTGGCTAGGTATTCGACCTCCAGATCAGAGATTCTTTCGAGGCGGTACTCAGAGCAATCGGTGGCCGACGAATGTACCGGCCCGCGTAGCGCACGAATTGGGCTTTCGACATGACGCGGCCGAGGAAAATGACCCAAGAGCCGGAGATCGCTCGCAGCGATAAGCGGACTCGTGCGCTCACCTCTGAACAAGTCAGGGATGACATTGAGTTGATTGTTGGGTTGTTGGCAGGCAAGGACAAGCGCGCGGCAAGGTCGAGAGCGATCTTGACTTTCAGCGCCCTCGTCGGAGCGATGTCGCTGGCCCGCGCCGTATCGGATGAGACGCTTTCACACGAAATCTTGAAGTCGGTGGGAGGCCTTCTGAAGAATCCCACCTGAGAGCGACCAAGCCGGACAGCTTTAGCACAGCGGCTCTCGATCAGACTTGCCCTCTGCCGCCATCAACGAACAGTTCGATCCCCGTGACGAAACTGGAGTCATCCGACGCCAGAAAAAGTGCGGCCTTGGCGATTTCATCGGACTCCCCGAATCGATCCGATCAACCACTCGACATAGGATTCTGCTAAGGAGTCGGGGGTCATTCGGGACTTCGCGAATCCCTATCCAGCATGATGTTTCAGCAAATTTCTCTCTGCAGGCTATGCCCACAGCTCGAACGTTGCAAGACCAGGTGCTGATGCGAGAGTGCAAGAATCTCCGCTTGCAGAACAGAGCGGGATCGGAAACAATCCCGCAGAGAGAAAAATGGAGTCAGGATTACCCGGGAAAGCCACACGCCGCAACTCTGCAAATGCAACAAATTCAGTGCGTACAGAGTTTTTTAGCAGGAACAGTAGGGATCCGAGAGGTTGAGAGCAAGCTATGACCATGAAGCCGACCAAAGTTGCACGCCGATATCCGACTCCAGCCCTAGAGAAGGGGTTGGACATACTAGAGCTTTTTGCCAGTGAGCCGGCTGGATTCAGCAAGAGCGATGTCGCACGCCGACTTGGTCGCACCATTTCGGAGATCTTTCGAATGCTATCGTGTCTTGAAGAGCGCGGTTACATCTCCCAGTCAGGCGATGGTGAACGGTACCGGTTGACTCTGCGGTTGTTCAAGCTGGCGCAGGAATATCCCCCGACCAAACGCATGATTACGGAGGCCCTCCCGATCATGCAGCGAGTCGCGCATGAACTCAGCCAGTCGTGCCACTTGGGGGTGCTAGACGGTGGCCATGTGGTGATTGTCGCGCAAGTGGATTCTCCGCTTAGTAGCGGCTTTTACGTCAAGGCTGGGGGAATTGTCGACCTCATGCATGCCGCAACGGGGCACGTGATCTTAGCGCATCAAACTCCTGAAGTCTCTTCCCGAGCCGTACAACTTTGGTGCCAACACAACAACGCGCGCCCCCCCCGCGATTTGGGGGCGCACTTGGCCAAGATCAAGCAACGGGGATATGAGGAGCGGGAGAGCTATGAGGTGAAGGGCGTAATCAACATTACATATCCCGTCTTGGATGATCGCGGGCACGCCATCGCGGCGCTCACCGTTCCGTTCCTCCAGAGAATCGGTGATCCGGCAAACCCGACGACCGTGAAACGTGTGTTGAAGGAAGCTAGTTCCCTGCTCTCGGAGGCAATCGGCGGTTCGGCAACTCAAGCCAGCGCTGACCGAGGGCCACGGTCGGAGTAAGCATGCTGCTTTAATCCGCAATCCGCGCTTTCGATTTTCTTGCAGCTGGATTTTCTGGTTGCTCCCATTCTTAAGGAAGCCCGGCGGGCGCACAGATCCGCATTTCGATTTTTATTGACAAATGTGTACTTTCGGGAATAGAAATCATAGCGGGGTCGACGGAAGGATTGCGTCTACCTGTTCTCTCCCGAAACCCTGTGGGTCGAGTCGTAGTGGCAAGTTCAACTGTGCGGAAGATCAGCAACAACGAACTCGTTCACAGCGCCAACGACTGCCATGCCGCTAGTTGATGGATGGACTGCTGCATAGGCGATTGCTTTGATCGAGGAGAATCCAGTCAGTTTGAACGACCCAAAGATCACTCACGTGCGAGTTGTCGACCTACGCTTCCCCACGTCACTCCACCAGGTGGGATCGGACGCGGTGAATCGGGATCCCGACTACTCGGCCGCCTATTGCATCCTTGAAACCGACACTGGTGTGGAGGGGCACGGACTAACGTTCACCCTCGGCCGTGGTACTGAACTGTGCGTTTGCGCGATTCAGTATCTGTCGCAATTTGTGCGTGGACGCAAATTGTCATCGTTAACGACCGACTTCGCGGCTTTCTCCCGGCAACTTACCCGAGATACTCAATTCCGCTGGCTCGGACCCGAGAAAGGCGTCATTCATCTTGCGGCTGCCGCCCTCATTAACGCTGTCTGGGATCTCTATGCACGAGTTGAGGGAAAACCGCTCTGGAAATTGCTTGCAGACCTCGAGCCAGAGGAGATCGTCCGAGCCGTTGACTTCACTTATATTTCGGATGCGATCACGCCGGAGGAAGCACTCGATCTTCTGAAGGAACGCGCCTCCCACAAGGTAGAGCGCCAGCGCGATCTTGAGCAGCGTGGCTATCCTGCATATACGACCTCGGCAGGTTGGATTGGCTTTGGCGACGACAAGATTCGTTCGCTCTGCCGGGAGGCTCTGGCCCTGGGCTGGACACATTTCAAGTTGAAGGTCGGTGGCGATCCCGCCGACGATCTTCGTCGGGCTCGCCTGATGCGCGCGGAAATTGGGCCCACTAACAAGCTCATGATGGATGCCAATCAGAGATGGGATGTCGAGGAGGCAATCCGGCGTACGCTGGAACTGGCCGAAGTAGATCCATGGTGGATGGAAGAACCAACCAGTCCAGACGACATCCTCGGACACGCCCGCATTCGCAGAGAAGTTTCCCCTGTGCGGATCGCGACCGGCGAGCACTGCCACAACCGGGTGATGTTCAAGCAATTCATGCAAGCGGGCGCGATGGACGTAGTTCAAATCGACAGCTGCCGGCTTGCGGGGGTCAACGAAAATCTGGCGGTGCTGTTGATGGCGGCAAAGTTCAAGATTCCTGTCTGCCCGCACGCTGGCGGGGTCGGCCTGTGCGAGTGTGTGCAGCATCTGTCAATCTTCGATTACCTTCGCGTCTCCACATCCCTGGAGGACCGTGTCACGGAATTTGTAGACCACTTGCATGAACATTTTGTTGATCCGGTCCGCGTTGTCAGCGGGCACTATCTTCTGCCTCAAAAACCGGGATACAGCACCGAAATATTTCGCGAAACCCTGTCGGCTTATAGTTACCCCAACGGTCCGGTTTGGAGTTCAGAACAGTAGTCAGTCAGTGCGCTGCTTGCGGAAGCACCTTTGGACCGTGGGAAGGGCCTTCTGGTTTTAGTCCGGCGTAACCGCTAGTTGCGACAGACTACATTTAGGAAGTCAGGAAAGGACCGATGCCTACAAACCCTCACGTTGTGGTCCCGTCCCGCTCGGGTGCAAAACCACCCACCACTGCGCCCGTGACAGAACAGCGGTACCTTCTACCGCTTGCATTGGTCACCGGACTTTTCTTTCTGTGGGCCATTGGCGTCAACCTCAATGACATTTTGATTCCTCATCTAAAAGCAGCGTTTGGGCTGACAGATTTCCGATCTTCGCTGATTCAAACTGCTTTCTTCGGCGGTTATTTTCTCGCCGCGTTGCCGGCTGGCTGGGTTATGGAGAAGCTTGGATACAAGCGCGGCATTGTCGCCGGCCTCCTGATTTGCGCCATCGGCGCGCTCCTGTTTATTCCTGCTGCGTCAGTTCGAGTCTACGGGCTGTTCCTTTTCGGACTGTTCGTCATGGCCTGCGGCCAGTCCTTCTTGGAGGTCGCGGCCAATCCGTACGTGACCATCCTCGGCCCCCCAGAATCCGCTGAACGCCGCCTCAACATTGCTCAGTCCTTCAATGCGGTGGGCGCCTTCATAACGCCAATTCTCGGATCGCGTTTCATTCTGGCTCGCGCGCCACATTTGGTATCTGGATCGGTGACGACACCGGCGCAGTTGCTAAGCTTTCGAGCGGCTGAAGCCAGGACTGTCGAATTACCTTATCTCGGAATCACCCTGATCTTTCTTGCCGTTGCTGTTCTCATAACATTTTCGAAGCTACCTGAAGTGCGAGTGGCCCCCAGCGAGTGCGACGGATCGGGTGAGGAGAGAAAGAATTTCTGGGGAATTCTGGAGTATCGCTTCTTCGTCACAGGAGTGGTTGCGCTGTTTTTCTACGTGGGTGCCCAGATCGGCGTAGCCAGCTTTGTTATCCGATTGGTGGAGCATGTGACTCCGGGAACCTCGGATGTCGCGGCGGCGAACTACCTTAAGCTCCATCTCTTCGGATTCATGCTTGGCCGGTTTGCTGGTTCCGCGATCATGAAGCGGATACCACCTTCGAACCTGCTGGCCGGTTTTGCTGGCGGCTCAGTCATGTGCGCCGCGATGATTCTCTTCGGCTCCGGAGCATTTCCAGTTTGGGGCATTGTTGTTCTGGGCTTTTTTCATTCGATCATGTTCCCAACCATCTTTGCTCTCAGCCTCAAAGGCCTGGGACCTTATACCAAGATTGGCTCGTCGTTGCTGGTCATGGCGATCATCGGAGGAGCAATTTGTCCGGCCATTATGGGCCTCATCTCCGACGCGACAAATATCCAAAGGGCCTTCGCCGTACCGCTTGCCTGTTATTTTGTAGTCATATATTTCGCCCTGAGCAAGAACAGGCTGACCGGAGGCGTCGTCGGATAAGCCATCCAATCCGATAAGATCAGCCATGATCATTTATTTATTGGTCAAATGCTATGTTCGTATACCAATAGCCTGTTTTTCTAGCATCCGCCTTCATGACGGTCGAGCATTTCGGGGAATGTGGTTCCCACGAACGACTGGAGAGAGTCCAGCAATATGAAGCTGATTCGATTTGGTGATCCGGGTCAAGAAAAGCCGGGCGCTCTCCTGGAGGACGGAACTCGCGTGGACGTTTCAAGGTGGTTGGAATCGGACTACGACGAGTCGTTTTTCGCGAACGGCGGATTGGCGGAACTTGAGGCATGGTTGCGAAAGAATGGCTCCTCTGGCGACCGCATAGCATCTTCAGTACGCTGGGGAAGCCCGGTCTCCCGGCCCAGCAAGATTGTGTGCATTGGCCTGAACTTTCGTGACCATGCCGCGGAAAGCAAGATGGAGGCACCGAAGGAGCCCGTGATTTTCCTCAAGGCCACGACGTCGCTGGTGGGGCCCAATGATGACTTGGTAGTTCCCCGGAATGCGACCAAAGTGGATTGGGAGGTTGAGCTGGCAGTCATTATCGGGAAAAAGGCTTCGTATGTATCGAAAGAGAGGGCTCTCGACCACGTCGCTGGGTATGTACTGCACAATGACTATTCTGAACGCAGCTTTCAACTGGAGCGCGGAGGCCAGTGGGTCAAGGGGAAGAGTGCGGACACGTTCGCGCCCTTGGGGCCATTCGTGGCGACGCCGGAAGAACTGGTGAACGTCGGGAGTCTCCGCATGTGGCTCAAGGTAAATGGGGATTTCCGGCAGGACAGCTCGACCGCCAATATGATTTTTGATGTCGCTACGTTAATCTCCTACGTGAGTGAATTCATGACGCTTCTCCCGGGAGATGTGGTCAGTACTGGGACTCCAGCAGGCGTTGGGCTAGGAATGAAACCACCCACGTACCTGAAGGCTGGTGATGTGGTGGAGCTGGGAATCGAAGGTCTGGGAAAATCCCGCCAGCAAGTTGTGGCCTACAAGTAACAATGTAAATTGAAGCCCATCAACACTTCTGGTTTTGGAAACCACGAAATGGACTTGCAAATCAGAGATAAAGTCGTTGTCGTCACCGGCGGTGCCAAGGGAATCGGCGCTGCCATCGTGCGAGCTTGCGCCAATGAAGGTGCGCTTCCGGTGATCGTGGACCGGGATACGGCCGCAGGGCAGCAATTGCAGGCTGACTTGAATAGCAGGGGCATGCGCAGTGGGGTAGTCCCTATTGATCTCTTGACCGCAGATGGCTGTTCGCAGGCCGTGGAACAAACCCTCACGCAATTTGGAGGTCTCGATGCGTTGGTTAACAATGCCGGCGTCAACGACAGAGTTGGTCTTGAGCATGGCAGCCCAGAACAGTTCGGTGCCTCACTGGGCCGCAACCTCTTGCATTACTACGGAATGGCGCACTATGCACTACCGCATTTGAAACACTCTCGCGGGTCCATTGTGAACATTGGATCGAAAACAGCACTCACTGGACAGGGTGGCACATCAGGCTATGCATCCTCGAAAGGCGCAATTCTTGCGCTGACCCGCGAGTGGGCAGTGGAATTGCTCGAATTCGGCATTCGTGTCAATGCGGTAGTTCCCGCCGAAGTCATGACACCGCTCTATCAACAGTGGCTCGGCACATTCCCCGATCCGGAGGAAAAGCTGAAGATCATTGTTTCGAAAATTCCACTTGGAAAAAGGATGACGACCGCGGACGAGATCGCGGCAATGGTGGTCTTTTTGATTTCCGCCAAAACAGGACACATTACTGGTCAACACTTGTTTGTCGATGGCGGCTACGTCCATCTCGACCGCGCGCTGACTTAGGAAGGCACCTTGAGTTCCTTCGCGCCCGTCACTGAAACGACGATGCGCTTTGCCGTTCATCCCGTCACGAGTGTCCTCTTTCGTGTGGGCGAACAGTTACTGTTTGGCAAACGTTCGGTCGTCGATCAGGGTGTTCTGCTTAACCTGCGTTATTTGAATCGTGAAGCGACCCTCGGGCCGAACAACCACCCACCGGCATGGGATCTTTAGACCATCTTCGTCGCGGTAGTCTCCGTAGTCAATCCGCGTGGGGTTGTGTCCGAGCGGAGATTCCCCATAGTGGACCAGCCGTACGAGTAATCCAGACTGCTTGTCGAAGTAGAGCCTGACCAGCGGCAGTCCCTCCGTCCTACCTGCAATGATGTTGACTTCGTGGCCGCTGATTTTGTCCGGCAGTTCCACGTGCACCTCGGAGAGAATCTGTCTTAGGCGAACCGGGAAGTAGAATTCGGCATTAAGCTTTTCGCCTCCGAGCTCGGCCCCACTCATTTCGCGCACGGGCCGGCCGGGCGAACCGAGCCAGCCTATGTGGCCGTCGAAGCCTGCAGTACTGTCGCCGTTCGGCATGTGCATGACAACAACACGCTTGTCGGGGGCTTTTGCGAAGACCTCAACTGGGAACTCAAGCTTGCCAAAGACGGTAAACGTGCCCTCCTCAATCCGACTGGAGACTTTCTGAATTGCGGCCTCTCCCCCAAGTGCCCGTATGTACTTCTCCAGAACCTGATGCGCCAAAGGCAAAGAAGCAACGTTCGGAGCTACGTCACCTGCATCTTTGGAGCTCACGAGGGGGAGCGAACTCGACATCCGGTTCCTCCTCGCTGATAAGAGGTGTTGCCACCGGCTTGCTCGCGCCTCGGTGGCAGGAATAACAGGTAACTTCCCGATGGCCCTCAAAATTGTCCTTGTTGATGGCAACATCATCTGGATCATCTTGCGGGCGGTCAGCTTCGGCTTCTTGTCATCCTTTTCATATGCACCCTCAACATGGCAAAGTCACATTTGACGCCGAGCGACGTCGCCATGAATTGCATGGCAGGAATCAACTGGTCGGCGGGGATGTCCTTGAGCACATGAACGTTCTTGTAATCCTGATCCGCAGCCTTAGGTGAAGAACCAACTGGTGCCAGCTGCGTGGTCCCGCTTTGCGCACCTACCCCGAGGAGCAAGAAGGCAACAACTCCAGCAATGTTCGTACAACTTCTCGCGGTCGAACCCAACCTAATTTTCGAACGATCCCTCACTGTCCCTCTTCCCAGCACGTGAGATGCAGAATGGAGTCCAATTTTCTCAGCAAATCTTTACCTTGCCCGCGGCACCTTCGTTGTCCTATTTGGCATGGACTGAGCTCATCTTCCCGAGGACTTGCAGAGTTTGTTGAGCATCGTGATCTGACGGATCGATTTCAAGTGCGGTGCGAAGTTGTTTCTCCCCCTCCGCTATTCTCCCCGTATGACAGTAAAATAGCCCGAGGTTCTTATGCAGGTGGGCAGCTTCTGAACATTGTCCGCACAATTGCAGGGCCTCCTCCATTTGTTGCAGGGCTTGTGGCCAATTTTGCGCGTTCGCCGCTTCCAGGGCGAAGTTTCCCAGTTGCTGGACCCGATCCGCAATTTGCTGCATCTTCTGTAGCTCTTCAAATCGCTCTTGATACTGGCGGGCAGTTGGATCGTGCAATTTAGCAAGCACGTGAGAAAGATTGTAAAGCGCTTGTGAGTGCTTCGGGTCTGCCTCGACTGCGAGCTTCCAATGTTCGATGGCACCGTTGGTCTCTCCCAGCCGTTCTAAGTTTTGACCTAGCAAGTACTGCGCGTCTGCATTTGCCGGTTCGAGTGTTACAAGTGTTTTTAGAAGTTCAGTCGAATGCTCGATCTGGTTATTCTGTTGTTCAGCAAGGGCAAGGAAATAGAGCCCGGCCGGAAAGTCAGGTTGAAGACGGCAGGCGGTTGCGAGTTCCTTGCGGGCATCGTCGCTCTTGCCAGTCTGGTAATAATAACGGCCAAGGTTGTAGTGGGCCGCCGCGGAGTTGGGGTCGAGGCGTACCGCGTCCGAAAATTCCTTGAACGCGCCCGGGGCATCGTATTGATCTACCAGGGCGATGCCGAGATTCAAGTGCGCATCAGCGGAATCAGGCTGCAGATCGACGGCCTCGCGAAAGCTAGCGGTTGCGTCAGCACCACGACCAGTCTTTGCCTGCAGCATGCCAAGAGCGGAGTAAGCACCCGCATTTTGGGGGTCGGTGCGGATGGCGGATTGAAAATTTCGTTCGGCGCCAGCGTAGTCGCCACTCCTGGCCAGAGTAAGGCCGAGATTGACATAGGCGCGCGAATACTTTGGATCGTTTTCGATGGCGCGTTGAAACAAGGCAGCCGCTTCGGCGGGCTTCTCCTGTTGGTTGTAAAGAATGCCCAAATTGTTCTGCGCTTCGGCGTACACCGGATCGATCTGTAGCGCCATTTTGAATTCTTTTTCCGCTTCGGGTTGTTGATGATCCTCGAGTGCCATGAGGCCCAGCTGATTGTGGGCAGGGGCCAAGCTCGCGTCGAACTGGACGGCTTTCTGAAGCTCGGCGCGCTCTCCCTTTCGATCGCCGAGCCGGTCAAGGGCGAGGGAAAGATTGAAATGCAACTGAGGATTCTGTGGGTCGAACTGCAGGGCCTTGCGGTAGGACTCGGCTGCGTCCGAGCCGTTGCCAGAAGCCAGAGATTGATTAGCCTTCTCGGCCCAGTGGGCCGCCTGTTGCGGATTGCCGGCCATAGCTAGTAACGCTTTGTACTTAGCCGCCTCCTTCTCCGCCAAAATGGGCTGGGTCTTTTCGAGCAAGATAGCGAGTTGGTGGTGGGCTTCCGGCGCACTCGGGTTGAGCCGAGCAGCGGCCCGAAGCTGCGTGATGGCCTTTCCGGTGGCGCTCGCGTGCGCCAGAGCGTTTCCCAATGCGAAGCGGACGTCGTAGCTGCCAGGGTCAAGGCGGACGGCAAGCTTGAGCGAATTCACGGCGTCGTTCCATTGGCCAAGTCCGCTGTAGGCAACGCCCTGCTCGTAGTAGCCGCGTGCAACACTTGGAGTGTCGCGGATGTACTCCCTGATCACTCTTAGTGCGGCAGAATTCTCCCCGGCGTCAATGAGCACGGTAGCGAGAGACAGTCTGGCTTCGCTCAGGTGAGGATCAAGGCGAACAGCAGTTTCCAATTCGCCGATGGCTGCACCGTTGTCAGCCTGCTGCCGGTTTTGGGCGTAGAGAACTCCAAGGTGAAAGTGAGCCGGCGCGGATTCCGGATGCTCTGCAACGAGCGTTCTGAGCAGATCAGTAGCCTTTGCGAGATCCCGGCTCTGGGCGTAGCTCGTGCTAAGGGCGATTTTGAGTGATTCTACCTGATCGGACGGTGGCGAAAGCGTCAACGCTCTTTCGAGCCACTGGATGGCAGCCGCGTATTTCTTCTGGGCAAGAAGTAAGTTGGCAAGGCCCAAGGATGCGGGAACGAAGTTGGGAGCCCCGGAAAGAGCGGATTGGAATTCAAGCTCCGCTTGGTCCGTTTTGTGCTCGTCTTGAAGAAGCGCCGCTAGTGCGAAGTGCGCGTAGGCCGAGTCGGGCTTCTGTTGGATGGCGGACCGCAATTCGACTGCGGCGCGAGATCGATTCCCTCTTCTCATCAGTGCGATAGCGAGATTGTAGTGGGGCTCCCAGCTCTGATCGTTGTGGCGGAGGGAGGCTTCGAATGCGGCGACCGCGCAAGGATCGCGGCCTTGCTGCGCGAAGAGAGCACCCAGGGTGTTGTAAGCGCCTGCTGTGGGATGGTCTTGCAGAGTCTCCAGTAGCTCGGCGATTGGCTGCGAGGCTCCCTTGCGCGAAAGGCAATCTGCCGGCAAGGACACAGCGTGAGCTGCCACGGGCGCCTCCGAGCCGGGGACTGCCTGGGCCTGCCCAGCGCGAGTGGGGAGATTCGCAACCAACAGGAGAACTAACCCACGCGATGAGCCTATATAGCGTGCGATCGACTCACGCATGGAGAGGAGCTCCTACTGACTGGCTGGGGGCCATGGTGCCATTCTACATTTGCGGCACCAAGGCAACGCCGTCGATTCGCAACTAGTGTGGCTTCGCCGCAGTACCATTTTCCGAGCGCTTAGACTGATGACCATTGACTGCTTCCGCCCAAAGTCTTAGTTTAAAGATAGAAAAGGGAGTGCGGACCGCGCCGCACTCCCTCGACCTATGCCTGAGTGTCATCCCGATCCAGTGCACCTCAGGACCGCTTTTGCCAGGCACTAGAACTAGTAGTAGAGCTTCAGCCCAAATTGCAACTGCCGCGCCCTATTCGCCGTACTAGAAATCTGTCCGAAAGCAGCATCGCTGATGTTTACGTCGGGCAAAGACCAGACGGGAGTGTTCGTAGCGTTGAACATCTCAAACCGAAACTCAAGCTTCGCTCGCTCCATGATTGGAAATACCTTGAACAGGGAAAGATCGAGGTTCTTGGACTTGTCCCCCCTCAGAAAACCACGTCCTGACGTGCCAAAGGCACCCGGAGCTGGGACTTGAAACGCAGCCGGATTCAGCCACTGCTTGGGTGACTTGTTGGCAGCATAAGGATTGCCTCCAAGGAAATTAAGCCTTTCATAGTTGCCAAAGCCAAAATCGCAACACGCGGTGTTATATGCGATGTGGGCAATGTCGCCGGACGCACCGACCGAGAACGGCCTCCCCGAAGTCAATGAAAGGATCCCGTTCACTGCCCATCCGCCGACGATGTAATTCAGAATCCCACTATTCGAGGAGAACTTTTTACCCTTGCCGAAAGGTAGCTGGTAGACCCACGCCGCCGATAAGATCTGGGGAATGTCTGTAGCGGCAGGACCCTTGTCCTGCTTGATATCGTAAGGGTGTTGAATGCTACAGCCTTCCACGCCATACCACCCTGTGCAGCCGAGATCCAGGGTCTTCGACCAAGTGTAGGAAACTAGGTACGTCAGTCCGTGAAAGGACCGGCCGTTCAATGATGCCTGAAAGGCGTCATAGCTGCTCTTACCGATAGCCGTGTCGAAATCGCTCGGCGTGATGTAAGGAAAAGGAGAGGTGGTCGTCGCGCCACTGGGCAAGTAGTTCGCTACTGCCGAGGGCGTCTTACCCGTATTCCCCGAGACGCCAATGTCAAGATGATGGCCGCGTGATCCCACATAGTTTGCGGTCAGGACGGTGTTCGACCCCAGTTGCTGTTGAATGCCGAAGTTAAACTGATCGGCATAGGGCCTCTGCATGTGCGGGTCGGCATACCACTGGAAGCCGCCGAATGGGGTTGGCGCCGCAATAGCGGGCCCCGCGCCGTTGGGAGCCTCCGCCGGCGTCGTCGGAGGGCCGTTCAAAGCATTCAAACTGCCGCCAAGCTGCCCAGTATCCGGCCAAGATCCTTCATAGTTCTGAGCACTTTGGGTTACAGCCGCCCAGTTGTCAAAAAACCTGCCATAAGATCCCCGCACCACCGTGTTGGCGAACAACTGGTAGGCAAATCCGAGTCGAGGCTGCCAGTTGGTGTGTTCATTCTTGAATATCGCCCCATTTTTGTAGGGAGTGACAACCACGTGGTCGGGTAGGTAATTGCCATTGCCTTGACCTGGGTTGCCCTGTGCGGGACCCGGGATACAGGGGGGCACGGGTGTACTCGTCTGGGAGCATTCCGGCGGGAGGCGTGTAAGAACGTATGTTCCATTGTTAAAATTCAAATCGCCCACAAATCCGTTGCCGGACTTGGCGTCGCCGTAGATGGGCATCAGTGTCACGTCGTAGCGAAGGCCGAGGTTCACGGTTAGCTTGTTGGTTGCCCTCCAGGAATCCGCAAGATATGCTCCATTGACCCAACCACCGTGTTCCGTCTCATTTACATTGCGGCGGTGAAAGTTGTTCGGAACACCCAAGAGGAAGGAGGCTAGTGAACTCCCCGCTGTTCCCGGGGTACTGGCGTCGTCCGTGTTGGAAGCGGAAAATATGTCGGATGCGTTCAAATAGAGTGCGTTGGCATTGTTGGTGGCGAAATCCGCCCCCATTTTGAAGGTGTGGCGCCTCCAGGTCTTAGTGAAGTTTCCGCCGAACTGCCAAATATTCGAACCGGTCGTGTCGTCGACTTGTGCAGCACCGTGGGCGGAGGGGTCCGCGTTTCCGATAAACCCGTTGATCGTAATGTCCGGGATCAGCGAAACTCCGCCGATAAAGCCGGACGCAAAATTCGGGTTGAAACCCAAACTAGTTCCTGTGACGGACTTGTTCGTGAAGTCGGAGCCCTGGTTGATTTTCAGCAATACCCGCCCGAAGTGCGTCTCTAACAAGGCGGTATTCGAGAATGCGTGCGTGTACTCAACACCCACGGTGAAGCCGTTGGTGACCTGATTGTGTACGATACCCGTAAAACCGCCGGAACCCTTTGCCGGCTGTCTGAACTCGCTCCAACGCGCGAAGATGTTGTCCTTGTCAGTGAATTGATGATCCAATCGGGCACTATACTCATCCTGCCTCGTTATGGACTTCGTGCTATCCAGGGCGTTCCCATTCGCCGTTGGCGGTATGTTGGAATATGAAGACGGGAAAAGCGCTGTGGCGTACGCAACCATGTTCGGGTTGAGCATGTCGCTTGGAATCTGGTTGCACGGCGTACCGGAGGACTGAATCTTGTTTACGTCTGGCGACGGGCTGCCACCCGTGCACAGGAAAGGAGTATTGGAGAAGCCTGTCGGGCTGCCTGGGTTAGCGACAATGCTGTAGGGGTTGAAGATTTGACCGGTGAAGGGCACGCCTCCCACCGTCGTCAAATTGCCGCCCAATTCGGCAGTTGTGGGTACTTTGAAAAAGCTTTCCGCCGCCGTGTGGAGGCGAAAACCTTCATACGCAAGGAAGAAAAAGGTTTTGGGCGATGCAGCGTGATGCCAGGGAATCCCGAGCGGGCCGCCGAATGTGGCGCCAAACTGATTTTGTTGGAATGGAGTTACCTTCGAGAGGAACGGATTCCTAGCATCAAAGGCGGTGTTCCGGACGAACTCCCAAGCGCTTCCATGAAACTGGGCGGTCCCGGATTTCGAGACGACGTTGATGACGCCGCCCAACACACCGCCGTAGGCCGCGTCGTCATTGTGGGATTGCACTTTGAATTCCTGGATGTTGTCAATGACCGGCGGGATGGCATAAGTTCCGCCGAAGGATCCCTGGTCCAGAATCCCGTCGAGCAGATAGAGATTGCTCCGGTTCGTCTGGCCATTGATGGACGGGTAGGAAAACGTGCCGACCGGATTCGACCAGATACCGCCCGAAGTGGTGGCGTTCTGCGAGACGTTGACATTGTTAACACCCGGAGTCAGGTTCAGCAGTTGAGTGAAATTGCGCCCATTCAAGGGCAGGTCGTTCACCTGCTGTTTAGCGACTGTTACTCCTAATTCGGAGCTGGAAGTCTCAAGCGCGAGAGCACTTGCCTCGACGTTGACCACGTCGGTAACAGACCCGACCACCAGACTAAAATCGATGGCAACCGGTTGATTCACGAATACTTGGAGGTTCGAGCGAGTCGCGGACTGGAACCCTGCCCTGCTGACTTTGACGTCGTAGTTTCCCGGTTGCACCTCCGGGACAAAGTAATAGCCCTCGCGGTTCGTCGCGGTCGTGCGATCCAGATTCGTTTCCGTGTTGTGCAGCACGACTGCCACATCGGGTACCACGGCTCCGCTCGCATCATGCACCGTCCCGCTGATCGCAGCAGTCGCTAGTTGCGCATGGGCCGAGCCAGTCACCAATAGACCCAAGCACGTCCCCAACGTCAGCACCAAAATCAGCGAATAATCGCTTAACAGGTTGCCGAACCTTTTGCATGTCATATTCGTTCCTCGTGGTCCCTTCTTCTGCACGACCCAGGAATGGCCAAATGCCCCTCACCTACGAAGCACACCCCGGCTGTAAACGTTTAAAACAGTTTCATAGCAGTGTCAAGAATAAAGTTTCATATGTTTGAACTTCATTTCAATATGTGGTACAACAACTCGAGTGTCCCGGCGACGATTGCCAATGTTCTGGAGTTAAACAGGTACTTTGAGGTGTTTTAGGCAAGAATGGGATATGATTTTTAGTAGTTAATTTCATTATTTGACATATTGTTCCTTGATCTAATCGCTGCTTCAGACTAGGCAGTCTAGGAGTCTGCGAAGCAGGGCGTGCACCGAAAAATGCTAGAGTTTTTGAGGTTAAGGTTGCTATGCGACAGTCATCAGAAGAGCAGAGCCCGGCAGCGGTAGGGGTGATCGGGAAAGTTTTCAGTATCCTTGAAGCAATTCAGTCATCCCCTTCCGGGCTCACTCTCACGCCCATTTGCGACATAACTGGAATCAACAAGAGCACCGCACACCGCTTCCTCAAATATTTAGCGCACAAGGGTTACCTCATCCGGACTCAGCCCGGTGCGTACCTGATTGGGCCGAAACTGTCGCGAATGAGCGCTCGCGCCAATCAGATCGACGCCCTGCAGGCGGTGGCGCGGCCAGTCCTGTGGGAACTCTGGAAGTCTACGGGAGAGACCGTGAACCTTGCTACGCTGGACCAAGACACTGTGCTGTATGTGGAAGTCTTGGAGAGTCCTCACGAGTTCCGGTTTTCTTCGAGAGTTGGGGCAAGGCGTTCTTTACATGCGACAGCCTTGGGGAAGGCACTGACTGCTTTCTTGCCAGATGACAGGAAGGAGAGGATTTTGAGCGGACTGAAGTTTGAGCTGCTGACTCCAAACAGCATTATGAATCTCGTGGAATTTAGGCAAGAACTCGAAGTAGTGCGTCGGCAGGGATACGCCGTCGACGATGAAGAAGTTGTTCTGGGTGCGCGCTGCCTAGCTGCTCCAATTTTGATCCCGGATGGCACACCTGTGGCGGCTGTCAGCATCTCTGGCCCAGTCACCAGAATCAGCTTCGATGCCGTTTCTGCTCTCTCCAAGGCATTAGTGAGTGCCGCACAAACGATCTCGGCGAGTATCGGTTTCTCGGCCGCCGACTCTAACCCCGCTGAGAGCCTGCCCCGGCTAAAGACGTCCTCGGCAATGCTCTGAGTTTGTGTTTTTCAACGCCCGAACATCCCCCAGAGAGAGTGCGCGGAACTAAGAGTGACGGCCGGGCTCAATTCTTTGGGATGGCGCGCCTGCATTGCTCCAAAGTTCTACGAATCGTGGCGTCCTGAGGGTAGATTTCCACTCCACGCTCGATCACGCTCAGAGCGTCTGTAGGTTTATTTAGGGCAAGGTCATTCTCCGCCATCAGTCTGTAAAACTCGGCATCGTAAGGAATTCGCTTGATGCCTTCCTGCAAAATGACATTCGCTTCCTGCCAGCGGCCAGCACGAGCGAGCAATACAGCCAACTGCTCAAAATCCGCAGGAGAGGTGGTGCCCTGCTCGACGGCACGATTGAGATACCGGATGGCTTCCGCAGTTCCTTCTCTATCTTTGTGCTCCAACGCAGCGGCGGCCAGCGCTTCCAGTACGTCAACGTTATTCGGATATTGAGGTTCGAGCTGTTTGGCCAAGGAATAATATCGCTCCCTGAATTCGGTGTGCGAGCCCATCAACAATTGCCCATAAGCTTGCAAGAGCGTCAAGGATGAGGCCATAGTTTCTGGTTCACCAGGGATTGCAGTCAAGTGGACGAGCTCGGGTAGTTGTGGAGTGGTCAGATGGAAGGCCGCTTCTGGAAAGGGCTCCTCAGCCACTGCGACGATCCGGTGATTCGTGAGGACAGCATGCGAGATTACTTTCACATCGCGCTTCGGCATGTGACACGCTGTGCAATTGTCGGGCGGATTCTTGTGCTGGCGAACGGTAAGAGCGACGGCGCAGCTTTTCTCCGTGTGACAAGTCAGGCACTTCTCGCGGTAATACGCTGGTGCCTGTTGCTCGGATGGTTGCACATGGGGATCGTGGCAGGTAATGCAGCTCAATCGGCGGCCGCTGTTCCGGTAGCACTTGCTGAGGGTCATGGAAAGATAATGCTGAAGGAGATCCGACTGGGTAACAGAGGCCCGCTTAAGGGGCACCATAAAAATGGTCAGCGTTTCGTCGAGCGGCGTACCCGGCCTGAAATCCTGAAAGGTTTTGCCCGATCGCAGAATGCTTACATCCCCTGTCTGGTGACAAGACATGCAGATATTGTCCGCAAGCCAAGACGGAAGTTTAGAGGGATTCACAATCGTAGTGTCACTGCCTGTAGGGAATGGAGCGTCTTGCAGTCTCTCTACAGCATGCAATGCGCCGGGGCCGTGACAGTTCTCACAGCCGATCGCCTGCTCAGAAAACGGAGGTTCGCGAAAGCGTCCGTTCCCGTCCGGAACCGGTTGCGGCTTGCCGCTGTGGCAGGAGATGCAAGCTGGGAGAATGGGCCGAGCGAACCCGAAATCGTTAGACTCATAACCGGGTGAAAGGCCCCAGGCGCCCGGTGTGGAGTAGTAAGAGAGTGGAGCCTCGAAAAGAGAGTCGCCGCGGCGCACAATTGCGCCAAAACCGTTTGCCCCCGATCCGATCGTCCACTCCATCTTGTGGGTCTCCCGGAAAAGATCTTTTCCGTCAGAAGTTTTCTCGTATTCGGTTTGAAAGAATTCTCCGTTTTGAGCAAACAATTCGAAATATCGGTGAGAGCGTTGATCAAAGACTTGGGCTGACTTAGGGATCTTCTCGAAGAGCGACGGTGTGACCGTGGCGAGGGACCGGCCCATATCCGTTTGTGAAAACTCCTCATAGATTTGTCGATGACAGTCGGCACATACTTTAGAGCCTACGTAAGCGCCGTCCGCGGTTGCACTGGATTGGGCTGTAGGCTTGTCATTGTCGGGGTCCGCAAGCGCTTTGGGTACTCGTAAAAGCAACGCTAGACTGGCTAGGCAAAACGCAATGGCCAAAAAGCGCGGTCGGAACAGCGACCGGTAAGACACTCTGGGAGCGAAGCTACCAATCGTCAGCATCAGTGTGACTCAATTCCCGCCCGATCAGCGTGGAACACCTTCTATTTCTTCAGGGTGTTGCCAGTATTTTCAGCCGACCATGGCTGGTGTCGCGGGTCTGTTTGGGATCGATCCCGCTACCTTCGCGCACGACGTAGTAGTGGTTGGCTGCCAGATCTCTTAACTTCTCGACCAATCCGCTTGGCCAGCAGATCACAATTGTGTCCGCCTTCGTAGAACTCCCCAAGCCGAAGTGCAATCGCAGATCACTCTGCGACACGTAACCGCCGCCGCTCCGCACTTCCTGCACATGGCGGTCGTTACTCTGCTCGAGGGTCACGACAGCCCCCAGGGCCGCGCGGTTCGACTTGACCCCGATCATCTGCAGGCTAATAAAGTTTCCAACCGGCGCAGTGTTGTAGTAAAGCGAAGGGGTCTCGTTCATGTTGCTGACTAGAGCCTCGATGTGTCCGTCATTGAAAAGGTCAGCGAGCGCCATGCCTCGGGCGGAGTGTAACTGGCTAAGAACACCACCCGCCTGCGACGTAATATTGGAAAATTCGCCATTGCGTAGGTTGTAGTACGCCACCTTGGGTTCGCGATAGCTGGTACCCAGACCTCTCCCATCCACTTCGGGATACACATGGCCATTGGCTATCAGAATGCCGGGCCAGCCGCTGTTGTCGAAGTCGTAGAATTGGACCCCCCATCCCAGCCAGTTCCTAACGTTGCCCAATCCCGCGCTGTGCGTGACATCGTCGAAGGTGTTGTTACCGCGATTGAGATACAGCGTAGGCGCGTCATCGCTGAAGTTCGTCTTTACGATGTCCTGGTTACCGGAGTGAGTAAAGTCATCTGCGGAGACGCCCATACCGGCTTGCGCGGTGCCATCTTCGTTGTAGGCGATGCCCGCCGCTGTGGCCATGTCGGTAAATGTACCATCATGATTGTTGTGGTAAAGAATGTTGGGAGTGGAATCACAAGCGACATAGATATCCGACCATCCGTCGTTGTCAAAATCGCCGGCAAGAGCCGTGAGACCGTAGCACAAGGAATACTTGGTAATGCCCGACTTCTTCGAAACATCACTGAAGGTTCCATCGCCGTTGTTGTGATAGAGCACGTTGGTGCCACTCTTCAGCCCGCGTGGGCCGCACATGATACTGAGGCCTTTCCACTGGCACCAGCGTCCTTGGCCAGGTTTCGGAACTGAGGCGTAACTGAAATCGACATAGCGGGCTATGAAAAGATCCACCTTGCCATCATGATCGTAGTCAACAAAGCTACAGCCGGTGCTCCATTCTGCTTTTTCGGTCTTTAGGCCGACCTTTTCGGTCACGTCCGCAAAGGTGCCGTCACCGTTGTTGTGGTAGAGAACACTCTGTCCCCAATAGGTAACGAACAGGTCCAAGAAACCATCATTGTCGTAGTCACCGACACAGCCACCTTGACCCCAGCCCGATCGCGACAGACCTGACTTTGCGGTCACGTCGGTAAACGTGCCATCGCGATTGTTGTGAAACAAGTGTCCGGATGGTGCCGCGCCGCTCGAAAATCCTTCTACACGAGAGCCGTTCGGGAGGAAGATGTCTGGCCATCCATCATTGTCGTAGTCGAAGATGACCGCACCGTTACCGGTCGTCTCGATAATGTAGTCCTTGTGCGTATCTCCGCCGTAAACGTTGAGCGAAGTGAGCCCGGCCTGTGAAGCAACATCTTCGAAGTGAACAGGCGCTGGCTGGACGGGTTTCCTGGCTGAATTCGCTACCTGCCCTGATACCAGTACCGCGAACCCCAGTACTGCGAAGGAAGCACATCCACCAAATAGAAATAGCAGCGGTTTCATGGATTCACTGTGGCGCTGATATTACGCGTTTGGAGCCCATGCAGCCACTTCTCGCTGCGGACATCCCAATCCTTCGATAGGACGCTCAACCAAAACACCGGCATGAAGTAAGCGGATGCCTACTGCACTCCGTAGCCATTCAGCCTGGCCGAGATCGTGTTTGCTGCTCTCTGCACCGCTTCCGCAAATAGCGGAATCTTGTCGCGCGAAATTCTTGCTGTTGGACCCGCTACGCTGACAGCAGCGGCCATTCGATTCGCCTCAAGAAGGACAGGAGCACTGACGCATCGGGCCCCTAAAGTAGCCTCCTCATCGTCGAGCGCATAGCCTCTTTGCTCCGTCTCCGCCAGATCTTCCTCGAGTTGCGCCATTTGAGTAATTGTGTGTGGAGTAAAACGCTCAAATCGCACCGACCCTAGGACGCGTCCCTTCTCATTTGCGGGCAAGAGAGCAGCCAGCATCTTACCCATTGCCGTGCAAAAGAGCGGACGCGAGGTTCCGATATGCGAGGCCATCCGAAAGGGATGATGGCTCTGCACCACATCGACGTAGAAGACATCTTGTCCATCCAGAATGCCCAAGTTCACGGTTTCGCCGGTTGTGTCGCGAAGGTGTTGTAGCACCGGGCGGCTAATTTTTCGGAGCGTCATCTGATAGGTAGACCCCGATCCCAGACGCACCAGCCTAGGCCCAACCAGATAGGCGCCGGACTCATCACGAAACAGATACGCTTCATTTTCCAGGTGGGCAAGGAAGCGGTAGGCGGTGCTCTTATGGATCGCTGTCTTTTCGACGATCTCATTGAGCCGCAATCCGGCCGGAGAGGCGTTCAGGGCTTCAAAAATTCGCAAAACTTTCGAGATAACACCGACAGGAGACGATCTACACTCTCGTGTACGAATCATGGAAGCTCCTTTGGAAACTCGATTTCTGCGAGGGCTCGCGCCACTGCCGAAGCAGCCACGCGTGCTTCGGCTGCGATTTTAACATATGAAATTATAATTTTAACCTTGAATTCTTATTCTGTACTCTAGTAGAAGAAGGTGGCGATGCGAAATGCTGCACTAAAACTCGATCCCAAGGACAACGCCCTGCTCGCATTCGGAGATCTCCGAGAGGGTGAGCCGATCAGCTCTTTGAATCACATTTGCGCCCTGGTTGCGGATGTCCTAGAGCAGGTCGCAAAAGCAGCGAACGGCGAAGTCCTAACGAGAACCAAGTTGACAGGACACAACGATTTCATTCCAGGAAAGCGAGGTATATCACTCTGACCCCTCACGGGAATACTCCGAATGGGTTCCGGTTAGATGGCAAAGCCTCCATCATCACAGGGGGTGCCAGTGGAATTGGACGGGCGATCGCACGGAGATTCGCAATCAGCGGAGCGCATGTCCATATCGTAGATCTCGATCCGAGGGAGGCCGCAACCGTAGTTCGGGAGATTCAGGACACTGGCGGGCATGCTCAGTCGTATCAATGCGATGTGTCCAACCAGGAGCAAGTGAAGACAGTTTTCCAGCAGATTTTTAAAGAAGAGCGCATTGACATTCTTGTAAATAATGCCGGTATTGCACATGTCGGAAATCTGGAGAACACGGCGGAAGGAGATTTCGACAATGTCTTTCGCATCAACGTAAAAGGATTTTATAACTGCATGCTGGCCACCATCGAGCATATGAAAGCGCAGACCGGCGGGGTCATTTTGAATTTGGGATCAATTGCAGCTACGGCGGGACTCGCGGATCGCTTCGCCTATTCGATGAGTAAGGGTGCGGTGGTCGCCATGACCTATTCCGTCGCAAAAGATTACCTGGGGTACAACATTCGCTGCAATTGCATCTCGCCCGCTCGGGTGCACACTCCGTTTGTAGACCGGTTTCTCCACAAGAACTACCCCGGCCGGGAACAAGAGGTTTTCGGCCAACTGTCCAAGGCACAGCCCATCGGGCGGATGGCGGAACCGCACGAGGTGGCTGCACTCGCCCTTTTTCTGTGCTCCGATGAGGCTGCGTTTATTACAGGTGCGGACTACCCCATTGATGGAGGTTTCCTGAATCTCCGCGGCTGAGCGTAAAGGGTAGCTATCTGGCGGTTGGGTGTGATTGAAATTCTATGAACATTGACTCGCACCAGCATTTTTGGCGGTATGACTCACGGCGGGACGGCTGGATCACCGATGAGATGTCCCTCCTTAGGCAAGACTTCTTGCCTGACGATCTCATTCCGCAATTGCGTGCAAATGAGATGGATGGGTCCGTGGCTGTCCAGGCCGACCAGTCCGAGGAGGAAACGGCATTCTTACTGGAACTAGCTGATCGATATAGTGAAATCAAAGGTGTGGTTGGCTGGGTAAATCTTTCCGCCCGAGACTTGCCTGACCGCCTCGAGCATTTCTCGCGATTCGAGAAGCTTTGCGGCTTCAGGCACATCGTCCAAGCGGAACCTGACGACGCGTTTCTGCTGCGCGAGGATTTCAAACGCGGGATTGGCTGTCTAAGCCGCTACAACTTCAGCTATGACATCTTGATTTACCCCAAGCAACTGCCCGCGGCCATTGAACTGGTGGATGGGTTTCCCGAGCAACGGTTCGTAATTGATCACTTGGCTAAGCCTTTGATCCGCACGCGCGAGATTATCTCATGGACCCAACAGATTCACACCATCGCAGCGAACTTGAACGTTTGCTGCAAGTTGTCGGGCCTCATTACCGAAGTAGGTCGGCGAAACTGGCGCGCGGATGATTTTAGACCCTACCTCGACGTGGTGTTCGAAGCTTTTGGCCCCGAGCGTCTTATGTTCGGTTCTGACTGGCCAGTATGTCTCTTGGCCGGATCCTATCGGCAGGTAAAAGAGTTGATCGCGGACTACGTTCACGATCTGCCAGTCCAACAGCAACACCAAGTCTTCGGCCCGAACGCGATTTCTTTTTACCGGCTGAAGACTTCGAACTGTGAGCTTGTCACTACATGAACTTGCAACTATGAGCATGAAGTCGTACGGTCGCTAGCGGAGCCATGGGAATTGGCGCCGGGGTCGCCCTCGGACTATCGACCAAGAAGGCGCAGTTCAGGTGATCGTGGATCGAGACATCGCGGCGGGAGAAAAACTCTGAGTTCGTCCGCAATCCCCGTTGCGCGGCCGGTCTTCTTAGTTTAGTGCGGGATCGAGTGAAGCCAAATGACGCGACGCTACTGCTTGACGCTTGACTTAAAGGATGATCCAAAGCTGATCGCGGAATATAAGCGGTATCACGAGAAAATCTGGCCCGAGATTAGCCAGAGCATCCGAGACTCTGGGATCGAAGACTTGGAAATTTATCTGCTCGGAACGCGCATGGTGATGGTCATAGAAGTGAACGAGCACTTTTCGTTCGACGCCAAGGCCCGAGCCGATCAACACAACCCAAAAGTCCAAGAGTGGGAAAACCTGATGTGGAAGTTTCAGCAACCGTTGCCCCAGGCATCGCCGGGCGAGAAATGGTTGCTGATGGAGAAGATCTTCGATCTAGCAAGTTGACCTCACCTTACTGCGTTGCCGAGCTATCGCAGTCGACAAAGCCGACACGGTCTAGCAGAGCGATAGGAAACAAGATGAACAACGCAATGCGAACTGTAGCATTTCCCCGTGTAGTGAACGTGACGATTTGCGTCGGCTGGCGCAGCGGCGTCTTCCCAAGGCCGTCTTCGACTACCTTGATGGTGGTGCCGACGGCGAGGTTACGTTACGAGAGAACTGCCGCGCGTTTGAAGATGTCACGTTCCGTCCCCGCAACGCGGTGGCTATCGACAACTGCGACTTACACACCCGGGTGCTAGGGCACAACCTCTCCCTTCCGGCCATGCTTGCTCCCGTTGGCTACAGCCGGCTAATGGATCCTGGTGGCGAAGGTTCCGCCGCACGAGCTGCGGGCGCCGCAGGGACCGGTTATATCCTCTCCACAATATCCGGCCACAAACTAGAGAACGTTAAGGCTGCCTCCACTGGGCCTGTGTGGTACCAGCTCTACCTGCTGGGCGGTCGCGAAGCCGCCGAAGCTGCCATTGATCGAGCGCGCCGCGCCGGCTTTTCAGCCTTAGTGATCACCATCGACACGGCTGTTTCGGGCATGCGTGAGCGCGATCCCCGCAATGGCATGAAACAACTGTTAGGCGGCTCCCCATTCGCCAAAATCCCATTTCTGCCAGGTATTCTCGCACACCCTAAATGGCTCGCTTCCTTTCTGCTGGATGGTGGCGTTCCGAAACTTGAAAATATTGTCATTCCTGGTAAGGGTCCGATGCAGCTGATGGATGTCGGCGCTGCTTTGGCTCGCGCAACTGTGACCTGGAATGACTTGCGATGGATTCGTGCAGTCTGGTCCGGTCCGATTGTTGTGAAGGGTGTTCTTATCGCCGACGATGCGAAGCGCGCAGTCGATGAAGGTGTAGCCGCGGTGGTGGTATCTAATCACGGTGGACGGCAGTTGGACTGCGTTTCGCCTTCCGTGCAAGCTCTTCCTGAAATTGTAGCCGCCGTCAACGGCCGCGTGGAGGTGCTCATGGATGGCGGCATACGCCGCGGAAGTGACATTGTCAAAGCCGTCTGTCTCGGCGCCCGCGCCGTTCTCGTGGGACACGCCTACGCTTATGGGCTTGCCGCAGCAGGGGAGGCGGGCGTCGCCCGTGCGTTAGAAATCTTGCGAGATGATGTGGAGCGCACCCTTAGGCTGCTTGGTTGCCCAACAGTCGCGGAGGTGAATTCGTCGTATCTTGAGGTTCTATCCAAGCCACTCTGGAACGCTCGGCCGTTGTAGAGAGGAGAGTTTATGGCCCGCATGACCGTGTTGTTGGTTCGCCTACTGCTTCTTGCTGCAGCGGTTTTTCTCCAGTTGTCTTCAGCATGATGTTGTGCCAGCACGATGTCATTGGCGAAGCGTCTTCGCTTAGGCGGGTTCGTCATACACGCCAATCTCGGCAATATTGGGTATCTCCTTGCTGGCCTCCAACAATAGCCGTACCTTCTGCGATGAGACGCGCGGAATGCGATGAATTGCCGTCGGGGCGGGTGTTTTCCCGCCTGTCAGGGTGATCCATCTCGCACCGTTCCAGTACTCAAACCGATACCTCCGGATGCGGCTTTGCGGGTAGTCATCCCATCTGCCGACGGGCTCCACCAGCGAGACAACGTTGAAGATCTCCTGTTTTCTCAGATCCACTTCCAACCAGCCTGAGGTTTGCCCCCGATCCAAGTACCAGCTCGATTGGAAGTCACCATCGTTCGCCTCATCCGGTCCTACGGTATCCGGATAGGAGCTGGCATGAATGGGCTTGCCCGTCGCCAGGTTCCGCGTCGTGATCACAACGTGTTCGCTGAGTTTTGCCATGGGGCCGGGATGCTTCCACGCCTTGCCGATTTCTTCCAGCCGGCTCACAACGTTCGGCGCGAGGCGCCCTTCACGGGTCGGGGGAGCATTCAGAATCAAGTTGCAATGTCTGCGATTCAGCGGCTCAAGCCACTCGTCCACCACGGTCGTCACCGCCTTGAGAGTTCCATTCGTGTCCCGCTGCTTCCAGAACCAACCATCTGTAAGGGTCACACAAGAAAGGGCCGGCACGTCGCTGTCTTCCGGAACCTTCTGTCCGGCATTCTGCTCAAACGCCTTCACATCGGAATAGTAGAGTCCACCCGCAGGATATTGACTGGCGTTGAGGTCGCAGAGCAGACAATTGGGCTGCAAGTTCTTGATATGCTCATAGATCTCCTGGAACGGCACCTCTTCATAAGTGATGCGGCTCCACGGCGCGTCCCATCCATCGGTGATGAGGATGTCGACCTCTCCATAGCCGTTGAGCAGCTCCGTCAGCTGATCTTTGATGAGCTTTACCTTGGCCGAAGTGATGTTGAAATGGCGGATATCGTCCCGCAGCGACAAAATCGAATAATAGAGTCCCACCCGCAGGCCAGCCCCGCGAAACGAATTCACATAGGCGCGCACGACGTCGGTCGAATGCGATGTCTGCCCCACGCCTGCCGCCCCCGTCTTTGTCGGCCATATGCAGAAGCCATCGTGATGCCGGGTCGTCAGGCAGCCCCAGGTCATGTTGGCCGACTGCGCCGCCGCAGCCCATTGATCAGTGTCGAGAACGGTGGGATGAAACAGATCAGGAGCCGACGTCGGATCACCCCATTCGCGGTCCTGAAACGTCGCCATGTTGAAATGCACGAACATGCCGAAACGCAAATCCACAAACCGCTGTTGCAGATCGAGGATCGGCCGTCCGCGACGCGGAGCTGCACGATGCGCTTCGTTCTGTTCTGCTGCAGCGCTGTGATTGCCAGCCAGCATCGCAGCCGTCGCGGATTGGGCCGCCAGCCGGAAAAACTCTCTTCGTGTCGTCATCTTCGAACCCCGGGTGGAAAAGCTCCATGATTCTTCTGAATTCGGCTTTTCGGCTTCACCAACCGAATCGCGTGCCTGTTCCCGCGAATGCCTTTCAAGGTACAGTTGTGGCCAAGATCACCTCTACTTCATGTTTACCGATCCTTGACTCTGAGGCAACGGGGACAGGTTCGTCTGCCGAGGCCCGTTCTTGAATTCTTCTAGCTCGATGCCCCAGGACGGCGAGTTCGTGATGGACGCAGCGTGCGAACCCCAGACTTCTGCCGTCAAGGTCCTGTTCAACGGTAATGGTTAGCGAGTGCCAGCAACACTGTGGCTCCTGTTAAACAGGTGAGGCCCAGGCCCAAAAGCAAAGTCGCCGTGCGCGGGGCTTGTTTCCATTCGCCTGTGCAAACGCCTGATAGAGTTGCCGTCATGATCATGAAGATTTGAAACAAGCCCCAGCCGATCGATGTGCCAAGAGAACCGAGGTAGGTTGTACTCATGCCATACAGCGCGAACGCTCCCATCCACAGCACCCCCATTAGGGAGGACCAGAACAAGTCCGGGGTAAATGAACGGAACGAGAACCACGTCCGGTTCTTTGAGAGTAGATAGAGACTGTATGTAAGATTCGGAAGAAAACCTCCCGCCAATCCGATTGGCCAGACTGCGTAGGCGGCATGGACTGCCGGGTTTCCGAGGCGAATCGCTGCTTGAGCAATGTCCTGCCCAAAAGCAAACGAGTAATTCAACATGGGCGCCATAAAACCACAGAGAACCGCCAGCGTGATTGCCGCCCGATAACCCTGATGCTGAGCCGCCTGAGCAGTGCCGGGAGTTGCTCTCTCTCTGATCTGGCCTCCCCACGCGGTCAGGAAAATTCCTGCCACCATCACGGTTACACCAGTCAGGATATAGCCAATAACGTGTTCTTTTCCTGTTGTACTTTGCTCGACGAATAGCGGGACGAGTGTTCCTAAGACTGCTCCTAACCCAACGATGATGGCGTAGGCAACGCCAAGTCCTAAGCGCCTGACCGAGATGCCGAAGAGAATTTGGGCAATCCCCCAACCCGCTCCCAGAAGAACGGGGATGGCAAGCTGATGTACGGACAAAGCGCGGTACGTCTCAGAGAGACGGTTCACCAACGCAATGGCAAGCGCCCAGGGCAGGATCACCAGTGAGACGACGCTGAAGACAAGCCAGACGTTTTCCCACTTCCAGGACTTTGTGAATTTCACCGGCAGCATGCAGTTGCCGGACATCAGTCCGGCAAGCAGGGTCAATAGGATTCCTGTTGCTAGAGACGGTTCCACTCAGTGACTCCTGCCTGTAATCAATTTCAGGTCGCACGATGCGCCTGGTTCCTGTGGCGTTTTGTAATAGCCGCCGCCTACTTGTGCCGGGAAAATGAAATGACTGCGCAGATGTGGGATGTGCTCGAGAAACAGGGCTTCATGCCCTAACGCGATGTGGTTGAACAGCACGAGATGCTGATGGAGTTGCCCCATATCCCCCACATGCGGCGGCAAGGGGAGGCCAAACTTTCTGGCAAGAAGACTAACCGCAAGAAACTCACTCACTCCGGCCAACCTTGTGCAATCGGCCTGGACATAGTGCAGAGCGCCAGCTCGCAAGAAATTCTTGAATAGAACGCGATTGGGGATATGTTCGCCTGCGGCAATTCTTACTGGTGCGATCTCTCGCGCCAGCACTACGTGAGCATGAATGTCATCCGGGTGCGTGGGCTCTTCGATCCATAGCGGGCGGAACTCAGCGAGGTCGCGGCACACACGAATTGCGACCGGGAGACTCCAATGTTGGTTCGCATCGAACATTAGGATGCCGGAGTCACCGACACACTGGCGCAGCATCGCGGCACGGCGCAAGTCCCGCGCCGCGTCCGCCGATCCAACTTTGAGTTTGAAGGCCTTGAAGCCTTCATCCATTGCACGGGCCGTTAATTCGCGAACCTTATCGTCGTCGTAGGCCATCCATCCTACGGAGGTGTCGTAGCCTGGATAGCCGCTTTGCAGGATCGGCTCGCGGTTGGGGCGAGTGGACAGGTTACTGACCAACAGCGCCAGGGCGCCTTCTTCAGTCAGAACGTCTTCCAGATAGCTCAGATCCAGAAGGCGAACAACTTCTTCCGGATTGAGATCGAGCAACAGCTTCCACAGCGGCACGCCGCGGCTTTTCGCCCAGAGGTCGAAACAAGCATTCGTGATCGAAGCGAGTGCCAGATGCACCACGCCCTTGTGCGGGCCGAGCCAACGGAGAGAGGGATCATCTGCCAGCCGCCGCGACATACGCCCGAAGTCTGACATCAGCTCTTCAATCGCCATGCCTGTGAGCGGCCTGGCCAGCAGCTCAATGGCTTCGCAAACCAGCCGATTGCCTTCACCGAGAGTGAGCGCGATCCCCGTTCCGCAAAGACGCCCTTCGCTCTCCAACAATGTAACTGCGAGGCAATATTCGGAATTGGTATGGACTGAATCGGTGCCCGCGCCCTGCGACAACGGGAACCTTGCGTCACGCGCTGAGATCTTGTTGATGATGTGGGGAGGCGGCATGGTTTTCTCGGGTTGAGTTATCGTCTGTATCCCAGCTCGGCGCCACCGCTGACCGGGAGGATACATCCGGTGAGGAACCTAGCTTGGGAAGAAAGCAGGAATACAGCGGCATCGGCGATGACATCTCCGCGCGGGCAGTAACCGAGGAGGTGAATGTCGTCGAGGTATTGCCGAATGCTGTCGGGGTTCTGCTGCTCCGAGCACCATTGTTCCAACATTGGCGTCCAAACTCCAGCGGGGCAAATCGCATTCACCCGAATGGAGTATCGAGCGTAATCAGCAGCCATGGCCTTGGTGAGCGAAATCATCGCCCCTTTGCTTGCGACGTAAGCGGCGTGGTCCTGCTGCCCTATAAGCCCAACCATGCTGGCGGTATTCAGGATTGTGCCCTCGCTTGCGACGAGAGCCTCAAAAGCAAATTTCGTCGTCCAATAGACGGACTTTACGTTGATGCGTTGGATCTCATCCCATTCCTGTTCGGCAGTCTCGTGAAGAGGCTTCGACGGGCTGGCGATGCCGGCGTTGTTGTGAATCGCATCAATGCGTCCAAAACGCCCCATCACGGCGGAGATCGCGACGCGGATGGCCTCGCCGTCGGCAACATCGGCGTAGAGAGCCATGCTCTGCCCGCCAAGTTCGGCCGCCGTGCGCTTTGCGGTCTCGAAATCACGGTCCAGGATGGCGACCGTGGCTGCCTCCCGCGAATACGCAAGCGCGCACTCTCTGCCGATGCCACTGGCGCCTCCGGTCAGCACGACGACCTTGCCTGACAGATCACCCGCCATGTGACACCCGCTTCTCCCAGTTGTCGTATGCTGTTTTGGCGAAACGCGCCATGGCCTTCTTGATGTACTGCTCGGCAACTTCACCCTCGCCCTCGCGCAGAAGATCGACGATCCTTTGATGTGCTTCCAGGTCTTTGTCCCAAGCCGATGTTGCCTGCCCGCTTGCGGTTACCCGCATCCGGACGAAAGCGAAAAAGGGCAGTAGAATGCGGCGGGCGTGCTCCAGGACGTATGGGTTCCGGGACATCTCGCAGAGCTTGAGATGAAATTGCAGATCGCTGTCGAGCAGGCTCTCCCAGTCTCCAGCCGTTGCCGACTGCCGCATGTCATTGACGGTCGCCTGCAGTCCAGTGAGGTCCGACTGTGCTGCTGCGGCGAGCCGCGCTGCCAAGCCCTCGATGGCGCCACGCAGTTCGTAGAGCTGTGCCACATCCACTTCGCTCAGGTGGATGACGCGCGCACTTCGTCCGCCCTCTTTCGTGACGAAGCCGTCTTGTGCCAAGAGGTTGATCGCTTCGCGGACGGATCCTTGGGCCACGCCAAATCTCACGGCCCATTTGCCCTCGACGATCCTTACTCCTGGAAGCAGCGAGCCGTTCATGATTTCCGTGCGCAGCCGGTTAGCAAGATCGTGTTTTACGAGTCCATCCGTTGTGAAGGCTGAGGGCGTAGGCATTATACAAGTGCTTAAATTGGCAGTTTCTATGGTATATTTGGCAAAATAAGCGAGTCAACTAAAATCTAAGCACTTATAACGACCAGGCCACCGATACCAAACCTGGGGTCGAGTCTGGTGCGACGAAGTCATCAACAGTCCGTACCTCGAGTCGTCCCGACCCTTGGGCGCAGAGTTGATTTTCGGAGAGGATGCGCGACATGCGGCGATTTGGCATGACGATCAGATTGAAACCCGGCAGCGCAAATAGCTATAAGCAGTACCATGCCGCGGTCTGGCCGGAAGTCCTAGACAAGATTCTGGAATGTAATATCAAAAACTATTCCATCTATTTCAAGGACGACGTTCTCTTCAGCTACTTCGAATACCACGGCAGTGATTTGAAGAGCGATTGGAGCAAGATGGCGGCGCACCCGAAAACGCAGGAATGGTGGGCGGTCATGCGGCCCATGCAGGAACCTGTGTCCACGCGAAAAGAGGGGGAGTGGTGGGCGGAGATGGAGGAAGTTTTTCACCTCGATTGAAAACGGTGCAAGGTCCCGAAATCACGTTTCCAGATACTGCGTGGTTGAGAATTCTTGGCAAAGGAAATTTCATATCAACACCTGTGCGACAAATC
>Ga0137409_10000107_pt1 | contig 75784 bp, 72 predicted proteins | sample CZODoug1_16funga_FD_122059 | JGI IMG/M metagenome (GOLD analysis project Ga0137409, IMG submission 122059) | Vadose zone soil fungal communities from Angelo Coast Range Reserve, California, USA - CZODoug1_16fungal (Hybrid Assembly) | ecosystem: Environmental > Terrestrial > Soil > Vadose zone... | reverse complement strand
CCGATCTCACCGAACTCGTTCTCGATGACGGCGATGCGCTGACCATGGCTTTCGGTGAGGATGCGATTCAGAAGCGTGGTCTTGCCGGAGCCCAAGAAGCCGGTCAGCACGGTCACAGGAATTCGATTCGCTTCACTCACGACAAGGCCTCCCGAGCTTCGCCAACGGCGAAAACGCGTAACCCATGCGACTGGAGAGCGGAGGAACAGAAGGGAAATCGCTTGAAGGGAACGAGGGTTGCAGGGCGTAAACGCGCCGACTGCACCAACCCACCACAAGCAACTACCAATCGCCCACCGCGATGTTCGCAGACATCAGTGTCAGGCCGGTCTCCGGACTCACGAGCGCATTTGAATCATGCTGGAGAATCGCCTTCCCGCGTCGAACGCAGTGGCTTTCGGATTCGCCGTTACTCGTTTACCGTTGCGGGGGCAGCGCCGGGTTTGGTTCCAGTTGACTAGAACGCGCACCGGCTTCCCGTTTCACTTGCTGACCTTCACGATCAATATCGAAAAGGCAGCGAAGCACCTGACAACTTCGCCCACGATGCTAACTGCCGCAAAAGAGATTGGCAAGCCGGAAAGGCGGCCCGATCTCTTGGGGCGTCTGTCCGGGCGTCTGATAGATTATCTCGACATGCGGTCTCGAGCGGAGCGACTTCTCATCCATGAAGGCCTTGTCGATACTCGGATCGGGTTCCGGCGCGGGAAAAAGCTGGATCACGACGGCGCTCGGCGCTTGGCTTCATGGTCAAGGAATTCGCGTCGCCCCGTTCAAAGCCCAAAACATGTCCAATAACGCATGGGTCACGCTGGACGGAGGCGAAATCGGACGCGCCCAGGCCGTGCAAGCGGAAGCTTGCGGACTGATCCCGACGGTGGAGATGAATCCCATATTACTCAAGCCGAGCGGGGCCCAAGGATCGCAGGTGGTCGTGTTGGGCCGCTCGCAAGGTCACTGTGCCGCGGCCGAGTACTATCGGCACTTCGATCGTCTGTGGCAGACCGTCACAGAAGTCCTCGATGCCTGGCAGGATCGATGTGACGTCTTGCTGATGGAAGGCGCCGGCAGTCCCGTGGAACTCAACTTACTGGACCGCGACCTCGTGAATTTACGGCCGTGCCGCTACCTGAACGGTCGATGGGTATTCGTCGGGGATATCGACCGGGGCGGAATATTCGCCCAGCTCGCGGGTGTGTGGAGCCTGCTCTCGCCTGCCGACCGCGCGTGCGGGCTTGGCGCCATCATCAATCGGTTTCGCGGCGATCTCGCGCTGTTTTCAAATCCGCAGCAGTGGATCGAGTCTCACGCTCCCGGCTTTGCGGTGCTCGGCACCCTGCCCCTTCGCTCCGATCTGCAGCCGGAGGAAGAAGACGGCCTGTCCAGCGACGATGCGGTTCGGGGAACCGGGGACGTCATGGCCTGGGTGCGCTTTCCTCACCTGTCGAATCTGACCGACTGTCAACCGTGGTGGGCGGATACCGGCGTCCAGGTGCGATGGGTGGTTACGGCACAGCAGCTTCAGGGCGCGCGAGTTATCGTGCTGCCCGGAACCAAGAATACGCTTGCCGACCTGCGTTGGTTGCGGGCGAGCGGGCTGGAGGCTGCCATCATCGAAGCATCTCACCGCGGCGTGCTCATCATCGGCGTGTGCGGCGGGTTTCAAATGCTCGGCCGGTCACTGAGCGATGAAGCAGGGCAGGCCGGCGATGCAGGCACCGAACGAGGCCTTGGATTGCTGCCGGCCGAGACACGCTTCAGCGCGTCGAAGACGCTTCGCCAGGTCACTGCGAGCTGCGGTGGCCGCGAGTGGCGAGCCTACGAGATCCATATGGGCGTAACGCGCGCGCACTCCAGCGTCGAGCCGCTGCAGACGGTTCGCGACGAGGAGGGAACACGGCCCGAAGGCATGCGTCTCGGGAACGTGTGGGGCACCTACCTGCATGGCTGGTTTGAATCACCGCAATTGCGGGCACAGGTTGCCGCCGCCGCCGGCATGCAAGCGCACCGGCCGCACCCGATACCATGGGCCGAACAGCGCAACGCCATGTATAGCGCCATGGCGGAGCACCTCGCCGCGCACGTGAATCTGGATCCGATCAGGCGGTACCTGTGCCTTTGACACAACCAGCACCGCTCGCGCGGCAGGTCCTTCAGTGCCTCGATTCGAATCGGCGCGAGCGTGGCCTTGGGTAAGCTGACTTTCATTACCGGGCCCGTGCGCAGCGGCAAGAGTCAGCGCGCCGTCGAGCAAGCCAAGGGATGGGGAAGCGACACGGTTTTCGTCGCCACCTATTGCGCCGACGCGCAGGATTCGGAAATGCTGGAGCGTGTGCGCCGTCATCGCGCCGAGCGGCCCGCATGGCGCACGCTCGAAGCGCCGGCCGATGTGTCCGCAAGTCTTGCGGCGCTCGCGCCTCCGCCGAGCGGCGTGATCCTCGATTGCCTGACGCTGTGGGCCGGCGCACGGTTCGCCGATTCAGACGCGGCCATTATTGCCGCGTGGAGCGCACAGCTCTCGGCATTCAAAGCCGCGTCCTGGCCCAGCATCATCGTCAGCAACGAATTGGGCTGGAGTTTAGTTCCCGCCGAGCCCCACGCGCGGCGGTTCAGGGATCTTGCCGGCACCCTGGCGCAGCTGACGGCCGCGGCGGCAGACGAGGTCTGGCTGATGGTTGCCGGGTGCCCTTTGCGATTGAAATCAAAACCATCATGAAGGACTTACCGGCGATCGTCGAAGGATGAGGTTCGCGCGTGCCCCTCTTCCCCTGGGCGACGTCCACGGACCGGAGATCGAATCGCTGCGCCGTTCGCCGCGTTCAGTGCTGGACCGAGATCGCGTTCGGCCCGAGGCTTTGGCTGCCCGCTCCGGGAAACAGTGCGAAGGGGCTCCCGGTGATGAGCGTCAGCGAGCCGCCGGTCGGGTCGATCGAGAAAACCTCGATCTGGTTGCCCACGTTGTCCAGCGCATACAGGAAGTTGTCCGGACCATCGAGTGCAAGAGCAACGGCTCGTCCGTTCGTGTGGGACAGGCCAATTTCCGTCAGGGCGCCCGAGCTGGCGTCGACCAGGAAGCAGTCCACGTCGGTGCCGTTCGCGACATGCAGCCGCTTATCTTCCGCATCTATAACCGGCGAATGGATCGGGTAGCTGGCCGAGAACGGGCTGCCAGGAATGGCCGTCAGCGCGCCGGTGCTCGAATCGATCGAGAAGCCGGACACTTCATTTGGTTGCGATTCCGCTGCATATAGATGGGTGGCCGTGTGGTCAACGACCAATCCGTTAGGCGAGCCTCCGGTTGCAAACGGAGTGCCCGCCACCGGCGTGAGAGCGCCGCTCGTCGTGTCCATGCTGTAGGCCGACACGCTGCTACCGGCCGTGTTCGCGGCGTACACGTACTTGCCCGCCGCGACCACGATCGCGCTGGTATTCGGCCCGGCCGCAAAGGGACTGCCGACCACTTCAACAAGGGCGCCTGTCGAGCCGATCTTGAACACCGAGACGGTGTTCGTGCTGCCGTTCGCCGTCAGCACGAATTGTCCGCTCGGATCGACTGCGATCGCTACGGACTGGGCACTCGTCGCAAACGGACTTCCGGTGATCGAGGTCAGATTCAGGCTCGACGGATCAATCGAATACCCTCTGACCTCCCCGGACGAAGTGGTCACGTAAAGAAACCGCTTCTGGGGATCGATCGCTACGGCCGATGGCGTCGGCCCTTCGGGCAAAGGATCGCCGGCGATCGGTTTTGGGGCGCCCGTTTTCGTGTCAATTGAGAAAACGTCGATTGTGCCGGTCGTCGAATTCGTGACCGCAAGGAACGTCGCGCTGGTCGGTGGCGGTGGAGGGTTGTTATAGCCGGTGGAGCCGCCGGAAGGACCTCCGCCCCCACCACAGGCGCAGACGCAGGTGACGAGCAGCGCTCCCAGGCATGCTCGTAGCGTTGGTCGTACAACGTCCGCGACCGCATCGAAGCTCTCGTTGACTTCGGACGCCTGTTGATTCGCGTCAAGGCCGATCGATTGGACACCTGGCATCGTATGCTCCGTGGGTGGCGTCAGTCTGGCTGGGCAACTGGCAGAGGTCGAATTTCGTCGGGTCGGAATCTACTGCGGCGGCGCCTGGCATTGCGAAGGCCCGCTCTAGGCCGACCCTTCCGTCGGGCCAAGTGTGAAGCTTTACTGTCGCCGTTGCGACCGAATTCTGCCGAGCGCGTGAACTGTTCGCATTGAATTGACTATGTCTTTGATTTTATATAGAAAATACCTCTGAAATGTCGTACTTTGACAGCATGAGAGAAACCATTGAAAACCAGCTCTCGAAGCGCATCGATCGCAAGCGCGACGACGTGTTTCTGCGCGCGGATTTTGCTGACCTTGGCGGCTATGACCAGGTCGAATGTTGATATAGGTTTCATCAACGCGCCAGGAGGTATCCGCGGGTCGTGCGAAGCGGTTCCATCGCTTCTCGAACTCCGGCACATAGCGAATCACCCAACGGAAGCGGTCCACCGCAACCGTGTTGGGACCCAAGTGCGCGCAACCGGCGAACGTCGCTGCCGCTGTGAGATACAGGCCCAGGTTCCTTCCGGCGCGGTGTACGACGACTTCAGTACAAGCCATGATCGAGTTCGAGTCAGTTCCGTGCGGGATCTGTTCTACCGATCCCACAAGACACGCCGGACCGGTGGATGCTCAAAAGCTTATTTCGAGATAGGCGGTAGGACCGTCCAGGCATGTTCTGTAGAACCCGGCAACTCCACGGCTTCCAGGCGCTTCTCGGATACCCAGAACGTTACCTTTTGGCCGACCTTTAGATCGTGGAAAGCCGTCTCTTCGCCGTTCACGAGCACGTGCTCGTCCGGCCCCGGCTTGAGGCTGAACGTCGTCACCATGTCGCCCGCCACGTTTAACAGCTGAACGGTAGTGAACGCAGGATCGATGAGATACACCTTGGCCTCGAACTTCGCATAGCGCTCGCCTTTGTACTCACGCGCATCTTGGCAGGCCGCGGGAGCTTTCGGGTACTTGGCGAGGAACGCAGCGCTGAATCTCATATCGCTACATGCCACTTGGGGAAGCTCATCGGGATTGGGGATAGTGCGTGCGATACCGGTCGAGAGCGGCAGCGCGAGCGCCGACAGAAACAGCACATGGATCTTAATCATTTGAAAAACCTCCTGATTAGTACCGATGATCCTTGTCTAGCGATCACAGTGCGGTGACGTGCCGCGATACCATCTATCTCGGGCCTCCTGTGCCGCTACAGGACCTTCCTCACTACCATCAGCGACTCCTCCACTGACCTGTGCCTCGGTATTCTTCCTCATGGTTTTAGACCACTTGTCATTTCCCCACACATCACAGCGTCAGATTTCCCGCGTTCCCCATGAGCGCCCATGTCGAGCTCGTGCCGCCTTTACACCGGCTGCCATCTGAGCGGTAAGCAGAATGTCTATAGTTGATGCCCACCCGGAAGCCGGCCCAACGGGTGCCCGAAGTGGTATGCAGCCTGCCAATTGGAATGAGACGAGACAATTGGACGAACAGGCACAAAGTTCTGCCCGAGAGGGTGGGAATTGAACCCCCGACACGCGGATTTTCAGACGCCGTTCCGCGGCACGAGTTTTTCGACGAATCGGCCGGCAATACCGGCGCGTTGCGCGAAATGGATGTGCAAATAGCTCGCGAGTAGATTGCCTCTCGCGAATCCTCCCGAGTCTGCGGGAGCTTCGGCCCGCGTGCCGCGCACTTGCCAGGCAATGTCATCGCCGGCAATCGGTTCATCGCAGACCCAGGTGCTGTATCGAAATTCATGTCCGCGCAGCTCGCCTCCGCCCTCGGTCAGCAGGTTTGGATGCAGCGCGGCGGCATGCCGATACCCCAGCGCGGCCAGCTTCCCGGTCATGCGCGCCACGCCGGGTATGAGGCCCGCCATCGGCCAGCGGCGACCCTCGGCATCGATCAAGCCCTGCGTGAGCACCATGAACCCGCCGCACTCGGCATAGATCGGCGCATTCCGGGTTCGCAGGTCTTTCAATGCATGCCACAGTCCGACGTTCGACGCGAGTTCCGAGGCATGCAACTCGGGATAGCCGCCGCCTAGATAGACGCCAGCCGCACCGGGGCTGGGTTGCTCACCTTTCAGAGGACTGAAAAATTCGATCGCCGCCCCGGCCTCCATCAGCAATTCCAGGTTTTCCGGGTAGTAGAAACAAAACGCGTCATCACGCGCGACCGCGATGACGGGGCGGCGGACGTCCGGCTCGTGATGCACGACGGGTGCGGGCACGGAGACGCCCGGCATCTCGCCGGCCGATCGGGCAATCTCAGTGATCGAGTCCAGGTCGAACCGGCGGATGACCGCATCCGCCATGTCGGCAATGAGTGAACTTGAATCCCTGTGTTCGCCTCCAGGCACCAAGCCCAGATGCCGCTCCGGAATCTGCAACATGGAATCGCGAGGCAGCCAGCCCAACACAGGCAGCCCGGTGATCGCAGTGATCGCCTCGGCGCAGCCCTTGGCATGACCTTCGGACCCGGCAAAATTGAGAACCACCCCTCGCAAAGCGAGGTCGCGGTCGAAATGCTGACAACCCATCACGACGGCCGCTGCGCTGCGCGCGGCCCCCGCGATGTCCACGACCAGAATGACCGGGGCAACCAGGAGCTTCGCGATCTGCGCAGTCGACGCGTGTTCGTCGTGCCAGTTGCTGCCATCGAAGAGACCCATGACGCCTTCGATCACCGCAATATCCGCATCCCGGCACGCCCGAGAGAATCCTTCCAGAAGCTGCGCGCCGTCGAGCATCCACGCATCGAGATTTCGACAGGGCCGCCCGGCTGCGCGCTCGTGATAGCTCGGATCGATGTAGTCGGGACCACACTTGAACGGCTGCACGGCCAAACCCCGCCGGCGCAAGGCTGCGATCAGTCCGGCCGCAATCGTCGTCTTGCCGGCGCCCGAGGCGGCGGCGGCGATCACGATCCGGGGCACGTTGCGCGGTGGCATCACAGCACACTCGGAAGCGCCGCCAGCAATGCTTTCTGCGCAGCCCCGACACCCGGCAAAAACTGCATTCCCACCGCGAATAGAGCCGCGACGACCCACGCCGTTGCCTCGGCGCGGCGCAGCGCCGTGGACGTGTCCGCGGCCGAGGGCGCGGACCCGTTCGCATTGAGCGCATAGACTTGCGGCTTGCGCAGCCGAACGTTCAGGGAGAGCGCCAGAGCGCCCATCGGCCACCCCGAATTGGGCGATGCCGTACGCGCCGCTTCAGCCGGCAGCCGCCGAAACAGCGACATTCGATTGGGGCCCGCCATAGCTAAGGCGACGGCCGTCATTCGCGCGGGAATGAAATTCAATACATCATCCGCGCGCGCCGCAAATTTTCCGGCCCATTCCCAGCGCCCGCGATAACCCCACATGGCATCCGCCGTATTCGCAAAGCGATATACCGCCGCACCCGGCAGGCCGAACAAAGCGAACCAAAAGAGGGGCGCGATGATCGAGTCCGAAAGATTCTCGGCCAACGATTCCAATGAGGATTCGCGTACCTCTCCTGAATCGAGGGCCGCGGTATCGCGGCTCACGATATGCGCCAGGCGCGCACGGCCGCACTCGACGCCCTGCATCAGCGAGCTCTCCACGGCGCCCACCTCGCTCAGCAGCAGGCGCAAGGCGAACAGCGGTTTCAGGAGCACCGCGGTCAGTACGATGTCCAGCCACGGCGGCAGCTTCGCAGATTCGGCGCCGGCAACTCCATACGCCGCCGCGACGAGCGCCGCGCCCGCAAGCCAATAGAGGGTGCCGAGAAAGAACGCCATCCGGGGACCGCGATCCGGCAACCCGCGTCCGGCGCGCTTCAGATAGGACCCCATCCATACGACCGGGTGAAAGCGTGCCGGCGGCTCTCCCCACCAGCGATCGATCAACAACGCAAGGATAATGCTCACAGGTACTCGAGCCGCCCATGGATGCGAAGCGTGAGCGCCGCCGCATCCATGGCATCGAGCGCAACGCATTCGGCGCCCAGCGCCTGGGCAAGCACTCGCGCGCGGCCCAACATGATCGGTCCGGGCTCGCAATCAATGACCAGCGCGCCGGCGCAGGCGGCCTGCAGCGGGGGGCAGGCGGCGAGCGCCTCCTCCCAAGGATCGCCGCCGTCGAGGCTGACATTCGCTCGTCCGTCGGTGAGCAGCACCAGCAATGCAGGCTCGCGTGTCTGCATCAGCCGGGCTGCATCGAGCAGCGCGCGCGCCAGAGGTGTTCGTCCGCCCGTGGGCACATCGCGGAGCGCCAGCTCGATGCTCGCGATATGACGCGTGAACGGCAGCACGAGATCCGTGCCCTCGGCGCGAAACACCATGAGCGCAACCTCGTCGCGCCGCTGATAGCTCGATGTCAGCAACCCCAGCGCCGCGCCCTTCGCCACTTCCAGGCGGCGCTTCGTCGCCATCGATCCGCTGGCGTCCACCAGAAACAGCACGTGGCAGAGACCGGGGCCGCGCCGGTCATGCTGCATGAGATCGGCGGCGGTGAGGCTGACGCCCTGCTCGCCGGAGCGAACCCCGCGCTTCGCCGCAGCCGTCAAGGTCTGCTGTATGGCCAGGGTTCCCGTGTGCTGAAAGGGCACTGCGCCGATCACGCGTTGCGAACTCGAGGATTCCGCTGCGCGCCGGCCGACTCCCTCACGGTCGATCGCATCCGTGACCAGACGTATGGGACCGCGATCAGGCCCCGGCGGTGCGAATTGCAGCCGCGGACTCTCGGGGGCATGCGTTGCGGCGCTTGCGGGCGCTGCCTCGCCGTCCGCCGGGGCGCGATGCTGATCCGGCGGAGTGAGACCAGCCGCAGCGCGCGGCTGACCCTTGGATTTCTTGCGCCGCGTTCGATGCGGCAGCGCGAGGTCGGCGGCGCGGCGGATATGTTCATCGAGGATCTCGGGGGCGGCTTGCCACGCCGCCAGGGCGCGCGCCGTCTTGATGATGGCGAGGTCCCCGCGAATTCCGTCCAATTGGTGTTCGACCGAGAGCGCCGCAACCGCGAATAGCTGGTCGTTCGTTATAGGGAGCGCGGCAAGCCGCGCGCGCGCCGCCGCTATCCCCTCGCGCAGCGCGTGTTCTGCCGGCTGCACCGCCTCGATGACGCTCGCGGGCTGATCATCGAACGACAACCGCTGACGGATCGCGGCGATCCGGGTCTCCTGCATCGCGAGTCCGCGGACCTGCACACAGAGTCCGAAACGATCGACAAACTGCGGCCGCAGCTCCCCCTCTTCGGGATTCATGGTGCCCACCAAGACGAACCGAGCCGCCTCGCCGGCGGAAACTCCGTCTCGTTCGACCGTGACCCAGCCGCCGGCGGCCGCGTCCAACAGAAGATCGACGATGTGGTCCGGCAGCAGATTGACTTCATCGACGTACAAAACGCCGCCGTCGGCGCGGGCCAGCAGTCCCGATCGCAACTCGGAGCTGCCGTCCTGCAATACCCGCGAGATATCCAGCGATCCGACGACTCGATCCTCGGTCGCGCCGAGGGGCAGCTCCACGAACGGCGCGGCTTTCCCTTCGGACGTCTTGGGCAGAAGCGCGGCGAGGCCGCGCGCCGCAGTGCTCTTGGCCGTGCCTCTTTCGCCCGTGATCAGTACGCCGCCGATCGTGGGGTCGACGGCGACGAGCACGAGCGCGAGCTTCAAATCATCCTGTCCCACCACGGCGGAAAACGGAAAATCAGGTCTCATAGAGGGCTCACGGCAGCTTCTTCGATGGTCGCCTCGCTCGCAAGAAGCGCCGCACGCAATCTCTTCAGCGTTTCAGGCGTTGGGATCCAAAGCTGCCGCTGTTCGGCTTCCAACAGGCGCTCCACGATCGCGCTCAATGCCCACGGGTTATCGCGCTGCAAGAAGCGCTCTGCTTCGCCGTCGGCAAAGTTTTCCGCGACGCCCTCGAACATCCAGTCAGTGACGATTCCTGCGGTGGCCGAAAAACCGAACAGCGCGTCCACGGTCGCGGCCATTTCGAGGCCGCCGCGGTAGCCGTGGCGCTGAATGGCGCTCAGCCACTTCGGGTTGACGACCCGTGAGCGATAGACCCGCAATGCCTCTCCTTGCAGGGTTCGAACGCGGGGGCGGACAGGGTCCGATGAATCGCCGAAATAGGCGCGTGGCGCCGTGTTCGAAACGGAAGTCACCGCCGCCACCAAGCCACCGTGAAATTCGAAATAATCGCTGGAGTCGAACAGATCCTGTTCGAGATTATCCTGGTTGTGCAGCACCAGATCGACGCCGGCAAGCTTGCGGCGGAACGACTCCACGGCCTCTACGCCATCGCTCGACTGCGGCGAATAGGCCCACCCACCCCACACCAAGACGGCCTCCGCAAGATCGCTGGTATCGCGCCAAGCGCTGCTGTCCATCAATTGCATGAGCCCCGTTCCGTAGGCGCCCGGCTTGGAGCTGAAAACCCGATAGGAGGCTCGACGCCGCGCTGAATCCACATCACATCCTTGGGCCTGCAAGGCCGATGTCTCCGCCAACCAATGCTTGCGAACGAAATTTTGCTCTCCCGTCTCATCGAGAATCACGACCCGCTGAACGGCATCGTCGAACAAGTGCATCAACGCGGGAAACGCATCGCGGAAAAACCCGCTGACGCGCAGCGTCACATCGACACGCGGACGGCCGAGCTCGGCGAGCGGAATGACGGCGAGGCCGCAGGTGCGGCGGGTCTCGGGCTCCCACACCGGACGCACACCCAGCAACGCCAAGGCCTGCGCGATGTCGTCCCCGCCCGTACGCATGGTCGGCGTTCCCCAGACGGAGAGCGCGATACTCTCGGGCCACCGCCCTTTCTCGGCCAAATGACGGGCAAGGGCCTCGCGCGCAAGCGCTTCCCCCGTCGACCAAGCGGCCGGTGTGGGCAGACCGCGCGGATCCACTGTGTAGAAATTACGGCCGGTGGGCAACACCTGCGCCATGCCCCGGCTCGGCGATCCGGAAGGCCCGGCGGGCACGTAGGCGCCATTGAGCGCCGCCAATAGATGGCGCGTTTCGTCCGTGGTTCGCGCCAAATCGGGCGCCAATGTCCCGCACGCGAAGGACAAGGTCCGCGAAAGATCGGTCAATGCGGCATCCGGCGGCGCAAACCGCCGCCGAATCACACCGTCGACGCATGCCGGTGAAAATGCGCCTCCTGCGAGGTCCCGGAGCAGCGCCCGCGCCAGCTCATCGACGGCGGTTCGAACCTGCCCCGCGGTCGCACCTGTGCTCGCCCATACGGACAGAACGGGAGTGAGTGGGGCCGGCCAAACACCGCGGGCATCGCGGAGTACCGCGGGATCGATACCGGCAGCGCGCGTCACCGCATCGACCAAGGACGGGATGCTGCCGTTCGGACTGCGCAAGATCGCAAACAGCAGATCCACCAGTGCGGAGCCCTGTGGCGGCGCACCGAACACATGCAGTCCACCCCGAATTTGGGCGCGGCCCAAGTCGCACAAATAGGCGTCGAGATCTTCCAATAGATGCGCAAAGCCGCGTCCCGACAGGCGTTCCAGTGCGCGCGGAATCCCCTGCTCGTTGATGCGCTCGTCCCACGGGTGCTCATGATCGCCGTGCCGTTGGACCCGGATCTGTTTGAGATCATCCTCGAGCCGCGCCGTGCGCACGAGATCCCACACTTGACGGCGCAGCACCGGGAGTTTGTTCGTATCGAGCACTTCGGCGCGGTAGTATTCCTCGACCAGACGCGCCAATGTCGCCAGCGGTCCGTAACTTTCCGCATGGGTCAGAGGCGGCACGAGATGATCCACGATGACGGCGTGCGTCCGGCGTTTGGCTTGCGCGCCCTCGCCGGGATTATTCACGACGAACGGATAAATCAGAGGCAGATCGGCCAGGAGCACGTCCGGCGCGCAATCGGCCGACATCGCCAGACTCTTGCCGGGCAGCCACTCCAGCGTTCCGTGCGTGCCGAAATGAATGATCGCGTCGGCCCGCCAATCACTGCTGAGCCATCGATAGAACGCGGCATAGTGGTGGCACGGCGGTAGGTCCGGCGCGTGATAGGCCGCTTCCGGATCGACGCCGAATCCGCGCGGCGGCTGGATGGCGACGAGGACATTGCCGAACTTCAGTCCGCTGAACCAGTAATCGGCGTCGTCGGAGTACGGCTCGTGGAGCGCGAGCAAGGGCGAGCGGCGCGCCGGCTGCCTGTTGCCGCGCCAGAACGGCGGGGCCAGCGTCGGCCCTGCCGCTGCCGGCTTGCCCCACATGTCGCACAGCGACCCTTGAAATTCCTTCGATTGGGCGGCGAACCAGTGCGCATACCGGCTGCGGGACATGCGCCAGGCGGTGCGCGGATCGATCGGGTGCTTTTCATCGTAACATCCATGCGCGAGCAGCTCCGCCATCAGCGCATCCGCAGACGCCGGCAGCGCACCCACCTCATAGCCTGCCGCCCGCATGTCGATGAGCCATTGCAGCAGTGATGCCGGCGTGTCCAAGCCGACCGCACCGCCGATTCGCTGAGCCTTGCCGCCGGAATTGCTGAGCACGATGGCGATCCGCTTCTCGGAGTTCGATTTTCTGCGCAGCACCGACAGCCGGTGGGCGAAATCCGCCACGCGCTGCAATCGCTCCGCATCGGGTACGTAGCGATGATCTTCTTTGAAGGAGATGGGTACCGTGATCACGCGTCCGTCGCATTCGGGCAGAGCGACGTGCATCGCGGCCTCCGACGGACTCAAGCCCCGCGCCGATGCATTCCACGTCGCGCGCGGGGTCCCGCAGCAGATCGCTTGGATCAGCGGCGCGCCGATCACCTCGAAGGGTGCGCCGTAACCGGGCACGGGAACACGTTCCGGCGAATTCAACGTGAAGACCGGAAAACTCACGGTGTTGACGATGATGTCCGGAGAATCAGGCAGCAGGCGCAGCGCGAGCGGCACTCCCGTCGCATCGCAATCGCGCAACGAGCTCGTAAAAACCCCGACGGCAGAAAAGCCGCGGCTCTCCACGGCGCGCAGCGCGGCATCGACGAATTGCAGATTTCCGCTCAGCACGTGGGCGCGATAGAAAAGGACGATTGCCGTGGGCCTGTCGGGCGCGCGATGGCTGGCCCATTCTGCGGCATTCGTGACCAACAGATCCGGGTGATACAGACCGTGAGCGGGCATCGGCTGCGGCGGCGCAAACGCCCCGGCCATTCCGAGATACTCCACCGCCGCATAACGCAGGGCTTGAGCCACATTGGCGACGCCGCCGGCCATGAAATAGGACGTGAGATTCGACGCGAGCTCAGGGGTTATGCTCGAGGTGCGGGGCAGCAACTCGGCGCCGCCTCCGACGCCGCTGATCACGACGAGTCCCCAGCCCTCGCGGTGCGCGAGGCCAATGAGATCGGCAAGCCCCGGCACGGAGGAAGGGGTGCCGTGAATGCGCACGATCGCGAGCAACCGCGGCGAGCGCGGCGCACCGAACAGAGCGAACAACGCATCCGCCGTGGACAGGGCGAGCAGAGAATGGCCCACGACCGGCGGAAAACCCGCCGGTAGTTCCGAACGAGCTCGTTCGAGCGCCAGCAGGTCCGTTTCCGCATGCGAGAGCAGCACCAGGCCTTCCGTGACCGCGGCAGTGCTCGAGGCAGGCTCATCGCACACGGCGCCTGTCGAACGGCATGCGAGTTCGGGCGGCGCGGAAGGGGTGGGGAAAAAACCGTCGGCGTCGAGCACGGCGGCGGCGTACTCGATCGTCAGGCGGCGTTTATCTGCGTCGTCAATCGGCCCGAACCAGCGCAGCGTCTCGCCGTAACCCAATCCGACTGCATTGAGGTCACGCGCATCGCCGCGCACGACCCGTTGCAATGCAATCCGTGACGCGTGGGCGCTCGCCTGCCGCGCGGACTGCCAATCTTCCCAGGACGCGTCATCGACGCCATGCGTCGCGACCAATATCCGAATGCGCGATGGCCTCGAACTCTCCCCACTCACGTTGCGCATCCTAAGCCAGCCTCAAAACTCGATCCCGGCTTGCGCGCGAATGCGTTGCAGCTTCAGGGGATGTTTGATCAGGCTCATTTCGGTCACGAGATCCGCGCGCTCGATCAGCTCCTGCGGAGCATTTCGGCCGGTGAGCACCACATGGGTCTTCGGCGGGCGCTGGCTGATGCCGGCCAATACTTGATCCACGGACAGGTAATCCTTCTTCAAGGCAATATTGACTTCGTCCAACAAGACCAGGTGGTACCCGGGGTCAGCCAGGTAGCGCAGCGCAACCTCCCATCCCGCCTGCGCCATGAGCTTGTCGCGGACTTTGTCCTGCGTTTCCCACGTGAAGCCCTCGCCCGTAGCGTGAAATTGAAGCTGGCTGCCCCAGGGCTCGAAGGCTCGCTTCTCAGCCGGCTCCCACGCGCCTTTGATGAACTGCACGATGGCGACGCGGTAGCCATGGCCCAAGCTGCGCAACACCATCCCGAGGGCAGCCGTCGTTTTCCCCTTCCCCGCGCCCGTGTGAACGATGACGAGTCCTCGATCCGTGACGGTCTCGGCCATGCGCCGATCCTGAATTGCCTTGCGCCGCTGTATGCGCTGCGAATACGCATCGCCGCTCTCGGTTCCTTCGGACTCCTCAGGAGGCAGGTTAGGTTCCGCCATGATCACACACCTTCCGCACGAATCGTTTCTCAAGACTGCGGACATGTTGATGCCAACGGGCACCAGGCATCGGGGTTACTGATTGAGTGTGCCATCCGCTCGAGGCAGGTCCGACGGCACGGGAACGGTGCCGCCGGCGCGTAAGCACATAGCCCAATTCGCCCACCGCGAAGTTATCCGCTACTCGATGTCAGGCCGGTCTCCGGACTCGCGAACGCCTTTGGCCGACGAAACGTCTTCCCGCGCCCACCGGCGCAGTGACCTAAGATTCGTCTGGATTCGCTTACCGTTGCGGGGGCAGTCCCGGAATTAAACGCCCGCTCGAGCGCTTGCACCGGATTCCCGTTTCACTCGCCAACCCCATGCGGTTGGTACCGAGCACCTGACAACGCATTCAGGGTAATGCATACGGCCGGCAACGACAATAGTGCGGCCGCGGACCGGACCTAAGCCGCGGATCGAAGAACGCCGGGTTGCCATTGACAATGCGAGGGCGCGACGTTGTACTAGCGCCCTTGATGGCCTCTCTCGAACGAGAGAGCGATGAGGGAATGTGGTACGCATCGAGCGCCGCAAGGTGCTTCGATACCAACCCACGGCTGCCCCCGCAACTGTAAGCGGTGAGCGCTTGCCCGATGCCACTGATTTCTGTCCCCAAGCGACAGGTCGGGAAGGCGGCAAGTTGCACTGACCCGCGAGCCAGGAGACCTGCCATCCCATTGGTCGCGTGCCGGGCGGGGTGCCTCGGCGACGGTCGAGTCCGTCTCGACTGTGCGGGAATCGGCAACAGCTGATTTCGCCCCGATTCCGCACCCCCGAGCTTCAGCTTGTCAGGAGAGGCGGATGGGCGACATCGGGGCAGCGGGCCGGGCCTGGATTTTCGTGTGCATTACCTGCCGTGCGGCCACGGACCCGGCCGATGCACCGGACGCCGACGCACCGCGAGCCGGCCTTGCCTTGGCCGAGGCTACCGCCGCCGCCGCCGCGAACGCCCCGGACATTTCCGTGAAGCGCATCCGCTGTCTTGGCAACTGCAGCCGCGGATTGAGCGCGGCAATCCGGTGCGACGACGCGTGGACCTATGTTTTCGGAGGCTTGGAACCGACGCGAGATGGCCCCTCCCTCATCGCCGGCGCCCGCTTGCTGGCGCAGGCCGAGGACGGCATCATGCCATGGCGTGGCCGGCCGGAATCTTTGAAACGAGGCCTTATCGCCCGCATCCCTCCCGGCAACTTCGAAGAACTACCGTGACGCCGCTTACTCGCGGTGCGTGTCCCGGCGTCTCGCAGCCCATGCCGACCGGCGATGGGCTTCTCGCGCGGCTGATGCCGCCGGCGCCCATTCCCCTCGACGCCTTGATTGCTCTTTGCGATGCCAGCGAAACGCACGGGAATGGCATTGTGGAGGTGACGCAACGCGGCAGCCTGCAAATTCGGGGTCTTTCACCCGCTTCAGCGCCCGTTTTTGCTCGCACCGTTTTTGCACTTGGATTGGGGGCGGAAGGCGGCCCGCCCATCCTCGCCTCGCCTTTGATGGGTTTGGATGCTCTGGAGCGCGTTGATCTGAGTGCCTTGGTTGCCTCGCTACGCACGGAACTGACGAACCGCGGCGCGCTCGCATCGCTCGGTCCCAAGGTCTCCGTGCTGATCGACGGCGGCGGCGTTCTGCACTTGGACCATGTGCCCGGCGACCTGCGATTGCAGGCGAACACGGATTCTCGTCTGCACATCGGTATTGCCGGGACCGCCGCGGACGCGACCAGTCTCGGTTGGGTCGAACCGCATCAAGCGCTCGAGGTCATCGTCCATGTCTTGGGCAGCATCGCGAACCGCGGGACGGCCGCGAGAGCCCGGGATTTCGCGAACAGCAGAGATGCGCGCGCTCTTCGCGCGTCGCTGGCCGGCGTACTCAGCGGCGAACCGCCGCCCGCCCTAAGACCGCCCGCGGAGCCGATCGGCAGCCACCGGCTGCGTGACGGACGAGCCGCATTCGGGGTTGCACTCGCGTTCGGATACACCCAGGCTGCGGTGCTCAGACGATTTGCGCACGCTGCCGCGCGCTGCGGCGCCGAGTCGATGCAGCCGGCGCCCGGCCGCGCGCTGCTGACCATCGGGTTGGCCGCGGCCGCAACGGACGAATTCGCCGATACCTCGGCTGCGGCGGGATTCGTCGTGCGCCCCGACGATGCGCGCCGATATGTGGTCGCCTGCGCCGGCGCACCCGCCTGTCGGTCCGCCATGCTCTGCACGCGCCAAGTGGCCCCGGCGATAGCGCAGGCCGCAAGGCCGCTGCTCGACGGCTCGTTGACCATACACGTGTCGGGCTGCGCCAAGGGATGCGCACATCCCGGCGCCGCTGCGTTGACTTTCATTGGACCCGATCGCCTGGTGGTGCAGGGCCGCGCCGGCGACGTGCCGCACGGCACCGCGTCCGCCGCGGACTTCATCGCCGGCTTGCCGCACCTGCACGCCGAACGGCAGCGCTCGAACGCCGGCCGGGAGAGCAGCGCGGCGATGGTGTCGCGGCTCGGCGCGATGCGTGTGCTCGCCGTCATGGGTGGGGAGACGCTCCATGATTGACTACGTGCGCGACGGCGCCGCGATTTATCGGCAATCGTTCGCCATCATTCGTGCGGAAGCTGACCTATCACGATTCTCCGACGCGGAAGCGGATGTCGCCGTTCGGATGATTCATGCCTGCGGCGTGGTTGAGACCGCCAAGAACATCGTGTTCTCGAACGGAGTGGTAACGGCAGCTCGCGAAGCACTGCACGCCGGAGCGGCTATCCTGTGCGATTCTGAAATGGTGAGCCACGGCATTACGCGTGCCCGTCTTCCCGCAGGCAATGCAGTGATCTGCACGCTGCGCGATCCCACCGTGCCGGCGCTCGCCGAGAAGTGGGAAACCACGCGCTCGGCCGCTGCAATGGAGCTGTGGCTCGATCGGCTCGAGGGCGCCGTCGTCGCGATCGGCAATGCGCCCACCTCATTGTTCCGGCTGCTGGAGATGCTCGACGGCGGGGCACCGTGTCCCGCGGCGATTTTAGGCGTCCCCGTCGGGTTCGTCGGCGCCGCGGAGTCGAAAGAGGCGCTCATCGCCAACTCGCGCGGCATCCCCTTCATCGCCGTACGCGGACGAGTGGGCGGAAGTGCGATGACCGCCGCTGCCGTGAACGGCTTGGCGCGGGCCGGGCTATGAGCGGCCTGGGAAGACTGATCGGCGTCGGCGTCGGACCGGGGGATCCGGATCTCATGACGTTAAAAGCAGTGCGCGCGATGCAAGGCGCCGACGTCGTCGCCCATTTTGCCAAGGCCGGAAACGCCAGCAACGCGCGGGCGACCGTCAGGCAGTTTTTGCGTCCGGGCGTAACGGAGTTGCCGCTTCTGTATCCGATCACCACCGAGCGCCCGGCCGACGATCCTAGGTATCGCTCGGCGATTCAAGGTTTTTTCGATGAAGCGGCGGCCGCGGTGGCGGCACATCTCGACGCCGGACGAACCGTCGCCGTTCTGTCGGAAGGCGATCCGTTGTTCTTCGGATCCTACATGCACCTTCATGTACGCCTGATGAAGCACTATCCCACCGACGTGATTCCCGGCGTGACCGGCATGTCGGGATGCTGGTCCGCGGCCGGGCTGCCGATCGTTCAAGGAGACGATGTGCTGACGGTATTGCCCGGCACATTGAATGAGGCAGAACTCATCCGCCGGTTTCGCGAGAACGATCCAGCCGTCGTCATGAAAGTTGGCCGGAATCTATCGAAGGTGCGGCGTGCGCTGATCGCCGCGGACCGCCTGCACAAGGCGACCTATGTCGAGCGCGGCACGATGGACGATGAACGGCTCATGCCGCTCGCCGAGAAGTCAGACGACCTGGCACCCTACTTTGCCATTGTGCTGGTCGCCGGCCGTGGGTGGAACCCATGAGCGGGAAACTGACGGTGATCGGATTGGGGCCCGGGAGCGCCGGACAGCTGACGCCCGAAGCATCCGACGCGCTCAACGCCGCCGATATCTTGTTCGGATATGGCCCGTATCTTGATCGGGTTCCCGATCGAGCGGGTCAGCGCCGTCAGGCCTCCGACAACCGGGAAGAAATCGATCGCGCGAGGCGCGCCTTGACGGAAGCGGCGCAGGGAGCAAGCGTCGCGGTGGTATCGGGCGGCGATCCCGGGGTGTTTGCCATGGCCGCAGCGATTTGCGAGGCGCTCGAACGCGGACCCGGCGCATGGCTGACCCTCGACATTGCAATCGTTCCGGGCGTCACCAGCATGCTGGCCGTCGCCGCCCGCGTGGGTGCACCGCTGGGTCATGACTTCTGCGCACTGTCGTTGTCGGACAACTTGAAGCCGTGGCCCGTGGTTGAGCAGCGTTTACGCGCCGCGGCGAGCGCCGGGTTCGCCATCGCACTTTACAATCCCATTTCGCGCTCGAGGCCGTGGCAGCTCGACCGCGCGTTCGAGATATTGCGCACTCACCTTCCCGCCGGCACACCGGTGGTGTTTGGGCGCGCCGTGGGCCGCACCGACGAGCGCGTGCGAATCACGACGTTGGCGGCGGCTCTAGGGTCCGACGCGGACATGGCGACCTGCATCATCGTGGGGTCTTCTGAAACCCGCCTGGTTGAACGGCCGAACGGAACCGCGCTGGTTTATACCCCGCGATCGGCCGGAGTCTTCAGCACATGATCAAGCCACGCCATCGCCTCCCCGACGGTCGCCGCCCGCTGAACCGGCAATTCCGGCGGCCGGCGCAACAACATCACGGGGATGCCGAGCGAGCGCGCCGCGACGATCTTGCCGTAGGTCGCGAGGCCGCCGCTGTTCTTCGCGACCACGACATCGATCGAATGAGCGAGGAGCAACGCCCGCTCTCGTTCCTCTTCGAAGGGACCTCTGCCGAGAACGTAGCGCGCATGCGGAACCGCCAGCGGCGGATCCACCGGATCGACGCTTCGAATCAGATAGCGGTGCTGGGGCGCCGAAGCGAAGTGCGCGATCTCTTGCCGGCCCAGCGCCAGGAACACATTCTGGGGCTTGATGCCCAGCGTGCGCACGGCCTCATGGACATCGAGAACTTCGGTCCACCGATCGCCGGCGACGGCGCACCATGGCGGCCTGCACAGCGCAATCATCGGGGTTTGCGTCTGCGAGGCGGCGCCCTGCGCATGAGCCGAGATCGTCGGCGCATACGGATGAGTCGCATCGATCAATGCGTCGATCGCATTGTCGCGGAGATACTGCGCGAGTCCGGCGATCCCGCCGAAGCCGCCGCGCCGTACGGGTACGGCTTGAGCCGAGGGCGAGGCGGTGCGGCCCGCCAGCGACAAGGTCGCCGCGACATCGGTGCGGGCTGCAAGGTGTTGCCCGACCTCTCGCGCCTCCGTCGTGCCTCCAAGAATGAGGATATGTTTTCTCATGCCGCTCGCTGAACTCGCCGGCCCCCAGCCTGCCGCATTACACCGGTGGCTGTCCATCGTCGGAATCGGCGAGGATGGCATCGAAGGGGTGAGTCCGGCCGGGCGGGAACTGATTCGAGCGGCTGCCGTCGTCTTCGGCGGCGCGCGCCACCTCGCGCTGGCGGCACCCTTGATTCGAGGTGTTGCCCGATCTTGGCCGGTGCCTTTCGACTCGACGGTCGCCGAGGTGCTCACCCACCGTGGCCGCGCAGTGTGCGTGCTCGCTTCGGGCGACCCTTTCTCTCACGGCATCGGTAGCCTCCTGTCGCGCCACGTCTCCCGCGAGGAAACATTGGCGGTCCCCGCCCCGTCCGCCTTCAGTTTGGCGGCGTCGCGCTTGCTGTGGCCGCTTCCAGAAACCGTATTGCTGTCCGCGTGCGGCCGCTCGCTCGACCTTGTCCGCCCGCATCTGAATGCCGGCGCGCGAATTCTGCTGCTCACCTCCGGCCACGATGCGCCCGCGAAACTCGCCCGCCTCTTGTGCGAAATCGGCTTTGGACCTTCGCGAATCACGGTACTTGAATCGCTGGCGGGGCCGCGCGAGCGGATCCGCTCGTCGCCGGCGAACTCCTTCGACCTTGATGCGATCGATCCGCTCAACACGGTTGCGATCGAGGTCGCCGCCGAGGACGGCGCGCGCATTCTTCCCAGAGCGGCCGGCATGGCAGACGAGCTGTACGAGCACGATGGACAGATCACCAAGCGCGAGATTCGCGCCCTGACCTTGTCGGCGTTGGCGCCGCGGCGCGGCGAGCTCCTCTGGGACGTGGGCTCGGGCTCCGGATCCGTGGCGATCGAATGGCTGCTCGCGGATGCCTCCCTGAGCGCGATCGCCGTCGAGCAGCGCAGCGATCGGGCCGCGCGCGTCGCGCGCAACGCCGCTGCGTTCGGTGTGCCGCACTTGACGCTGCTCGAAGGTTCGGCTCCTGCCGCCCTCGAGGGATTGGCCTCGCCGGATGCGGTATTCATCGGCGGCGGCGCCACGACGCCTGGGGTGATGGATGCCGTGCGAGCTGCGTTGCGTCCGGCGGGCCGCTTGGTCGTCAACGCCGTGGCCCTGGAAACGGAAAGCGTCCTGCTGAAGTGCCAGTCGCAGTGGGGAGGAACACTCACGCGAATTGCGATCTCGCGCGCCGGCCCTATCGGTGGTGAGAACGCGCGCATGATGGGCTGGCGCGCCGCCATGCCGGTCATGCAATGGACTTGGGTGAAGCGGTGATCGTCGCCGGAGTCGGTTGTCGCAAGGCGATCTCGGCGGCACAGGTCGAGTCGGCCATCGAGGCGGCATTGCTGCACAACCGGCTCGCTGCCCACCGGCTCGGGCGGATTGCCGTGCCGGCCGTGAAAGGCGCCGAATCGGGCATCGTCGCGGCCGCTGCGGCCCGAGGAGTTCCACTGGTGCTGATAGCGCAAAACGCATTGGAAGCGGCAGACGCGCGCACGTTGACTCGTTCGGCGCGATCCATGGACACGCTGAACGTGCATTCCGTTGCCGAAGCCGCGGCATTGGCCGCCGCCGGGCCGAACGCGCGATTGCTTGCGCCCAGGGTTGCCGTGGGTCCGGTGACCTGCGCCCTCGCCGAAGGAGACCTGACATGACGGTACATTTCATCGGCGCCGGCCCCGGGGCCGCCGATCTCATCACCGTCCGCGGCCGCGACATCCTCGCGCGATGCCCCGTGTGTCTGTACGCCGGCTCGTTGGTGCCTCCCGACTTGCTCGCGCACTGTCCGGCGGGGGCACGCCTCGTCGACAGCGCGGCAATGACCCTCGATCAGATCGAGAGCGAATACATAGATGCCCATGCTGCGGGCCTCGATGTGGCGAGGCTTCATTCGGGGGACTTGTCGATTTACAGTGCGCTGGCCGAGCAGCTTCGCCGCCTGCGGCGTCATGGAATTCCGTACACGCTCACGCCGGGCGTACCGGCTTTTGCCGCCTCCGCCGCCGTTCTGGGCCGCGAGTTGACGGTGCCCGGCATCGCACAAAGCGTCGTTTTGACGCGCATGCCGGGACGAGCTTCGGCAATGCCTGACAGCGAGCGTCTGGCGACGTTTGCGTCGAGCGGCGCGACGCTTGCCATTCATCTGGCGATCCATGCGATGGACGCAATCGTGGAAGAATTGATTCCCTATTACGGGCCCGACTGCCCGGTGGCGGTGGTGATGCGGGCGAGTTGGCCGGACGAACGCGTGCTGCGCGGAACCCTTATGGACATTCGCGCCGGATTATCGCTCGAGCCCATGGAGCGCACCGCTCTGATCTTCGTCGGCCGAGCGCTCGAAGCCGTGGATTTCGACGAGAGCGCCTTGTACTCCCCTGAATATCAGCGGCGCTTCCGCAATGCCGATGCAACCTGATCGCAATCAATCGGCACACCCGGGACATGCGGAAATGTCCGGCACGCAGGCCCTGACCGCGTTGCGCGGTCAGTATCCTGTGCTGGTGCCCGGCGAGGTGTGGTTGGTGGGCGCAGGACCCGGAGACCCCGGCCTGCTGACCCTCGATGCACTGGCGGGATTGCTGCAGGCCGATGTGGTCGTGCATGACGCGCTGGTCGATGCGCGCGTTCTGGCTCTTGCGCGAAGCGGTGCGCAGATCCTGTTCGCGGGCAAGAGGGGCGGCCGGCCCTCGACTGCTCAAGAAGATATCAGCGCGCAGCTCGTTGCCTTGGCGCACGGCGGCCTTCGGGTATTGAGACTCAAAGGCGGTGACCCCTTCGTCTTTGGCCGCGGCGGTGAAGAGATCTTGGCGCTGGCGGCGGCCGGCGTGCCCTTCCGTGTCATCCCCGGAGTGACCGCCGGTCTCAGCGGATTGGCGAGCGCATGCATTCCGGCGACGATGCGCGGCGTCAATCAGGCGATCATCCTGGCCACGGGTCACGATCCCCATGAGGAAGGCGCCATGGATTGGTCTGCGCTGGCGCGCACCCGCCAGCCGATCGTTCTGTACATGGGATTGCGCAATCTCGAGAATATTGCGGCTGCGTTGATGCGCGGGGGGCTGTCCGGCAGCACACCGGCGGCTGTGATCGCCTCGGCAACCTTGGCCGGGCAGCAGGTGCTGGTATCGAGACTCGAGTGCATCGCCTCGGATGCGCGTGCGGCGAAATTCGCCGCCCCGGCCATTGTCGTCGTCGGCGATATCGTGCACATCCGCCAACAACTGCTGGACGCGTCGGCGCACAACACGGCCCCTGCACCCGACGCCGGCGCCGCTTTGCCCCGCGGGAGTTCCGAATGCGAAGGTTGAAGCTCATCGGGATCGGAGCCGGCAACCCCGACTACATCACCATTCAGGCCATCAACGCCCTTAGACAGGTGGACGTGGTCTTCGTGACCGACAAGGGCGAAGACACGGCGGATTTGCTGCGTGCGCGACGAGAGGTCTGCGAGCGCTACATGCAGGCTAAGCCCCATCGCATCATCGAGATTCAGGACGCGGAGCGGGATCGCAACCCCGCCGCATACCGGTCCGCGGTCACGGCGTGGCATGAAAAACGCGCCGCTCTGTATGCCCACGCGATTCGAGAAGAGCTGTCCGAGGACGAATGCGGCGCGTTTCTCGTATGGGGAGACCCGTCTCTTTACGACAGCACGCTGCGGATCATCGATCAGGTCGCTGCGCTGCGAACAGTGGATTTCGAGTGGGAGATCATCCCCGGGATCACCAGCATCCAGGCGCTCGCCGCCCGCCACAGAATCTCCCTGAACGAGATCGGCGAACCGGTTCATATCACGACGGGGCGCCGGCTGACCGTCGAGCAGCCCGCCGACGGCGCCAGCGTGCTCGTATTGCTCGACGGCCAGTGCGCATTCAAGACGTTGGCTGGTGACGACATCGACATTTATTGGGGTGCCTATCTGGGCACGCCGGATGAAATCTTGCTGTCCGGCAGACTCAGTGAACTCAGCGGCCGGATCGAGCAACTGCGCACTCGAGCGCGGAATCAAAAAGGATGGATCATGGACACTTATCTTTTGCGCAGGCGCGGAGCGTCGTCATGTTAGCTGCGCACCGCTCCCACCTGACGCGCTTCGGCGCGATTCCGCCGGTTGACGAGGCCAGTCGAGCCGCGGCCTACCGGCGCCTCGATGTGCTGACGAAGCCGCGCGGTGCACTGGGGCTGCTCGAGCCGCTGGCCGCCCGGGTGTGCGCGATTCAAGGAACGCTGGACATCAAGATCGTTCACCCGGTGGGTATCGTGTTCGCTGCGGACCACGGTGTCGCGGAACGCGGCGTCAGCGCGTATCCGCGCGAAGTGACCGCGCAGATGGTGGCCAATTTCCTGCACGGCGGAGCGGCGATCAGCGTGCTTGCAAGACTGCAGGGGGTCGAACTTTGGATCGTGGATGCCGGCGTGGACGGCGACTTGAGCCCGCATCCCTGCCTCATCGAGGCAAAAATCCGTCGAGGTACGCGCAACTTCATCGATGAGCCGGCCATGACGCCCAGCGAATGCGCCGAGGCCCTGCAACGGGGCCGCGACGTGGTTGAACGTGTGATGTCCGCGGGCGGCAACGCTCTCATCCTCGGCGAGATGGGAATCGGCAACACCGCGGCCGCGGCGATGCTGATGCATGGGCTTACCGGACGAGGATTGGCCGATTGCGTCGGACGCGGGACCGGTCTTGACGATGGCGGACTGGAGCGAAAGAGACGGCTCCTGGCGCAGGCGCTCGAACGTCGCGCGGCGCCGCAGGCCCCGTTGGATCTGCTCGCGGAATTCGGCGGATATGAAATCGCGATGCTCGCCGGTGCGGCGCTGGCGGGCGCCGCGCGCCAGGCACTGATGCTGGTGGATGGATTCACGGTTACCGTCGCGGCGGCGCTCGCTGCGAAATTGGATCCCCGCGTGCTGGATTACTGCGTATTCGGACATTGTTCCGAAGAGCATGCGCATCGCGCGCTGCTGCGGCATCTCGAGGTCCAACCGCTGCTCGATCTCGGGATGCGCCTGGGCGAAGGCAGCGGCGCAGCCTTGGCGCTCTCCGTCGTGCGCGCGGCCGTGGCGCTGTTCACGGAGATGGCGACGTTCGAAGGCGCAGGGGTGAGTGACAAGGACGTGTGAGTTTCCATGAAACGGCAATTTTTGCTCTTTCTGGCCGCCATGCAGTTCTTGACTCGACTGCCGGTGCCGCATCTCGACGGGTTTCAGGCGAACGGGTTGTCTCGGTCGGCGCGGTTTTTCCCGTTGGTCGGCGCGCTGATCGGATCGATCGGTGTCGGTGTCTGGTGGCTGGGCTCGATGTGTTTTCCGCCGTCCGTGGCGGTCGGCTTGATGATGAGCGCCTCGTTGCTGCTCACGGGCGCGTTTCACGAGGACGGTTTCGCGGACGTTTGCGACGGGTTTGGCGGCGGACGAACGCGCGACGCGGTGCTGTCGATCATGAAGGATTCTCGTGTCGGCGCCTACGGCGCCATCGGCATCGCCATGATGCTGGGCCTGAAATGGTCGATCCTGGCATCCCATCCGCGTGCGACATTTCCCGCCATCGTGATTGGAGCGCACGTGGTGAGCCGCTGGTGCGCGATCAGCCTCATCTGGCGATTGCGGTACGTGCGCACGGACACGGAGGGTAAGTCCAAAGCCTTCGCCGACACGGTGGGCGCCGCGGACTGGTGGCTGAGCGGTGCACTGGGAGCGCTTGCCCTGCTGCCCGTGATCTTGCTCGTCGATCCTGCGGCGGAACCCCGATTGGCCCTGGCGCTTCTCGCCGCACTGGCGCTCAGCGCGGCCAGTACTCTTCTGGCGGGCGCTTACTTTAGAATCCGAATAGGCGGATACACCGGCGACTGCCTGGGCGCCGCTCAGCAGCTCGCGGAATTGAGTTTCCTGCTGGCGGCTCTCGGGGTTCTGGCCGTGATTCAACGGACCTGAAGTCGCGCGACGATGCACATCTATCTCATCCGCCATCCGCCGCCAATTGACGTCGACGGCCTTTGCTACGGCCGCCTGGATGTGGCGGTGGACGAGCAGGACGTCGCCGGCGCCGCTGAATCGGTATTCGCCCAGATTCCGAGCCGGACCCTCGCGCGCGCCCGCATATACTGCAGCCCGTCCCCGCGATGCATGAGGCTTGCCCGGCACATCGCCTCGCCGCGCGAGCCTACGACGTCAGAGGATTTGATCGAGATGAGTCTCGGTCGCTGGCAAGGCATTCGATGGGATGCCATCGAGCGGCTCGAGATCGATGCCTGGGCCAGGGACGTTTGGGGATACCGGCCGGGCGGCGGAGAGTCGGCAGAGATGGTCGCGACGCGCTGGGAACGCTGGTTGCATCACGTGCGCGGCAGCGACGGCGGCGACGTCGTGGCGGTGACCCATGCGGGCGTGATTCGCGTCGCGCTGGCGCGCGCAAGCCAGGGCAACGGCTCGTCCGCGCTAGAAGCACAGATTCCGTTTGGCTCCGTTCACCGTCTTGATCTCGGATGACACTCAATCAAGAGATGCGAAACAAACATGGGTGATTTTACAGCGCAGGAAATCGCGGCCGTCTACCGCGTAATTGCCATGCGGCGCGACATGCGCCACTTTCTGCCCGAGCCGCTCGACGAAGCGCTGGTTGGGCGCTTGTTGGGCGCCGCGCATATGGCGCCGAGCGTCGGTCTGATGCAGCCCTGGCGCTTCATCCGAATCCGCGATCCGGCTCTTCGAGCAAGTATTCACGCACTCGTAGAGGAGGAACGCATCAAGACCGCCCAGGCGCTGGCCGAGCGCGAGGACGAGTTCATGCGCCTCAAGGTCGAGGGTATTCTCGATTGCGGCGAGCTGCTGGTTGCCGCGCTTGCCGACGGCCGGGAGGGCCACGTCTTCGGAAGACGGACCATGCCGGAGATGGACCTCGCGTCGGTGGCATGTGCCATACAAAATCTCTGGCTGGCCGCACGCGCCGAGAACGTCGGAATGGGCTGGGTATCCCTGTTCGATCCGGAGACCCTGCGACGGTTGATTCGTATGCCCGAAGGCAGCCGCCCGGTCGCTATTCTCTGCTTGGGTTACGTGCCCGCGTTCTACCCCCGCCCCATGCTCGAGGAGGTCGACTGGGCGCATCGCTTCGACCTCAAAAGCATGGTGCACACCGACTATTGGGGGACGCGGTGAGCAAGTCATTTTCATTGTCCACTGCGGCGGCGATGATGGGTTTGATGGCGGCGGCCGCGGCCTGTGCCGCCGCCGAAGACGCTGCCGATGAGGTCGTGGTAACGGCCACTCGGATTCCGACCCCGGAATCGCAGGTGGCGAGCAGCATCTCGATCATCACCGGCGAGGAGATCGAGGCGAGACAGCTGCAAACCTTGCCGGATGTGCTCAAAGATCTTCCGGGCCTCAACGTCGTCCGATCCGGCGCACCGGGCGGGCAGACATCGGTGTTCATGCGCGGCACCAACTCCGATCACACCAAGGTCTTCGTCGATGGGATCGATGTGAATGATCCGAGCAGTCCCAACGCATCGTTCGATTTCGGCCAATTTCTCACTCAGGACATCGCGAAGGTCGAGGTGCTGCGCGGTCCGCAAAGCGGGCTTTACGGCTCGGACGCGATCGGCGGGGTGATCAACATCATCACCAAGAGCGGGTCGGGGCCGGCGAGTTTCGTTGCTCGCGTCGAGGGCGGTTCCTTCGCCACCTTCAATCAATCCGCGGGCCTGGCAGGGTCGGCCGATGGATTTCATTACACGGCGAATATCGAACACTTTCATTCGGGCGCGACTCCGGTAACGCCGCTGGACCTGCTCGCGCCGGGCGAGCAGCGTATCGATGACTACTACGACAATCTCACCGCATCGACGAAGCTGGGATTGAACCTCAGCGACGTCTTCGACCTCGGCTTGGTCGGCCGCTACACCGATACGCATCTGCGCAACACTGGCGAGAACTTCGCTACTTTTCCGGGGACCCCGGATTCCGCGCAAAGCGCAGACCACACGCGCCAGTATTACACGCGCGGAACGGCGCATCTGGCGCTGTTCGACGGCCATTTCGAGCAGACGCTGGGAGTGGCTTACAGCAATCTCGACTCCTCGGCCACGAGCCCGGATGGACCATCGAGCGACTACTCAGGCAATCGCCTGAAGCTCGATTGGCAGGGCAACGTGAAGCTGACCCGTGACGAAATTCTGGTCCTCGGTGCCGAACATCAGAAAGATGAAATCAGCAACCCGATTTCCGCCTCCACCGCGATCGATTCGGGCTACGCCGAACTGCAATCTTCTTTTGCCGGGAATTTCTTCAACACCTCGAGCGTTCGCTACGACGCCAGCGATCGATTCGGCAGCAAGGTGACCTATCGACTCGCTCCCGCCTATCTCATTGAGGCCACCGGTACCAAGTTGAAGGCCAGCGTCGGCAGCGGATTCAAGGCGCCGACGCTGTCGGAGATGTTCCAGAATTTTCCTGCCTTCGGTTTCTTCGGCAACCCCAACCTCCGGCCCGAATCGAGCGTTGGGTATGACTTTGGCTTCGAGCAACGGGCGGCGGATTCGCTACGGCTCGGGGTGACGTACTACCGCAACAACATCAAGAATTTGATCACTGACAACAGCACGTTCACTTCCTATGCGAATGTCGGCCGCGCGGTGACCGACGGCATCGAAAGCTTCGTTTCCTACCAACCGTCGCCGGCGCTCGGGCTGCGCGCGGACTATACGTTCACCCAGGCGTATGACGATATTCTCCACGAGGTGCTGCTGCGCCGTCCCAAGCACAAGGCCAGCGTGACTGCCGAGTGGCGTGCGAGCGCCAAGCTGTCGATCTCTCCGAGCATGCTGTACGTCGGTGCTTGGACCGACGGCAATCGAGATTTCTCCGTCCCGAGACTGACCGCGGGCGGCTACACCATTGCCGATGTGGCCGCGAACTATGACCTCACCAACAGACTGTCTATTTTTGCGCGCGTCGATAACATGTTCGGGCGGCACTATGAAGCGCCCGTGGGCTTTCTTCAACCCGCCCGCGGCGTGTACGCGGGAGCCAAGGCCAAGTTCTGACCCTTCATTTCAGCTGCTGTGCATGGTGGCGCAAGTGATCCCCCATGAAGGTCTGCATGAAGTAGTAGCCATGATCGTAGCCCGGCTGCATGCGCAGGCTGAACGATTGGCCCGCCTTGGCGGCGGCCGCGGAAAATATCTCCGGCAGCAGCTGCTCGGCCAGAAATTGATCCGCCGTGCCTTGATCGATGAGGATGGGCCCCGGGAACGGCCGGCGTGCGACCAGCTCGCTGGCATCGTACTCGCGCCAACTCTGAGTATCCGCTCCCAGATAATTGGCAAACGCCTTCTTTCCCCAGGGGGCTTGCATCGGCGCCGCAACGGGCGCGAATGCGGAAACCGATTTATACCGGTCCGGATTGCGCAATGCGCACACCAGCGCGCCGTGCCCGCCCATTGAATGGCCGAATATTCCGGCGGCGTCCGGTTTGGCGGGAAGATTGGCGGCGATGAGCTCCGGCAGCTCGCGCGTGACATAACTGTACATCCGATAGTATTGCGACCAGGGGGCGACCGTCGCATCCACGTAGAAGCCGGCCGAATAGCCGAAGTCCCAGCTGTCGGCGTCGCCCGGCAGGCGCGGCTCGCGCGGGCTGGTGTCCGGATTGATCAGCATCAGCCCCAGTTCCGCCGCGGCCTGCTGCGCATGCGATTTGATGGGAAATGTCTCCTCGGTGCAGGTGAGGCCGGACAAGAAATAGACGACCGGCACTTTGCCCGTGCGCGCCTGCGGCGGCAGGTAGGCGGAGAATTTCATGGGCCCGCGGATCTCGCGCGAGTCGTGCTTGTAGAACCGCTGCACGCCGCCGAAACAGCCGTGCTCCGAAATCAGCGTCAGCGCGCTCACGAGTACACCACCACGCTGCGAATCGATTCACCGGAATGCATCAAATCGAAAGCCTTGTTGATGTCATTGAGCGGCATTTTGTGGGTGATGAGATCATCGATGTTGATCTTGCCGTCCATATACCAGTCGACGATCTGCGGCAACTCCGTGCGTCCGCGCACGCCGCCGAATGCAGTCCCCTTCCAGACGCGTCCGGTCACCAGTTGAAACGGCCGAGTGCTGATTTCCTGCCCCGATCCGGCCACGCCGACGATGACCGATACGCCCCAGCCGCGATGGCAGCATTCCAGCGCCTGACGCATCAGCTTCACGTTGCCCACACATTCGAAACTATAATCCGCGCCGCCGCCGGTGAGTGCCACCAGGTGCGCGACGAGATCCCCCTCGACCTCTTTCGGATTCACGAAATGGGTCAAGCCGAATTTCTCGGCCAGGGCTTTGCGCCCCGGATTCAAATCCACGCCGATGATTTTGTCGGCGCCCACCATGCGTGCGCCCTGGACGACGTTGAGGCCGATGCCCCCCAATCCGAACACCACCACATTGGCTCCCGCCTCTACTTTGGCTGTGTGGGTCACGGCGCCAATGCCGGTGGTCACTCCGCAGCCGATGTAGCACACCTTGTCGAAAGGGGCATCCTCCCGGATTTTCGCCACGGCAATCTCCGGCAATACCGTAAAATTCGAGAACGTGGAACATCCCATGTAGTGGTGGACCAGATCTTTCCCGATGGAAAAGCGGCTGGTGCCGTCGGGCATCAGTCCCTTGCCTTGGGTTGCGCGGATCGCCGTGCACAGATTGGTTTTATGCGACGTGCACGACTTGCATTGCCGGCATTCAGGCGTGTACAGCGGAATGACATGGTCGCCCTTGCGCAAGCCGGTGACGCCCGGCCCCACGTCGACGACGATTCCCGCGCCCTCGTGGCCCAATATCGCCGGAAACAATCCCTCCGGATCGGCGCCCGAACGCGTAAACTCATCGGTGTGACAAACCCCGCTGGCCTTGATTTCCACCAGGACTTCGCCCGCCTTGGGTCCGTCCAAATCCACGGTGACGATCTCGAGTGGTTTGCCGGCGGCGACGGCAATGGCGGCTTTGGTCTTCATTAAGAGATATCCTTGGGTCTATTGGACAATCGAGGCCTGGGAGGTTTAGGGCGATACCCTAAAACAACCGGCGCCGACTTGGAAGCTGTACATGAACATTGAATTTTCCCCGAATGAAGCGCGAGTGATCGGCTGCCTGCTTGAAAAGGAAATCACCACTCCCGATCAATATCCCCTGTCGCTGAATGCGCTCACCAATGCCTGCAACCAGAAGACCAATCGCGAGCCGGTGCTGGAATTGAGCGAAGCCGTGGTGCAGCAAGCGGTGGACTCGCTGATGAAGAAACACCTGGTGAGCGACCGATCCGCCGGCTACGGCGGCCGGGTCACCAAGTACAAGCACCGTTTTTGCAATACGGAATTCGGTTCGCTCAAATTCTCGAAACAGGAACTCGGCATCGTTTGTGTGCTCCTGCTGCGGGGACCCCAGACGCCGGGCGAATTGCGCGCCCGCACCAACCGATTGTGCGAGTTCGCCGACGCCGATGAAGTCGAGGCCACGCTCAAGAACCTGATGGCGCGCGAGGATGGTCCCTTCATCGCCCGATTGCCGAGAGCCGCCGGCGCGCGCGAGTCCCGCTATGCCCATTTGTTCTCCGGAAACATCGAGTCGGTCGACGAACCCGCCGCCGCCGAGGAATCGGCGGCGGGTGCCCCCACGTTAAGCCAGCGTGTAAGCCAGCTGGAAGAACGCGTGGGGCAGCTGCGCGCGGAAATCGATGCGCTCGCAGAGACGCTGGCAGAGGCCGTCAAAAGCGGCGCGCAGCGCGCAGGACCCCTGCCTACGGTGGACTAGGAGCGGGCGCGGCGGAGGACGCAGATGCCGTTGGCTTGGCGATCCCTTCGCGCTCCTGGAGCCATTTTCCGAAGGAATCGATGTCCCCGGCGCGCATCCCGTTGGCCGCGGCGCGATGACTCTCGAGCCAGGTCTGCATCGTCGCCATCAATTGGTCCGCGAGCGGGCGCGCATGGTTGAAGAGATTCATGTACGCGCTCTTCGCATCATCCAGCCGATCGACCGCCATATAAGCTTCGGCGCGATGCTCGACCGCGTCGAGAAGATCCGGCTTGAGCGCGAGCGTGTGATTGTAATCGTCGATCGACTCGCCATAAGCGCCGAGGCGCAAATGGATATAGCCGACTTGATTCCAGGCCTCGAACATGTCGCCTTTGTTGCGCAATGCCTCGGTAAACTGATCCAGCGCTCTGCCGTAGGCGTCGCCGAGCTTGTCGATGGCGGCGCCCTTTTTATCCGGATTCGTCGCCTTGGCCGCGGCTTCCTCGTATTCACGGGCTTTGTTCAGTGATTTGATTCCGGCGTTGTAGGCTTTTTTTGCGGCGGCGTCCGGTTTCTCCGTCGACGGTGCGTTGGGCAATTCGTCGTGAGGCTGGCTTCTGGCGCCCCCGATGCCCGGCCTGCCGCCGCCTGGATACCCCTGACCGCCTGCGAGGGCCGTCTGCGCGCCGGCGCCGAGCCATGCAAGCAACACTAGGCAACAGATTAAAATCCCACGCATCCTACCCTCCGCAAGGCCGCTCGACCGTCTATGCAATAATCCACGCATGCCGCTCAATATTAAGTTTTTAGCCCTGTGCGCGCTGACCTTTTTGTCGGCATCCGCCCTGCCCGCCGACCATCCTAGCATGCCGGAAGTTCTGGCCGCCGCGGGGCCGGCGGACTGGCGGCCGCTCGATCCGGAGAACACCCTGTACGTCGAGCTGCCCGGCGGCCGCGTGGTCATCGAATTGACGCCCAGCTTCGCCCCGCTGCATGTGGCCAACATCAAGACGCTCGCTCGGGCGCGGTATTTCGACGGGTTGTCCGTCATTCGGGTACAGGACAACTACGTTGCGCAGTGGGGAGATCCCGCCAACCGGCACCCGATACCGGCGGGCATCGGCAAGGTCGCGCCGGAATTCGATTCCCCTACCCCTGCTCATATGCCCTTCACGCGCTTGCCCGACGGCGATGTGTACGCGCCGGAAGTCGGCTTTTCCGACGGTTTGCCGGTCGCGCGCTCCCCGTCGCTGCACCGCACCTGGCTGGCGCACTGCTACGGCATGGTGGGTGTGGGCCGCGACCTGGACGTTCAAAGCGGCAGCGGCGCGGAAATGTATGTGGTCATCGGTCATGCCCCCCGGCATCTGGACCGCAATGTGGCGCTCGTGGGACGGGTTATGAAAGGCATGGAGCTGCTCGCCGGACTGCCGCGTGGAAGCGCGGAGATGGGCTTTTATGCCAAGACTCAGGCGCCGATACCGATCAAGTCCCTCAAGGTCGCGGCAGACATACCCCCGTCGGAACGATCCAATCTCGAGGTGATTCGCACCGATTCGGCGGCCTTCACCGCACTGATCGAATCACGCCGCAATCGGCCCGAGGATTTTTTCAAAATCCGGGCCGGACGCATCGATCTCTGCAACGTGCCGATCCCGGTACGCGAACAGCGCCCCGCCGCCGCTCACTCGTCGTGACGCGAGGCTGCATCGGCCGCCTCGGCGGCCTCGATGCCGATTTGCAGCGTGTTGGTCGCGACGCGCACCTCGATGAGGAACGCCGACAATGCCGCCGCCAGTGAGAGCATCGACAAGATGAACATGCTGGCAATGAAAACCGACAAGTCCCAGCGCAGGAAGGCGTTGACGAACAACATCACGACCACGAGCGAGATGAAGAGCGCGGACAGCGTGATGAGGGTAATCGCAGCGTTGATATAACGGGCGCGCCGCGCCAACACGCTGAGCACGCCGTGCAGGTCCCGTCCATCCTGTGTGTGATCCGGCCGGCGCAAAACGTCCTCCATCGCGCGCGCACGATCCACGATGCGGGCCAGCCGGTTCGTCAATACATTGAGCGTCACCCCGATCGCCGAGATGAGGAATATGGGCGTCAGCGCAATTTGGATGAGATGGGCGATGTCGACGGATTGGACCGTGTACGTGGAAAAGCTGCCGATGCCGTTCATTCCGCGAGTATACCCAACGCCTTGCCAAAGAGTCGCCACGGCTCCTGGGAACCGTGGCGCCCTGAGATTCGAGCGCAATCGTCGCTCGCTCGTTGTCGCCTTTACTTGGCCACTCCATTCAGACCGTTCGGCGAGCCGGGAAACGGCGTGTTCAAGTACGGGAAGATCGGCAAATAGGTATCTGCCGCTTTGATTTCACCGGTGACATGCGCGTGGGCAGCGTCCGGACCGGCTGCACGCGCGCCGTCGGTGTACGGTAGACCGTGATTGGGGTCGCTGGTCTCCGCGCCGCAGTTGCCGATGGCTCCGCACAGTGCGCCTTCCGCAACACGCAGAGTGATGTCCACCACATCGTCGTAGGGGCGGCGGCCGTTCGGAAAGCCGGCCAAATCGCCTCCCAGCACGCCAAGGTCGTTTTGCGCCGGCGGCGGGGTCGGCTGGATGGACGTATTCAGCCTGAGCATTTCGCCGGGCGTGACTTTCAGGGGCTGGTTGAGACCCTTCACCCCGGTCAGAAATGCAGCGACCAAGTCGTTGCGCGGCGAAGCCGGCATCACTGCCGCATTGCCGAACAGGGAGTTCAGCAGAACCGGCAGGAATGGATTCGTCACATAGTGCAGGAACTGCCCATCGTCAACCGGGCGACTGGCATTGAATTTGTCCTTGTCGGGCAGACCAATGATCAGTTCGTTGACGAGCGGCATTCCGAGGCGCGAGACCTGCTTCCAATGATCGTCATCACGCAGACTGGCGGTGGTCCAACCCCCGATCACCGGATCCTTCCCGCGCGTCAGGCAGCCGATCGGCACTTCGAGTGCGAGCGAAGTCACGTTCTTGTCGGAAATCGTGTTGGGCTCGCCGTCGCGTGGGCCGACTGGATTGAGATTCACCAAGTCGAACACCTCGCCGAGATTGACCACGAAGCCGTCCTTGCGTTGGCCGACGAATACGCGGGCCGGCGCGCTGCAGTCCGGTATGCTCACCTCGTAGATAAAACTCCGGGCATAGTCGTCGTAGTCGGGGATGGCTTTAGTGCCGATATTGTCCGCGGGTTTGAGAAACACCTCTCCCCCCAGCGTCTCGTTGCGCAGGATCTCGCGCCTCCCGTGGCGCACCAACGTCAAGGTATAAGTCTGTTGCACGTTGAGATTCGCCCCGGTTGCATCGACGCGACCGGCCAGGATCAGCGGGGTCGCCGTCTTCACGCCGTTCGCGTTGACCGTGAAGTTTTTCTCGATGGTCTTGAAATTGAATTCGAACGAGAGATCGCTGTCGGCATCGCCGTCATTGTCGACGTGGATCTTGTAGACGGCGTTCGGATCGAGATTGAAATAGTTCGGGCCGCCGTAGGGGTCCTGCAGCGGAATGTAGTTTGCAATGAAGGTGACGTACGCGCTGCGTCCCGGCTCGTAGCTGCGAAACATGTAAAAATCCGTGCCGTCCAACCGCGGAAGACCGGCGATCGACGGCGCCTCTCGATGACTCGACGCTAAGGCACACAATGGCAGCGACGTCGCCGCCATCAGAGCGAAACGACTCAAGACGTTGGTATTCATTGGAATCCCCTTCGATTGATGAGTGGACGGACCAGCGATGTGTCCCTGGGCCTAACACATACGTTTGACGTTCCCCATCGGATGCATTGAATCGGAAATTCGCCATGTCCCTCGAGCGCGGACCTCGAGTCCTACCCAACGACACGGGAGCTGCACGCTCGGCGGGATTCATGGGCTAGCCCAGGGCCCGCTGCACGAACCAAACCATCGCCAAAGCGGCGATCGCCGACGAACCCCACGGCATGACACCACGCCGGTAAAACACCGTGGAGCGGAGGAGATAGGCCGCCGGCATGACAGCGAGCACCACGGCGAGCTGCCCCGCTTCGACCCCGAGATTGAAGGCAACCAACGACACCAGCCGCGCGCCCTGGGGCAAACCCATTTCCGCCAGCACTGAGGCGAAGCCGAAGCCATGCAGCAGGCCAAACGCGAATGCGATGCGCCAACGCGCCTCCGTTACGCGCGGGAAAACATTGTTCAGCGCGGCAACGATGATGGAAGCCGCGATCACGGATTCGGTGAGCCGGCCCGGCAACCGAATCACGTCGAATGCAGCCAATGACAGCGTGATGGAGTGTGCAAGCGTGAACGCGGTGACGACTTTGACGATGCTGATGAAGGCCGGAGCCGCGATCGGCACTGCCTCCCACCGATTTTGCCGGCGCGCAAGAACTGCGGGCAATAGCAGCGACAACAGGAACAGCAGATGATCGATGCCGCTCCAGATGTGCCGGATACCCGCACCCAGATACTCGATGAAGGCCACCCAAGGCGATGGATGATCGAGCTCGAATAGCCGCGGCGTAATGCCGCCGCCGAGAACGGCGGTCTGGGTCGCGCCGTTCGCGCTCAAGCTGAGCAGGCCGCGATGCGCAGGGTCTTCGCTATCGAGCATGGTGTAGTCGATGGACAGCTTCTTGAGCATGCCGCCGCAGGCAGCGGTGACCGGAAGCCACAGGTAGCGCCCATCGACGCGCTCATTGACCTGGACGGGACCAAATCCCATTCGGCATTGTCCATCGGCGCCGGCGAGACGCAGATGCCCCAGCACATAGGTCTGCAGCGCCGCCTGACTTGCCCGCAGCTCGCCCCAGGTGACTTTGCCATCGCCGTCCTGGTCCAAGCCCACCGCCAGTTCACCGTCGCGAATCGCGAGCTCCAGCGCCCCGGATACTTGTGCGCGATCGATCTGCAGACTCAGGAAGCCATTGCTCGCAGTGTGTGCCTGGGCCAGTGTGGCCGCCAGCACCAGCGGCGGCATCCACAACAATTTGCGAAGCGTGTTCACCGTGAGGTCACGGAAGCTGTGCGACGGGCACGGAAGCGGTTGCGGCGGCATTCACACGCACGTCGCGGAGGCCCTGGCTGCGCATAAAGTCGAGCGCCGGCTCGGCGGCAGCGGGACTGCCGGCGCCTTTTGCCGCATTCACCAGCGCCAGCACATCGTCGGGCTCACGCTGTACGGCCCAGTTGTCGATCGCCGCCGCCAAGCTGAGCTTCGGTTGATCCTCGACTTCGAGCAAAAACCTCGCCTGCTCGCGGCGATGCACGGCCTCGCCGCGCTGCGTCTCGGCGGCAAAAACGGCCCGCAGCCGGGCGCGGCTTTCAGCTTGCCGCGGATCGTGCAGTTGCCGCTGGGCAATTGCGATCCGCAGCAAGAGCGGCTCGAAATTCTCGTGTCCCTGCAAGAGCGTGAGCGCCTCGCCGGGCCGGCCCTGCCGCAGCAATAAATCGGCATACGCCGCGCGTGCGTAGGAATCCGTGGGTACGAGGTCCAAGTCCTGCTGATACCAGCGCTGCGCATCGGCATCCAGCCCAAGACGGACCGCCATCTCACCCAATTCGGAGTAGAGCCAGGATTTTTCCGAGTTGCGCCAGCCTTGCGATGACACCTGCGTGAGCACGGTGTAAGCCGACTCCAAATGGCCGTTGAGTCCGCGCAGACTTTGAACGCACAGCGCACCGAGCCGCGCTTCGACCAAGCGGGCGAATTGCTCGCAGGCCGCGCCGGCCTCCCGGTAGCGTCCCAGCACTCGCAGAACCGTGGCACGGATCAACAGCGCCTGCGGATCGTTGGGACGCGCAGTGAGTGCGCGATCGAGCGTAGCGAGCGAGGCGATGAATTCGTGGCGGCTTTGCTGCACTGTCGCTTGCAGCACCAAGACATCGGGCACCGGCGGGCTTTGTTCCTCCCAGGGTGTGAGCACGGCATCCGCATAGCCGAGATATCGCAGATCACCGCTGAGGCGGCCTTGCTGGATATAGAATTGCGCCAAGGGGATCGCGACATCGACCCGGGCGCGGGCCAGCCGTCGGGCCGACACATCGGCGCGGCGGGTACCGGCCGGCAATTCGGCAAGAATCGCGCTGTCGCTGCCCGGCACGTATGGACCGGCGAGTGCTCGAGGCAGGCAAGCGGTGCTCAATAGCGCCGCCGCGAAGAAGGCAAAGAGCCGTCCCAGCGGTATAGGGAGCCGGACACTGCTGCTATTCATGCGGCATCTACGCTGTTCCATGTGTTATTTCGCTATTACGTACCGCCCGCGGCTTTGGATGCAGTCGGGTGCGAGTAATTTCCGGCGAGGGAGGTGCGGCGCTGCGCACACCTCCCTCTCCCTTCCTTGGCGAGACGTCAGGACGCGCGCAAAAAAAAGATCAGGTCCCGTCTACCACTTCACCCAGCCGAAGTACCAGGTGCCGAGAATGACGAACCCAAACGCAATTCGGTACCAGGCGAAAACCTTGAAATTGTGGCCGCTGACATAGCGTATCAAGGCGCGCACGGCGAACGCCGCGCTCACGAAGGAAGCGATCGAGCCGACTCCGATGACTGCGAGGTCGTCGAAATGGATGGAGTGCCGGGCTTTGAAGAGCTCCAGCACCGTTGCGCCGAATATCGTCGGAATCGCCAGGAAAAATGAAAACTCGGTGGCGGCGGGCCGGGACAGTCCGCGCAGCAGGCCGCCCATGATGGTTGCACCCGAGCGTGACGTGCCCGGAATCATCGACAAGGCCTGCGCAAATCCGACCCAGATCGCGTCCGGCGGCTGAATCTCGTCGACGGCGGTGATTCTCGCGGTTCGCTTCCGGCTCTCGATCCACAGAATGAGAATTCCGCCGATGATGAACGCCGTCGCGACCGGCACCGGGGCGAATAAATATTTCTTGATGGTGTTGATGAAGATGACGCCGAGCACCGCCGCGGGTAAGAACGCCAGTATCAGGTTCAGCGTGAAGCGCTGGGATTTGCGATCGCGCGGAAGCGTCGCGATCACGGTCCAAAGCCGCTGCCGGTACAGCCAGCACACCGCCAGAATGGCGGCAAATTGAATCACGATCTCGAACAGTTTGCCCTTCTCGTCGTTCCAATTGAGCAGGCTGCCGGTGACGATCAAGTGACCGGTGCTCGAGACCGGCAAGAATTCGGTTAGCCCCTCGACCACTCCCATAATCAAGGCCTTAATCGCAACTACCGGATCCATGTGCTGTCCTCATCGATCGTGGCACCCCTCGGGCACAAAAAAAACGCCCCGGCCGCCGTGAAGCGGTCGGGGCGCTATACCAATAATCTTACTTGGTTGTCGCAGGAGCGGCGGCCGCTTTCTTCTTCTTCTTGCTGTGCTTCTTGGCGGGCTTCTGCGCATCCGCCGCAGGGGCGGAGGAGGCAGGAGCATCGGCGGCCATCGGCGCGGCGGCTTTCGGCATATCGGCAGCCATCGCGGCGGCGGCAAGGCCAAAGGTCAGCAACGCAGAGGTAATCAGGATTCCGGACTTATTCATGAGATCTCCAAACGGTGGTATTGACAAGCGTTTCGAAGAATACGCCGGTTCCATCCATTTCATCCGAGATGAAGATCATTTCACAAACCTCGCGGTAAGCCGCTTGGGCTCAGTGTTTGCGCCTCGACCGAACGTGCCACACGAGGTATATGACAATGGCCGTATTGGCGACCAGCACCACCGCCTTGCCGACGGTCGGCCTGAAAATCAGTTCCCACACCTCCAACGGGATCAGGGAGGCCGTGATGATCACGGTCAGCCACTCGGCCCAGCGCTTTTGCATCCACAAACCGATCCCTTCGGTTGCAAATACCGCCGCATAGGCCAGCGTCACCATCCGCAGCGCATGGAGCCGCGATGCGCTCAAGCCGCTGAACCACTCCAGAAACCGGGTGGCGACGTCGTGCTCCAACCCCAAGGGGCGTGCCGAGGCCCAGGTCACCAACTTGGCCGCGAGCGAGGCATCGCTGAGGCGCACTTCGCCATAGGCCAAGGCCAGCAGCAGGAGCACTTTCACCAGCTTGTAAACCGCGATGGTGCGCAGAACATTGAAGCGCGGCGCCGGCGCCGGCCGAACAACGGTTATCATGAAAAGTTAAGCCTGACCCGCTGGCGGTTGAAACTCCAACGTGGCATCGAGCAGCGCAGGAATGTCAAAAACCGCTCTTTCATTATCGATCACCAATGGAGCGATTCCCGCAGCGGCCACCAGCGCGGCCGGTACCTGAATCCGGTCATGCTCCCGAGTGACGGTCCAGGTCTCCAATCGCTTGTCTTGAAACGCCAAATTGAGCGCTCCCCAGCGCAGCAAGGCGGCACGCGCCAGCGGCGTATCCCCTCCCCAGTGGCGTTGGGCCAGAGCCATCGCGGAACTGGCCGCAATTTCACCGTGCGGCAGTGTCATCAGATCCTGAATATATTTCACCATTTCATCCGGTGGAACATGCAGGTCCATATCGGGTGCCGTCTCGGTCATGCCCGGCATTTTACCCTAAGTCGGATTCTCGAGACTGAACATGGCATTCTCGTCATCGTAGGCAAAGGCCTCGGCATATCGGCCCCAGCTCACCACGGCCCGCAGGGTCTGGTCCGCGGCCTCTTCATTCATGAAATCCTCCAATTCGTCGACGAATCGGCTCTTTCGCGCGGAATGAGAGGCCCGTTCGTCCAAAACCCGCCGAATATGGGCAGCCAGGGGCACGTAGGTCAGTAAATGGCGCGTGAAGATCCGCTTGCGCTCGTCAAGTTCGGAGCGGGCGAAGGCCAATCCGTCTTCGGTCAATTTCAAGTCGCCGCCTTCGAGTTCCGCGAATCGCAGCATCTGCAGGGTTTCGGCCACCGGAAACAGCTCGTCGATCTCCATTTGCAGATCCGACGCGATTTCGGGCAAATCGGCCTTGCCGTTGAAGGGCGGGGCTGCGACGGCTTCCATCAGGCCCGCCAGCAAGTTCGAGGACACCCGGGGCAATACGCTGCCGATCCCCAAACCCGGGAAGCGCTCCGGCCGGGCGCTCGAACCGCCCAGCGGACGCGCAGTCATCTCCACATAAATACGCTCCACCAGCTCGCGAAAACTCGGATCGAGGCGATTTCGCGGCTGCGGCAGCGACACCTTGATCTCGCTCAAGATCCTCCCTGGATTGCTGCCGAACACCAAGATGCGATCGCACATCAGCACCGCCTCTTCGATGTTGTGCGTCACCAGAATGACGCCCTTGATGGGCATCCGGCCCTCGGCCCACAAATCCAGGAAATCGGTGCGCAGCGTCTCCGCGGTCAGTACGTCCAGCGCGGAAAACGGCTCGTCCATGAGCAGAATGTTGGGATGAACCACGAGCGCGCGGGCGAAACCGACGCGTTGCCGCATGCCGCCCGACAGCTCGCGCGGATACGCGGACTCAAATCCGTCCAAGCCGATGAGGTCGATCGCCGCCAGGGACCGTTTGCGGATGTCCGCCCGCGGCATTCGCTGCGCCTCGAGGCCGAGCGCCACGTTCTCGAACACGGTCAGCCACGGAAACAGAGCGAAGCTCTGGAAAACCATGGCGATCCCGGGCGCAGGGCCCGAAATCGGCTGGCCCATATAGCGCAGCTGGCCTGCGGTCGGCTCCGCCAGTCCGGCAATGAGCCGCAGCAGGGTCGACTTGCCCGAACCGGACCGCCCAAGCAGCCCCACGATTTGGCCCTCTCGCAGCTCGAGATTCATGCCCTCGAGCACCAGCAATTCCGCGCCGTCCGGCTTGGGGAAGGCCTTGCGTACATCGTTGCATTGCAGTAGCGGAGAGTCGTTCATGGCCGGACCTGTCAGGTGAGTCGATATTTGCGTTCGGCGTAGTAATACAAGGGACGCCAGAACAGCCTGTTGATGACCACGACGAACAAACTCATCGTGCCTATCCCCAAGATGATGCGATGAAAGTCCCCGGCGGTCGTCGCCTCCGCGATATAAGACCCGAGTCCCCGCGCCTTCACTTCGGTCTGGCCCCAAGTCGCCAGTTCGGCGACGATGGCGGCGTTCCATGACCCGCCCGACGCCGTAATGGCACCCGTCACGTAGAACGGCAAAATTGCCGGCAACGCAACCTTGCGCCACCACAGCCAGCCCGCGACCCGAAAATTTGCCGCGACATAGCGCATCTCCGCCGGTATGGCCGACGCGCCGGCGATGACATTGAACAGAATGTACCACTGAGTGCCCAATATCATCAGCGGACTCAGGAAAATGTCCGGATTGAGCTTCCAGGAAACGATGCCGTACACCGCGATGGGAAACAATAGATTCGCGGGGAAGGCCGCCATGAACTGGGCAATGGGCTGAACGATCTGCGCCGCCCGCGGCCGCATGCCGACCCACACGCCGATCGGCACCCACACGCAGCTCGCGAGCGCGATCAGAATGAACACCCGCAACATGGTGAGCGCCGCCAGCCCGCATACCTCGAGCGCCTCCCGCAGCGGTGTGTTCTTGATCAGCACCCAGACGATGTGCCAGAGACCCAGAACGACGGCCGCGACCACCAGCGACACCCACAAGAGATCCAGGCTGCGCTTAGGCGTGGCCGCTGCCGCGGCCGGCGGTTCATCGCTGCGCTTCACCGCCCGGCTGGTCCACAGCACGGCGGCATGAAAGGCCACGGTCGCGCCTTGAATCAATCGCGATCGGCGCATCATGGTCAGCGCCCAGGAGTCCGGCACGCGGACGCCGGGTTCCTGTTCCACGCGAAAGCGGTCCACCCAGGCCACCAGCGGCCGAAACAGCAATTGGTCGTACAGCAGAATCACGATCAGCATGGTGGCGATCGCCCAGCCGATTGCACTGAGGTTTTTCTGTTGAATGGCGAGCGCGATATAGGAACCGACGCCCGGCAAGGACACGGTGGTGTGCCCGACGCTGATCGATTCGGAGGCGACGACGAAGAACCATCCGCCCGACATGGACATCATCATGTTCCATATGAGCGCGGGCATGGCGAACGGCACTTCCAGCTGCCAGAAGCGCATCCACGGCGACAACCGGAACGACTCGCTTGCTTCAATCAGCTCCAGCGGAACCGTGCGCAGCGACTGATAAAAGCTGAAGGCCATGTTCCATGCTTGGCTGGTGAATATGGCAAAGATGGCGGCGAATTCGGCGCCGAGCACCCGCGCTGGAGCCAGGGACATGAAGAACACGACCGTGATGGAAATGAAACCCAGGATCGGCACCGACTGCAGAATGTCAAGGATCGGCACCAGGAGCTTGCCGGCCCGCTCGCTCTTGGCGGCCCAGGTCGCGTATGTCAGAGTGAACGCCAGCGAGAGAACGAGCCCGGCCAACATGCGAAACGTGGTGCGTGCCGCATATTCGGGCAGATGCGAGGGACTAAGGGACAGCGGCGTTATTTCGAGTTGCGACAGCGGGGCGAACAACCCCCGCGACGTCTCGCCCAAAAACGCGATCAAACCGATGACGACGATGAATGCCAGCACATCCCAGCGAGACGCGAAGTCGCGGAGAAAGACATAGGGCGCGAAGCGATTCATCGGCGCATTCTCGCAGGACAGTCGACGAAGTAGCTAGTAGGGTACGTGTTTATGGAAAAGAGTTTCACCGCCGCCGCGCCGAGCGGCGCTTCACCGGCGGTCCCGCCGGCGGCACAACCGCGCTTCAATGTCTTGGGAGCCATCAGTTTCTCGCACTTTCTCAACGACATGATGCAGTCGCTGATCGTCGCGATCTATCCGCTGCTGAAAGGCGAATTCCACCTGAGTTTCGTGCAGATCGGCGTGATCACGCTGACCTATCAGATCTGCGCTTCCGTTTTGCAGCCGGTCATCGGCGTTTACACCGACAAGCACCCCCAGCCGTACTCGCTCAGTCTCGGCATGGGCTTCACCTTGATCGGTATGGTGACTCTGGCTTTCGCGCCCAATTATGGGAGCGTGCTGGCGGCCGCGGCGCTGATCGGCGCGGGCTCATCTATTTTTCATCCGGAATCCTCGCGGATTGCGCGCCTCGCTTCGGGCGGCCGCCACGGTCTCGCGCAGTCGATTTTCCAGGTGGGCGGCAATGCGGGCAGCGCGATGGGTCCTCTGCTCGCCGCATGGATCGTCAATCCGCACGGGCAGGCAAGTCTCGCGTGGTTTGCGCTGGCCGCCCTGCTCGCCATCGCCGTGCTGGCCAAGGTGGGCGCATGGTACAAACGCCAGCATATTGACCGGCCGGACAGGACCAAGAGCCGGACGGCCGTTTCGAGCCCGGTGTCGGCGCGCAGGGTAGCCTGGTCGATCGGCATCCTGGTGGTGTTGATCTTCTCGAAATATTTCTACATCGCCAGCATCACGAGCTACTACAGCTTCTATCTGATCGAGAAATTTCATGTGCCGGTGCGGTCGGCGCAGATCTACTTGTTCGTATTTCTGTTCGCGATGGCGCTCGGCACGCTCCTCGGCGGTCCCATCGGCGACCGCATCGGCCGCAAGCGCGTCATTTGGGCATCCATCCTGGGCGTCGCGCCGTTCACGATACTTCTGCCGTTCGTCGGCTTGACGTGGACCTGCGCCTTGAGTTTCGTCATCGGATTCGTGCTGTCCTCGGCGTTCTCAGCCATCGTCGTATTCGCGCAGGAACTGATGCCGGGCAAGGTGGGCGCCGTGTCCGGTTTGTTTTTCGGCTTCGCCTTCGGCATCGGTGGTATCGGCGCAGCCGTGCTCGGCGGACTCGCCGATCAATACGGGGTCGAGTTCGTGTATCGCATCTGTGCATATTTGCCGCTGCTCGGCATGGTGGCCGCGTTCTTGCCCGACATCGAACATCGGGTCCGGGCCGCCGGCGCGCTCCGCGGCGGCCGCGCGCTCAACTTCCGCTGACCGGCCCGCGCCATGATGCACAACCTCTTCGCGAGCCTCGGTCAATACGGCGTCGGCATCGTGTTCGTGAATGTATTGCTCAACCAATCGGGGCTTCCCGTGCCGGCGGTGCCGACATTGATCATCGCCGGCGGCATCGCCGCGGGCGGACAAATGCAGCTGTTGACGCTGTTCTTCTCGTCGATAGCCGCCTGCGTGATGGCCGACAGCGGGTGGTACCTCATCGGACAGAAGTACGGCATCCGGGTCCTGAAGACGCTGTGTAAAGTATCCTTGGAACCGGATTCGTGCGTCAGTCAGACGCAAACGCGCTTTGAACGTTGGGGCGTCAACTCGCTGGTCATCGCAAAGTTCGTTCCCGGCCTCTCGATCATCGCGCCGCCGATGGCCGGCGCCCTGCGCATCGGGTGGCCGCGTTTCATTATTTTGAGCATCTGCGCCGCCGCTCTGTGGGTGGGTTTCGGTCTCGGCGCCGGCATATTGTTCAGATCACAGATCGAGCGATTACTGGAACATTTGAGCGAATTGGGCAGCGCCGCCGGCGCCGTGGTCATGATTCTGCTGGCCGCCTATATCGCTTTCAAGTGGTGGCAGCGAAGCCGCTTCTACAAGTTTCTGCGTATGGCACGGATCAGCGTCTCCGATCTCTATGAGCTCATTCAATCGGGTGCCGCACCCCTGATCATCGATGTGCGTTCGGCCACCGCGCGCGAGCTCGAGCCGCGTTGGATCCCCGGCGCAGTGCATGTTCCCCTGCAGGACGTGGCGCACCGGCTCAAGGAATTGCCGCGCGATCGGGACGTCATCTTGTATTGCACCTGTCCGAGCGAAGCCTCGGCGGCGCGCGTCGCCAAAATTCTGATGAATCACGGCTTCAAGCGGGTCCGCCCCCTCCTCGGCGGACTCGATGCCTGGGTCGCCGCAGGCTATGCTGTCATCACGGCGGAGGCGCCGGATTCATAGTGTCCTGAATCACAAATTCCTTGCTCGATCCGCCCGCGGATTGTCGTGCCGGGCAAGGCGCGCCGACGAGGCATAGTGGGTACTATGGCGAGGAGGCGCAACGCCGCCCGGCGCGACAAGACGCGGCGCAGCGAGTAAGGAATTTGTGATTCAGGACACTTAGGAGCGCTCGTGACGCATCACGTGGTCATTGTCGGTGCCGGCTTCGGCGGCTTGGCGGCAGCGCAGGGTCTGGCCGGGGCCGACGTCAGGATCACGATCATCGATCGGCGCAATCATCATCTGTTTCAGCCTCTCCTGTATCAAGTCGGCACCGCGACGCTGGCCACTTCGGAAATTGCCTGGCCGATCCGGCATCTGCTGCGCAAGCGCAAGGAAGTCACCACGCTTCTCGGCACGGTGACGGGAGTCGACACCCAGAATCGCAAAGTGCTGATCGAAGACGGAGGCAGCATCGACTACGACACCTTGGTATTGGCAACGGGCGCCCGGCACGCCTACTTCGGTCACGACGAGTGGGAGCCGTACGCGCCGGGCCTGAAGACACTGGAAGACGCCACGACCATCCGCCGGCGAGTGTTGCTGTCCTTCGAACGCGCCGAATGCGAGACCGATCCGACCCGCCGCGCGGCGCTGCTGACCTTCGTGATCGTCGGCGGCGGACCCACCGGGGTGGAGCTATCCGGCGCGATCGCCGAGCTTGCACATCAGAATCTGCCCGGGGAATATCGGCACATCGACACGCGCAAGGCTCGCGTGGTGCTGATCGAAGCGGGTCCGCGCATCTTGCCGAGCTTTGCCGAGGATCTCTCTGCCTACGCCCACGCGTCGCTCGAGCGACTGGGCGTAGAAATTCAGCTGAAGCAAGCCGTCAGCGAATGCAGCGACCAAGGCGTGATCTACGGCGGCCGGCCGCTCGCGGCGAAGGTCATACTGTGGGCGGCAGGCGTTCGCGCATCGGCCGCCGCCGCTTGGGCGGGGCTGCCCGCCGACAACGCCGGACGAGCGCTGGTGGAACCCGACCTCACTGCGCCAGGGCGTCCGGAAATCTTCGTCATCGGCGACACCGCAACCATCAGTGCGTGGCGCGGTAAGCCTGTGCCCGGAATCGCTCCCGCGGCCAAACAGCAAGGCGTGCATGTTGCCCGCACCATCAGGATGCGCCTCGCCGGCGACACCACGCAGCGAATTTTCCGCTACAGGCATTCCGGGAATTTAGCCACCATCGGCAAGCGCGCGGCGGTCATCGATTTCGGCTGGATCAAGGTACGGGGCTGGCTCGCCTGGTGGCTTTGGGGGCTCGCCCACATTTATTTTTTGATCGGCGTGCGCAATCGCCTTGCAGTCGCCCTGAGTTGGCTGTGGATATACGTCACCGGCAGCCGCAGTGCGCATCTGATCACTCAGGGCGAACAGCGGCCAAGGACCCCGTAGTCGCCGTCATCGCTCTCGTTCGGCCCTAAACTTCAGCCGCTCACGCCATCGCTCAGCCGTTCAGTAGGTGCATCATGCCCGGGTGATAGCGTGGCCCCACTGCGACTCCCAGCGGCGCCACAGCTTCGATGCGTTGCAGCTCCTTCTGGCTCAAAGTGATTTGGGATGCAGCCAGGTTTTCCTCCAAGCGGGCCGGATTCGTGGTTCCGGGAATGGGCACGATATCCGTGTCTTGCGCCAGCAACCACGCCAGCGCCAACTGCGAGGGGGTGCAGCCTTTCTCCTTGGCGATGAGATTGATCTGCTCTAAAACCGCTAGATTCTTCGAGAAATTCTCACCCTGAAAGCGCGGGGACTCACGTCTCCAATCGTCGGCCGCGAGATCCTCCAATTTGCGGAAGCGGCCTGCGAGAAATCCCCGGCCCAACGGGCTGTAGGGTACAAACCCGATGCCGAGCTCACGGACGGTCGGCAGGATTTCATCCTCGGGATCGCGGCTCCACAGGGAATACTCCGTCTGCAGCGCGCTGATCGGGTGCACCTTGTGGGCGCGCCGAACAGTGGCGGGGGCCGCTTCGGACAACCCGAGATACCGCACCTTGCCCTGCGCGACCAATCGGGCCATGGCGCCCACCGTCTCTTCGATCGGCACCTTGGGATCGACCCGATGCTGGTAGTACAAGTCGATGACGTCGACGCCGAGTCTCTTCAGCGACGCCTCACAGGCGGCACGCACATAGTCCGGACTGCCGTCGACGCCGCGGGTCGTGGTGCCCGGCTCGCGTACGATCCCAAACTTGGTGGCAAGCACCACCGAATCGCGCCTGCCTTGCAGCGCCTTGCCCACGGTGACTTCGTTGGTGTGCGGGCCGTACACGTCGGCCGTATCCAAGAAAGTCACGCCGAGCGAGAGCGCACGCTGAATCAGCGAGATTCCCTGCGCCTCCGTGACTCCGCTGCTCGAGTAGAAATCGGACAGGCCCATGCAGCCCAATCCGAGTTCGGAGACCTTCAAACCCTGCCTGCCCAATGCACGCGTCTTCATCGCCTGCTCCTTGAATTCTGCCGCTAACCGGTGCCGGCACCTTCGATCATCCGACCTCCGTGTGACGTAGCTGTTCACAGATTCTGGCCATGTAGCACTGATATTATATACAGCTTGCTCTGCGAGTGACCGGGTGAGAGTTCGAGCGGCGGGCGCTCGCCCCTCCAGTGCATCCCCTGCGACCACCGACTGCTGCTGCCATACTCGAGGCACCTTGATCAACGAAGCGGCCGGTACGATGTCGGCTGCAGACTTACTGGCTCGTCCTTGTACTGGTCGCCCTTGAAGATGAAGAGGTACCCGCCGAATGCTGTACGCCGTTCTTTGCTATCACTCGGAAGATGTCGTGACCTCATGGTCGGCCGAACAGGAAGACGCCGTCATGGGCAAACTCGCCGCCGTCGAAGAAAAGCTGGCAAAGGCCGGACGCCTGGGCCCCGTCGCGCAGCTCATGCCCACCACGGCGGCGACGACGCTGCGCAAGGACAGCGACCCGCCGTTGGTGCTCGATGGCCCGTTTGCCGAAACCAAGGAGCAGCTGCTGGGCTTTTTCATCATCGACTGCTCGGATCTGACCGAAGCGATCTCCACGGCGGCGGAGCTGGCGCGCGCCAATCCCGGCGGCGCTTACGAGCTGAGACCTGTGTCGGTGCTGCGGGCCAATCGTAACTTCGAATGAATGACCCGGCTTGGATCAATGCCGCGCTCATTTCCGCCCGGCCCCAGGCGATCGCCGCGCTGCTGCGCTACTTCCGCGACATGGATACCGCCGAAGAGGCCTATCAGGATGCCTGCCTTCGCGCCCTGAAAAACTGGACCCAGAACGGACCGCCGCGCGACCCGGCGGCGTGGCTGATCCTGGTGGGAAGAAATGCCGCGCTCGACGCCGCACGGCGCCACCGAAAACTCGAGCCCCTGCCCGTCGACGATGCGCTGTCGGACCTCGACGATGTCGAAGCGCAGCTGGTCGATCGGCTCGACAGCGCCGATTACCGCGACGATCTGCTGCGGCTGCTGTTCGTCTGCTGTCATCCCGAGCTGCCGGCGACTCAGCAGATCGCGCTCGCGCTGCGCATCGTTTCCGGGCTCAACGTCAAGCAGATCGCACGCGCATTTTTGGTGAGCGAAAGCGCCATGGAGCAGCGGATCACGCGGGCAAAAGCGTGCGTGGCCAGGGCCAATCTGCCGTTCGAGACGCCCGGCGCCGTGGAACGCGCCCGGCGTCTCGCGGCCGTCGCCACCATGATTTACCTGATTTTCAACGAGGGGTACTCGGCGACGGGCGACACGGCGAGCATGCGATTCACGCTGTGCGACGAAGCCATCCGTCTTGCCCGGCTGCTGCTGCGGCTCTTCCAGAGTGAACCCGAAGTCATGGGATTGACGGCGCTGCTGCTGCTGCAGCATTCGCGGACCCCGGCGCGGCTGGATGGCAACGGGCAGATCGTCCTCATGGAGGATCAAGACAGGAGCCTCTGGAACCGCACCATGATCGACGAAGGACTCGCCCTGATCGACAAGGCCGTGCGGCATGTGCAGCCCGGACCCTATCAGGTGCAAGCGGCCATCGCGGCATTGCACGTGCGCGCGGCAACGCCCGAGGAGACCGACTGGCCGCAGATTGAGCTCCTGTACGCAACCTTGGAGAGACTGCAGCCCTCGCCGGTCGTGACTCTCAACCGTGCCGTCGCTCTCGCCAAGGTGCAGGGTCCGGCGGCGGCGCTCGCGCTCATCGATCCCCTCGCCGGAAAATTGTCGGGCTACTTCTATTTTTTTGGGGTCAAGGGCGCGCTGTTGCGGGATCTGGGAAAGATCGAAGAGGCCCGCGATACCTATAATCGCGCCATTGCGCTGGCCAACTCGGCCGCGGAGGCCGCGCACATCCGGCTGCAATTGGACCGCCTGATGTCGGATCGCGGCCGTCCGTAGCGTCCTTGGCCTATGGTCAACACTCGAGGAGAATGCCATGCGATTCATGATGCTGATGATTCCTTCAGGGTACGAGACCGCCGCGCCGGGCACCGTGCCGCCCGCCGAGCACGTGGCGGCGATGATGAAGTACAACGAAGCGCTAAAAAAAGCGGGCGTGCTGCTCGCGTTGGACGGACTGCATCCGCCGTCCGCGGGCGCACGCGTCTCGTTCAAATCCGGCAAACCGGCCGTGACCGACGGACCGTTCGCGGAGTCGAAAGAGGTCTTGGGCGGTTATTGGATCATTCAGGTCAACTCGAGACAAGAGGCGATCGAATGGGCATCGCGCTGCCCCGCACTCGACAATGAAGTCATCGAAGTCAGGCAAGTGTTCGAAATGACCGACTTTCCGCCCGATGTGCGCAAGGCCGCCGAGAATTTCGATCTGCTGCCGAGGCCATAGACGCGAAGGCGAAGCGTTGAACCGCTGCTGTCCATCTGTCGGCACGGCGCCGATAGGCGGTACGCGCCGCCCTCACGCAATGCATAATGCGAGCCGTGCGACGTCATGTGCAAAGGGATGCCCTTGCAGGGCATGCATTGGGACGCGGCCGGTCCTCTGCGGCGACCCTTGGCGCGATTGCGGCCTTGGTCGTACTGGGTGCAATGCCGTACATCGCCCGCAGCGATTGGACCCTGGGCGCGGCAGCAGCTCTCCGGCACGACAACAACGTCGGCAACGCGGAGTCCCCGCCCGACATCGTCGGAGATTCCACGATCGACGCACGGCTCTCTATTTTTCAACTATTTCCGTTGGGCGAAAGCTACAGCGTGACGGTCGGCGGCGACCTCAACGGCGAGGCATTCCGAAAACTCACAGGACTCAACAATGCGTCCCTCGACGGTACAATTTCACTGAAGAAAAAATGGGGACTCGGCGCCTTCGCCCCTTGGGCGCGCGCCGGAGTATCGGTAGGGCGGTCGAGCTACGACTATAGTTACCGCAACGCCTGGAACTACCGCGCGACGCTCGCGTCGGGGCGGCGCATCGACGAGCGTTGGAACCTCTGGGCCGAATACGCATTCGATCGCCGGGTCGCCAGCCCTCGAACGGAAGAGGTGCCCGGATTATCCGGCGACGCGTTCAGCCAAGACAGCCACAATGTCGCGGTCAACGTGGAGTACTCGTTGAACGAGAGCACCTTTCTCGCGCTCGGCCTGTTGGGCCGCCGCGGCGATGTGGTGTCGACGGCGGGAGACAGCGAGAAGATCACCTACGCCCCCCGGGCGCTTGCCGAGGATCCGGCATTCGGGCCCGAGGCCTACGCTTACAAGCTCACCGGAACGACTTACGGGTTCAGGGTTGGAGTCAACTACGCTCCGACTCCGCACAGCTTGCTTGGGTTGGGAATTGAGCGTTTGAACACGCACGCGGACGGCGGCAACAGCTATACGAAGTCAGTGCCGGAAATCACCTGGGACTATCGCTTTCGATGAACAGATTGCTCGCGGCAGCGGCCGGTCTCATGCTTCTCTGGGGCGCACAACCGGGCGGCGCCGCCGAATTGCGTGCGCTCGTGAAAGATCATCGTGGAAAGCTCATCGCAAACGCGGTCATCCTGGCCGCACCCTTGGATGCCAAAAGCGCACTGCGCGCCAAACCCCCGGCGGATGCCGTCGATCAAGTCGACAAGCAGTTCGTGCCCTACGTGAAACCGGTGTTCGTGGGATCGAAGGTACTATTCCCGAACAGTGACCACGTGCGCCACCAGGTCTATTCCTTTTCGCCTGCGAAGAGATTCGAGCTGCCCTTGTATGCCGGCACGAACGCGCAGCCGGTCGTGTTCGACAAACCAGGGGTGGTGGTATTGGGCTGCAACATTCACGATTGGATGGTCGGTTATATCTATGTGTCCGAGACCCCGTTCTTCGCCAAGACCGAGGCGGCGGGGACCGCGGCCATCGACGACATGCCGCCGGGCGAGTACACCGTGCGCGTCTGGCATCCGAGCATGGAGCAGGGTGAGGAGACGACGGCCCGCCGGGTAATCTTGAACGCCGACGGTCCGTCGACCGTGGAATGGGAGCTCAGCCTGAAACCGGCCTTGCGGGTTCCCCGGGTAACGGGCTCCGCGTCTGCGGGCTATCCTTAGGAGCCTGTCTGACTATAGGCTCCTAGACTCAAGCAAACGCTTGAATGCCGGTCTGCGCCCTTCCCAGGATGAGCGCGTGAATGTCGTGCGTGCCTTCGTAGGTATTCACCACTTCGAGGTTGACGAGGTGGCGAATCACGCCGAATTCGTCCGAAATACCGTTGCCTCCCAGCATGTCGCGCGCGGCGCGCGCCACATCGAGCGCCTTGCCGCAGGAATTGCGTTTCAGCATGGAGGTGATTTCGACGGAAGCGCTTCCCTCATCCTTCATGCGCCCGAGACGGAGACACGCCTGCAAGCCCAAAGCGATCTCGGTCTGCATGTCGACCAGCTTCTTTTGAATCAGTTGATTGGCGGCCAGCGGGCGGCCGAATTGCTTGCGGTCCAGCACATATTGCCGCGCGGTATGCCAGCAACTCTCCGCCGCGCCGAGCGCGCCCCAGGATATGCCGTAGCGCGCCGAATCGAGGCAGGTGAAGGGACCCTTGAGACCCGTGACGCCCGGCATTAGGTTGTCTTCCGGCACGAATACTTCATCCATGAGAATTTGCCCGGTGGTGGAGGCGCGCAATCCCACCTTGCCGTGTATCACCGGGGCCGCGAGACCCTTCCAGCCCTTTTCGAGGATGAAGCCCCGAATGATGTCATCTTCGGTTTTTGCCCATACGACGAACACATCCGCGATGGGACTATTGGAAATCCACGTCTTGGCGCCCGACAAGCGATAGCCGCCGCCGGTGCTGCGCGCCCGGGTGATCATGCTGCCGGGGTCCGACCCATGATCGGGCTCCGTCAGGCCGAAGCAGCCGATCTTTTCGCCGCGCGCCAGTGCCGGCAGGTACTTTCGCTTTTGAGTCTCCGTGCCGAAGCGGTCGATCGGCAGCATCACCAGAGACGACTGCACGCTCATCATGGATCGATATCCGGAATCGATGCGCTCTATCTCGCGCGCGATCAGCCCGTAGCTGACGTAATTGAGCCCGCCGCCGCCGAATTCCTCGGGAATAGTGGCGCCCAGTAATCCCAAATCTCCCATCTCTTTGAAAATACCGGGGTCGGTATGCTCGCGGCGAAAGGCCTCGACGATGCGCGGCGCCAGCCGGCCTTGCGCGTAGTCGCGCGCGGCATCCCGTACCATCTTTTCTTCGTCCGTCAACTGCGCATCGAGCAGCAGCGGATCGTCCCAATGAAAGTTCTCACGTGCCATATTCCAGCCTATTGTCCCCTCGTAGGAACGAAGCATCGCACAGTCCCGGGTCGGTATGCCAAGTTTCAACTCTCCCACGGTGGCGCGACGGGCAGGACAATTCTCCCGTCAGGTCTATTTGTGAACCAGCACGCTCGCGATGCGGCGGTCCGGAACGAACCACATCAGCGCCACCAGCAGGTAGAGTCCTTGGGCCAGCGGGGGCGAGCGAAATGCAGCGGCAATACCGATCGAGTACAGAACGGGTGATGCCTTGCCTTTCCAATCCCCGCCGATGGCTCTCTTGAGCAGCGAGTCCGGACCCTGCGAGGCAATGATCAGTTGCTGAAGGATCCAATAGGCGAGTGAAGCCATCAGCAGCACCACGCCATAGAGCGCGGACGGCATCGCGGCCAAGTGATTCTCCCCAATCCAGGCCGTGGTGATGGGAAACAATGAGAGCCAGAACAAGAGATGGAGATTGGCCCACAGAATCCGCCCGCTCACTTTCTCCACGGTGTGCAGCATGTGGTGGTGATTGTTCCAATAAATGCCCACGTAGATGAAGCTCAGCACATAACTCAGGAAATTGGGGATTAGGGGCTCGAGCGCATCCGCGGTTTCGCCGTGCGGCACCTTGAGCTCCAGCACCATGATGGTGATGATGATGGCGATGACGCCATCGCTGAAAGCTTCGAGCCGGGTGCTGTTCATTCTCTCGCCGTTCGCATTGGATTTTCCTTGGCTTCCGTTATGCTCCTCAGTGAACCGCAAGCTGAGGGAGAGTTCAATGAGGGAATCGATGTTGACCTTGGGTCTGGCCGTTGCGATGTCCGCTTGGGGCTCCCCGGCACCGCCTCTTCCGCCGCCCAGGGATCTGCAGCTCGCCCGCGACATGCTGAAAAGCCTGGTGGAGATCAACACCACTCATGCGCACGGTTCCACGGAAGCCGCGAAGGCCATCCAGGGCTGGCTGTCGAGCGCGGGCTTTGCGGCCGGCGACGTGGTTTTCCTCGCGCCGTCCGATCACCCGACGAAGGGCAACGTGGTGGTTCGCTACCGCGGCAAACACTCGAGCGACGCCGTCTTGTTCCTGGGGCACCTCGATGTGGTGGAAGCCAAACCCGAGGATTGGTCGGTCGACCCGTTCAAGTTGACGCAACGAGAAGGATGGTTCTATGGCCGCGGTACCATCGACATGAAGGACGGCGATGCGGCTCTGGCGGAATCCTTGATTCGATTGAGGCGAGAGAAATTCATTCCGGATCACGACGTCATCGTCGCATTCACCGCCGACGAAGAGGCCGGCGGCGACGCCAACGGTCCCGCCTTTCTCCTCGAGGAGCATCGCGACTTGATCGATGCCGCGTTGGTCGTCAATCTCGACGGCGGCGGCGGCAACACGAAAAACGGCGAACGTCTGTTTTATGAAGTGGGCACCAGCGAGAAAACCTACGTCACCTTCACGCTGGAGACCACCAGCCCCGGCGGACATGGATCTCTTCCCGGCCCCGACAACGCGATCTATAAACTGGCGGCCGGCCTCGGCCGCCTGGAAGCCTTCAAGTTTCCGGTGATGCTGACGGCAACCACTCGGGCGAGTTTCGACAAGCTCGGCACGCTCGAGAGCGGGCCGGCCGCAGCGGATATGCACGCCGTCGCAGAGGCGCCGCCCGACCTCGCCGCGGCGGAGCGTCTGAGTCAGAATGTGCGCCTCAACGCACAGCTGCGGACCACCTGCGTCGCGACATTGATTTCCGGCGGCCACGCGGAAAACGCCTTGCCGCAGCGCGCCAAGGCGACCATCCAATGCCGGATGCTGCCCGGAGACTCGGCGGCCAACGTGCAGAACGCTCTGGTCGCCACCCTCGCCGATCCCGCCATCCGCGTCACGCTCGACGCGCCGCCCATCGTGAGCCCGGAGTCCCCTCCCACTCCGCGCATCATGGCCAAGGTCGCGCTGCTCGTGCATTCAATGTGGCCGCATGTACCGATCATTCCCACCATGGCAACCGGCTTCAGCGACGACCGGCAAACCCGCAATGCCGGCATGGTGAGCTATGATGTCAGCGGTGTGTGGCAGGACGTCGATGAAAATCGCGCCCACGGACGGGATGAACGAATCGGTATCCAAGCCTTCGACGAGAGCGTCGAATTCACCTATCGGCTCATCAAGGCCATGAGCGGCTCGAAGTGATTTCCCGGTGTCGGCGAAGTCTTACAGGGGCAATTTCCCGGCGCGCACAGGGCGGCCGGCGTTCTCCTACATCCGCCCCGTCGCCGCCGGCTCTACCGTAGACGCGGCTTCAACATCCGCTTTCAACTTCCGAGGAGAGTCGATATGGCGAACAACACCCAAAAGCCGGAAACTACGCAAAAGCCCGCTGACAAGACCCAGCGCCAGCAACGAAGTCAGCCCGGCCAGCAAGGTCAGGGGTCTCGCGAAGGCAGTGGAGGTCAACAAGGCGGTCAGCAGACCGGCGGCCAGCACGGCGGTCAGCAAACCGGCGGTCAACAAGGCAGCCAGCATGGTGGTCAGCAGACCGGAGGGCAACAAGGCGGCCAACATGGCGGTCAACAGACCGGCGGCAGCCGCGGCAATGACAACATGAATCGCAAGGAAGGTTCCAAGTAAAGCCCCAGCAGGACTCATCGGGCGAGCTGGCGCGTCCTAAAAAGCGCCGGCTCGCACCATTGAAGGGAGCTTGATGAAAAAGGAAGACGTGATACTTCCGGAAATTCACGGCACGGGGAATTCATCTGCCGCGGTCAAGACGTCTCGGAAAGTCACAGCGGTAAAATTGCTGGTGGCGGGCGCCATCGGCCTGCTCCTGTACTGGGCGCACGTCGCGTTCGTGCCCGTCGCCCTGGCGCTGTTGTTGGCGCTCGTTCTATCCGGCCCGGTCGAAGCCTTGCACGGTTGGCGGGTGCCGCGCAGCATCAGCGCCGCGGTGCTCATGATTGCCATCCTGGGAATCTTTGCCGCGCTCGTGGATTTCGTCTCAGTCCCCGCGCAGCAGTGGTTCGCCGCGGCTCCGCACACGCTCCGGGTCATCGAGAGAAAAATTCGGCCGGTGGAACAGATCTTCAATCGCATCGAGACCTTGCGGAATTCCGCCGGCAACATCGGCAACTCCGCTCATCCGGCGCCGCAGGCGGCGGTCGCGGCTCCCGAGGAAAGCGGGTCCGTCATGTTGCTGGACGCGACGCGCGGCGCCGTGCTGAGCAGCGTGACCGTGATCATCCTTACGCTGTTCTTGCTGGCCGGCGGGCCGCCCATGCTGGCACGAATGACCTCCGCGTTCGCCAGCGACTTGAATTCCGCCCATATCATCGGCGTCATCGAAAAGGTGCGCCGCGAGGTCGGCCGCTTCTACGTGACCACCGCTTTGATCAACGTGGGACTGGGATTCGCCACCGCATTCGCCATGATGTGGTGCGGCATGCCGAACCCATTCCTCTGGGGCACGATGGCCGGGGTGCTCAATTTCATCCCGTACGTGGGTTCCACGGCCACGCTGATCGTGTTGACGGTGGTGGCCATCGTGTCTTTCGACGGACTGGGACGTGTCATCGCGGTGGCCGGCAGCTACTTGGCCCTGGCCACCCTCGAAGGACAATTCGTTCAGCCCCTGCTGGTCGGGCGGCGGCTGCAATTGAATCCCATGCTGGTGTTCTTGGCTTTGTGGTTCGGCGGACTCTTTTGGGGCGTCGCAGGAATCATCTTGGCAACTCCCGCATTGGTAGCGCTCAAAGTGGTCGCCGAGAACGCCCGCGGAGGTCAGCCGTTGTTGAATTTCCTCAGCCCCCACGCCCGGGATTGAGCCCCGTTCGTTGCAGCTCGGTCAGTGACGGGGTTGCAGCTCGGTCAGTGACGGGGGTCGTGCGAGAGCGGGTTCCATCGATTCTGCCGGCGCAGCGGGTGCAGATCCCCGGCGTCCATTTCCTTGCTGCTGTAGGTGATGATCTTGTTGCCCGCGGCGTCGAATACATCGATGCGCCAGTGGGGTTCGGCCGCGAGCAGGTCGGATGCGACGGTGAGCAGCTGATCCGGATTGCGATAAGGACCTTCGGCGATGCTTCTGCCGGCGCCGATGTACCAATACCCGTCGGCGTCGCCGTGCACGGCTAGTACTGTTTCCCGCTGCTCATCCATACACTCAGATTTTGCACACTTCACCATTATGTTATGTAGGCGAAACTCCTAAAAGAATGTCAGCGCGGCCAAGCCCGCGCGTCGCCTTCAACCCTGCATCGCGAATCGGGCCGCTTTCGGGTCGATATCGAAGGCGCCTGCGGCTACTTTCCGCATCCAGCGTGCCGTCTCCAAAGCGCCGCCGAATGCGAAAAAATGCGGCGCGGCGATTTGCGCCGACAATGGGCTCGACAACAGGGCCAGCAGGTGCTGATCCGGACTGGTTGCCAGGTCGGTGGATTGGGCCGCGGCGCTCAGATTGCGCATCAAGGCGCGGACCGATGCGCCTACGCCGCACTGGATGGCGAAATGCACCAGCTTGGCGACCGGGGCAGGACCCGCGATTCCGACGCGCACCGGCAGATGAATCCGCCGGCGCGCGAGTTCGCGCGCCCAGACCTTGAAGGCGCTGCCGTTGAGTCCGAACTGCGTGACGATGTGCATGCTCACTCCGGTGCGCGCGGCAAACGCCTGCTTGGCCTCGAGCGCTTCCCACAGCGAGGCGGAGGCTACCGCGCTGTGGCCTTCCGGGTGTCCGGCGATGCCGATTCGGGTAATGCCGGATTCCTCCAAGATCCGCGACTCGAGAACAGCCAATGTGCCGGAAAATTCGCCGACCGGCCGCGGCGCGTCGCCGGCGATCAATAAAATGTCCTCAACGCCTCCGGCGCGCAACTCCGCCAGTGCGGCGCGCAGCATCTCAGCATTCGGGACGCGCCGCACCGCGATGTGCGGCGTCGCGAGAAACCCAGCGCGGCGCACCGCGAGTGCGGCGTGAACTACCTGGCCGAAGCTGGCGTTCGGCGTATGCGCGACGAAGACGGCCGCACCGGCCGGAAGCAGGGACTTGAGCTCGGGCAGGCGGCTTTCCTCCGAGGGCGTAATTTCAGTGGAAGCGCCGGCCATGAAGGAGACGATCCGGCCCTTCACGTCGTTCGTTGCAGGAGCCGCGGCGCCCAGTTGACTGACCTTGACCATAGATGTCCAGTTCGCGACTCGGTTGTCCCAATATAATAGACTGGCGGTTTCGCCGCCCCGGAGTCTCGTTCCGTGACCGACCCCACCCTGCTGGATCATACGCACGACCCGCACGCGCGCAGCTGGCTGGCTTCGGCCAATGAGATCGGCTGCGAATTCCCCATCCAAAATCTGCCGTTCGCCGTATTTCGTCGCGGCGGTTCCACGGAAGAATTTCGCGGCGGCGTGGCGATAGGAGATCAGATCGTCGATCTTGCCGCCCTGGCCGGGCGGGGAGTATTCGAGTCGCGGGCCGCCGAAGGGATTCAGGCCGGCGGCCGCTCTTCGCTCAACTCATTGATGGAGCTTGGACCAACGGTATGGAACGCCATGCGCCGCGCACTGTTCGACGGCCTGCGGGAGGGGTCAAGCCTGCAAAACAGCCTGCGAAATTGTCTGGTGCCGCAGGGCGACGCGCAATATTCGTTGCCGGCGCACATCGGCGACTACACCGATTTTTACACCTCGATCCATCACGCCACCGCGGTCGGCCGAATGATGCGGCCCGATAATCCCTTGTTGCCGAACTATCGCTGGATTCCCATCGGGTATCACGGACGCAGCTCGTCTCTCGGCGTGTCGGGGCAGACTTTCCGCAGACCTCGGGGGCAGCGGCTTCCGCCGGGCGCGGCGCACCCCGTCGTCGGGCCGAGTTCGCGCCTGGACTACGAACTCGAGCTCGGAGTCTTCATCGGCGTCGGTAACCCGCCGGGGATGCCGATTCCGATGGCGGACGCCGAGGCGCACATCTTCGGCGTCTGTCTGCTCAATGATTGGTCGGCACGCGATTTGCAAGCCTGGGAATATCAGCCTCTGGGTCCTTTCCTGGCAAAGAATTTTGCGACCACGATATCGCCCTGGATCGTCACGCTGCAGGCCCTTGCTCCCTATCGCGTTCCCTTCGTGCGGCCCGAAGACGCCCTCCCGCCCCTGCCCTATCTGGACTCATCGTGGAACCGCGACGCCGGGGCAATCGATATCCGGCTGGACGTGCTGATTCAAAGCGCCGGCATGCGCGAACGGCATGAGCCGCCGCACCGTCTCTCGTCGACCACTTTTCGGCATGCGTATTGGACGATCGCGCAGCTCGTCGCACACCACACCGTCAATGGCTGCGACTTGCGCGCCGGCGATCTGCTCGGAACCGGCACTCAGTCGGGGCCGACCCCCGGAGAGGCGGGGTCGCTGCTCGAGCTCAGCGCGGGCGGCAGCCGGCCGATTCAGATCAGTCGTGACGAATCCCGCACCTTCCTCGAGGACGGCGACAGTGTCATTTTCCGCGGATGGTGCGAAAAACTTGGGCTGGCACGGATCGGTTTTGGCGATGCACAAGGCCGCGTGCTGCCCGCCGCCGATCTTCCGACTTCAGTCTGACAAGACTTTCAGACTTTCTCCTACACGACCGCAAGGGGAACTTGTAGGAGACTTAAGGTTCACCCTTAAAGCAGCGGCAGTCACGGAGCCCCCATGACTATCCTCATTACCATCCTGTTGCTGTTGGTCTTCTGCCTGGCGTTAGGTTGGGGCTTGTTGAGCGTGCTGCAAGATTTAGTGGAGCGAAACCCGCAGGATACGCCGATCATCCACGATCCGGGACCGATCTTTCACGATCAGGTCGCCGACTACCGCGACGCTAGATCGCAATTTGCCTGGCAATCTCGATCACATTCTCGGGCGCCAGACTGAACCGATCGACCACTTTCACCGAGTTGCGGTAAAGAAACGCGAACAGCATCAAGCGCCAGCCTTTCAGGCTCGCGCCTTTTGGTTTCTGCACGATGAGGTCGCGTGTCCCCACGAACAGGGCCTTGTCGAAATCGACCGCCTCGTCGAGACCGCGGGCGTCGCGCAGCGCCCGCCGCAAATCCGGGATTTCGAAGAATCCGAAGCGCGCCACCACATGCCACAGTCCCTCGGCGACTTGATCGACGACGGTGCAGTGGGCGCCGGCAATGCGCGGAGTGGCCTCAAATAGGACGCTGAGAGCGATGGCGTGCTTCGGCAGAACTCCGGCGAAATGCACATGGGCCATGATGAGCCCCGACACCTTCTGCGTGCTTCTGGTCAGGAACACCGTGGTGCCCTCCACCCGAGGGATGAGGCCTCGCTCGAGATCGGACAAAAACCGTTCCCCCGCCTCCATGGGCTGCACGAGCGTCGCGCGTATGGCGTCGCTGCCGGTCCGCCATGTCGTCATGATCACGAACAACACGGCGGCGAAGCTCAAGGGGAGCCAACCGCCCTCCGCTATCTTGAGGAGATTCGCGAGGAAAAAGCTTCCATCCACGATCACGAAAATACCGGCGACGGCAATCGCCGCGACGATGGGCCAGCGCCACACATGGCGCATGGCGCGATACAGCAAAACGGTGGTCAGCAGCATGGTGGTCGATACCGCCGTGCCGTAGGCACCGGCAAGCCGATCCGAGCTGCCGAAGGCGATCGTCGTCGCAACCGTCGCAATCATCAGCAGCCAATTGACCACGGGAATATAGATCTGGCCGTACATTCGATCCGACGTCTGCCGGATCGCGACGCCCGGCAGCCAGCCGAGCTGCATGGCTTGCCGGGTCATGGAGAACGAACCCGTGATGATGGCTTGGCTGGCGATGATCGTGGCCAGCGTCGCCAGCACCACGAGCGGATAAATGGACCACGACGGCGCGATTTGAAAGAAGGGATTGCCCGTGACCGTGCCCTTGTCGATCAAGAATGCAGTTTGTCCGGCGTAGCTCGAGAGCAGCGAAGGCAATACGACGCCGTACCAGGAGTATCGGATCGGACCCTTGCCGAAATGACCCATATCGGCGTACAGCGCTTCGCCGCCCGTGATGCACAAGAACACCCCGCCCAGCACCAGGAATCCGGCGCTCCCCGAGTGGGCCATGAAGCGGATGGCGCAGCGCGGATCGAGCGCGGCGACGACGCCCGGATGGCGCGCGATCGACGCCAGACCCAGCACCGCGATGACGATGAACCAGAGCATCATCACCGGCCCGAACGCGCGGCCTATTTTCTCCGTCCCGAAGCGCTGCGCGGCGAACAAGCACAGAAGAATGGCCACCGCCATCGGCATGACGAAGGGTTTGAACGCGGTCGTCACCGCATTGACGCCCTCGAGCGCGCTCAGCACCGAGATGGCCGGCGTGATGACACCGTCCCCATAGATGAGAGCGGCCCCGAGCAGTCCCATCCCGGTCAAGAGCTTGAAGCCGCGCGTAAAGGCGTTCGCACCGATGAGCGACATCAACGCCAGAATTCCTCCTTCGCCGCTATTGTCAGCCCGCATGACGAACACGCAGTACTTGATGGAGATCGTGACGATCAAGGTCCACACGATCAGCGAAAGCACGCCGAGTGCACTGTGCGCCGTGAATTGCCCACCGGTGGCCTGCACCACGGTTTGCAGAGAGTACAGGGGACTCGTGCCAAGATCGCCGAAGACCACGCCCAGCGCGCTCAGCATGGCCCATCGGGTGGACCGCGCCGAATGATGATGTGCCGCGGGGACCGATTCGTGCGCCGGAGGATGAGTCGTCATGGCACCGTCAATTGCTGGTTTGCACAATGACGGTGTCAGGAAATTAGGAGGCCGGCTGTTTCACGGCATCGCCGGCCGGAGCGTCGGACGGCGGAGTGGCAGGGGCGGTGGCGGGAGCAGGATCGGCAGCAGGTGCCGGCGTGGGTGCAGGGGCGTTGGGATCATCGGCAGCAAGCGCCACCGTGGCGATCACCCCGTCGGCTTTCTGAAGTACTTCCCGGGCGTAGTCCCAGTGAATCGCAACGGTGGTATCGCCCACCGCCGCACGCAGCATTTCGGCGAACTGATCGATGTCGGGTTCGAAGCTTTGCCCCTGCGCATCCACCGGCGGGTGGGCCTCCAGCAGCAGCTCGCTGTCGACCCATGCGACCTTCACCGGTTGATTGATGAGTCGCACCTGGGTGCCTACCGCAATCAGCGGAAAGAGAGCGGCAACATCGTCCGGATACATGCGGATGCAGCCATGCGTCACCGCGAGTCCGACCGCGATCGGGTTATTCGTTCCATGGATCAAATAGGTGCCGTTCCCCGCTGCCAGACGCATGGCAAATAATCCGAGTGGATTGTCCGGACCCGATGGCACCGATGCGGGCAGCGGATCGCCCGCCGCGGCGTGTTCCTTGCGAACGGATTCCGGCGGATACCACGTGGGATTCTTCTGCTTCCCGGTCACGCGGGTAGTTCCGAGCGGCGTGCGCCAATCCATCTTGCCGATGCTGACCGGATAAGTGATGACCTCGATCGGTGCGCCACGCTTCGGTTTGGGGTAGTAATAGAGCCGGTGCTCCGGGAGATTGACGACGATTCCCTCTCGCGGTCCGGGCGGCAGAATATGCCGGCCGGGCACGACGAGCTTCCTGCCCGCGCCCGGCAGCCAGGGGTCGACGCCCGGATTGACTCGAATCAGTTCCTCGGATCCCAAGCTGTACTTTCTGGCGAGATCGTATAGCGTGTCCTCATAGACCGTCTCGACGGTCTGGTCCTCGCCGACCACGGTCGCGTCAGGGGACGAGAGCGTATATACCGTGGCCTGTGCGCGGTCCGCGCCCGCGAGTGCCAGAAGAGCAACCAACGCGGCGGCGACGCCGCTATACCCGTTCCATCGAATCAATTTCTTTCCACCGATGTCTTCCACGCGGCTAGCGTAGCACGCGCGGTCGCCGACGAAGAACCCGATTTCACGAGGCGACTTTCATGCAAACTTGGGATCACCCTGTATTATCGGGCGGATCGTAGAGCACGGCGGTATGAGCATGACGGTACGGAGCAAGACGGTTCGGGTCGCGGCGGTCGTTATCGGCTGCCTGTGGCTGGGAATGACCTGCGCCGCTGCGGACCGCGCGAAAGTGTTGAATATCTACGCTTGGTCCGAATATTTTCCCGCCTCGCTCATCGAGAAATTCCAGGCCGAGACGGGAATCCACGTCAATTACGCCGTGCTCGATTCCCCGGAAACCGCCGAGACCATCTTGTCCGTCGGCCACTCGAACTACGACATCGTCACCATGAATGCGTCGCCGGAACTCGCGCGCGAGATTCCGAAGGGCTTCTGGAAAAAACTCGACCAGGCAAGCCTTCCCAACGCACGCAATGCCGATCCGCAAATCATGCAGCTGTTGAAAGCCGTCGATCCGGGCAACCAATACGCCGTGCCGTGGATGTGGGGTACGACCGGGCTCCTCTACAACAGCGACAAGATCAAGGCGATCATGCCGAACGCGCCCCTCGACAGCCTCGACATGATTCTGAAGAAGGACATCGCCGCTAAATTCGCCGGCTGCGGAATCACCATGCTCGACTCATGGGGCGATGTCTTGCCCATGGTGTCGCGCTATCTTGGGCAGCCGCGGCTCTCGGCCGCCAAGGCGGACCTCGACGCCGTGATGGCAAAGCTGCAGGAAATCCAGCCGTATCTGCGGCGAATTTCCACCTCGGGATACTATCAGCAGCTCGCCGAGGGCGATTTGTGCCTCGCCATCGGCTATTCAGGCGATGCCATGGTCGCACGCCGGATGGTGAGCGAGTCCCATGGCAAGGTGAAAATCGAATACTCGTTCACCCGCGAGATGGTGCCCTTCTACATCGACAACATGGTCATCCCGGCCGATTCGCCGAACGCGGCCGCGGCCCTCGCGTTCATCAATTTCGTCATGCGGCCCGAGATCTCGGCCTCGGTCACGCGCTTCATCGGCTTCGCCACGGCGAATGCGGCCGCGGTGCCGTTTCTCGAGCCGGCGGTCCGCGGCAACACGTTGATCTATCCGCCGCCGGCGATTCGCAGCCGTTTCGAGCTGCAGCGGGTTTACACGCCCGAAGAAACACGCGCATTCACGCGCGCGTGGCTGCTGTTCAAGTCGGGACTCTGACTCGACGCAGCGGTCGCCCGGCTCGGGCGCCTCGCCGTTCGAATGGTTTAAGCCAGCGCCTTCACGCGCGCCCGGCCGCTGACCGAGTCCGCACTCTGACCTGCAGGCTTTAGGCTCGGATAATCCGTATAGCCCTCCGCGCCGCCGGCGTAGAACTCCGGCGCCCTCGGTTCATTGAGCGGCGCGCGCAACTCGAATCGCCGCGGAAGATCGGGATTGGCGATGAAGAGCTTGCCGAACGCCACCGCGTCGGCCTCGCCGGCTTCGACCGCCCGCCCGGCGGTCTCGTACGTGAATTTTTCGTTCGCGATATACACACCGCCGAACGCCGCTTTGAGCGTCGGACCGAGGCGGTCGGGACCGATGTATTCGCGTGCACAGATAAAAGCGATCTTGCGCTCGCCGAGCCGGCGGGCAACGTACTCGAAGGTCCGCGCCAGATCCGAATCGCCCATCGAATGGGCGTCCCCGCGCGGCGCCAGATGCACGCCGACTCGCCCGGCGCCCCATACGGAAATGGCCGCATCGGTCGCTTCCAGCATGAGCCTCGCCCGGTTCTCGATCGAACCGCCATAGTCGTCGGTGCGCAGATTGGTGCTGTCCTGCAAAAACTGATCCAGCAGATAGCCGTTGGCGCCGTGCAGTTCGACGCCGTCGAAACCGGCCAGCTGCGCGTTCAACGCGCCCTTCCGAAAGGCCTCGACGATGTCCGGAATTTCCGCGCGATCGAGCGCCCGCGGCTCGACGAAGGGCGTCGGCGGGCGAAGCAGACTGACATTGCCTTGGGCGGCGACGGCGCTCGGCGCGACGGGAAGCGCACCGTTCAGAAAACGCGGATCGGACACGCGGCCCACGTGCCACAGCTGCAGGAAAATCCGGCCGCCGGCTTCATGCACGGCTCGGGTGGTGAGCTTCCAGCCTTCGATCTGTTCCGGCGACCAGATGCCCGGTGTGTCCGCGTAGCCGATCCCCAAGGGCGAGACCACGGTGGCTTCCGAAATGATGAGACCCGCGGAGGCGCGCTGCGAGTAGTACTTGGCCATCAAATGATTGGCGATACGGCTCGCGCCGGCGCGGCTTCGCGTCAGCGGCGCCATGATGATGCGGTTCGGAAGCTCGAGATCGCCGACTTGGATTGGATCGAACAGTCTGGGCATGGTGGGTTCCGTGTTGAAGCGGGGAGCGGGCGCCCGGTCCATCCGAGCGTCCGTTCACCCAATAGTTCAGTAATATTGAACTATGGAATTATGAAGAATGCAAGTTTTGCGCTATCCTCGCAGGCGTGGCACGTCCTATCACACACCCGCACATCGACGACGTGACTGTGGCTGGCATTTTGCATGCCCTCTCCGACCCGGTGCGCTTGGGTATAGTCAGCAAGCTGCTCAAGACGCCGGCCGGCATGAATTGCACGGAGATGACGCAGAAGCTCAAAATTGCGATGCCGAAATCGACCTGCTCGCAGCACTACCGCATTCTTCGAGAGGCGGGGCTGATCGCGAGCGAGCGCCGCGGCGTGGATTTATCGAGCCACGTCCGCGCCGCGGAATTGGAGGCGCGCTTTCCCGGTCTTTTGGCGTCGATTCTCAAATCGTACAAGAAGGAGGCATCACGACAGGCGCGGTGACGTCACGTCTATAGACCGATCGCGGCCGGCCATCAACTTTCGAGCCACGTCGTCCCGAGCGATGCGGTGTGCAGTTCGGCGCGGTCGAGTTCGCCTTCGAGCAAATGGTAAGTGTCGTCGAAGATTCGGCCCTGCCGCCGCCATTCGACCAGCAGACGGCGCTCGGCGGCGATGGCGAGCATGCGCAATCCATCGTATTGCGTCACGGGGCGCGTGGGATCGCTGCTGCTCGCCGCGCGCGCTTCACGGTACTCGCCGCGCACCGCGTCGGCAGCTTCGCCCGAATGGCCCGCCAATTCCGCGAGCGCAGCGTCGAGCATGGCCCTGCGTGCCTCGGCCACCTCGAGATCGAGCGACCGATCGGGCGCGATGCGCAACAGGGCAATCAGCGGCCGGATCGTGAATCCCTGCACGACGAGGGTGCCGAGCACGACGGTGAAGGCGCTGAGCACGATTACATTGCGGCCGGGAAAGTCCGGGGGCAGCGAGAACGCGGTGGCGAGCGTCACCAGGCCGCGCATTCCGCACCACGATACCAACACGCCGATGCGTGCCCGCGGTATCGGCGCGCCCAACGCGCGAGGATTGAAAAACGATTGCAAAAGGCGCACCACCGCGCCGTACGTCATTACCCAGAGAAAACGCACGCCGATCACCACGCCCAGCACGATCGCGGCAAAGACCAGGGCGTGCCGGAGCTCATCGGCCGGCAGTTGGCTCAGGATGATGCGCGCCTGTAAGCCCATCAGCAGGAACGCCAGCACATTGAGCACGAAGACGACGGTAGCCCACACCGCATAGGAGTTGATGCGATCGCGCGCGCTGGTTCGCGCCGGCATGTAGCGCGCCGCCACGGCTGCCAACGCGACCACCGCCACGATGGGCGACAATGACAATCGTTCGGCCAAGATCCAGGTGCCGAAGGTCACCAGGAACTGCACGATGATGGACGACAAGGTACCTGCCACCTTGCGGGCCACGCGTATGCTCAGCACGCCCGTCGCCACGCCGAGCAACGCGCCGCCGGGCACCGCCAGCCCCAAGCGCGGCAGCAACGTGTTCCATTCATGGCCGGGCGACACCGCGGCGCTCACCGCCAAACCGAATGCGAGCAGCGCCACGGCGTCATTCAGCAAGCTCTCGCCCTGCAGGACCGCCAACGTACGGCGCGGCAGGTTGAATTCCCGAAGCACCGCCGCCGCCGCGGCGGCATCCGGCGGTGCGACGATGGCGCCGAGCGCCACCGCGGCCGCCAACGGCAATCCCGCAAGCGCCCAGCCCGCCCAAGCAACGGCGGCCGTCGTCAGCAGCACCAGCACCACGGCGAGCGAGGTGAGCGGCAACCAGATGCGCAGCATTTCCCGCGGCGGCATGTCGAAGGCAGTGTCCATGACGGCCGGAGCCACGAACAAGGCCAACGCCAGGCGCGGCTCGATGCTCAAGTGCGGCGCGAAGGGCAATGCCGCCACACAGCCGCCGGCGAGCGCCAGCATGGCTGGATAAGGTACGCGTATGTGCCGTGCGATTTGCAGCAACACCACGGCAATCGCCAGTAGAACCAGCGTGATCTCGAACAGCGGCATACGGGTCTCCCTGGTTCGGAATTCTGCGGGCGACTTGGGTCTCACGCAACCTCGCAGGTGCCCCTGGATTCGTTACGCGATAAAGTGCGGTAATGCCGTATGTCGGGTCGTATGCGGCGCGAACGCCATCGAGGAGGAGAAATGCGACGAACTTCAGTCACGGTATGGTCCGGAATCGGTGTAGGGCTTCTTGCCGCCGCCGTCCCCGCACTCGGCGCCGATGCAACCGCGGGCAGAACATTGTTCCGTCAGCAATGCAGTATCTGCCATACCGCGGAACCCGGAGACAACGGCGGCGCGCAGGGACCCTCTCTCATCGGCGTATACGGCCGTCCCGCAGCGGGCGCCGCGGGGTTTTCATACACCGGAGCACTGCGTGCCGCCCATTTGACCTGGGACGCAGCGACTTTGAAGCGATTTCTGGCGTCACCGACGACGGTCGTTCCCGGCTCCGCCATGGTCGTTTCCGTGCCGAACGAGTCGGATCGCGACAATCTGGTCGCCTATTTCGACAATCTGACGCGCACCCAATCCGGCGCCGCGTCGAAAGCCGGCCCGGAGGGCGGCGCACCGAGTATCGGAGTGCCGGTCGCGAGCCTTCGATCGGCCGATTGGAGACAAGACGCCCCGGGCCGCGTACATCGCATCGACCTCGCCAGCCTACCCCCACCCTTTGCCACTCCCTCCGCCCGCAACGGACCCAAGCTCATTGCGCGGCCGCCCAATGCGGCGCTCGCACTACCTCCGGGATTCCATATCGAGCTTTTCGCGGCCAATCTCGAAGGTCCTCGCAAGATGCTGGTCGCTGCCAACGGCGACATTTTAGTCACTGAAACCGTTGGCGGACGCATTTCCGTGCTGCACCCGACGCCCGACGGAGCGCGCGCGGCGGCCGCCGACGTTTATGTGCGCGGGCTGAAGCAACCGTTTGGTCTCGCGTTCTATCCGAACGCGGATCATCCGCGGTGGCTGTACGTCGCCGAAACCAATCGAGTGACACGCTACGCCTATCGCGTCGGCGATGTGAAGCCGGGCGGCGAGGCGGAGGTGGTGATACCGCAGTTGCCCAGCGGCGGCGGCCACTTCACGCGGGACATCGCCTTCTCGCCCGACGGCACGCAGCTGTTCGTGTCCGTGGGCTCCGCATCCAATGTCGCCGAATCGATGTCCAAGAAGGCGCCGGACGAGATCAAGGCGTGGGATATCGAACATGGCCTCGGTGCCGCCTGGGATCGGGAGGCGGATCGAGCCGCAGTGCTGGTGTTCGATGCGGCCTCTCCGGCCGCTGCCAAGATCTACGCCACGGGTCTGCGCAATTGCGTGGGTCTCACCGTGCAACCGGCCTCCGGAGCCCTGTGGTGCACGACCAATGAACGCGACGCGCTCGGCGACGATCTGGTGCCCGACTATTCAACTCGCGTGCAGCGCGGCGGGTACTACGGATGGCCCTGGTACTACCTGGGCTCGAACGAAGACCCGCGGCTGCAGGGCCAGCGGCCGGATCTGCGCGGCAAAGTGCTGGTACCGGATGTGCCCTACCAGGCCCATTCGGCTTCGCTCACCATGGCATTCTATACTGCGAATAACGGAAAATCGGCATTCCCTGCAAGCTTCGTCGGCGACGCCTTGGTCGCGTTTCATGGCTCATGGAACCGCAGCCTGCGCACCGGATACAAGCTGGTGCGGGTGCACATGAAGAACGATCAGCCGACAGGCGACTACGAAGACTTCCTGACGGGCTTCATCGCCGACAACGGCAACGTCTGGGGGCGACCGGTGGCGACGGCTCAGCTCGAGGACGGATCGCTGCTGCTGAGCGACGACGGCGGCAATGTCATATTTCGCATTTCGTACGCACGTTGAACTGCGCGATCCCAAGGCGGTGCTTGGCAGAACTACAGCTTTTGCACGATCACCCGCCCTTGCGCGTTCACATAGATGTGATATCGATTGCCGTCCTTGCATGAAGCCGTGTAGTCGCTGTCTCCGTTGCGTTTCGACTCCACCAGCTGATCGCAGGTCATTCCCTGCAGGGCGATCGTCGCCTTGAGATCCTTGCCGAGCGATGCGTCATCGGCGGCGGCGAAGGGAACGCCGCCCAACAGAATGACGACGGTCAACGTGAAAGCAGAAATGTGCGGTGCCATGTTTTCTCCTTAAGGTCCTTTTAGATTTTTGCGAACTTGTCGGGATCCGCGAGAATGCTCCAGATGGCTTCTCGCGAGGATGAGATCGCCGACGCGAGCGGCGGGTCGCCGTCCTGAAGCAGGGTGAGCACCTTGAGCAGCAAGAGATCGTAACGCTGCCGCAATTCCGCGGACGGATGCTTGTCGGGTCCTCGATATAATTCCCGAAACGCATTGAGCAGATCGTCCACCTGATTCTTGAGCGAGAGCTTCGTGAACACGCCGATGGCGCGGGTCTCCCGGAGCCGTTGCTCCAAGTCCGCCAGGTTGAGCGTCGGCGGCGCGTTCGGTGTAGAGGCCGGGGCCGGCGCAGGCGAGGACGCCGACGGCGGCGCCGGCGACGAACCCGACTGCCGAGTCTCGGCCGTCGCGGCACCAGCCACTTTGGCCGGGCGAGTGTCGCCGGACGATCTCGCCTTCGCGGAACTCGAGCGGCTCGCCGGGTTCACGGGTGGCGTCGGTGGTGGCGGCGGCGGCGCGGCGTCCGAAGTTTTGGCCGGCGTCGAACTCCGCTCAGAACCGTTGTCAGTGGACGACCCGGCCTCAGTTGGTAGTGTAGACGCGGGCGATGGTGGTGTAGCTACCGGCGTTGGTGGTGTGGATGCCGGCGGCGGGGTTGTTTGAGGAGCGGAGTTCGGTGCTACCGGAACTTGTGCGTCGCGCCGCCCCTCGCTCGTCGCAGTCCCCTTCATCCACGCGCAACCCGAGACTGAGAGGACCAGGAGAAATCCAGCAATTGCCAATCGGTGCATCCACGGCTCCCGTACGCCCTGGCCGGCGGCTCGAGATCGACTGCGCCGTGCCGGCCTTGCGGCCCAAGTCACGCGATCCTACACCAAGAACATGCGGCACGTAGCGTCTCGGGAGTCGCTGAGGCGCAGGAGACGCGCTTGGTTCATGTCGGCCGGTTCATGTATCGACGCGCAGCGGATGGTGAATTCACGCCGATCCGGACGGATAGTCGAACGAAATCACGCAGCGCAGCCCGGGACGATTGTCGCTCAGTTCGATTTTCGCATTGTGCAAATTGGCAATGGCGGCAACCAATGCCAGTCCAAGGCCGTAGCCGGGTGTCGATCGGCTGCTCGTGAGGCGATAGAAGCGGCGAAATACCTTGTCATACTCGCCGAGGGGTATTCCGGGACCGTTGTCTTCGACAGAAGCGGCCACGGTGTTGCCCGACACTGCCAGGCGGATCAGGATCCGCGTGCCTGAGGGCGTGTGCCGGATCGCGTTCTCGATCAGGTTGCTGAACATTTGCGTCAGCAATTCGCCGTCGCCGCGAATCCGCACGTCCTTCTGGATGTCGTGCTGGAGCACATGGTGTTCATCCTCGGCCACGGGTCCGTACATGTCGTAGATCCGCTCCAGAATATCGGTCAGCGACAGCGTCGAAAACGCGGCCAAGCGCGATCCCGATTCTATCTGCGATATGCGCAGCAGTGCGGAAAAGATGACCAGCAGATGATCGGTATCGCCTATCGCATGCGATACGACCGCGGCATAGTCGTCTGTCGTGACCGATTTCTGACGCGCCTCCTCGAGACGATTGCGTAAATGCGTGAGCGGGGTGCGCAGGTCGTGCGCGACATCGCTGGACACCTGCCGAAGGTTGTCGAGCAGCGTGGAAATTCGATCCAGCATGTTGTTGATCGCGACGGACAGCGTGTCCAATTCATCGCCGCTGCCGCGCAACGGAATGCGATCGGTGAATTTGCCCGCGATGATCGATTGGCAGGTGCGCGCGATCGCATCGATGCGCCGCATGAATTGCACGCTGAAGAATATTCCCCCCAGCCCCGCGAGAACTATGGATACTCCTTCGATCCAGGCAAATGCCTGGATGATTCGCACGCGGGTGGCGCGAATTTGACTCGTGTCGCGGCCGACGAACAAATAGATGCCGTCCGCAATGTAGACGCCGCGCCCGAGCACGGTCACCCTGTGGCGGTGTTTTTGACTGCGCGGCGCGGGAACGCTGAACAGGCCCAGCCGGAATTCCTGGAGCTCCAGATTGCCTTCATACTTGGCCGTAGCCTCGTCGCGTATCACAATATATCCGCCCGGCAGATCTTCGCCCGAATACTTCCCCGAACCCAGCCGCTGGTGAATGACTTCGATGGCCTCGGGCAGTCCCTCCCCGCGATAGCCGTTCTTGATGGTGCTGATGTCCGCGTCGATCGCTTCGACCAGCGCCGCGGTCTGGGTGTTGTTCACGATCCAATACACGACTCCGAGCAAAACCCAGGAAAGAATCAGAAAAAGAGTCGCGAACAGCGCGGCGGATCGAAAGCTCTCGGTCTTGAATACTCTAGTTGGGCGCAAGGAATTTATATCCGGTGCCGCGGACCGTCTGAATCACGTCGAATTCAAAGCCATGATTGACCTTGCCGCGCAGCCGGCTGATGTGGCTTTCGACCACGCTGGTCTGCGGATCGAAATGAATTCCCCACACGTTTTCCAGCAGCATGCGCCGCGTGAGCACCCGATCCGGATTGCGCACGAAATACTCCAGCAGGCGAAATTCCTGCGGCAACAATTCAATGTCCTTTCCGGCGCGCACGACGGTTCGTTTCAGCAGGTCCAACTCGATCGATCCCACGCTCAAACGGGTCGCCGGCTCCTGCGAGTGGCCCGGCCTGCGCGAAAGCACCCTGACCCGCGCCAACAGTTCCGCGAACGCAAACGGCTTGACCAGGTAATCGTCGCCGCCCGCCTCCAGTCCCTGTACGCGATCATCGATCCCCCCCATGGTGGTGAGGTATATCACCGGCGTCGCGACCGCCTTCTCGCGTAATTTCCTGACGAAATTCAGCCCATCCAGCCGCGGCAGCATGCGATCCAGGATGATGACCTGGTAGTCGGACTCGCACGCGCTCGAGAGCCCGTCGACTCCGTCGGCGCGATGATGGACGGTTATCCCATGCTCGCGAAAATAATCGCTGACGGAGCGCGCCAGCTCGAGGTCATCTTCCACCAGCAGGATGTTCATGGGCGCAAAGATTACGCCACCGCCGGGGGAAACGCATGGCATGAGTGGCCGTCGAATCTTACAAAAATACAAAACCTGCGGCCGCCGCGCGTGCTACTTTCGCATGGCTTCCATGTAAGGTCAGGTGCCGTGCGTCCAAGATCGATCCTAGCGATTTTCATAGGCTTTGCGTGCAGCTCCTGTGCACTGCAGGCGGCGAAGCCGCCTGCGCCGGTCGTTCCGCCGGCCTTCGAGCAGGCCGAGAGCGGCGGCGCGCAGTGGCCGGATGAGAATTGGTATCACGGCTTTGCGAGCCAGGAGCTCGATTCACTGGTTGCGCTCGCGGAGAACAACGGTCTCGATGTGGTCGCGGCTGCCGCGCGGGTGAAGCAGGCTGATGCGCGGGCTCGACAGGCCGGCGCAGCGCTGCTGCCGCAAGTCGATGCCAACGGTACCGCAACGCGTTTCGCCGGTGGAACGCACGGCACGACGGCGAATGAGACCGACTGGTCTGCGCTGCTGTCGGCCAGTTACGAAATCGACTTTTGGGGCAAGAACCGCGCGGCGAGCAATTCCGCAAAGGCGCTGGTAAGCGCGAGCCGCGCGGATCTCACGACGGTGCGGATCACGTTGTCGAACGCCGTCGCAAGCAGCTATTTTCAGGTTCTCTCGCTGCGCGAACGGATTGCGCTCGCCCGCCTGAACCTCGAGGCCGCTCAGGGCGTCCTGCATTTCACGGAAGCCCGCTACGATGCCGGCAGCATCGGCGCGGCGGAACTCGCCGCGCAGCGCGCAGCGGTCGCCACTTCCGAGTTGATCATTCCTCAACTGCAGCAGCAGGAAGTCGAAGCACGCGGAGCGCTGGCGCTGCTCGTCGGCCATGCGCCCGAGGGGTTTACAGTGACCGGTGATCGCTTGGACTCGCTGGCCGAGCCGCCTCTCGCCGCGGGCCTGCCGTCGGATCTGCTGCGGCGGCGCCCGGACCTGATCACCAGTGAATACAACTTGCAGGCGGCCCATGGCGATTTGATCGTCGCACGCGCGGCATTGTTTCCGTCGCTGAGCCTGACGGCGAGCGGGGGCGTGGCGAATCCCGCTGTGAATGCCGCGGTCAACGTTCTGGCGGGAACCGGCTGGTCCCTTACCGCGGGCGCAACGTTGGTACAAACGATATTCGACGCCGGCCGCCGCCGCGCGGCAATCCAGGAGGCGACGGCAAAGCAGGATGAACTGGTCGCCAATTACCAGGGTTCGATTCTCGCCGCACTTCTCGACGTGGAGAAGGCGCTGGCGGCCATCCACTACCTCGAGCTGCAAAAGGAACCCCAGCAGCGAAATGCCGATCAGAGCGAACGCGCCTACCAAGGCACGCAATTGCGATTTCGCGAGGGCACCGGTGAGTACCTGGCCGTCCTCGAATCACAACGCACGCTGTTCGCCGCCCGCGATCAGCTCAGCCAATACAAGCTGGCCCGGCTTCAGGCGCTGCTCGGCTTGTGCAAGGCGCTGGGCGGCGGCTGGCAGTACCCAACACCTTCGCAAAAACAATTGTGATACCCATGCAACATCTCTCCGTGCGGCACATATCCCTCTCGCTCCTGTTGAGCCTGGCGCTTCTTCCCGGCTGCGGCAAGCAACAGCCTGCGGCGAACGCCGCCAAAGCGGCTCCGGAAGAAAAAAGCGCGGCAGCTGACAAGAAAGGCGCCGCGGGCGACGAAAAAAAAGACGCGGCGGGGGATAAAGATGAAAAGAAAGACGAGAAGGAGGAAGGGGGCGCAGGCGAGGTCAAGCTGACGCCGGAGGAAGTCGAGAAACTAGGCATCGCAACCACCGCGGCGGCATCCGTCAAGTACGTCCCCGCAAAGCAGGGGTTCGGCGTCGTGCTCGGTCACGACGCGATTGCCCAGGCGGTCGCCGATGTGGCCACGGCGCAGGCGGGATTGCGCCTGAGTCAGGCCGCGCTGGCGCGCATCGCGCGCCTCGACGGCACCGCCGGCGCCCAGAGCGCCGAAGCACACGAGAGCGCGGCACGTCAGGCATCGGTGGATGCCGCGGCACTCCGGCTCGCCGAGGCGAAGTCCTCCGCGCTGCTGGGTCAGCGTCCTCCCTGGGCTACGCACGACGATGGCAAGACGCTTGCCGATCTTGCCGAGGGCCACGCCAAACTGTTGCGCGTCACATTCCCTCTCGGCGTATTGAACGGCGCCGCTCCGAACAGCTTGCGCATCGCGCGCCTCGATGCGGCAACCGTCGGCGAGAGATGGACATCGCGCGTCGTCTGGGACGCTCCGGCCGATTCCGCCATACCCGGACGCAGTTTCTTCGCCTTGCTGCAGCACACGGACGTGGGCGAAGGCGAGCGGGTCCTGATATGGGCAACCGGCGATAGTTCCCAGGCAGCCGAGTCCGGAATACTCGTCCCACCCTCCGCCGTCGTCGTCGCAGACGCCAAGTACTGGTGCTTTGTCGAGCGGCAACCGGGCGTCTTCTCACGCGCACCGCTCGATATCAGCCGGCCGATGGCCGATGGCTATTTCGTCAAGGACGGGATCAAGCCCGGCGATCCGATCGTAACCTCGGCGGCCGGCTTGCTCCTGGCGCGCCAAACCAATCCCAGCTCGGAAGCGGAGTAGGTCATGCGGGGGTTGGTATCCCTCTGTGTACGTCATTTCGGCAGCGTCACGGCGCTGTCCGTATTGGCCTTGTTGCTGGGATGCTGGGGCGTCATGCGCGCGCCGCTGGACGTGTTCCCGGAATTCGTTCCCTCGCAAGTCGACATCCAGACCGAGGCGCCGGGATTCGCACCGCAACAGGTAGAGGAACTGGTCACCAAACGCATCGAGAGCGCCGTCAACGGCGCGGCGGGTTTGGCCACGCTTCGTTCCGAATCGATACC
>Ga0137409_10000106_pt1 | contig 76062 bp, 78 predicted proteins | sample CZODoug1_16funga_FD_122059 | JGI IMG/M metagenome (GOLD analysis project Ga0137409, IMG submission 122059) | Vadose zone soil fungal communities from Angelo Coast Range Reserve, California, USA - CZODoug1_16fungal (Hybrid Assembly) | ecosystem: Environmental > Terrestrial > Soil > Vadose zone... | reverse complement strand
GGCCTGTCGCAGACGGCTCTGTACTACATCGGCGGCATCATGAAGCACGCGCACGCGATCAACGCGTTCACGAACGCGTCGACCAACAGCTACAAGCGGCTCGTGAAAGGCTTCGAAGCGCCGACGCTGCTCGCGTACTCCGCGCGCAACCGTTCCGCGTCGATCCGCGTTCCGTACGTGCAGAACCCGAAGGGACGCCGCATCGAAGTGCGCTTCCCGGACAGCACCGCGAATCCGTACCTCGGCTTCACGGCCATGTTGATGGCGGGTCTCGACGGCATCGCGAAGAAGATGAGCCCCGGTGCGCCTAGCGACAAGGACCTCTACGACCTGCCGCCCGAGGAGGAGAAGCTGATCCCGACGGTCTCGTACTCGCTGGAGCAGTCGCTCGAAGCGCTCGACAAGGATCGCGCGTTCCTCACGGCCGGCGACGTCATGAGCGACTCGATGATCGACGCGTACATCGGCTTGAAGGAGAAGGAGATCACGCGGTACTCGATGACGCCTCACCCGGTCGAGTTTGAGATGTACTACAGCCTCTGACCGAACGGCGCTTTCTGTCAAATCGCACGTGGCGGGATTCCTCGAATCCCGCCCGTCGATTGGCTCGGGAGCGAGCTTGGAGCTAAGCTTGGAGCATGTGTAAGTGGCTGATCCTACTGTTGACGCTGTCGACGAGTCTCGCGAGCGCCGCGCCCGCATGGAAGTGGACCGACAGCGACGGCCTCGTGCACTACTCCGACACGCCGGTGCCCGGCGCCACGCGGATCGAGCTTGGCACGGCGCAAGGGTTCGGCCCCGCGCAGGGCGGCTCGGCGAGGAGGGTAGCGCAGGACGCGGCGGGCCAGGACTCGACGACCGACAAGACCTACAGCTCGGTGAGCATCGTGAGCCCCACGCAGCAGCAGACGCTCTGGAACACGGGCGGCAGCTTGGACGTGCAGCTCACGACGGATCCGTCCTTGCGCCCGGGCCACCGGGTCGATCTCGTGCTCGACGGCCAGCGGCGCAACCTCGACGCGACGAGCACGCAGCTCACGCTCGCGGAAGTCTTCCGCGGCGTCCACACGCTGGCAGCCGTGGTGATCGACACGAGTGGCCGGGAGCTCGCCCGCTCGGCACCCACGACCTTCATGGTCCAGCAGACGAGCGTCGCGAACCCGAAGTAGCCACCGGCGAGCCGGCCCGCCCGCCGCGCTCGGCGGCGTTCGAGCCGAGCGCCGGGGCGCGCAAGGTTCGACGCGCGCCTGATCCCAGCGACATCCTTCAGGGCCTCACGGTCGCGCTCGTCGTGCTCGACGACGCGCTCGCGATCGCCCAACTGAATACGGCGGCTGAAAGCTTGCTCGGCGTGAGCGCGCGGCGCGTGATCGGCCGCCCGATCGCCGAGTTCGTGCATCCGTCGAACGAGCTGGTCGCTCTTTGCCAGCGGGCGCTCAAGACCGGCCTCACGTTCGGGCTTCGCGAGCTCACGGCACGGATCGGCGACCGCGAGCTCGTCGTCGACTGCCGCGCGGCCCCGCTCGAGCGCGAGCACTTCTTGCTGCTCGAGCTCCTGGACACCGAGCGCGGCCGCAAGGTCCGCCGCGAGGCGTCGCTGGTCGCACAGCAGCAATTGTCGCGGCGAATCATCCGCCAGCTCGCGCACGAGGTGAAAAACCCGCTCGGCGGCCTCCGCGGCGCGGCGCAGCTGCTCGAGCGTCAGCTACCGGACGCCGAGCTCAAGGCGTACACGCGCGTAATCATCGAGGAGGCCGACCGGCTCGCGTCGCTCGTCGACGGCATCCTGCGCGCCGGCGGCGCGCCGAAGCCGGAAGAAGTCAATCTGCACCGGATCACCGAGCACGTCGCGCAACTCGTCGAAGCCGAGAAGCCCGCGGGCGTCGAGCTCGTTCGCGACTACGACCCGAGCCTGCCGCCGATCCACGTCGACCGGCATCAGATGATCCAGGCGTTCTTGAATCTCGCGCGCAACGCGATGCAGGCGATCGGCCAGCAGGGCCGGTTGATCTTCCGCACGCGCGCGCTCACCAATTTCACGATCGGCACCGAGCAGCATCGGCTCGTGCTGTCGGCCGAGGTCGAGGACAACGGCCCCGGTATCCCCGAGGACCTGAAGGACACGATCTTCTACCCGCTGGTCACCGGCAAGCCGACCGGAACCGGCTTGGGGCTCACGATCGCGCAAGACCTCGTGAGCCGCAACGGCGGCTTGATCGAGTTCGTGAGTCAGCGGGGGCGCACGATCTTCCAGCTGCGGTTGCCCTGCACGAGCGGCGCCAACGGCCACGGTCCCTCGGCCAACGGAGGTCGCAGCTGATGGCGACGCCGGGCTTGAGCGTTTGGGTCGTCGACGACGACGAATCGGTGCGCTGGGTGCTCGAGCAGGCGCTCAAGCAGGCGCACATGATTCCGCGTTGCTTCGAGTCCGGCCGGCAGTTCTTCAACGCGCTCGAGCGCGATCGGCCGGACGTGATCGTGACCGACATCCGGATGCCGGACATGAGCGGCCTCGAGCTCATGGAAAGGCTCGCCAAGTCCGATCCCGACCTCCCGGTGATCGTGATCACGGCGCACTCCGACCTCGACAGCGCGGTCGCCGCGTACCAGAGCGGCGCGTTCGAATACCTGCCGAAGCCGTTCGACATCGACGAGGCGATGGAGCTCGTGTCGCGCGCGGCGCGGCAGCGGAATCGCGGCGTCACGGAGCAGGTCGCCGCGAAGCCGGCGCCGCGGATCATCGGCCAAGCGCCGGCGATGCAGGACGTGTTCAAGGCAATTGGCCGGCTGTCGCGGTCCAGCATGACCGTGCTCATCACGGGCGAGTCGGGCACCGGCAAGGAGCTCGTGTCGCGGGCGCTGCACGACAACTCGCCGCGTGCGAACGGCCCGTTCGTCGCGCTCAACACCTCGGCGATCGCCGCGGAGCTGCTCGAATCGGAGCTCTTCGGCCACGAGAAGGGCGCGTTCACCGGCGCCACCGAGCGCCGCATCGGGCGGTTCGAGCAAGCGAACGGCGGCACGCTGTTCTTGGACGAGATCGGCGACATGTCGCTCGCGCTCCAGACGCGGCTCCTGCGGGTGCTCGCCGAGAGCGAGTTTTTCCGCGTCGGCGGCCAGACGGCGATCCGCGTCGACGTGCGCGTGATCGCGGCGACGCACCAGGATCTCTCGCAAGCGGCCGGGACCGGCCGCTTCCGCGAGGACCTCTACCATCGGCTCAACGTGATGCGTATCGAGGTACCGGCGCTGCGCCAGCGCCGCGAGGACATCCGCGAGCTCACGCGTTTCTATCTCGAGCAGGCCGCCACCGAGCTCGGTGTCGCGCCGAAGACGTTGAGCAACGATGCCGCGGACGTCATGCAGAAATACGACTGGCCCGGCAACGTCCGCGAGCTCGTCAACGTCTGCCGGCGCCTCACGGTCACGGCGGCGGGTCGCGAGATCGCGATGCAGGACTTGCCGCACGAGCTCGGCGGGATCGCGAGCCAGCGAAGCGCGGACTGGACGGCGGGGCTCGCGCAGTGGGCCGAAGGTCAGCTCGCCGCGAGCGCGGCGCCGCCGCTCTTGAACGACGCGCTGCCCGCTTTCGAGCGCACGCTGATCGTCACCGCGCTCCGCCGGGCGCGCGGCAAGCGGCTCGAGGCCGCGAAGCTGCTCGGGTGGGGCCGCAACACGCTGACCCGCAAGATCAAAGAGCTCGGACTGGAAGGCCGCGTGTAGGGACTGTCCCCTTTTCGTCAGCAACGCCGGCAGGTTGGCAGTCGAGCAGCCGAAAAGGGGACTGTCCCTAGTGCGCGACGCTCAAACCCCCGCCCTCTTCGCAATCTCCCCGCCGATCCACTCAGCCAGCCGCAACGCCGCGACCCCGTCCGCCCCCGACACCTCGCACGGCGTGTCGTTGCGGATCGACGCGACGAAGGCCTTGGTCTCCGCCAGCAGCGCGTCGCCCTTCTCGAGGCTCCAGCTCTCCTCCTCGAGCGCCGCCTGATCCGCCCCGGCGCCCGCCCGGCGCGTCACGCGCCGCACCTCGCCGCTGCCGAAATCGATCGCGACGTACTGATTCGCCTGGAACACGCGGAACCGGCGTTGCGCTCCGGTCGAGACGCGCGACGCCGTGACGTTCGCGATCGCGCGATTCGCGAACTCGATGCGCGCATTCGCGATGTCGACGTCGTCGGTCAGGACGGCGATACCCACGGCCGACACGTCGGTCGGCTCGGCCGCGACGAGCGACAGGATCACGTCCAGGTCGTGGATCATGAGGTCGAGGATCACGTTGACGTCGGCGCCGCGTCCCTTGAACGGCGCGAGCCGGTGGCATTCGATGAAGCTCACGGCCGAGAGCCCCGCGCGCGCCGACAGCAGCGCGGGGTTGAACCGCTCGACGTGCCCCACTTGGAGCTTGAGCCCGCGGCGCTCGGCGAGCTCCGTGAGCACGGCGGCCTCCGCGCTCGTCCGCGTCATGGGCTTCTCCACGAGCACGTGCACGCCGTGCTCCAGAAAAAACCGCGCGAGCTCGAAGTGCGCCGACGTGCTCGCGGCGATGGTCACCGCGTCGACCTTGCCGACGAGCTCGCGGTAGTCCGGAAAGAACGCCGCGTCGACGCTCTGCGCGACCTCGCCGCCTGCCGCCGCGTCGAGATCGCAGACGCCGACGAGCTCCACTTCGTCGAGCGCGCGGTACTTTTGGGCGTGAAAGCGCCCGAGATAGCCCACGCCGACGACGGCCGCGCGTAGCTTGCTCACCCGCGCGCGACGCCTCGTTCCGAGGTGGCGAGGAACTTGAGCAGATGCTCGATCTGCGGGCTCGGCGAGCAGCCGTCGGCGATTTTAGCAGCCACTTCCTCGATCGTCAGCTCGCGATCGAGCAGCAAGCGGATTGCGTTGTCGATGTTGCGTCGTTCGGCCGCGTCGAACCCCGCGCGCTTGAGCGCGACGCGGTTGATGGCGCGCGGCGTCGCCCAGTGACCTTCGGCGATCGTGAACGGCGGGATGTCCTTGTTCGCGAACGCGCCCGCCACGAGAAACGAGTAGGCGCCGAGCCGCGTGAACTGCGTGACTCCCGTGAGGCCGCTCACGACGGCGTGGTGCTCGATCGTCACGTGGCCCGCGAACTGCGCGCCGTTCGTGATCACGATGTGCTCGGCGATCTGGCAGTCGTGACCGATATGCGCGTAGGCCATGATGAAGTTGCGATCGCCGACGCGCGTGACCCCACCGCCTTTCTGCGTGCCGAGGTTGATGCTCACGAACTCGCCGATACGGTTGTGCGAGCCGATCGTGAGCGCCGTGTACGCGCCCGCTTGGTAGCCCAAATCTTGCGGCGGGCCGCCGAGCACGGCGCCGTGCTGAATGTGATTGTGCTCGCCGATCGCGACGCGGCCGAAGCGGCTGCCGATGCGTGCGTGCGATTCGACGATCGTGCCCGCCCCGATCGCGACCTCGCCCTCGATCACGCAATACGGGCCGATCTCGGCGTCGGGCGAGATCGTGGCGCGGCTGCCTATCACGGCGCTCGGGTGAATGCTCAAGACGTTGCTCGTCTACGCAAAGGGGGTTTCCGCAACTCGCGTCCCTGATACACCACGGGCCCTCGCTCCGGCAACAGGCGCGGCGCGCCGTCAGCCGCTCGCGGCCTGGTTCGTCGTCCGGCGGACGTCGATGCCACCGACGAGATTCGCGGTCGAGGCGAAGCCGTGCGCGCGCAGATAGTCGTCCATGCCGGCGTTCACCTTCTGCGGCGCGAGCGGGTCGTAGAAGAGCGCCGTGCCGAGACCCACGGTGCTCGCGCCCGCGAGCACGAACTCGAGCGCGTCGCGCGCGGTCTCGATGCCGCCCTGCCCGATGATCGGAATGCCGTGGTCGCGGCACACTTGATACACCTGGTGGACCTTGAGCAGCGCGATCGGCCGGATCGCCGGCCCCGACAGCCCGCCCTGCACGTTGCCGATGATCGGCCGCCGGCCGTCGACGTCGATCGCCATCCCCATCAGCGTGTTGATCACCGCGAAGCCGTCGGTGCCCGCGTCGATGCAGGCGCGCGCATTGGCCGCGATATCGGTTTGGTTCGGCGAGAGCTTGGTGATCAGCGGCTTGCGGGTCATCTTGCGGCACGCCGCGACCACGCGCGCCGACATCTCGGGGTAGTTGCCGAACGCGACCCCGCCTTCCTTGACGTTCGGGCAGGAGATGTTGATCTCCATCGCGTCGATCGGCGAATCGTCGAAGCGGCGCGTGACCTCGGCGTATTCCTCGATGGTAGAGCCGCAGACGTTGGCGATGAAGCGCGTCTCGGAGAAGTCGAGCTCGGGCAGGATCTTCTTCACGACGTAGTCGACGCCGGGGTTTTGCAAGCCGATCGCGTTCAGCATCCCGGCGGGTGTCTCGGAGACGCGGTGCGCCGGGTTACCGAGCCGCGGCGCGAGCGTCGTGCCCTTGAGCACGATCGCACCCACGGCGGCGTTCGAGAAGCCCTCGATCCGCGTGTACTCCTCGCCGAATCCGACGCAGCCCGAGAGCAGCACGATCGGCGAGTTGAGCTCAAGACCGCAGAATTGGACCGCAAGGCGGCTCATGGGCGAACGGTGCGCGCCGGCGAGTAGGACATGGGCGAATTATAGGGACAGGGCGAGCCACTGTCCGCCGATTCGCGTCGACCTGTGCCGGCGTTCGGCGGGCGCGTGCCGACGCGCTTCCGGACGCTGCGCTACTTCGCAGTCGGCGTGGACGTCCAGACCCAATTGTTGTTCTGCGCCTTCATGACGATCGACTTGCCGTCTGCTGTCACCTTGATCGGGCTGTCCCCGGGCAGCAGGCCGGCCATGGCCAGCATCGTCGGGTCCGGTGCCGCCGTGTATTCGGTGTGCGGCTCGTCTGCGCCTTTGTAGGTTCGGCGGCCCGTGCCGCAGGACTCGGCTACCGAGGTTTCCGGATGAACGCGCTTGCCGACGAGCTCGATGGCTCCTCCGTCCATGAGCTTGATCGCGACCACGTCGAAATGCTCGTACGGCCCGTTGATGCTCCCGGCCGGGCAGCCTGCGCCCATGCCGGTGAGATTCGAGACCTTGCCCGGATGATTCTCGAACTTCGGGGCGCCGACGAAGGCTTTCTTGCTCTTGTCCCAATCGAAAGACAGCGTCACGCGATCGTAGACGTCGGCGTACAGGTCCGCGTCGACCGGCGGTATCTGCACGTGCGGATCGTTGACCTCGCCGACGATCTCGTAATGGATGATCGTGGCTTGCTCCCACTTCGCGATGGCCGCCGGATCTATCTGCGCGGTGGCGGTCCCGGAGATCGCCAGGAATGCCGCTAGTACCGGGGCGCCGAGTCTCATCGAATCTCTCCTAGTGCCGGGCCGATTCGACTCGCGGTGGCGCAGGCGAACGTTGTTCTTGTCTGTCGGAGGTGACGCTCCAACCTAGCACGCGCCTTGGCGCGTGCTCAAGGATGCCCGCGACGCTGGGTCGCGCAGCGTGTCGGACAGATGCCGCGTGCGATTCACTATGATGCGCGGACCATGTTCCACGTGATCCTGTTCCAACCCGAGATCCCGCCGAACACCGGGAATCTGATCCGGCTCTGCGCGAACGTCGGCGCGACCCTGCATCTCGTGCATCCGCTCGGCTTCGCGATGGAAGACAAACAACTCAGGCGCGCGGGGCTCGACTATCACGAGCTCGCCTGCGTGCGGGAGCACGCCGATCTCGCCGCGTGCCTGGACGCGCTCCGTCCGGCGCGCCTGTTTGCGTTGACGACGCGCGCCAGGCGCTCGCTCTACGACGCCCACTTCGCCGCCGGCGACGCGTTCCTGTTCGGCCCTGAGACCGCGGGCCTGCCGCAAGCGGTGCTCGACGCGTTGCCGGAGGAGACCCGGCTCAAGATCCCGATGCGGGCCGGCAATCGCAGCTTGAATCTGTCGAACGCCGCAGCCGTGACCGTGTTCGAGGCCTGGCGGCAGATCAGCTTCGAGGGCGCCGCGCGCTAGCCGCGGGTTGCGCTAGCCGAGCTCGGACGAGATCGGCCTTCGCATCAGCGCCGCGACCGCGGCCTTCGGGTCCGCTCCCTCGTGCAGCACGCCGTGGAGCTGCGCGACGATCGGCATCGGCACGTTGTGCCGTGCGGCGACGTCACGCACGGCGCGCGCGCCGTTGTACCCCTCGACCACCTGGCCGATCTCGCGCAGCGCGTCGCGCGGCGTGGCGCCGCGGGCCAGCGCGAGGCCGAACCGGCGGTTGCGCGACTGATCGTCGGTGCAGGTCAGCACGAGGTCGCCCATGCCGGCGAGGCCCATGAAGGTCTCCTTCTGGCCGCCGAGCGCGAGGCCGAGCCGCGTCATCTCGGCGAGCCCGCGGGTGATCAGCGCGATGCGCGTGTTCGCGCCGAAGCCGAGCCCGTCGCAGATTCCGGCGCCGATCGCGTAGACGTTCTTGGTGGCGCCGCCGACCTCGATGCCCACGATGTCGTTCGACGTATAGGCGCGGAAGGTATCGGTGCTGATCGACTCGGCGAGGCGTTGCGCGTGGTCCTGGTCCGCCGAGCCGATCGTCATCGCGCTCGGCAGCCCCGCTCCGACCTCGCGCGCGAACGTGGGGCCCGACAGCACGGCCGTGGGCAGCGACGCGGGCAGCACTTGCGCCGCGACTTGGTAGGGCAGCAGGCCCGTCTCGAGCTCGAAGCCCTTCGTGGCCCAGGCGAGCCGGCGCACCGGCAGCGGCGTCAGCTCGGCGAGCAGTGCGCGAAACGCCTGGCTCGGCACCGCGACGAGCGTGTTCTCCGCCGTGGCCACGGCGGCGCGCAGATCGGCAGTGACCTCGAGCGGCTCGGGGAATTCGGCGCCGGGCAGGTAGCGCGCGTTGCGGCGCGCGCGCCCCATCGCGTCGACGTGGGCCGGAGCGCGGCCCCATAACATCGTGGCGTGGCCCGCGCGGGCGAACTGAATGGCGAGCGCCGTACCCCACGAGCCGGCGCCCAGGACGGCGATTCGGCTCGGCGCGCTAATTCGGCTGCCCGCCGCCCGCCGCTGCAGCGCCGGTCCCGCCGTTGCGCGCCGCTCGATCGCTCATCGCTTGTGCGTAGAGCGCGTCGAAGTTGATCGGTTGGAGCAACAACTGGGGAAACCCGCCCTTGCCGACGACGTCGGCGATCGCCTCGCGAGCGAATGGGTAGAGCGTGTTGGGGCAAAAGCTGCCGACGAGCATGGAACGCTCCTCGGGCGTGTAGCCCTGGAGCATGAATACGCCGGCCTGCGCCACCTCGATGAGGAACAGCGTCGCGTCGTTGTCCTTGGCCTCGACGGTGAGTGTGAGAGTGATCTCGGTCAGGTTCGGACCGACTTCTTGCGAGCCCGTCCGGATATTGAGCTGCGTCTGCGGAGAAATGTTCGTCGTGAATACGCCCGGCGCCTTGGGCGACTCGAACGACAAGTCCTTGACGTAGATCTTCTGCAGCACGAGCTGCTTCTGGGCGGCCGTTTGCGGTTGTTCGTCTGCCATTGGTATTCCAGTCGTAGTTATTGCGTGGAGAGGCTAGGGTGCGGCGGTCGAGGTCGCGGCGAGCAGCGGATCGAGCTCGCCGCGCTGGTCGAGCGCGCTCAAGTCGTCGTAGCCGCCAATGTGCCGGCCGTCGATGAATACTTGGGGTACGGTTTGCCGGCCGCCGCTGCGCTCGATCATCTCGAGCTTGCGCTTGCCGTCGAAGAGCACGTCGATCTCCGTGAACGCCGCTCCCTTCTTGGTCAACAGACGCTTGGCCGCTCCGCAATAACCGCAGAACGGCGACGAGTAGACGATGACGCGCTCGTCGGCCATGCTCACTTCACCAGCGGCAGATTCTCGGTGCGCCAGGTGCCCAGGCCGCCGCGGAGGCTGAAGACGTTCTCGTAGCCCGCCTTGCGCAGCAGGCCCGCCGCCTTGGCGGAGAGCGAGCCGTTGTCGCATACCGTCAGCAACACCTTATTCTTCTTCTTGTCGACCGCGTCTTCGTCTCGTTGCAGTCGATCGAGCACCACGTTGCGCGCGTTGACGATGTGGCCCGCCTCGAACTTGGCAGGCTCGCGCACGTCGATCACGAGCGCGCCTTTGTTGATCAGGCGCACCGCGTCGTTCGCCGAGACGTGCGTGAGGCCGCGGCTGCGGAGCTTGAGCTCGTAGAACATCACCGCGAGCCACGCGGCGACCAATCCGGCCACGATCAGCGGATGCTTGTTCGCGAATTCGACGAGTAGGTTCATGAGAGACCGGCGTGATTGACGACACCGGCGCCTGGGGGCGCCGCCGAAACGACGCGCCAGTATAGCAGCGGGCCTTCCGCGTCACGTCTCCGGAGCCGGTCGTCGAAAAGAGGGGCCGCGGCGGCCTTTGCGAATACACTGCGCCCTCGTATGGGCAGGGATGGTTGGCGGGGCGCACTCGGGGGCGCGGCGGCGCGGGTGGTCCTATCGGTCGCGGCAGCCGCGGCCATCGGCTCGCTCGTGGGCTCGTTCGCTGCCGCGCAGAGCGCCCGCGACGAGCAACAGCGCCTGCAAGCGGTGCGCAACGAGATCAAAGCCGTCGAGCAGAAGCTCGCCCGTCAAACCACCGAGCGCGACGACAATGCGCGCGCGCTCCGCACGGTCGAGACCGGGATCGCGGCGGCCGCGCGCAAGCTCGAGGGGCTGCGCGCCGAGCTGCGCACGGCCGAGCGCGAGCAGCGGTCGCTCGTCGACCGCACGGCGCGTGCGAGCCGTCGGCTCGCGACCGAACGCGAGGAGCTCGCCCGCCAGGTTCGAGCGGCATACGTGAGCGGCCGCGAGGATCTCTTGAAGCTGCTGCTGTCGCAGGACAGCCCGGAGACTCTGGGCCGCATGCTCGTCTATTACGACTACTTCGACCGTGCGCGCGCCGCACGCATCGGCGCGATCGCCGGCGAGATGGAAGACCTCGCGGGGCTCCGCGCCGAAAGCGCTGCGGCGCAGCGCGAGCTCGCCGGCCTCGCGGCGGCCCAGGCGGAGCAGGTCGCGTCGCTCGAGCACGCTCGCGACGAGCGGCGCGCGTTGCTCGGGAAGCTCGACGCGGGAATCGGCGACACGAGCGGCGCGATCGCGAAGCTCAAGACCGAGGAACGGCGCCTCGGCGACCTCGTCAAGCAGCTCGCCGAGGCGACCGCAGGCTTCCCGGTCGACTCGACCGAGCCGTTCGCGCGCTCGAGGGGCAAGCTTGCGTGGCCCGTGCCCGGCCGGCTCGGCGGCGACTACGGCCAGCCGCGCGCCGGCGGCCCGGTCAAGTGGAACGGCGTGCTGCTCGAGGCTGAGCGGGGCACGCCGGTCCGGGCGGTCTATCGCGGCCGCGTGGCCTTCGCCGGTTGGCTGCCGGGCTTGGGTCTGCTGGTGATCGTCGATCACGGTGGCGGCTACATGAGCCTCTACGGCCACAACGAGACGCTGCTCAAAGAGCCCGGCGACCCGGTGGAGGCGGGCGAGGCGGTCGCCCAGGTCGGCGACAGCGGCGGCCAGGCGCGGCCGGGGCTCTACTTCGAGATCCGGCAGAACGGCGCGCCCGTGAACCCGCACCAGTGGATTACCCGTCCCGCATCACCCCGCTGACGACCATGCATGACGTCCTTTCAAATGACATAAGCGGCGAGATTCCCGCGCCGAACGACGCTGTGCTAAGGTGAAACGCAGTCGAAGGGACTCAAAGAAAACAACAAATGCCTTCAACGGTTCGTAGTGCTCTCCTGCTCGTTGCAGGTGTCGTCATCGGTCTCGGACTCGCGCTCAGCGGCAGCGTCTGGACCGAGCTTTCCACCAAGCACGCAGCGCAAGCCGCTCCGGAGCCCGAGTCGGAGTCGACGGCGCTCGTCGCCGAAGTCCTCGACCGCGTGCGCCGCGAGTACGTCGACACGATCGACGAGCACGAGCTCGTCGCGGCCGCCATCCGCGGCATCCTCAAGGATCTCGACCAGCATTCGAGCTACCTCGACGCCACCCAATACGAGGACATCCGGATCAGCACCTCGGGCAACTACACGGGCGTCGGTCTCGACGTCAGTGTCGACGAGGGCAAGGTCACCGTCGTGTCGCCGCTCCAGGGCGCGCCGGCGGCCCGCGCGGGCATCCTGCCGGGCGACGTCGTCGTCTCGGTGGACAACGTGCCCGTCGACGGCAAGAACGTCGAGGACACCGTGAGCCGCATGCGCGGTGCGATCGGCACCGAGGTCACGGTGAACGTGCTCCGGCAAGGGAGCGAGGAGCCGCTGCGGTTTGCGTTGACGCGCACCCAGGTGCAGGTCCAAACCGTGCTGTCGGAATACCTGGGCAACGGGCTCGCCTACTTGCGCCTGTCGTCGTTCGCGGAGAACACGCCCCGCGACTTGAACCGCGCCGTGCGCGCGATCGAAGAGCAATCCGGCGGCGAGCTGCGCGGAGTGGTGCTCGACCTGCGCAGCAATCCCGGCGGCGTGCTCGACGCTGCCGTGCAAGTCGCGGACGCTTTCATTACCGACGGCATGATCGTGAGCGGCACCGGCCGCGTGCGGCAGGCGCGCTTCGAGGAATTCGCGCACGCGGGCGACTTGCTCGAGAACGTGCCGACGGTCGTCGTCGTCAACGGCGGCTCGGCTTCGGCGTCGGAGATCGTGGCCGGCGCGTTGCAAGATCACAGCCGCGCCAAGATCGTCGGCGAGCGCACCTACGGCAAGGGTTCGGTGCAGACGGTGATGCCGCTCGGCGAGGGCAGCGCGATCAAGCTCACTACCTCGCGCTATCTCACGCCCTCGGGACGCTCGATCAACGGCAGCGGCATTCAGCCGGACGTCGTCGTGCGCAACGCCGATCCCGATCACCAATATCGCGGCCGCGCCGGCGGCACGCCGCTGCGCGACGACACACAACTAATAGAAGCCTTGAGGCTCATCAGCTACGACTCGATTGCGCTAACCGCCGCGCAATGACCCCTAAATGAGTCGCGATCCCGCGGAGCGAAGCCTCGACATCGAGCAGGCCCAGCTGCGCGGCTTCGCGCGGAGTGTTGCGGAGGTCGAGTGGCTGTTGCTCGTCCTCGTCGTGCTCTACCTGTTCTTCGTCGATCGCGAGCTCGCGGACAGCGTCGTGATGCTGGCCGTGCTGGTCGCGTTCGCGGCGTTCGTGCTCGCGTTCCGCTACATGCGGCCGTTCGCTAGACGGATTCGCATCAAGCTCACGATCGAGATCTTGACGATGCTCGCGTTCCTCACGGCGGTGCTCGCCGTCTCGACGGGCGTGCGCAGCCCGCTCGTCAATCTCTATCTGCTGCCGATCGTCACGGCAGCCCTCGCGCTCGGCAAGCGTGCGGCCGCGCTCGTGGTGGTGCTGGTCTGCGCCTGCTATCCGCTGCTGCAGGTTGCGATCTCGGGCTCTGAGAGCCTGACCACCGACTTCGCGGTCGGCGCGGTCGGCGTCCTCGCGCCGTTCGCGCTGGTCGCGTTCTGCACGACGCTGCTCGTCGAGAACATCAACACCGCGAAGCAACGGATCCGCGCGCTGTCCGACCGCGACGAGCTCACGGGTCTGTTCAACTTGCGCGCGTTCACGCGGCTCGCGGAGCAGGAGCACGACGTCGCGAACCGCTCCGAGCGTCAGTACTCGGTGCTCATGGTCGACATCGAGCACCTGAAGGCGGTCAACGACACCTACGGGCACGAGGCCGGCAGCCGTGCGGTGAAGCTCGTGGCGGAGGCGTTGCAGCGGCTCACGCGCTCCACCGACCTCACCGCGCGCTACGGCGGCGACGAGTTCGTCGTGCAGCTCGGCAGCGCCGACAAGGCGACGGCCGAGGAGGTCGCGCAGCGTATCCGCAACGTCGTGTTCGCGACCACGCTCGAGGTCGACGTCAAGATCGTGCGGATCAAAGCGAACGTGGGCGCCGCGACCTTCCCGGAGAATGGCACCACGCTCCACGCCGTGATGACTGTCGCCGACCGGATGATGTACAAGGACAAAGAGCTGCGCGAGCCGCCGAAAGGCAAGCTCATCATCCAGAAGCTCTAGGCGCCATGAGCAGGACAGTTCTGGTCGTGAGCCTTTGGCTGCGCGACGGCGCGGTCGCGGAGTTCGAGGCGTTCGAGCGCCGCGTGGCCACGATCCTCGCCCGGCACGGCGGCCGCATCGAGCGCGCGATCCGCGCGACCTCCGCGCAGGCGAATGCTGCCGAGCCGTTCGAGGTGCACGTCGTCTCGTTTCCGGACGACGCGAGCCTCGCCGCGTATCGCGCCGATCCCGAGCTCCTGGCTCTGGCGGAGCAGCGCGCGTCCATCATTGCCCGCACCGTGATCGTCGAAGGCATTGACGTTCAAGGTTACTGACGGCGCTTCGAGCCCAAGAGTCGACGCTGTTATGATGCAGCCCATCGGCACAACTGGACGCAACGGCGAGGACCCGCAGTGATCAAGGTGAGCGTGCTCTATCCGCAGAAAACCGGCGCGAAGTTCGACATGGACTACTACTGCGACTCGCACATGCCGCTCGTGCAGAGCAAGCTCAAACCCGCGCTGAAGGGCGTCGCCGTCGACAAGGGCTTGGCCGGCGGCGCGCCTGGCACCCCGCCGTCGTACGTCGCGATGTGCCATCTCTGGTTCGATTCCGTGGCGGCGTTCGAACGCGCGTTCGAGTCGAGCGCCGACGCGATCATGTCCGACATCCCGAACTACACGGACATCGAGCCGATCGTGCAGATCAGCGAAGTCATGATCGACTGAGCGGACGGCACGTCACCGCCGGAGCAGCACACGATGAACGAGCACGGCGGTCCCCCTGCGAAACGACCGTTCCCCCTCTGGGGCAGCCTCGCCATTCCCGGCGGCGTTCTTTGGGGCACGCTGTTCGGCGTAGTGACCGGCATGTATTTCGGCAACGCCATCATCGGCGCCGCCATCGGCGCGGGCTTGGGCGTGGGGCTCGGGCTGGTGCTGTTCGCCGCGGCGATCGTCATCGCCTCCGCCAATTCAAACGTCTAGGGCGAACCTCTAAAAATAGGGACATGTTGGCTTTTTCGCCGCGCCCCGCGCTGGCCAATGCGCGCCGGGCGGGAAAATCAAACATGTCCCCATTTTCGCCGCGGGTCAGGTCGTGGCGAGCAGCGCTTCCAGCCGATCGAGGTCGTTGACGACGCGCCACGTGCCGCCGCCCGCCTCGACGCGCCGCTTCCAGGCCTCGAGGCGCGCGAGGTACTCGCGCGGATCCACGTTGTCGCTGCGCAGCTTCGTCACGTTGAGCGCGACGACCTCGAAGCCCGCGAGCGGGATCGCAATGTCGCGAACGTAACCCTTCTCGAGGTCCTCCTTGAGGTCGGAGAAGATGAAGATCGTCTTGCGCTTCGGCTCCTTCTCGTTCAAGAACTCCACCGCCTGCAGCAAACCGCCCGTGATGTCCGTGTACTGCGACGGGTGCACGTCGCCCAGGAAGTGCCCAATGCTGTCGGCGAACTGCCGCTTCTGCTGATTGGCGGCGCTCGGCCGATCGTCGAGCGTGACCTTCGCGACGATGTCCTTCTCGCTGAAGCTGCCGGTGTCGATTCGTGCCACGGCGAACGAGTCGAGCGCGTCGAGCCGCGACAGCGTGTAGTTGATGATCTGCCGCGCCTTCTCGAGCTCCTGGCTGTAGGTACCGGACGTGTCGAGTAGGAGGTAAACGCCCGTGTTGCGCGGCCCGGTGCGCGCGCAGCTCGCCGTCGTGAGCGCGAGCGAGGCCACGGCGGCCCGCAGAACCGTTCGACGCGGCACGCGGCTCATTGCGCGGCCTCGACGTAGGCCCGGTCGCCTGCGGTGGCTTCCGCCCGCCGCCGTTGCTTCTGCCAGGCGGCCTCGATCCACAGCGGCATGAAGATCGGAATGTCGTAGAGCCGCGCGAGCACCGTGCCGCCGTGCAGGCAGAGGCCGCCCAAGACGCGCAGCACCAGCTTGAGCCCACGCAAGAGGCCGATGCCGAGCAGACCGAGCACCGTGCGCAGCGAGTGCACGAACGTCTCGAGCGGGATCGCGACGAACACGAGCGCGAACGGCAGCGTGAAGCCCATGCCCATCTGCGCCGCGGTCGTGATCCAGCGATAGTCGTTGGCCGGCAGCGCCGCGCCGCCGCGTAACAATTGCGAGGTGGCGAGCGAGTCCTGCATCAGGATCTCGCGCATGTACGCGAGCCCGGCCTCGACCGAAGCGAGCATCAGCAGGATCGTGAACGTAACTCCGATCATCCGCACGCGCAGCTTGTCCGGCAGTGCGCTGATGACCGGGAAGAGCCGCGTGATCCTGAGCGACTCCATGAGGAAGAGGCCCATGGAGATCTCGACCATGATGATCACGAGCGCCGCGATGTCCGCGGTGCGGAACTGGCCGATGAAGCTCGTGCCGCCGACCATCTCCGCCATCGGCCGTGCGATCAGCGAGAAGTTGATCGCGGCGCCGCCGAGCGCGACCGAGAGCACGAGCGCGGCGACGAAGAACTGCACCACCGACGACGACGACAGCACGTGCAACGCGCGGTCGGTGCCGCGGACCATCTCCTCGTACTCGGTCACGAGCCGATCGATCGTGCGCGAGCGCTCGAGCAGGCTCTCGACGTTCTTGTTCACGACGGTGAGCGTTTGCTGGATGCGGCGCCAGTGCGGCAGCATCTTGCCGAGCAGCGTGTGGCGCTGGCGGCTCGCGTCGCGGTACTCGCCGAGCGCACTGTCGTGGGCCTTGACGAGGGCCTTGTGGATCTCGCCCAGGATCGTGCCGACCGTGCCGTCCGCGCGCGCGTCGAGCTTCGCGACGGCTTCCACGGCCTTCACCCAGGTCGGGGGATCCGGCGGCACGTCGACGGCGCGCTGATGATCCTCGTCGATGCGCGCGATGGTCTCGCTCAACGTGCGCTGCAGCTTGGGATAGCTGCCCAGGTCTTTGTGGACGCTGTCGCCGATGCGGTGGAGCTCGCGCTCGAGCGTGCGCTCCTTGGCCTCGCGTCCCGCGGCGAGGAGCACCTCGCGGTTGCGGGCGGACAACCGCCCCTCGCCCGAATTGAGCGCCTGCGTCCCGAGCTTGAGCGCGTCGTGCAGCGCCTGGAACAGCGTGAGGATGACGCGATGCGCCGTGTCGCGCGCCAGGTAGAGGCCCGCGATCGCGACCACGAGCCAGATGACGATCGAAACGGCCGGATACGGCGTGATCGACAACAGATCCCTGTATGCCATGCTTGAGTCCTCCCTGCGCGAACCAGACTCGCATTGCGGTCTGAGCTGGGGGGCGCTGCGACGAACGGAACGCGCCGCGCGCCGCGCCGAGAACCGGCGGCGAACTGGCGGCCCCGCTGTCGTAGGTGTCCCCTTAGACCGGTAGCTTTGCGACCCTTCCTTTCGAAAGGTGTGCCTTTGTCAGTGGGCTCGGAGGATGTCGGCGAACGGGCGGGGCTGTCAACCCGGGCGCTCGAGTTGCGCTACGCTTGCGCCGCGAGCGCACGTCCGCGGGCCGGGCGCTGGTTTATGTCGAACGGGCAGCGTGCCCGCGAACCCGTGCAGCGAGGAAGGGGAGTGCTCAGGATCTTGCATTTGCTCGGCCGGGGGCTCGGCGCGCTCTGCGGCGTAGCGCTAGGTCTAGGTTGGGCCTATGCGCTGTGGGTGCCCACCGCGGGCGTGGCGCTCGCGGGCGCCAGCGTCGTGCTGGTGGCGCTGCTGATGGCGGTGCTCGCGCTGTTCGCCGCGATCGCTTCGTGGCGGGGTCACCCGACCGTCGTGGTACTGGTGTTCCTCGCGTCGTTCTTCCCGGTGGGGTTGTCGCTGCTCACAAGCACGCACTGGCTGCGATGGCTCGGCTACCTCGACGTGGGCCTGCTCGTCGGCGGCATTTTGATTTGGATCACCGCGCGCGCCGCGAAACCGGTTGGGGCGGTAGAATGACCGCCATCTCCGCGCCGGACCCCCTCATGAGACGAATTCGCTTCGCGCTGTCGATCGCCCTCCTCGCCGGCGCGCTCTTCGCATGCAAGCCCGAGGTCGGCTCCGAGGCGTGGTGCAAAGCGATGCGCGACCAGCCGCGCGGCGATTGGACCGTCAACGAGGCCACGGAATTTGCGAAGAGCTGCGTCCTCCGCTAGCCGGCGCCCGCCGGGGCTCGGCGCCCAGCCGCGCGGCGCCGCAGTCGCGTGCCTGCTGCTGCTGACGGCGTTGCCGACCTTCGCCGCGGACACGGCCGGGGTTACGGCGTTGGCCGCGGCCAGGCGCGTGTGGCGTTCCGCCGTCCCCCCGAGCTACGAGTACGGCTATCGGAAATACTGCGAGTGCCATCCCGACACGCCACCCGAGACGGTCGTCACGGTGCGCGACGGCCGAGTCGTCGGAGTGCGGCATCGGCCAGTCGGCTACGACCGCGAGGTGCCGGCCGAGCAGCGCAATCTCCAGTACTACTGGACGGTCGACGGCTTGTTCGACCTCCTCGCGGCTGCGTTCGCGCGCGGCGCGGAAGTGCGCGTCAAGTACGACGCTTCGCGGGGATTTCCGGCCGAGATCTACATCGACTACGACGCGAGCTCCATCGGCGACGAGCTCGACCTGAAGCTCACCCAGGTCACGGTCCTCCCCGGCGGCTGATCGAGCGCCGACCGCGGGCGCGCGCTGCTCCCTGCGACTGCGCCGCGCCAGTCGCGCCGGTCGTGCCCCAAATGGGACGGTCGGATGCCTACAACCCTTCGCCTCCGCGGGATTGACCGGTTATTGGCTCGGCCGTAGAGTCTTTGGACGCCCTCGGGCGTTTGGCGCCGGTGGATCAACACGCGACTCGGGTCTTAACAGAGACGCTCAATAACGAACGACAACAGTTGGTCGCCGCTCTAGCGCTCGATCTCGCGCCGTTGGTTGAGCTGCTAGTGGTGTGCAACGGCGTGAAGAGTCTGTGGTGATGAATATCTACGTCGGAAATCTGTCCTACGGCATGACCGAAGGCGAGCTTCGCGATGCCTTCGGTGCTTTTGGTGAAGTGTCCTCCGCGAAAGTCCTCGTGGATCGCGAGACCGGTCGGTCGCGCGGCTTCGGGTTCGTGGAGATGCCGAACCAGAGCGAAGCGGAGGCCGCGGTCGCGCAGCTCAACGGGAAAGATCTCGGTGGGCGGGCTCTGCGCATCAACGAAGCGCGACCGAGAGAGCGGCGCTGAGCCGCCGGCAAGCGGGACGCGAATCGAGTGGCGACTCGATAGCGTAACGTAGCAGGCTGCGGCGGAGCGGCCGGGTAAGGCTCTCGATTCGACCGCGCGTTGGGGTGCGCGCCGGTCCCGGATTCCCCTACGCCCCAACTTCTTCGAATTCCCTTGGGTTATGTCAGAGCGGCGCGGCCGCGCCGGAGCGCCCGCTATAATCGTGGACGACAACAACAACGCCTCGCGGCCGTAGGCTCGGCCGCCCGGCAACAACTCGAGGCCGCACGCGCAATGATCTATCTCAAATGGACCCCGAGCGAGCTCGCGACGCTGCCGGCGGGCGCGCTCTACACGGAAGTCGACGAAGATGGTTGGGTGCAGCGCGAGCTCGGCGTCGGCGACGACGGTTTGATCACGCATCAGCTAGTTCCGAGCGACAGCCACCCGGGGTGGTTCGGGCTCGCGCGCCTGTCGCGGCTCATGCTCACGAGCAACGTCACCAAGGCGGAGTTCGAGTCGCTCTGGTATGCCGGCGCCGCGCGTTCCGGCGATACCTGACGCATGAGGGCGTCGCAAAACAGCGGTGTTCCTTTTTCGGGCGCGGCGTGCGTAGAATCGGCCCGACAACCGACTGATCAGACAAAAAAGGCCTTCGGCCACCGCAGCGTTTTTCAAAGGGGAAGCCATGGCGATACCGCGTGCATCGCACGACTACGCTTGCGGCGCGGCCGCGCTCCTGCTCGCGCTCGCGCCGCTCGTGGCAGGCGCCGCCGACGACTTCAAAGCGCGGCTCGCGCCGGTGCCGATCGACTCTACGAACAGCGCCACGACCACGGGCGTGGGCTCCGCGACCGCGCGCCTCGACGGAACGACGCTCAAGCTCAATGGCTCGTTCAGCGGCCTGCACGGACCCGCGACGATCGCGCAGCTGCACGACGGCGTCGCGACCGGCGTGCGCGGTCCGGCGATCGCCGACTTCACGGTTCCGCAGGCGCCGAGCGGCTCGTTCACCGCCGAGCTCAAGCTCACGGCGGAGCAAGCCGAGGCGCTGCGGCGAGGCCGGATCTACGTCCAGATTCACAGTAGCAGCGCGCCCGACGGCAACCTGTGGGGTTGGCTGTTGCCCTGATTCTCGGCCGCAACGCGCGGCTGTAGGAGCGGACATGCGAGCTTTGGCGGGCAAGTCCTCATGGCTCGCCGCGGGCGCAGCGGCGCTAGCGGCCGCCGCGCACGCGCAGCCCGGTGCGTACACCGAGCAGCAGGCGGCCGCCGGCCGCTCGTCCTATCTCGCGAACTGCGTGAGCTGCCATCAGGCGGACCTGCGCGGCGCCAACGAGGCGCGGCCGCTCGTCGGCGCCGATTTCATGAAGACTTGGAGCGCCCGCAGCCCGCGGGACCTGGTCGGTTTCTTGAGCGTTGCGATGCCGCCGCCGCCGGCCGCGCCCGGCAGTTTGGGCGCGCAGAGTTACCTGAGCCTCGCGGCGTTTCTGTTGCAGGCGAACGGCGCGCAGGCCGGCGACGCGCCCTTGACCGCGAGCTCGCCCACCCCGATCGGCAGCGTCGCGAGCGGCGAGATGCCCAAGGGCTTCCGCGAGGCGCTCGCGACCGCCGTGCCCGCCGGCGCCGCCGGGGGCGGCCGCACCGGGCTCACGGTGGCGGGCCGCGTGGCGCGCTTCACGCCCGTCACTGACGCGCAGCTGCGCAATCCGCCGCCGAGCGATTGGCTGATGATCCGGGGCGGCTACCGGGCCTGGAGCTACAGCGAGCTCGATCAGGTCAATCGCGGCAACGTCGGCGAGCTGTCGCTTCAGTGGATCTGGTCGATGACCGACGGCGGCTGGAGCGAGCCCGCGCCGATCGTGCACGACGGCACGCTGTACCTCTACAACATGGGCAACGTGATCCAAGCGCTCGACGCGCAGACCGGCGAGCTGATCTGGGAGAATCACGTCGGCCCGCCGTTGCCGGGCAACGCGGCGATGCGCGGCCTCGCGATCTACGACGACAAGGTCTTCACGGCGACGAGCGACGCGCGGCTCGTCGCGCTCGACGCGCGTACGGGCCAGAAGGTCTGGGAGACGATCATCGGCGACCGCACCGAGGGCGACTTCGGCGCCTCGAGCGGCCCGATCGTGATCCGCGGCAAGGTCGTGCAGGGCATGGGCAACTGCACGCGCTTCCGCAAGGAAAAGTGCTTCATCAGCGCGTACGACGCGAAGGACGGCCGCGAGCTGTGGCGGTTCAACACCGTCGCGCAGAGCGGTGAGCCGGGCGGCGACACCTGGAACGGCCTCGCCGACGTCTACCGCGCCGGCGGCGACACCTGGATCACGGGCAGTTACGATCCCGACCTCGATCTCACCTACTGGGGCGTGGCGCAGGCGAAGCCGTGGCCCGCCGTGAGCCGGGCCGCGTCGCCCACCGACCGCGCGCTGTACACGAGCTCCACGCTCGCGCTCGACCCGAACACCGGCAAGCTCCGCTGGTACTACCAGCACGCGCCGGGCGAGTCGCTCGATCTCGACGAAGTCTACGAGCGCGTGCTCGTCGACGTCGGCGGCGAGCGCGCGCTCCTCACGATCGGCAAGCCGGGGATCCTCTGGAAGCTCGACCGCGTGACCGGTCGTTATCTCGACCACCACGAGACGGTGTTCCAGAACATTTTCGATCGGATCGATCCGGAGACCGGGCAACCGCACTACCGGCCCGACATCATCGCGAGCAAGAAGGGCGAGTGGGTACAGGGGTGCCCGAGCACCGAGGGCGGCCACAACTGGCAGGCCACGAGCTACCACGCGCCGACCAAGCGGCTGGTCATCCCGCTGTCGCAGAGCTGCATCGACTTCCGGCCGCAAGACGTCGAGCTCGTCCAAGGCGGCGGTAGTGCGGGCGCGGACCGGCGCTTCTACGAGATGCCGGGCAGCGACGGCAACCTGGGCAAGCTCGCGGCTTACGACCCGGCGACGATGCAGGAGGTCTGGTCGATTGAGCAGCGCGCGCCGTTCCTCACCGCGGTGCTGTCGACGCGGGGCGGCGTGGCGTTCGTCGGCGACCTGGACCGGCAGTTCAAGGCGGTCGACGTGGCGACCGGCAAGATTCTGTGGCAGACGCGGCTCACGACCTCGGTGCAGGGGTTCCCGATCACGTTCGCCGTCGGCGGCCGGCAATACGTGGCCGTGTCGACCGGCGTCGGCGGCGGCAGCCCGCGCGTGGTGCCGGCGTTGCTCGCCCCCGACATCCATCATCCGGCCAACGGCAACGCGCTCTACGTCTTCGCGTTGCCCAAGCGGCCCGATTGACGGCTGAACGATTGGAAGGGGGGTTGGGGTGCGCACCGCGATATACTGCAAAAGGCTCGCGCCCGTAGCTCAGTGGATAGAGCACTGCCCTCCGGAGGCAGGGGCCGGGGGTTCGAATCCCTCCGGGCGCGCCAATCCCTTCTCCCTCGCCGTTGCGGCGGCACCGCACGCCTGCGTCCCGGGCGGGCGGGCTAGCCGATGACACCACTCGACCGCGGTCGGCTCGCACCGGTGCAGCTCGCGCTTGCGGGCGCCGCCGTCGCGCTCGCCTACTACGTCGGCGCGCAAATCGGCTTCACGCTGATATTCCCGGCCGCCGGCCCGACCTCACTGCTCTGGCCGCCGAACTCGATCGTCACGGTCGCGCTGCTGCTCGTGCCCGTGCGGTATTGGTGGGTGTGCTTCGCGGCGGCGCTGCCCGTACACCTGTTCCTCGAGCTCGACGCCGGAATGTCACCGTACGTCGTCGCGCTGCTGTTCGTGACCAATTGCTCCGAGGCCGTGATCGCCGCGGGCGGCATACGCCTGTTCTCCGACTCGCCGACGGAGTTCGACACGCTGCGGCGCGTGGTCGTGTTCGTCGGCGCGGCGGGGCTCGCGGCGCCGATTCTGTCGTCGTTCGCCGATGCCGCTGTGTTCCACCTGCTCGAGGGCCGGCCGTACTGGGACGTCTGGCGCGTGCGCACCTCGTCGAACATCTTGACGGAGCTCAGCGTCGTGCCCGTGGCCGTGCTCGGCGTGCGCGCAGCGCTGCGCGGTGCTCCCCGGCCGAGCGCGCGCCGTCTCGGCGAGGCGGCGCTGCTCGCCGCCGCCTTGGCGCTCGCGGGCGTGTTGGTCTTCGGCGGCGTGCTCGATCTGCGCGGCGTGCCGCCGACGCCGTCGGTGTTGTTGTTGCCGCTGTTTCTCTGGGCGGCGACGCGCTTCGGCGTCGGCGGAGTGAGCGTGGCGCTCTTGGGCACGGCGTTCGCCGCGGCCTACGAGACCCAACACGGCAATCGGCCGTTCGCCGCGCTGCCGCCGGTCGACAGCCTGATCGCAGTGCAGATGTACCTCACGGTGATGGGCTTCCCGTTGATGTGCCTCGCCGGCCTCCTCGACGAGCGGCGCCGCGCGGCGGCCGACTTGAGGGAGCGGCTGCGCTTTGAAGGGCTGCTCACGACGATCGCGGCGGACTTCGTGAGCCAGCCGCCGGGCGCGTCGTTCGAAAGAGGCCTCGAGCACGTGGGCGAGTTCTTCGACGCGGACTACGTCGGCTTGCTGCAGGCGAGCGGCGCGAACGGCGAGCTGCACGTCGAGTGGCAATGGCACCAGCCGAGCGGGGCGCCGCTCGTCGGAGCGAAGTTCGTCGAAGCGTTTCCGTGGGCGTTCGGGCGGGTACTGGCCGGGGAGACGCTGCGCGCCGACGGGGCGAGCGCGTTCCCCCCAGAAGCCGAGGTCGATCGCACAGCGTTCCGGACCTTCGGCTTGCAGTCGGCGGCGGTGTTGCCGTTGCTCGCCGGCGGCCGCGTGCAGGGCGCGGTGTCGCTCGTGATGATGCGGCCCGGCGCGAGGCCGCAGTGGGACGGACAGCAGCTGTCGCTCGTCGCCGAGCTGCTCGCAAGCGCCTGCGCGCGCCGGCAGGCTGAGCTCGAAGTGGAACGCAGCCGGCAGAAGCTCGCGACGATGGCGCGCCATTCGAACATGGGCGAGCTCACGGCCTCGCTCGCGCACCAGCTGAACCAGCCGCTCACCGGCATCCGCAACAACGCCGAAGCCGCCCGGCGCTTCATCGACGCGGGCCGCGCGACTCTGCCGCAGCTCCGTGAGATCGTCGTCGACATCATCGACGACGACCAGCGCGCCGCCGACGTGATCCGCCGCGTGCGCGAGATCCTCGCGCGCTCCGAATGGGCGCCGCGCCGCCTCGACGCCAACGCGCTCGTGCAGGACGTGGGCGTGCTGATCGCGAGCGACGCGGTGCTGCGCAACGTCGCCGTGGCGTACGACAGCGCGCCGGAGCCGATCTTCGTCACCGGCAATCGCATCGACCTCGAGCAGGTGCTGCTCAACGTCGTGACGAACGCGATGGAGGCGGTCGCCGAGCGGCCCGTGCCGCAGCGCGTCGTGACGGTGCAAACGCGGCGGGACGGCGACGGCCGTGTGCTGTTTGTAGTGCGCGACCGCGGCGCCGGCTTTCCCGAAGGATTCGAGAGCAAGATGTTCGAGCCATTCGTCACCACCAAACCGACGGGCATGGGCATGGGGCTCGCGGTGGCGCGCTCCTTGCTCGATAACCACGGCGGCACGATTCACGTGGCGAATCACGCCGACGGCGGAGCCATCGTCACGATCGCGATTCCCGCCGCCGAGGCCTCCGCATGAGCTCGACGCCGACCGTGGTCGTTATCGACGACGATCTGTCGGTGCGGCGCTCGCTCGATCGGCTGCTCGTGTCGGCCGGCTACGTGGTCGTCGCGTGCTCTTCCGCGCATGAGTTCCTCGCGCTCGCGAGCCTCGCGCGGCCGGCCTGTCTCGTGACGGACGTGCGGATGCCCGGCATGACCGGGCTCGACCTGCTCGAGACGATCCGCGTGCGCGGTCGCGACTTGCCGATGATCCTGAGCAGCGGCGACGGCGACGCCGCCACGTCGGCGCAGGCGCGCGCTGGCGGCGCGGTCCGGTTTCTGCTGAAGCCGTTCGATTCGGCCGACCTGCTGGCCGCCGTAGAGGAAGCGCTCGATCGGGATCGCGCGTCGCTAGCCCGCGAGTCCTAGGGAATTTGCTGTCTGACACCCTTGGTGTCTGACACCAATCGCGCTACGGCTTGGCCTGGCTCGTCATGTAGTCGACGGCGGACATGATCTCCGCGTCCGAGAGATCCGTGCGGCCGCCCTTCGGCGGCATGAAGCCCTTCTCGCCCTGAAAGCCCGTGAGCGCATGCATGTGGAGCGTGTCGAGGCCTTTGGCGATGCGCGGCCCCCAGGCGGTCGCGTCGCCGAGCGGTGGAGCGCCGCCGACTCCCGGCGGCGCGTGGCAGACGATGCACGCGGCGTTGTAGACCTGCGGGCCGGACAGCACGGTCGCCACCGGCGTCGGCGTGCTCACGGCGGCGGCCGCGGCGGCTTGGAGCTCCGCGGCGCCCGCGAGTAGCACCTTACCCACGGGCCGGATCCGTTCCTCGATCGCCGCTTTTACCTCGGGATCGTCCTTGATGTAGAGCCCCTGCGTATCGATCGCGATCGCGCGCACGAGGAAGAACAGGGCCACGGCGACACCCATGAGGATACCGATGACGAGCATGAAGCTGTCGAAGAACTGCTGGTCGTGCTTGCGCAAGGGCGGCTCCGGTCCTTTGTAGGGCGCGGGGATTATAGCTCAGAGCCCTGCGCCGATGATCGGCGAGAGCGTTGCGAGGAGTCGCGCATCGGCGGAGGGACTTCTGATGGGAGCCCGTATTCCCGAGTAGGGTGGCACCGCATCGGTCCGTTTCGAGATGACTGCAGCACCTTCAAACGACCGCGAGCTTTGCGGACGCAGCGCATGGTCGCGGCTGGTGGTGCTCGTCGGCCTGCTCAACTGCAGTCCGTCGTCGTCGGCATCGCCGTTCCGCGGACAGACGTTTACCTACTCGGACCCACCTGCGGAAGTTGCCGCCCGGATTTCCGACCGCGCCGGCGGCCGCGAGCGGTATTCCAGTGGCGCGGATCACACCCGCCGCGGTGCGTCCCCTTGCTCGGTCGCGCGAGGAGCGGCTCGTTGAGAATCAGCGCTGGGTGGAGCAAGGTAAGACGTCTTCAGTTGTCACCGTTACCGACACTCTCCTCAAGTCGTAATGACTCATCCCAAAGGTCCGTGAGGTTCTGCAATGCCTTGACGTCCGATACCGCTCCGTGAGCACGCGCCCACTCTTCAAAACCGGCGGGCGCATTCCGGATGCCAAAAATGTTGGTTTGCTCTATCGACTTGATCTGTTCCCAGTTCTGTATGCCGCTGAGATCGGCATTCATCAGCTGCGTCCGGTAGAGCGTCGCACCGGCGAGATCGGCTTTGCTGAGGTCCGCATTGGTCAGGTCGCAAGTCAGGAAGGCCGCCCCGCGAAGTTTCGCATTCGTTAGCTGTGCACCGTTGAGATCGCTAAACGCGATGTTCGCGTTCTGCAGATCGGTTCCGAGGAAGTCCGCTTTGCGCGCGTTCGTGTGCCGGATGCTCGCCTCTTCAAGTCGCGCTGCACTGAGGTTGCTGCGTTCCAGCACACTCTTGCGGAACGACGTCTTGCGTAGATCAGCACTTTCAAGCCACGCATCGGTGAGATCCGCCTCATGCAAATTCACCCACTCTGTGGGAAGCGTGTTGCTACCTTGACTAATGCGGGCGCGCTCCACGGTGATGAGAGACCGAACCGCTTCAGCCCTCACTCGCGGATTGCTGGCAAATTGAGGTCCGAAAATCTGCTCTATCGCGGTATTGCGAACCGTCTGATTGTCGATGCGTTGTTGTGCCTCAATTTGCACCTGTTGTTGGTCAATTTGGCGCCGGAGATAGTCGTTCTGTTCGCGCACCAGCAGGTTTTGCCAGATGAGTACGCCAAGCGTGATCAACGCGACCATTGAGCCACCGATGGCGACGGTTGCCGGAGAGTAAAAGAGCGACCAGAGCAGCGCTCGAAACGCAGCTTCGCGCCGAGGATCCGCGGCCGAAAGCAGTCGACGCGACGACAGAAACGCGGTCACGACCGGAATAAATCGATGATCCTGCTCGATGAGGCGAGCTTCGAGTTTAACGAGCCGCGCTTCGACATCCATTGAGAATTCTGCAGTCTCATGAACGGCCGCGGTCCCATTCATCAGCATCTCCTCTACCCAAGCGATGATCCACCACAATCAAGAACATAGCGTCCCCCGTGTGATGGCCGGACAGAGGATGCTCGTCGCCAACGGTAGGGTCAATCCGGGTCACACAGCCAACTGCGAAGTGATGGACCACTGAGAATCAAACGCGATCACGACATCGAAGCTGCAGCGCCTCGGCGACGTGCGGCGTCGTCACGCGATCGCTCTCGCCGAGGTCGGCGATCGTGCGTGCGACCTTCAACACGCGCAGCGAGCTGCGTGCGCTCAAGTGCCACCTGTCGGCCGCGAGCCTGAGCAGCGCGCGCTCGTCCACACCGAGCTCGACGCAGCGCCACAGCGCTCGCGCGTCGAGCCGCGAGTTGAGCCGTCCGGCGCGCGCAAGCTGCACGCGCCGCGCCCGCGTCACGACCTCGCGCAGCTGCGCCGACTCGCCCGCCGTGGCGGGCTCGGCGACGTCGGCGAACGGCACGCGCGGCACCTCGATGTGCAAGTCGAACCGGTCGAGCAGCGGACCCGAGATCCGCGCGGCGTATTGCTCGAGCCTGCCGGGCGAGCACTTGCAGCGGTCGGTACCGTCGCCGCGGTAGCCGCACGGGCACGGGTTCATCGCCGCGACGAGCTGAAACTCCGCGGGAAACGTGAGCTGGTCGTGCACGCGCGAGATCCGCGCGACGCCGCTCTCGAGCGGCTCGCGCAGCGCCTCGAGCGCCACGCGCGGGAACTCCGGCAGCTCGTCCAAGAACAGCACGCCGCGATGCGCCAGCGAGATCTCGCCGGGCCGCGGCTTCGTGCCGCCGCCGACCAGCGCCTGCGCGGACGTCGTGTGATGCGGCGCGCGAAACGGCGGCAGCTGCGTCGGATGCGCCGCGGAGGGCTCGCCCGCGACCGACGCGATGCTCGCGACCCGCAGCATGTCCTCGTGCGCGAGCGGCGGCAGCAGGCCGCCGAGCCGCTCCGCGAGCATGCTCTTGCCGCTGCCCGGCGGGCCGATCATCAATAAATTGTGCGCGCCCGCCGCGGCAACGGTCAGCGCGCGCTTCGCGAAGCTCTGGCCGCGTACGTCGCCGAGATCGGGCGCGTGGATCGCCGGCTCGCCGAGGATGCGCGGCGCGACGCGCGGCAGCGGCCGTACCCCGTCGAGATAGTCGACGACGTCCTTCAGATGTCGCGCCAGGTAGACCTCGGCGTCGGCCACGAGCTCGGCCTCGGCGGCATTGGCGGCCGGCAGCACGAGCTTGTGCCGCGCGTCGCGCGCCGCGAGCACGGCCGGCAGCGCGCCCAGGATCGGCCGCAGCTCGCCGTTCAGCGCAAGCTCTCCCAAGAACTCGGTCTGCTCGGTGGACCACCGGGCGTGGCGCTCGGCCGAGATCACGCCGAGCGCGATCGGCAGGTCGAACCGGCCGCCTTGCTTCGGCACGTCGGCCGGGCCGAGGTGCACCGTGATGCGACTGACCGGCACCGAATAGCCGGAAGTCAGCAGCGCGGCGCGCACGCGATCTTTGCTCTCGCGCACCGCCGCCGCCGGCAACCCCGTGACGGAGATGCCCGGCAGGCCGCCGGACAAATGCACCTCGACCGTGACGGGATAGGCCGTGAGCCCGGACTGGCCGCGGCTCAGTACCGTGGCGAGCGACGACACGCCGGCGCGTCGGCCGGCGCGCAGCCGCGCCGGTTATCTGAGACTTTTCTCGAGCTCGCCGAGGCGAGCTTCCATCTGCTCGAGCTTGCTGCGAGTGCGCTCGAGCACGGCGCGCTGCAGGTCGAACTCCTCACGGGTCACGAGCTCCATGCGTTCCAGGCCGGTGTGCAGCAGCGCCTTGAAGTTGCGCTCCAGGTCCTGGCCGAGCGTCCGCAGGTTCTGGGGCAGCGACTCGACGAGCTGGCGGGCAAGTTCGTCCATGCCGAAACGCGTTGATTTGTTGTCCGTCATTGCACCCGACCTCCGGCGGCCGCCGCCAGCCGCGATTCGCTCGAATCCGTGTAGAAACTCGCGCGATGATACCCCGCACGCTAGGCTTGGCCTCGGATTTCACTTAATGTGACGATGCGGCCGAACGCGAATCCGCCCGAAAGGGCGAAATCAGTCACGTTGCCGAAGCGACGGGCCTTGGTAGACTCGCTGCGATCACCCGACTTGAGCAGTGGGGAGACTTGAACCGTGCGAATCGCTGCCTGCGCAATGCTGATCCTGGTCGGAGCCGTCGCGGCTCAGGGCGCCGACGTCTATCGTTCGACGGACGCGAACGGCACCGTGCGTTATAGCGACCGCCCGCTCGACGAGAACGCCAAGCCGGTATACGTCGCCGCTGCGCCGCGGAGCCGCTCCTCGGCCTCGAGCCAAGCCTCCCGGCCGAACGCGGAGCCAGCCAAGGAGGACGGCGCGAAACCGGGCGATCCCAATCGCGGCGTTCAAGCAGAGACCACCACGCCCGCGCAGCAGGCCGAAACCAAGGCGAAGAACTGCCAAGTCGCGAAGCAGCGGCAGGCGAGCTACTCAGAGGCCCACCGGCTGTTCAAGACGGCGCCGAACGGCGAGCGTCAGTACCTCAGCGACAGTGAGATCGATCAAGCCCGAGCTCGAGCCGAGGCCGACGTCCACACCTGGTGCGATTGACGCTCCACCCGCTGCGGCGGGGCTGACGCCGGTCGACACTGCGCCGCCGGCGGCGGTCGCCCCGGCTCGTGGCGCGGCCGGCCGAGCCGACCCGCGCCCGGAGCCGCTAGCCGACTTCTTCATCCCGGACTTTTGCGCCACGCGCATGGTGTTCGCGGTCGTGCTGATCGCCGAGCTCGTGGCCGTCACGCTCACGCTCGCGCGGCCCGCGGCGGCGTTCTTGAACGAGCTCGGCCGCGTGTCCATGTTCCTGCAGTGGCTCGCGCTCACGAGCGCCGCGGTGCTCTGCTACGCCCGCCCGCTGCTCGCGCGGCTGCGCGCGACGGGTGTCACGGCCGCCGTGCTCGGGCTGCTGACGGCCAACACCGCGCTCGTCTCGTTCGCGGCGCTCTGGCTCGACGGCGACGCCGGTGCGCCGCAGGCGCTCGCGGGCGCCTGGCAGTTCCTCCTGCGTAACGAAGGCATCTGCGTGATCGTCACCGCGATGCTGCTGCGCTACTTCTTCGTCGAGCACCAGTGGCGCCGGCAAGTCCGCGCCGAGGCCCGCTCGCGGCTCGAGGCGCTCCAGGCGAGGATTCGGCCGCACTTTCTCTTCAACAGCCTGAACACGATCGCCGCGCTCACGCGCTCCGACGCCGCGCGCGCCGAGGAGGCGGTCGAGGACTTGGCCGACCTGTTTCGCGCCACGCTGCGCGACTCGCAGGCGCGGCCGCCGCTGCGCGAGGAGCTCGAGCTCACGCGGATGTACCAGCGCATCGAGCAGCAGCGGCTGGGCGAGCGTCTGCAGGTGCAGTGGGACGTGGCCGATTTGCCGATGAACGCGCGAGTGCCGAGCCTCACGATTCAGCCGCTGCTCGAGAACGCGATCTACCACGGCATCGAGCCTCTCGACCGCGGCGGCACCGTCACGATCACCGGCCGCGTCGCCGACGGCAAGATCGAGATCGCCGTGCTGAACCCGCTCGCGCCCGCGCGCGCCGCACAGGGCGAACACGCCGGCAACCGGCTCGCGCTCGACAATATCCGGGAGCGTCTCGGGCTCGCCTACGGCGCCGACGGCGCGCTCGAAGTCGAACGGGCCGCCGACTCCTTCAAGGTCACGGTGCGTTTTCCGTACGAGGTATGAACGCGACGCCGCGCAGCGCGCCCTTCAGTGTGTTGATCGTCGACGACGAGCTGCCGGCCAGGGAGCGGATCGAGCGGCTGGTCGGCGAGCTCGCGGGCTGGAGCGTCGCCGGCAGCTGCGCGACGGGTGTCGAGGCGCTGCAGCTCGTCACGAGGCTCAAGCCCGCGGTCGTGCTGCTCGATATCCGCATGCCCGGCCTCACCGGCATCGAGGTGGCGCGCCATCTCGGAACGCTCGAGGAGCCGCCGGCCGTCGTGTTCACCACGGCATACGACGAGTACGCGCTGCAGGCCTTCGAGTCGCAGGCCGTCGGCTATCTGCTCAAGCCGGTGCGGCGCGAGCGGCTCGAGCAGGCGCTCAAGCACGCGTCGCGACTGAGCCCGCCTCAGCTCAAGCAGCTCGCGACGCCGGAGCAGCCGCTCGCGGCGCGCCAACACGTGGCGGTGCGGGTGCGCGACGACCTCAAGCTGATTCTGGTCGCGGACATCCGCTTTTTTCGCGCGGACCAGAAGTACGTGACCGTCCGCCACACTCGCGGCGAGGAGCTCATCGACGAGTCGTTGCGCGAGCTCGAAGAGGAGTTCGCGCGCGACTTCGTGCGCGCGCACCGAAGCCTGCTCGTCGGGATCGCGCACGTCGAGGCGCTCGAGCACACGTCGGACGGTTTCGCGCTGCGCCTGCGCGGCGAGCCCGACGTGCTGCCCGTGAGCCGGCGCCAGCTCGCCGAGCTGCGGAAGCGGTTGAGCGAGCACTGAGGCCGCGCGTGGCTTCTGCCGCGCCGAGCGCCTACTATCGTGCCCCTCGTGAGGGGCACCTCCTGAGACGCCGCGACGGGCCGCGCGTTCTGCGAGGCACGGGCACGGAGGAAAGAGCATGAGTGAGTCCGAGACAAGGTCCGCGCCGGCCGAACCGCCGGCCGAGCCGCGCGCCGCCGCGTCCGACGCCGACTGGACCGCGCTCGCGGCGTCGCTTGCCGCGCAGAAGGGCGGCCGTGCGGCCCCGGCCGACGCCGCAGCGCCGCAGCCGGCCGCGCCGTCGCGCGGAGTCCAGCGCGCGGTGTTCACGAGCTCGCTAGCACTGATGCTCGGCCTCGTCTCGGTCACCGTCGCGGGCATGCTGTGGTGGCAGTACCGCGAGTTCTACGTGTCGCTCGACCAAACCGACAACGCCACGGCGGCGTCGCTCGAACGCGTGCGCGCCGAGCAGCGCGCGCTCCAGGACTCCCTCGAGGACGCGAAGGACGACGTCGCGACGCTGCGCCAGCAGAACGCGAGCGTCACCGAGCGCGTCGACGCGCTGCCGAGCCGGTTCTCCGATTTCGAGCGGCGGCTCGACGCGGTCCAAGGCGGCTCGTTCGACGCACGCGCCGACCTCCTGCGCTCCGAGGCCGAGTACTACCTGAACGTCGCGAACACCGAGCTCGCGCTCACCGCCGATTGGGACAACGCGATCACCGCGCTCGGGCTCGCCGACGGCCGGCTCGCGGAGCTGGCCGACCCGCGGCTCGCGCCCGTGCGCGAAGCGATCGCCGGCGAGCTGCTCGCGGTGCGCAGCGTGCGGCTGCCGGACGTCGAAGGGCTCGTGTTCAGCTTGGGCCGGCTGGCGTCCCGCGCCGACGATCTGCCGCTGCGGGCCGATCTGCCGACGAACTTCCACGCCGAGCAGCTCGACGACGCGGAGCCCGGCTTCGAGCGAATGTGGCTCGCGTTGAAGCGCACGCTGCTCGGCCTCGTGCGAGTGGAGCGCCGTGACACGCCGGTCGAGCACGCGCTCTCGGCGGCGGAGCGGCTGCTCGGCCGCCGCCAGCTCGAGGTCGAGCTCACCGTGGCGCAAACGGCCGTGCTGCGGACCCAGCCGCAGGCATTCAAGGCCAGCATCGGCGCCGCGATCGACCTCTTGCAGCGCGACTTCAACGCGCAAGCGGCGGACGTCGAGGGCGCGCTCGCGCTGCTCAAAGAGATGCGCGACGTCGACGTCGAGCCGCGCCGTCCCGACATCGGCGGCTCGTTGAACCTGCTCCGCACGATCCAAGCCGGGGATCGCTGAATGCGGTTCGGGCTTTGGGCCCTGCTCGCCTTGCTGCTCGGCGCTTTCGCCGCGCACTTTCTATTGGCCGACCATGGCTACGTGCTGATCAACTTTCGCGGCTACGTCGTCGAAATGTCGGTGCCGGGCCTCGTGCTGGTATTGACGGCGCTCTATCTCGCGATTCGCGGCGGCGTCGCCGTCGTGCGCGCGCCGCGCTGGTTTCGCGGCGCGCGCGCCGAGCAGCGAATGCGCCGCAGCGGCGCGGAGCTCACGCGCGGTGTGATCCACCTGATCGAAGGCGATTGGATGCGCGGCGAACGGCTGTTGACCCAGAGCTTGAAGGGCAGCGACGCGCCGCTCGTGAGCTATCTGCTCGCGGCGCGCGCCGCGCAGCTCCAGGGCGCGAAGGACCGGCGCGACGAGTGGTTGAAGCTCGCCGCGCAGGAATCGCCGGCTGCCGAGACCGCCACGCTGCTGACGCTGGCGGAGCTGCAGCTCGACGGCGGCGAGCTCGATACCGCGCTCGCGACCGCCGAACGTCTCGTCGCGCAGAAGCCCGACCATCCCGCCGTGCTCGCGCTGCTCGCGCGGGTCTACCGCGCGCGCAACGACACGCCGCAGCTCGCGGCTCTGCTCCCGCGGCTTGGGTTGGCGCGGCTCCCGCCCGCCGCCCGCGACGCGCTCGCGCTCGAGGTGCTCGAGGCCGAGCTCGCGGCGCCCGCCCTCACGCCGCAGCGGCTCGCCGAGATCTGGAGCAGCCTCGCGAGCGAGCTCAAGCAGAGCCCCGCGCTACTCGCGCGCCGCGCGCTGGCGCTCGACCGCTTGGGGCTAGGCGACGAGGCCGAGCGCGAGCTCCGGGCGGCGCTGAAGCGCAATTGGAACGCCGCGCTGGTCGCGGCCTACGGTGAGGTGCGGGGTGCGGAGCCGCCGAAGCAGCTGCAGTACGCCGAAGGCTGGCTCAAGAACTATCCGGAAGATCCGACGCTGCTCGGGAGCGCCGCACGACTGTGCATGGCGAACGAGCTCTGGGGGAAGGCGCGCAGCTATCTCGAGACGAGCCTGGCGCTCGCGCCGACACCCGAGACCTACGCGCTCTACGGACGCTTGCTCGCGCAGCTCGGCGAAGGCGAAGGCGCGGCCCTCGCGTACCGGTCGGGGCTGGCGCTCGTGAGCCCAGCGGCCCGCGAGGCCGCCTCTCCGGCGCCGCGCCGTCTCGGTCCGCCGGTCGCCGAGAAAAAATAGGGACATGCTGCTTTTTCGCTAGAGACCGGCGGACGTCCGGCGGGCCTCCAGCGAAAAAGCAGCATGTCCCTATTTTTCAGCTGGCCTTGGGCAGGGAGCGGCGCGAGTCGAGCCACTCGATCAACGGATCCCACTGCTCCCAATCGGGCCACGCAAGATACGGCGGCAGCTCGTGGATGCCGAGGCCGCGCTGGTAGGCGCGGATGTAGTTTTGCGCTTCGCGGAAGCTCGCGACGTACGGCACCTTGAGCTTCGACAGCACCTCGTCGAGCTCCTCGAAGATCAAGGTGTTCTCCTTGACGCGGTTCGCGACGAGGGCCGCCTTCGCCTTCTTGTCCGCAACCTTGCCGATGTCGAGCAGCTCGTCGACGAACCGCTCCGCGGCCTTGATGTCGATGGGCGACGGCAGCACGGGAACGATGATCGTCTCGGCCTTGCGGACGAGCTCGCCCAACTCCTTGCCGCGCGTGCCGGCCGGCGAGTCGATCACGACGTATTCCGCGGACCGGGGGACTGTTTTCAGGCCTGATTCGAAGCCGGGCACCGCGGTGATCGGGGCGAATTCCGCGGGCCGCTCCGCGAGCCAGCTCAGGGCCGACGCCTGCGGATCGTAGTCGACCAATGCCGTGGCGTAGCCCTCCGAGGCGAAGTAAGCCGCGAGGCTGGTGGCGATCGTGCTCTTGCCGCAGCCGCCCTTGGCGTTGGTGACCAGGATGTGTCGCATGGAGTCTCCCCGGGGAATTCGAGTTCTTCTTGGTACCGGACGTGCCGGTTTGAAGGCGACTAAATTAGCCAGGCTTATGACAAATGTCCAATGGGTGGGGGCTTTGTCGTGTCTCGCTTTGGCTGCGTTTGGCGTTGCGGTGGCTGCGGCCGCACCTCGAAGGCGTGCGCACCTCCGCTGCGGCACGCGACTTCGCCGGCCCTTCGGGCCGGTTCCCTCGCCACGGCGCGTTCGCCGGGGTTCAGAACGCGGTCGCTTGCTGGTCGCGCACGTAGTGACGGCGTGCCGCCGCGTTCTGAATGCTCGCCTGCGGCTCGCCCCCGGGCGCTGCGCGCCCGGGCTCCGCGGCTCACGGCGCTGTGGCTCGGCTCGTCGCTACTGCCGCAGCGGAGGTGCACACGCCTTCGAGGTGCGGCCGCAGCCGTCACGGGCAGCGCGCGGCCAAAGCGAGACACGAGCGCAGCGGGTTCGGGGGGAGAGGGTTTCCTCTATACTTTCGCGCCGTTGGGTTGAAGGTCGGGCGGCGCGGCTCCACAGACGCACGATGAAGCTGAACTTCACCAAGATGAATGGGCTCGGCAACGACTTCATGGTCGTGGAGTGGCCGGCCGGGCGGGCTGCGCCCGACGCCGAGCTGGTCCGCCGCTGGTCGGACCGGCGGCTCGGGGTCGGCTTCGACCAGCTGTTGCTGCTCGCGCCGGACCCGCCTGCGGGTGGCGACGCGGCCTACCGCGTGTTCAATGCGGACGGCGGCGAGGTGGAGCAGTGCGGCAACGGTGCGCGCTGCCTCGCCGGGTTCCTTGCGCCGCGGTTCGGGCACGAGCTCACCCTGGTGAGCCCCGCGGGCGCGATCGCGGCGCGCGTGCTCTCCGCCGACACGGTGAGCGTGAATCTGGGCGAGCCCGACTTCCGTCCGGCGGCGTTGCCGTTCACGGCGCCGGAGCAGCGGCAGCGCTATCGCGTCGAAATCGGCGCCGAGACCGTCGAGCTCGGCGCGGTCTCGATGGGCAACCCGCACGCCGTGATCGCCGTCGACTCCGTGGACCGCGCGCCGGTCGGCGTGCTCGGCCCGAAGCTCGAGAGGCACCCGAGCTTCCCGCGCGGCGTCAATGTCGGGTTCATGCAGCGCGAGAGCGACCGGCGCATTCGGTTGCGCGTGTTCGAGCGCGGTGCCGGCGAGACGCTTGCGTGCGGCACCGGCGCCGCCGCCGCGGTCGCGGTGGGCCGTCTCTGGGGAGAGCTCGCCGACGAGGTCGACGTGAGCCTGCCCGGCGGCGTGCTCAAAGTGATTTGGCATGGACCTGGCTCGGCGCTGTGGCAAACTGGAGCCGTGAGCGCGGTCTACGAGGGTCGAATCGAGCTATGAGCCAACAGAAGATCGGAGCGGCGGTCGGCACTACGGCTGCCGACGCCTTTCCCGAAGACGCGATCGCCGATCACCTCAAGAGCCATCCCGACTTCTTCGAGCGCCACCCGTTGCTGTTGCTCTCGCTCAACCTGCCGCACCGCACCGGCGGCTCGGCGATCTCGCTCGTCGAGCGGCAGGTCGCGATGCTTCGACAGCGCAACAGCCAGCTCGAGCGCCAATTCAAGGATCTCGTCGCCGTCGCGAAGCAGAACGACGCGCTCGTCGAGAAGATTCTCAAGCTCGGCGTGAAGCTCATGCACGCGGTGGAGTTGCCGCGGCGCTTGGAGCTCCTCGAGACGAGTCTGCGCGAGGACTTCGGCGCCGAGCGCGCGGTGCTCGTGCTGTTCGCCGAGACCACGCCGCCGAGCGCCGAGCGCCCGGGGTTCGTGCGCCGCTTGCCGCAGGACGATGAGCTGGTCAAGCCGTTCGCCGCGTTCTTGCGCGGCGCGCGGCCGAAGTGTGGTCCGTTGCGCGACCGGCAGAAGAACGTGTTCGAGCGCGACGCCGAGTCGCTGAGCTCGGCCGCGATGGTGCCGCTCGGCGAGGACGCGAGCCTCGGCTTCCTCGTGATCGGCAGCCGCGACCCCGATCACTTCCACCCGGGCAAGCGCCTGGACTTTCTCGGGCGTCTCGGCGAGCTCCTGTCGGTGGCGCTCGAGGGCGGCTGACGTGGGTGGGCACAAGGAGCTCGCGGCGTTTCTCGAGCGCCTGAAGAGCGAGCGGCGGCTCTCGCCGCACACGATCAGCGCTTACCAACGCGACTTGAACGCGCTGCTCGGCTTCTGCGAGCGCGAAGGCGTGGCGTCGTTCGCGGCGCTCGACTCGCACGTCGTGCGGCGCTTCGCGGCCGAGAGCCACCGGCGCGGGTTGGGCGCACGCAGCGTCGCGCGCCGCTTGTCCGCGGTCCGAACATTTCTCGAGTATCTCGTCGAGATGGGCGAGGTCGCCTCCAACGCCGGGGTTCACGTCCAGGCCCCGAAGCCGCCGCGCCGGCTGCCCGCCACGCTCGATGCCGACCAAGTCGCGAGCCTGCTCGCGATCAGCGGCGACGATTTCCTCACGTTGCGCGACCGCGCGATGCTCGAGCTCTTCTATTCGTCCGGGTTGCGGCTCGCGGAGCTCGTGGGACTCGACCTCTACGACGTCGACACGGCCGATCGCACCGTGCGCGTCACCGGCAAGGGCTCGAAGACGCGCGTGGTGCCCGTGGGCAAGCAGGCGCTCACTGCGCTCCACGATTGGCTGCAGGTACGGCCCGAGGTCGCGAAGCTCGGCGAGCAGGCGTTGTTCTTGACGCGCAAGGGCGAACGCATCAGCCACCGCGGCGTGCAGGCGCGCGTGAACTACTGGGCGCGGCGTCAGGGCGCGCCGACCGGCGTGTACCCGCACATGCTGCGGCATTCGTTCGCCACGCACCTGCTCGAGTCGAGCGGCGACTTACGCGCCGTGCAGGAAATGCTCGGCCACGCGAGCCTGTCGACGACGCAGATTTACACGCATCTCGACTTCCAGCATCTCGCCCAGGTCTACGATCAAGCGCACCCGCGCGCGCGCAAGCGCCGCCGCGACTGAGCGCGCGCCCGCGCGCGGCGAAGGTCACCCTCTTGATAGACCGACCGATCGGCAGATGAATTCTTTTCACGGCACCACCATCCTCTGCGTGCGCCGGCGCGGCAAGGTCGCGCTCGGCGGGGACGGCCAGGTCACGCTCGGCAATCAGGTCGTGAAGGGCAACGCGCGCAAGGTGCGGCGGCTGCACGACGGTAAAGTGCTCGCGGGCTTCGCGGGCGGCACGGCCGACGCGTTCACGCTGTTCGAGTACTTCGAGGCCAAGCTCCAGAAGCACGGCAACCTGACGCGCGCCGCGATCGAGCTCGCGAAGGATTGGCGCACGGACCGCATGCTGCGGCGGCTCGAGGCGCTGCTGATCGTCGCCGACGCGTCGCAGTCGCTGCTGATCTCGGGCACGGGCGACGTGATCGAGCCCGAGCGCGACTTGCTCGCGATCGGCTCCGGCGGCGCATACGCGCAAGCCGCGGCGCGCGCGCTGCTCGAGAACACCGACTTCGACGCGCGCGGCATCGTCGAAAGAGCGCTCAACATCGCCGCCGACATCTGCATCTACACGAACCGCGAGCTCACGATCGAGGAGCTCTAACGATGTCGATGACGCCGCGCGAGATCGTCGAGGAGCTCGACAAGCACATCATCGGCCAGAACGAGGCGAAGCGCGCCGTCGCGATCGCGCTGCGCAACCGCTGGCGGCGCGCGCAGGTGGAAGAGCCGCTGCGCGGCGAGATCACGCCGAAGAACATCTTGATGATCGGGCCCACGGGCGTCGGCAAGACCGAGATCGCCCGCCGGCTCGCGAAGCTCGCGAACGCGCCGTTCATCAAGGTCGAGGCGACGAAGTTCACGGAGGTGGGCTACGTCGGCCGCGACGTCGACTCCATCGTCCGTGACCTCGTCGACATGGCCGTGAAGATGACCCGCGAGGACGCGGTGGCACGCGTCGCGAACCGCGCGGCTGACGCGGCCGAGGACCGGCTGCTCGACGCGCTGTTGCCGGGCTCGCGGACGGCGAGCGACGACGGTCGCGACACACGCCAGAAGTTCCGCAAGATGCTGCGCGAGGGCGAGCTCGCCGATCGCGAGATCGAGCTCGACGTGCAGGCCGCGCCCGTCGGAGTCGAGATCATGGCGCCGCCCGGCATGGAGGACATGACCAACCAGCTCCAGGGCCTGTTCCAGAACCTGGCGCAAAACCGCACGCGCCACCGCAAGCTCAAGGTCAAGGACGCCGCGAAGCTGTTGCAAGAGGAAGAAGCCGCGAAGCTCATCAACCAGGAGGACGTGAAGCTGCAAGCGGTGCGCGCCGTGGAGGAGAACGGCATCGTGTTCATCGACGAGATCGACAAGATCGCGCGCCGCGCCGAGATGCACGGCGCCGACGTCTCGCGCGAGGGCGTGCAGCGCGACCTCCTGCCGCTCGTCGAAGGCTGCACGGTGAGCACGCGCTACGGCATGGTTCGCACCGACCACGTGCTGTTCATCGCGTCGGGCGCGTTCAGCGTCGCGAAGCCGTCGGACCTGATTCCGGAGCTCCAGGGCCGCTTCCCGATCCGCGTCGAGCTGTCGGCGCTCGGCATCGACGACTTCGTGCGGATTCTCACCGAGCCCTCCGCGTCGCTCACCGAGCAGTACCGGAGCCTGCTCGCGACCGAGCGCGTGGAGCTGAAATTCGAGCAGAGCGGCGTGCGCCGGCTCGCCGAGGTGGCGTTCCAGGTCAACGACCGCAGCGAGAACATCGGCGCGCGCCGGCTGCACACGGTGCTCGAGCGGTTGCTCGAGACGGTGTCGTTCGAGGCCGCCGACCGCGGCGGCACGACCGTCGTCGTCGACGCGGCCTACGTCGACGCGCACTTGCAGGCGCTCGTGCAGGACGAAGACCTGAGCCGTTACATCCTCTGAGGCGCCACGCGCGCAGCCTCGGGGCGAAAATCCCTGGCGCATTCTTGCAAGACAGCGGGACCGCTTCGCCGGCACGATGGGCCGGAAGCGCAGGGAATCACTGCTGACCGAGATCACCACGCGTGCGAAGCCGACGCTCAGGCAGCGTTCAGGAAGGGTCGGTCTCGACCGACGGCGAGCTCGTGTCCCTCGAGCACCGCCCGTCGGACTCGCCGCTTGTGGAGCGAGTGTGGACGGCGCGGAGCGAGCGCGCCGGCCAGTTCCATTCCATCGCCGAAGGGCTTTCTGAAATCGTGGTCACGCGGCTTCGACGACAGGTTTTCCTCACGCTGCGCGGCCCCGAGACGAAGGCGACGACGGCCGACTGTCCGGCGGGCGGTGACTGGCTCGGTATTCGGCTCAAACCCGGAGCATTTCTTCCGCTGTTCCCGCCCGCGATGCTGCGCAATCGCCGGGATCTCACGCTGCCGGGAGCGGGGACGCGATCGTTCTGGCTGGACGGCTCCGCCTGGGAGTACCCCACGTTCGAGAACGCGGACACGTTCGTTGCGCGGCTCGTCGACAAGGGCCTCATCGCCTGCGATCGCTCGGTGGATGCGGCCGTCCGTGGCGAGCGGAACGCGCTGTCGCGCCGCTCGGCACAGCGCCGCTTCGCCGCTGCTACCGGCATCAGCTACGCGACATTCCGAACGATCAAACGCGCGCGACACGCGGCGAGCTTGTTGCGGCGGGGTGTGCCGATTGTCGAAGTCGTCGATCTCGCCGGGTACTTCGATCAGCCGCATCTGAACCGGTCGCTGAAGTATCTGATCGGCCAGACGCCGGTGGAGATCGCGCAGGGCGGCAAGCAGTTGGGATACCTATACGAAACGGAGCCTTTGCTCGAGCAGTGAGCAAGGATGCGAAATCATGGCAAGACGCCTCATCAATTCGACCTTCATCACGCTGGACGGCGCGGTTGGGAATCCCCACCTCTGGCCGAGTCTGGGAGGTGCGGCCTCGCAACTGAGCCTAGAGATCCAGATGGAGTTGATCGAAGCTTGCGACGCGGTGCTGATGGGCCGGCGCACGTACGAAAGCTTCGCGGCCGCGTGGCCGACACGGTCCGGTGACCCCTACTCGGATCGGATCAACGCGATTCGAAAATACGTCGCTTCCACGACGCTACGCGATCCGGCCTGGAACAACACGGTGGTGATCGGCGGCGACTTCGCGGAGGAGGTTCGTCGGATCAAACAGCAACCGGGCAAGGACATCGTCCAGTACGGTTTCGGCTCGGTGTCGTTCGCCTTGATGGAACGGGGACTGATCGACGAGCTCAGGCTTTGGGTTCATCCGCTGATCCTCGGCAGGAACGGGCCCAAGGAGCCCCACTTCCTTGCCTGTCCGGCGTCTCGGCTGGAGCCGCTCACGTCGCGAACGCTGCCCAACGGGATCGTGGTGCTCGCCTACCGGGTGGTCAAGCAGGCGGACTGAAAGCGGTGCGCGGCGGCTGGCCAGGCAGTATTCTCGCCACGAGCAGCCGCCACGACAGGCGCGTTAGTTCTGATTCGGGCTCGCGGTCTCGATCTTCTCCATCGCGTCGCTGACCGTGAAGCTCGCGGCCTTGGCGCGCGGCGGGAACTCCTTGAAGGTTTCGAGCATCTTCCCCACGATCGCCTGCGCCGGAACCAGCATGAACATGCGGCGCGCCACCCAGTCGCCGTAGTAGATGCTCGTCGTTGCACGTTCGAAAGGATCGGCGCGCAGGTTCGTTACGATCGGCGCGCGCAGCTTCGTGAAGTCGCCCTGCCAGACTCCGAGCGGGGTTTGCGGATCGATCTCGGTGTTCTGCGACGCGAACGTGACTTTCCAGTCGCGCACGCGCAGCGCCATCAGGTCGCCGTCGTCGCTCCAATACATGAACGCTTCGCGCGGCGATTTCTTCTCCTCGCCCTTGAAGAACGGAATCAGATTGTGGCCGTCGAGGTGCACCTTGAACGACTTGGCGCCGAGCTTGCCGCCCTTCATGAGCCGGTCCACGACGTCCGCGTCGCCCGCGGCCGCGCCGAGCGTCGGCAGGAAGTCCTCGTGCGCGCAGAGGTCGTTGATCACGGTGCCGGGCTCGATCACACCGGGCCAGCGGATCACGCACGGCACGCGGAAGCCGCCTTCCCAGTTGGTCGCTTTTTCGCCCTTGAAAGGCGTCGAGCCGCCGTCCGGCCAGGTGAAGACCTCGGCGCCGTTGTCGGTGGTGTAGACGACGATGGTGTTGTCGGCGACGCCGAGGTCGTCCACGAGCTTCAGGAGCTCGCCGACGTGCCCGTCGTGCTCCACCATGCCGTCGGGATAGAGGCCGAGGCCGGTCTTGCCCTCCGACTCCTTCTTCAAGTGCGTGAACACGTGCATGCGCGTGGAGTTGAAGTAGCAGAACCATGGGTTCCCCGCGTCGTTGCCGCGCTTGATGAAGTCCTTGGCCGCGCCCAGGAATTCCTCGTCGATCGTCTCCATGCGCTTCTTGTTCAGCGCACCCGTGTTGTCGATCGTCTGGCCGCCCTTGCCGTCGGCTTTGCACTTGAGCACGCCGCGCGGGCCGAATTTCTCGCGAAACTTCGGGTCCTTCGGATAGTCGGGATTCTCCGGCTCCTCCTCGGCGTTCAGGTGATAGAGATTGCCGAAGAACTCGTCGAAGCCGTGCATCGTCGGCAGGTGCTCGTCGCGGTCGCCCAGGTGGTTCTTGCCGAACTGCCCCGTCGCGTAGCCCTGCGCCTTGAGCACCTCGGCGATGCACGGGTCGTCCGGACCCAAGCCGAGCTTCGCACCCGGCAGGCCCACCTTCGTGAGCCCGGTGCGGATCGGCGATTGGCCCGTGAGGAATGCCGCGCGCCCCGCCGTGCAGCTCTGCTGCCCGTACCAGTCGGTGAACTTGGCGCCCTCCTTGGCGATGCGGTCGATGTTGGGCGTGCGATAGCCCATGAGTCCGTCGTTGTAGCAGCTGGCGTTGAACCAGCCGATGTCGTCGCCCATGATGAAGAGGATGTTCGGCTTCGCGGACTTGTTGGCCATCTCTCGCTCCTTACCCGTGTGAACGTCGGGCTCGAGAGCCCGGCCGGTGGAGCGAAAAATGTAAGCGTGGGGAAGCGGCCGGAGCCATGGGACCAAGGGGCCGGGTCGGTGCTTGCTATTGGCGTCGGACTCGATGGACGGTACGAGCGCGAATAGTATTCTCGGGGTGGTCCACTCAGCGCGACGTCGACCCGTCGCAGAGGTTCAAGGTGTCAGAGCTGCAGATTCCGCCGCCGACCGATATCAAGTATCACAAGCGCTCGCGCGAGCTCGAGGTGCGGTTTGCCGACGGCATGAGCGCGCGCCTGAGCGCCGAATACTTGCGCGTGCACTCGCCGTCGGCCGAGGTGAAGGGTCACTCCGCCGGCGAAGGCATCCTGGTCACCGCCAAGGAGAACGTCGCCATCGCGCAGATCGAGCCCGTGGGCCAGTACGCCGTACGGCTCGTGTTCGACGACGGCCACAACACCGGGCTCTTTACCTGGCCCGTGCTCTACGAGCTCTGCGCCGAGCGCGACCGGAAGTGGGCGCGATACCTGGAGCGGCTCGCACAGGCCGGCAAGACGCGGGTTCCCCCGACACCTCCCGAGCCCAAGCTCGCGCTGTAAAGCCGGCGCCAGCTTTGCGGCGCAGGAGCGCCACGGCGCGGTTCCCGCCAGCGCGTGTATGAGGCGCGGGAAGGCCCGAAGTGTCAGCTTCTCGATAGTTCACGCCCCTGCTCTCGGCTAGCATACGGGCGACCCACCCGCCACCGGCGGGTACGCGGACAACGACGATGAAGGCGGCTACGGGTTCTGGAACGTCGGGCACGCCGCGCGTGCAGAACGCGTTTCTCTATCTCGCTCTGTTCGCTCTCGCGGTGTTTGTCGCGGCCGCGTGGGCCGCTTGGCGATACGCGCCGCTGCGCGACCCTTACGAGCCGGCGTCGCAAAGATCGTTTGGCCAATGGCTCGTGTCGCCGCTCGAGCGCAACGCTTTCATGCGGCTGCCCGTTGTCGGCCGGGACCTGGTCAGCGTGTTCGCGCTGCGCGGCACGCAGCACATTTGGGCGACGGGCGACGACGGACTGATCCTGCATAGTCCGGACGGCGGCGAGACCTGGGAGCGGCAAGACAACATCGATTGGACGCCCGCGCGGGGGGCTCCGGCCGCAGCAGCCGCCGCGAGCGCCCGGCCGGCGTTTTCGTTAGGGCTCATCGCCGCGGCCGAGGCGGCGAAGCGGCCGGATTCTCCCTACGAGATCGCCGAGGCCCAGCGAGCGCTCGCGCGCCTCGGGTACTACACCGGCCCCGCCGACGGCCTGTCGGGTGCGAGGACCACCGACGCCGTACGGCGCTACCAGCTGGAGCGCAAGCTCACCGTGGACGGCGAGGTGACGGCGGAGCTGCTCGACTTGCTGCGGAAGGAAACCGGCGGTAGCTCGAACGTCACGCAGAGCGACGCGGTCCAAGCCGCGCCGCAGGCGACGCCCGACGTCGTGAAGCCCGCAACCGAGCCGGACGACGCCGCAACGGGGGCAACCGAGATCGTGCCGGCGGATGCGCGCCTCGTGCACGCGATCGCGTTCGGCGACGCGCAGACGGGCGTTGCGGTCAACGGGGCCCATGTGCTCGTCACCGCAGACGGCGGCCGCAGCTGGCGCCTCGTCGACCCCTCGCCACGCCGGCTGTTTCTGCTGGACGTCGCGTTCGTAACCGCCGAGCGTGGCGTCGCCGTGGGCAAGGCCGGCGCGATCTTCGTAACGCGGGATGGCGGTAAGACCTGGACTTCGCGGCCCTTCGGAGCGTATCAGGGCGCAGTCACGGATCTCGTCTCCGTCGCATTCGATGACGGCGAGTTCGGACTGGCCGTCTCGAGCAACGGAACCGTTCTCGCGACGAGCGACGGCGGAGACAGGTGGGCGCAGGTTTACGCGGTGAAGGACAGCCTCGTCGAGGTCGCGTTCGCCGGCGCGGGCCGCTTCGTCGCGATCGGCGAAGACGACGTATGGATCAGCAGCGACGGCGGCTCAAGCTGGTCCTCGCAACCGCAAACCGACGAGCCCGTCACCTGGGTAGCGTTCGAGCCGGCGACGGGCCGTGGTATCAGCGGCGGCCTGCGCGTCACTGCCGACGGCGGCGCGAATTGGGCGAGCTCGGATACGGCGCCGTCGGGGGATTACGCGGCGGGTGCGTTCCTCGATGCCCGGCATGCCGTGATCGTCGGTCTCTATGGGCAGATCGCCGTCACGCGCGATGGCGGCAGCACCTGGAGCGTGCCGGCGCGCTCGCTCGAGCCGCTGGCCGTAGCTTTTGCGAACGAGTCCGACGGAGTCGCTGTCGGCCAGAACGGCGTTACGTGGTTCACTAACGACGGCGGAGAAGTCTGGTCGATCGGCGCGACCGGCACGAGCACGACGCTTCGATCCGTCGCCTTTGCGGGCGCGCGCGCGATCGCCGTCGGCGACCTTGGCACTGTCCTGACGTCGGACGATCGCGGCGCCACTTGGACCACGCGCGAAAGCGGATCGGATCAGGCGCTGGTCGGCGTGGCGGTCGACGGAGCGCGCGCCATCGCCGTTCGCGACGACGGTACGGTGCTCACGTCGAACGACGCCGGCACGTCGTGGACGATCGACGATGCCAACTCGAAAGGCGATATCCGCGAATTCGTCAGCTCGCAACTCTCGGCGGGCTTTGCGGAGACCGGCAGTCCCGGCGAGCTCGAGAAAATCCTCGCGGAAAACGGTGCGCTCAACATCGCAAACTATGCTGCGCTGGCGCTCGGGCCTGGCGCCGTCTTCCGCGACCTGGGATCCGAGTCGGCGATTGTGAGCTGGCCCGGCGACCGACAGTCGCTGAGGCGTTTCCCGGCGCCGGCCGGCGTGACGTCGGCGGCCTTCCTGGATTCGCAGCGCATCGTGGCTGTCACCGGCGACAGCCTGCAGTTGACGAAGAACGGCGGCCAGTCGTGGGACGAACGGCTCGGTCGCAAGAAGCTCGGGGAGGTCACGGCCGCGAGCAAGGATCGCGCCGTCGCCGTCGGCGACAACACTTTCTTCGTCACGCAAGACGGTGGCGACACGTGGCACGGCATCGAGTACTCGCGCCGCCCGTCGCCGCTGTTCTGGCTCTTGTCCGGCATCGCGCTGCTGCTCGGCGTGGCCGCCGCGATCCGTGCGTGGGTGAGCGTGCCGACCGAGGAGCGGCCGGCGTCGGTCGCGGATTTCATCGCTTCGGATCGTCCGCTGCGCTCGGGCGAGCGCGACGCGCTCGGGCTCGCGGAGATTGCCGCCGGCATCTCGCGATTTCTGCGCAACCGCGCAACCGAGCCGCCGCTGACCATCGCGATCAGCGGCGAGTGGGGCAGCGGCAAGAGCTCGCTGATGCGACTCCTGTTCGACGACTTGCGCTCACGCGGCTTTCGGCCGGTGTGGTTCAACGCCTGGCACCACCAACGCGGCGAGCAGCTGCTCGCATCGATGTACGCGAACATCCGCGCGCAGGGGTTGCCGTCGTGGCTCACGCCCGAAGGCTGGGGCTTCCGCTTGAATCTCGCGGTGTCGCGCTTCGCGAGCTACTGGCTCCGGTTGAGCGTGACGCTGCTGCTCGTGGTGTTCGTGGTGGTCTATTTGCTGAATCACGACGGCTGGCAGGCGATCTTCAAATCGGAGGGCTTTTTCGAGCTCGATACCAAGAAGTCGCTCGACAACGTCATCAAGATCGTTCCGGCGCTCGCCGCGTTGATTCCCGCTCTCGTCGCGGCCTATCGAGCGTTGCGTGCGTTCGGTCTGAATCCGAAGAGCTTGCTCGGCACGGTTTCGACGACGTCGGACGGCGCGCTCACGACGCAGCCCGGAGTGCGCTATCGGTTTGCCGCGGAGTTCGCCGAAGTCACGGCCGCGCTCAAGCCCCATCACCTCGTGCTCTTCATTGACGACTTGGATCGCTGCGACAAGGATCACGTGCTCGAGGTGCTCGAGACCGTGAATTTTCTCGTGACGGCCGGGGAGTGCTACGTCGTGCTCGGCATGTCGCGCCGCTGGGTCGAGACGTGCGTGGGTCTCGCGTTCAAGGATCTCGCGGCGGAGAGACCGGACGAGAGCCGCGAGCACGCCGGAGAAGGCGGCAAGACGGACGAGCGCGACGAGCGCCGCCGCTTTGCTCGCCAGTACCTCGAGAAGCTCATCAATATCGAGGTGCCGATTCCGCAAGTCACCGACAGCGCGTCCGCCGCGCTGCTGGTGCCGGACAAGGCCGAGCCGCTGCCGTGGACCGTTCGCTTCGCGAGCGGTTGCGCCTCAGTGGCGCGCGTGGCGCTGCTGCCGTCGCTGCTCGTGTTGATCGTAGCGCTCGGGGTTTTCGCGGGCCGGCACCTTCCGGCGCTGTGGGTGGCCGAGGGAAAGGACGGCGCTGCGGCGGCGACCGCCGCGCCGAATGCCGCGGTCCAGGCCGCAGCGCCCGCTGCCGGTGGCGCGGCCCCGCCTCGTCAAACCAAGGCTGCGCGCGGCGCGCCGACCGGTCCCGCGTACGCGGCCGGCGCCACCGACTCCGCGACGGCCGCGTGGCACGCCGCGATCGCTTCCGCGGGAATCGCCGGCCTGCTCGCGCTGATCCTCGTGTTGGTGGTGCGCCGCGGGCGCGCGCAGACGAGCGATTCGAAGACCTTCACGGAAGCGCTGCGTGTCATGCGCCCGTGGATCGTGCTCGGGCATCCGACGCCGCGGTTGCTGAAGCGGTATCTGAACCACGTTCGGTTCGTCGCGATGCGTCAGCGCGGCGAAGACGAGCCGCAGAGCCTGCTCGATCGGGTCCTCACCGCCGTTGCCCGCCGCCTCGGGGTCGCGCCGCCGCCGGTCGCGGCGCCGCCCGCCTCCTCAGCCCTCGCCGAGCCGCAGCTCGTGGCGCTGAGCGCGCTGCATCAGTCGCATCCCGACTGGCAGAAAGACCCAGCATGGTTGACGAGGAGCTACGGAGCGCTACGCGGCGCCAACTACACCGACGTCGTCGAAGCCGACCGCGAGGATCCGTCCGGCAGGGCGCGCATCGTGAAAGCGCTGAAGGAAGCGGTCGACACCTACAACGCCTCGCCCGACTTCGAGAATTACAGGGTCTTCAAAGACGAGCACGCGGATCGCGTCGCGATCAGCCGGCTCCTCGAGCTTATGGCGGGGGTTAGCCTGAGCGCAGGCGCGCAGCCTCCGCCGGACCGTGACGCGCCGTCCCTCGAGACCGACAAGTCCGCGTGATGGGCGTGCCGAAAGATCGCCTCAGGCCGGATTGCCCGCGACGTCGACCCGCCCGCGGTTGCCCGGGGCTAGCGTCGCCTCGTTGACGTCCTTGCCGAGCAGCATCGCGCCGATGCGCTTCGACTCCGCCATCACCACGACGAAGAACGCGTTGCCCTTGGTGCGCCACCACGGAATGTGCGGCCGGTCTTGAACAGCCACTCGGTGGCGAGCATCAGAAAGAACGTGATGGGGATCAGGAGCCCGATGGCGTCTTCAGCGGTCATGGGTACGCGCCTCCGTGCTCGGCTTGAATGGGCGCCCCGATCCGACCGGGCGCGAAAGCACCGAGCGGTTGTGGCGTGGAGATTACGCCAACGGCGGTCGACGTTGGTATAAGCGTCCGCGCGCTCCTCAGCGGCCGCTCCAGCGTGCGAAGCCCGCGGCTGCGAAGTCTTCGTCGAATCCAAGCACCCGGCTGCATCCCGTGGCCTCCATGACCGCGAAGCCGACAGCGTCCGTATATGTGATGGGCCTCGGGGCGAGTCGCTCGAGCCAGTGGCGCGCCGCCGCGTGATCTTCCTCGGTGGCGAAGTGAATCGTTACGCTCGGGCTCGTCCCGATCCCGTCGAGCCCTCGCAGCGCCGGTTGGAGGCCCGCTCGGAACAAGGTGAGGCGATGGACCTCTGCGATGACGAGGTTCGTCGTAATGAGCCGGATCCGCCGTTCGATCGCGGCGCGAAACAGCCGATCGGCTTCGGCGTGATATTGGTCGCGCCGGCTGCGCAGCGCGATCCACGCGCCGCTATCAACGAACAGTCGTCCGAGGGGGCGTTCGGCCGGCTTTGCGCGGTCGTCGGCTGCGCGTGCGGTACGTGGCGGTCGGTTCGGCAATGAACGTCTCGTCGAGGTGGCGGTGGAAGTCGCGGCTGAGATCGGGTGGCAAGCCGTCGATGTCGCCGCTGAGATCAAGCACCGGGTCGCTCGAGGCTTGTCTCGTGAGCGCACGGACGGCGGCGCGGATCGCGTGCGATTTGGTCCAGCCGCGCTCGCGCGCGAAGGCCTCGAGACGTTCGAGGTCTCCCTCGTCCAGATATACCTGCAGCGGTCGTGCCATGACCATGACGACAGACGCTACGCGGTCATGACACGCCCGTCAATGACTTCATGAACGAGCCGGGATGCAGACCCTACGTAGTCGCGAACGCTGGACCCGCCGGCTCGAGCTCGTCGGCGAGCTCGATTGCGGCGGGTTCCGCGGCCGTGCCGACTATCGTGTGGGCGCTCGGGCGGAGCTCCGCGCCGAGCGCGTGCTTCAGGGTCGAGACGAGGTCGCGCAGTGCGCCGCCGTAGAGCGCGATCTCCGCGTCCTGCTTCGCGAGCGCGTCGTCGCCGTCGTTCGCGGGCGCCTCGTCCATGCCGAGCAGCTCGATCTTCGTGAGCACGCCGTTCGCGTCGAGCACGCCGTGCAGCATGTTGCCGAGCTCGAATGCGAGATGCGTGATCTCCATGCCGTCGCGCAAACAGCGCTGCACGGTGGAGTGCGCGAGATCCACGTTCTGCCAGCGCACCGTGCTCTTGCCGTCCTTGCGGTCGCGCATTCGACATTCGCGCGCGAGCACGAACTCGCGCGGCCCTTCGCCCACGAACGTGCGGGTCAAGAGCTCGCCGAACGGCCGCGTGAAGTCGAGCTGCTTAGCCTCGACGCCGCCGAGCGCGACGCGCAGTTGCTCGAGAAAGCGCTCGGCCCGCGCCGGCGCCGCGCTGCCGATGGCGAGCACGCGCTCGGACGCGAGGTACAGCGCCGTCGTACGCTCGGACTTGAGCAGCGCCTTCGGCAGGAGCTCGTCGCGCGTCTGCTCCTTGAGCTGGCGCCTGGTGCGCCGCCCGGGCTTCTCCTGCATGCGGGCGACGTATTCCGCAATCCGAACCTCCACCGCCTCGTTGAGAGCGGCGGCGGGAAGCACCCGCACCTGGCTGCGCAGGCGCAGCAGGTCGGTTCCGGCCACGCGGCGCGCGAAGCCGTGCTCGTCGCCCACGGGCGGCTCGAAGCCCGAGCTGCGCTCGGTGAACGGCCCGCACGGCTTGAAGGCCGCGCCGGCGAGCTTCTCCGACAAGGCCTGCTCGGTGTCGAGCCACGGGCTCGCGAGCGAATAGAAACGTACGCTCCGAAACATCGGTCGCTTTCGAGAAGGGAGGGGGCGGCAGTATCCGGTTTCGGGCGCCGGCTGTCACGACTTGCAAACGCCGCGGCACTATACTTGGCGCCATGCAGCCAGCGCGAAAGCGGGAGACCGGCGGTGCCGACTGAGCCGCGCGACGACCGAACCGCCGACTTCGGCTACGAGCGCGTCTCTTGGACGGACAAGAAGCGCCGTGTGCGCGGCGTGTTCGACTCCGTCGCCCCGAGCTACGACCTCATGAACGACGTCATGTCGGGCGGGATGCACCGGCTGTGGAAGCGTTTCGCGCTCGGCCACACGGGTCTGCGGCCCGGCCAGCAGGCGCTCGACGTCGCGGCCGGCAGCGGCGATCTTGCGGTCGGCCTCGCGCGGCGTGTCGGACGCGGCGGCCGCGTGATGGTCACCGACATCAACGCGAAGATGCTTGCCGAAGGTCGCGACCGGTTACTGAACGCCGGCGTCGCCGGCAACGTCGACTACGCGTTGGCCGACGCGGAGTCGCTGCCGTTTCGCGACCAATCGTTCCACTGCGTGACCATCGGCTTCGGTCTGCGCAACGTCACCGACCAAGAGCGCGCGCTCGCGTCGATGTTCCGCGTGCTCAAGCCCGGCGGCCGGCTCGCCGTGCTCGAGTTCTCGAAGGCGCACTTGGGCGCGCTCGAGCCCCTCTACGAGCTCTACTCGTTCCAGGTGCTACCGCAGCTCGGTGCTGCGCTCGCCCGCGACGCGGACAGCTACCGCTATCTCGCCGAGTCGATCCGCAAGCACCCGGACCAGGACACGCTGAAGGCGATGATGGAGCGGCAAGGCTTCGAGCGCTGCGAGTACTTCAATCTCGCGGCCGGCATCGTCGCGCTCCACTTGGGCTACCGGCTCTAGAGAACGCCGCGCATGACGACGAGCTCGGCCGGTCGAGGGGAAGGCGCGCGCGGGGGCGGCGGCGCGCGGCCGCTCGACGCCATGCTCGCGTTCGCCGAGCGGGCGCTCAACAGGCAGATTGCCGAGTCCACCGCCGCGCTCGACTTGCTCGACGAGCTCGCGGGCTCGAGCTTCGCCGTCCACGTGGAGGGGCTCTCGATCACCTGCGTGCTGCGCGCCGAGCCCGAGCGCGTCGCGCTCGGCACCGACGCGAGCGGCGCGACGGCCACGCTGCGCGCGCGGCCGATCGACCTGTTGCGCCTCGTCGGCGCCGACGGGCTCGCCCAAGTCAGAGGCACGCAGGCCGAGATTTCGGGCGACCTCCAGGTCGCCGAGCGCTTCGCGAAGCTGCTGAAGCTCGCGCGCCCGGACCTCGAGGAAGAGCTCTCGCGCTGGATCGGCGACATCCCGGCGCACGCGCTCGGGCGCGCGGCGCACGGCGCGGGCGCGTGGCTCAAGCGCGCGGCGCAAGCGCTGCGGATGAATACCGCGGAGTACCTGCAAGAGGAGAGCCGCGCGCTGCCGGCCCCGCTCGAGGCGCAGGGGTTCTACGACGACGTCGAGAGACTACGCGACGACGTGGAGCGCGCCGCGGCGCGCCTCGCGCGGCTCGAGCGGCGTTGATGCAGAGCTTGCGCCGCCTGCGGCTCTTGCTGCGCCTGCTCGCAATCCGCCGCGCGCTCGTGCGCCACGGTCTCGACGAGATCGTGTGGCGCGCGCACCTGTTCCGGCCGCTCGCGTGGATGCGCAGGATCGTGCCGCGCCGGAGGCAGACGCTGCCGCTCGGCGCGCGCCTGCGCCTCGCGCTCGAGGAGCTCGGGCCGATCTTCGTGAAGTTCGGGCAAGCGCTGTCGGTGCGGCCGGACCTCGTCGGCCCCGAAGTGGCAGAGGAGCTCACCAAGCTCCAGGACGCGGTGCCGCCGTTCCCGGCCGAGCAGGCCGTCGAGATGCTCGAGCGCGCGTTCGGCCGGCCCGTGAGCGCGCTGTTCGCGGAGTTCGACCGCGCGCCGCTCGCCGCAGCGTCGATCGCGCAGGTGCACGCCGCCAAGCTCGCGGACGGCTCGTCGGTGGTGGTGAAGATCTTGCGGCCGAACGTGGCTGCGCTGATCAGCCGCGACGTCGACGTGCTCTACGCCGTCGCGAGGCTCGCCGAGCGCTACTGGCCCGAGGCGCGCCGGCTGCACCCGATCGAGGTGGTGGCCGAGTTCGAGAAGACGCTCGCCAACGAGCTCGACCTCATGCGCGAGGCCGCGAACGGCGCGCAGCTCAAGCGCAACTTCGCGGGCTCCGACCTGCTGTACGTGCCGGCCGTGCACTGGGACTGGTGCCGGCCGAACGTGCTCACCACGGAGCGGATCTTCGGCATCCAGATCGACGACCTCGCAGGTCTGCGCAACGCGAACACCGACATCCAGCGGCTCGCGGAGAACGGCGTCGAGATCTTCTTCACGCAGGTGTTCCGGCACAACTTCTTTCACGCCGACATGCACCCCGGCAACATCTTCGTCGACGTGACGAATCCGGACCGGCCGAAGTACGTGGCCGTAGACTTCGGCATCGTCGGCACGCTCGATACGCGCGACCAGCACTATCTCGCCGAGAACTTCGTCGCGTTCTTCCGCCGCGACTACCGCCGCGTCGCCGCCTTGCACGTCGACTCGGGCTGGGTTCCGCCCGGGACGCGCATCAACGATCTCGAGGCTGCGGTGCGCTCGGTCTGCGAGCCGATCTTCAACAAGCCGCTCAAGGACATCTCGTTCGGCTTCGTGCTGCTGCGCCTCTTCCAGGTTGCGCGCCAGTTCAACATGGAAGTGCAGCCGCAGCTCGTGCTGCTGCAAAAGACGCTGCTCCAGGTCGAGGGTCTGGGGCGGCTGCTCTATCCCGAGCTCGATCTCTGGAAGACGGCGCAACCTGTGCTCGAGGACTGGCTCAAGCAGCGCCGCGATCCGCGCACGCAGTTGAAGGCCCTCGTCGCCGCGTGGCCGGACATCAGCGAGGACCTGGGCGTGTTGCCGCGGCTGCTGCACCGCGCGGTGCGCCGCGCGGAGACGGACGACGTGGCGGCGCAGCGCGGCCGGCGTGTCACAGTGGTGCGCAAGGAACGCGGCGTGCAGCGCGCGATCGCGGGCGGTGCGTTGCTGATCGCGGGCGCGCTCTGGGTCGGGCTCGCGGCGCAGCCGGGGTGGATCGGGTGGCTCGGCGCGGCCGCCGGCTTGGTGTTGCTGTTCGCGAGGGCGGAGACCTGAAGAGTGCTCGAGTCTTTGCCCCTGTTCCTTTTCAGTGTGGGCTATGATCTCCGCATGGCCACGAACCTTGCAAGCAGCAATCCGTATCTGCGCGATCCGCGCACGCGGAAGAAATCTGTGCGGATGGCCGCGGCCAGCTCGTCGGCCGTGGAGGGTATCCGCCGGCCGTTCGCGGAACCGACCAAGCCTCTCACGGCGCGTCCCCGTAAGCGCCCAAAGTCCGCCTGATTGCTTTGGCGAACAGTGCTTCCATCGGCAAGTAGTCGCCGATATGGGCGGCATGGATGGCACTGACGTACGCGCGCTTACCGCGCCCGGCGAATACATCGAAGTGCAGCGAGGGCAGCCCCGCCTGCACCGCCATTAGGTACGCGAGAAGGCGCGCGCAGCGCCCGTTACCATCGCGAAAGGGATGGATCAGGACGAGCTCTGCATGCGTGCGCGCGAGTGCTCGCGTCAGTCGCTTTTGGTCCATGCCTTCGCACGGCGTCTCGGAGAGCAGCTCAACCTTTTCAAAGCTGTCCATCAAGCGCGGCACTCGGTCCGCGGCCGCAAACACGAACCCGCCCTTGCCGACGTTGACCGTTCGATACTCACCCGCCCAGGCGTAGATGCCGCCGAGCCATTGTCGGTGCATCTCGCGGACGTCGCGAGCGATAAACCTATGCGTCAGCGTGTACCGGTCGAGCAACGCGTTCTGCGTGGTGACCAGCGCGTCCGACTCGGCCCGCTCCATGTCGCGCACGCGTACGATTCCCCGGAGATTGCGTGGCACGCGTCGTCGCGAGCCGGGTTCGTACTCTGCCTGCGCGCCTCGGGCGGCATAGCGATCGATTCCGCTCAAGCCCCACCGAAAGCAGCGGCCAGAATGCGCTGCGGCAGCCGAATGCGTACATTGGAAACTCGCATGCGAAGCCGTCAATCGTCGTCGTTGATCACGACCTCGAGACGCTTCACGGGGATCTCCGCCCCCTCGCCGGCGCGCGCGCGCACCACGACGAAGAAGGTCTCCGGCCCCTCGGCGTTGTGATCGCCGACGATCGGGATGTGAATCGTGCGGTTCTGCTCGCCGCGCGCGAATTTCTCATCCAGCACGCCGAGGTTTACGTAGTCGACCCCGGCCTTGGCGGTGCCTTCCTCGGTCCACCAGCTGACGGACGATGCGCGACTGCGGTCGCCGTACCGGAGTATCAGCACGGCCGCGCTCGCCGCGGACTCGGAAACCTCGACGCGGTCGAGCCCGAGTTCGAACGTCTCGGGCTCGGGCGGGGGAGGCGGCGGCTCCGGCGGAGCGACGGGCGCCGGTGCGGCTGCCGGCCCAGCTGCCGGCTCGGGCTGCGGCTCGTTCGCCGCGAGCGACGGTCCGGCGGCCGGCGGGTCGGACCGTGCCTGCGCTGCGCTCGGCTCGACTGCCGCGGCGTCTTCCGCAGGCTCGGCATCGAGGCTCGTGGGGACGCGGGTGCCGACGACGGCGGGGGCCTCGACGTTCGACACTCCCGCGTCGCCGCCCGCCCCCGGCGCGGCCGGGTCCCCCGGCGCGGGACGCTTCGCGAACAGGCTCGTGAGCGCCGACGCGTCGACCCTGATGCCGAGCAGCGTTTCGCGATTCCAGTACGCGGCGACCAGCGCCACGACTACCAAGCCGAGGGCGCCGTAGCGCGCGAGCCTGCGCAGCGGATCCGGGCGGTCACGCTCCCGCAGGCGCCGGGCGTGGCGTCGTACGTCGCTCGGGTCGACGGCCAAGGTCTCGTCACGGCGGCGGCTCGGCGGAGGTGCAGGCCTGCGTTCGTCCATGTGCGGATTCTAAGGCGAAGACGGTGCCCGAAACTGTGGTGTCAGACACGCCGGATGCCCGACACCTGGTGCCTCACACCGGGCTAGTTCGCCGCGCGTGCCCCGTGCGACTGCAAGATCCAGCTCATCGCGTCGTCGACGTCGGCGATCAGCTTGTCGTGCGCGCCGCCGAAGCGGTGATTCTTCGCCTCGACCTCGTACAGCCGCAGAGTTGCCGTATCGGGCCCGAGCAATTGGCGCGATTCGGCCGCGGGAACGTAGGGGTCGCTCGTCGACTGGATCACCGCCACCGGCGTCGATCCCAACAACTTCAGCGCGGGGTAGATCTGAACCCGCCCTTTCTTGTCGACCTGGATGTCCGGCGCGCGCTCGGCCGGCGGCGCGCGCAGGTAGTCCACCTCGCGCGTGAGCGCCAGCGCGATGGCGCCGCCGACGCCGTCGCGAAGCTCGGGATGCAGCGCCGCGAACGCGACCAGCGTCGCGCCGCGCGAGAAGCCCATCACGATCACGGGCGTCGAGTCGGGCAGGCCGAGGTCGTCCTTGGCGTCGGCGAACGCGGCCTTCACGCGTTCCGCGGCTTGCGCCGTGCTCATCTTCTCGCCCGCGCGCTTCACCGGCTTCAAGGCCTCGGGCGAATCGATTCCCGCGACCGAAAAGCCCTCGGCGGCGAGATGCGCGAAGACCTCGGAGCTCACGCCTCGCCAGCCGCCGTCGCCCGTCGCGAACACGACGAGATACTCGGGGTGCTTGGGCTGCGTAGGGCGCCCGTAGACCAAATGGATCTTGCGCGGCCCGGCCTTGAGCGGCTCTTTGATGATGTCGTATTCGCCGGGTTGCGACTTCAGCCCGGCGCACGCGGAGCACGCGATCGCGAGCAGGCACAACGGCAGAAGCTTGATCGTGAGCATGAGCTGAATTTACCTGCCGCTCCGTGAAGGGAAATAGGTAAGAAGGCCGATGCAGCCGACGGGGGAACGTTTCACGCCGATGCGAATTGGATCGCGTGCGGACGCTGAAAGTTCGCTTCTAGTTCGCGGCTTGAATGGCTCGACGCCATCGAAGCTTACCCGAGCTTCGGCAGGCGGCCAGTCTCCGATCCAGGCGAATGCCTAGCCGGTCCTCGAAAAATAGAACCGTGACTTCTAATCTTCATGGAACGGGCGCCGTCGTCACGGTCCGCTGCACGTGCTTGTTCGGCGCTTGGCACTACGACACTTTTCTGCGCTTAGCGATGAGATCACGGACTTGCGGCACCAAATCATTTGGCACCTCCATGAAGGTCTGATCGCCATGCTCAGCTGCCGCTTCGTCTTCTGCGACGGCTTGATCTTCCGTCTGCGTGCCGTAGTGCTCGAGCACGCGCTTGACGCGCTCTTCATTCCAGCCATCAGGAAACTTGCTGCGTTTGCTCATCGCTTTGTGCGCTTGCGGCGCCGATACGCTAGGAGTGGTTTACCCGTGAGATCGTAGGCGGTAATGACGAATACACCGCCCACCTCTGGAACGTAGATTACTCGCAAGTACCGGCCTGCTGAAGTCTGGCCAATTGCGATCCGGGCCCCTTCGGCGCCCAGGCGATCTTCGCCGGGCCGCGCCAGCACCGCCTCAACGTCAGACTCCGTGACGCGGTGGTTATGTATATGAGGCGCGCCCGTTTGCGGATCGATGTAGTAGCGGATGTTCAATTCGAGCGATGGCCTCTGGCTGGCGCCGAACGCCGCAGTTCAGCGGCCGCACGTTGCCCTAACCAGCGCGGCGCGAGTGCACAATGCAATGACGCGTTTGCGCCGCGCTCGCGATGCCGTATCACGGTCTGCTGCAACTGCTTGTTCGGCGGCTGCGCTAAACGTAGCTCTTGGTCTTACTCGAATCGTTGCCACGACGCCCCCGATGATTTTGCCGAACGCTGAATAGACAGAATCCGGATCGACGGAATCGTAACTTACTAGATTCCGTCTATCCCAGTAACGAGTGCCCGAGCGACTCGAGGCCGACCGCGCCGTCCCGGCGAGTCAGTTGATCTTGGTCTCGCCGCCGAGCTTCACCATCGCGATGTCGATCTCGGTGACCACGCTCGCGATCAGCGACCGGTCGGTGCCGCGCACCACGAGCGTCGCGCCGAGCCGGCCGTCGCGGTTGAACGGGTAGCTGCCGATCTCCACCTGGGGGTGAGCGTTCTGGATCCCCTCGAGCGCCGCCGCGAAATCGCCTTCGCGCAAGTAGACGTCCACGCTCGACGATTGGATCGGCGCGCCCTTCGTGAGCATCGGCACCGCGCTCGTGAACATCGCGCGCGCGATGCTCGGGATGCCCGCGAGCACGAATACGTTCTCGATCCTGAATCCCGGTGCGTTGCTCACGGGATTGTCGACGAGCTCGGCGCCGCGCGGCACCTTGGCCATCTTGAGGCGTGCCTCGTTGAGCGGCCGACCGCCGCGCTTCAACCGCTCGACGGCCTCCGGATCGAGCACGAGCTCCACGCCGAACGCGCGCGCGACGCACTCGGCCGTGATGTCGTCGTGCGTCGGTCCGATGCCGCCGGTCGTGAACACGTAGGTGAAGCTCTCGCGGCACGCGTTCAGGTGCCGCACGATCGCCGCGGGATCGTCGCGCACGACGCGAGCTTCCTCGAGCTTGATGCCGAGCTTCGCGAGCTCGGTCGCGAGGAATTGCAGGTTCGCGTCCTGGGTCTTGCCGGACAGGATCTCGTTGCCGATGACCAGCACGCAGGCCGTCGGCTGGGTCATTCGAATCCCCCGCGCGCGGCAGGCGCCGCAGCCGGCCGCGGCTCGAGCGCGAGCACCGTGAGGATCGGATAGTGATCCGAGCCGATGCGGGGCAACCGTCGTTCCGTGATCACGCGAAATTCCTCGCTCACCACGCAATGATCTATGGGGATGCCGGCGATTGGCAAGAACGTAGGCCAGCTGAAGGCGAGCCCGCGGCCGCGGCTGGTGTCGACGAGGCCGGTGCGCTCGAGCCAGTCCGCGAAGAACGGCGAGTAGGGCGTGGTGTTGAAGTCGCCCGTCACGACCAGCGGGCCGTCGATCGCGGCGCGGCGCTGCGCGAGCAGCTCGTACTGCCGGTTGCGCTGCCCTGCGCGCCACCCGGACGTCGGCGAGCGCAAGTGCACGCCCACGAGCGTGAACGAGCCCGACGGCGAGCGAACTCGCGCCTCGATCGCGGGCTGCACGCCCAAGGGCAGGCGCCGCACCGAGTCGAGCGGTAACCGCGAGAACAGCGCGATGCCGGTGCTGCGCTCCTGCGGCAGCTCGAGGCGGTACGGATGCGAGCGCCGGAGCTCGTCGACCAGCGTGCTCCAGTGCGGCGTGTACTCGACGAGCACCACCACGTCCGGCGCCTCGTCGCGCACCAGTGCAAGCAGCCGGTCGGCAGAGCGATTGCCGTATTCGACGTTCGCCGCGAGCACCTTGATCGGCACGGCGGCGATGGAGGCGGCAGCGGGCTCGGCGAGCGGCAGGTAGGGCAGCAGCGGCGGCACGCTCACGGCGAAGCTCGCCACGAGGCCGAGGCACCAGAGCCAGTTTCGCCGGAGGGCGAAGGCGACGCTGAGCGCGGCCGCCGCGACCACGTACTGCACGCGGAAGTGCGCGGCGAGCTCCAGCGTCCACCACTCCCTTGCGCCGAACGGCAGCACGCTCGCGACCATGACGGCGGCCGCCGCGAGCTTCAGCGCGGTGAGCAAGCGCCGCCGTCGCGTCCCTGCGGGCGTCGTGGTCACGCGCTCATCCTTGCGGAGCCGCCGTGCCGCAGCTCCAGCACGCCGCGAACTGCGGCTCGTTCTGCTCGCCGCAGCGCGAGCACGACCAGGGCGGTGCGTCGTTGGCCGAGCGCGGTGCGAGCGCCTCCCGGAGCACGCCCCGTGCGTGCGCCGCATCGTCGTCCACGAACACCCAGAGCTCGGGCTCGCACTCGAGGAACGGCAGGTCGCCGAGCGCGCTGCTCAAGTTCGCGTGCTTGATGAAGCTCGCGATGCCCTCGTGCGTGAGCAGGTTCTGAGCGTGCGCCACGTCCGCCAGGAGCGGGCGGCTGTACACGCGTTTCATCCGCCGATTCCCGCCGTCAACCGCGCAGCGCCGCGAGAAACTTCGCGGGATCCTCGCGGCGCTCGAGCACCTCGACGAGCGCCGCGCCGACGACCGCGCCGTCCGCGTGCTTCCCGATGAGCGCCACCTGGTCGGCGCGCCGCACGCCGAAACCCGCGCACACCGGCAGGTCGGTCGCCCTCTTCACCCGCGCGAGGTAGTCCGCGAGATCCGCCGGCAGCGCCCCGCTGCCCGTGATGCCGGCGCGCGTCACCGCGTAGACGAACCCCTCGCTCGCGGCGCACAGCGTGCGCAGCCGCTCGGGCGGCGTCGCGGGCGTCACCATCTGCACCAGAGCCAAGCCGTGCGGTTGCAGCGCGGCCCGCAGCGGCCCCGCCTCCTCGTGCGGCAAATCGGGGTCGATGATGCCGCTGACGCCGACCTCGGCCGCGCGCGCCGCGAGCGCGTCGAAGCCGAACGCGAGCAGCGGATTCAGATAGCTCATCAAGAGCACGGGCGCCGGCAGATCGAAGTCGCGGCGCGCGAGCTCGTCCAAGATCCATTCGAGGCTCACGCCGCGCTCGATCGCATGCTGGCTCGAGCGCTGGATCGTGACGCCGTCGGCCATCGGGTCGCTGAACGGCACGCCGATCTCGACGGCGTCGGCCGCCGACGCGACCGAGCGCAGCGTGCTCAAAAACTCGCGCGGCTCCGGGTATCCGGCCGTCAGGAATGCGACGAGCGACGGCGGCTCGCCGGGTTTGCGCGCGAGCGCTTGGCGCAGCCGGTCACGCGGCAGCATCGGCGCGCTCCGTTGCCTGCACGGGGTATTTCGCGAGGATCGGCATGTCCTTGTCGCCGCGGCCCGAGAGCCCGACCAGGATCCGCGCGCCCGGATGCGTCGCTGCGTAGCGCTTCGCGGCGGCCAGCGCGTGCGAGCTCTCGATCGCCGGCAGGATTCCCTCGGCCGCACAGCACTCGCCGAGCGCCGCGAGCGTGTCGGCGTCGCTCGCGGTCACGTATTCCACTCGGCCGATCGATTGCAGGAACGCATGCTCGGGTCCGACACCCGGGTAGTCGAGGCCGGCGGACACCGAGTGCGTCTCCTGGATCTGGCCGTGCCGGTCGTAGAGGAGCATCGAGTACGCGCCGTGCAGCACACCGGGTTTGCCGTGCGAGAGCGTGGCCGCGTGCTCGCCGAGCGCGTCGCCGCGGCCGCCGGCCTCCACGCCGTACAGTGCGACGCCGCGGTCGCCCAAGAACGGGTGGAACAGGCCGATCGAATTCGAGCCGCCGCCGACGCACGCGAACGCGGCCTGCGGCAGCCCGCCTACGCCAAGCATCTGCGCGCGCGCCTCGCGGCCGATCACCGCTTGCAGCTCGCGCACGAGCAGCGGGTACGGGTGAGGCCCGACCGCCGAGCCGAGCAAGTAATAGGTGCCGGCGGGATCGGAGACCCAGTCGCGGATCGCCTCGTCGATCGCCGCGCGCAGCGTGCGGTCGCCCGACGTCACGGGCACGACCTTGGCGCCCAGCCGATGCATGCGGTCGACGTTCGGCGCCTGGCGCGCAATGTCCACTTCGCCCATGTACACGACGCACGGCAAGCCGACGCGCGCGCACGCGGCGGCCGACGCGACCCCGTGCTGCCCCGCGCCGGTCTCGGCGACGATGCGCTTGGCGCCGAGCGCCTTGGCGAGCAGCGCCTGGCCGATCGCGTTGTTGATCTTGTGCGCGCCGGTGTGCGCCAAGTCCTCGCGCTTGAGCCAGAGCTCCGCGCCCCAGCGCGCGCTCAACGTGGCGGCGTGCGTGAGCGCCGTGGGACGGCCGACCCAGGACGTGAGCTCGTTCGTGAGCTGCCGCTGGAATTCGGCCGACGGCAATATGTGCTCCACGCCGTGCTCGAGCCGCGCGATCGCGGGCATCAGCGTCTCGGGCACGAACCGACCGCCGAACGGGCCGAAGCGGCCGTTGCGGTCGGGCAGACGGCGCTCGAGCAGCGCGGCGAGCAGCGACTCTCGTTCTTTCGGGTCGTTGACCATCAGCCTTCCTCCATCGCGCGCACGCGCGCGACGAACTCTCTTATTTTGACCGGATCCTTCTCGCCGCGGCGCCGTTCGACGCCGCTCGAGACGTCGACGCCCCACGGACGGACCGCCTCGATCGCGGCCGCCACGTTGGCCGCGTCGAGGCCGCCCGCGAGGATGAGCTGCGTCTCGGCCGCGAGCGCGCGCGCCTCCGTCCAGTCGGCCGTGCGGCCGCTGCCGCTCACGGCGCCCTCGAACAGCAATCGAGCCGGGGGCGGCGTCGTGCGAGCGCCCCCATTGCGGTACACGGGCAGCGCCGCACAGCGTTCCGGCAGTGCGAGCGCGGCGAAGTCGTCGGCGTCTGTCTGCAGCCAGTCCGGGTCGAACACGTCGAGCACCCGGCGCACGAGCTCGGCGCGAGGATGCCGCATCACGGCCACGCGCGCGACGGAGCTCGGCACCGCGGCGCAGAGCTCGACCGCCTTCTCCGGCGTGACCTCGCGCGGCGATTCCGCGAACACGAAGCCGAGCGCGTCGGCGCCGGCCTCGACGGCGGCGGCCGCCGCGGCGGCGCTGTTGATGCCGCAGATCTTCACGAACATGTCAGAGTTCCGCCCGCGCCGGGGCGCCGAGCGCGGCGCGGGCGGCGCGGCCCGCGGCCACGAGCGATGCGAGCGCGGCGCGCGGGTCCGCGGCGCGCATCAGCGACGAGCCGACGAGCGCGAGCCGGTAGCCGAGCTGCGCAACCGTCGCGACGTCGGCCGCGGTCGCGATGCCGCTCTCGGCGACGCACGCCAGGCGCTTCGGCAACTGCGGCGCGAGCTCCGCGAAGCGCGCGAAGCGCACGTCGAGGTCGCGCAGATCGCGGCAATTCACGCCCGCGAGAATTGGCGGGTCGGCGAGACCGGCATCGTCGTCGAACGCGGCGATGCGCTCGAGGTCGCGCGCGTCGAACGCTTCGAGCAGCACGAACAGCCCGCAGGCGCGCGCGCTCGCGACGAGCGTGCGCACCGCGTCGTCGTCGAGCATCGTGACGATCACGAGGATGCCGCCGGCGCCGGCCGCGCGGGCCTCGAGCACTTGATAGGGATCGGTCACGAAGTCCTTGCGCATCGCCGGCACGCGCCGCGGCGCCAGCCGCTCGGCCGCGCTCGCGAGGTGCGCGAGCTCGCCCTTGAACTCGATGGGCTCCGTGAGCACGGACACGGCGGCCGCGCCGCCCTCGGCGTAGGCGTCGAGTTGCGCCGCCGGGTCGAAGCCGCGGTCCGCGAGGCCGCCGGCCGCGGGCGAGCGCAGCTTGAGCTCGGCGATGATGTCGAAGCCCGCGAGCTCGAGCCTCGGCGGCTTCGGCGCGCGCTCGGCGCGGCGCGCGAGCTTCGCCTCGCTCTCCACGGCGCGCGCCGCGCGCACGCGCACGCGGCTCGCGGCCGCCATGCGCTCGAGGAAGCTCACGCGCGCTGCTCCCGGCCGAAGGCCGCGAGCTCGTCCAGGAGCCGCCGGCCCTCGCCCGCGGCGAGCGCCTCGCGCGCCCGGGCGATGCCGCGCCGCGCGTCGGGCGCCGCGCCCGTGACCTCGAGCGCGAGGGCCGCGCCGAGCGTGAGCGCGTCGCGGTGCGCTTGCGTGTCCGCGCCGGACAACGCGTCGCGAAGCCGAATGGCATTGCTCGCGGCGTCGGCGCCGCGCAGCTCGTCGAGCGTGCAGCGCGGCAGCCCGAGATCGCGCGCATCGCGCACGGTCCGCTCCACGCGGCCCGGCCGCACGTCATAAAGAAGGAATGGCCCGGCCTGCGTCGCCTCGTCCCAGCCGGCCTCGCCGTGCACCACGAACGCGCGCTCGAGCGGCATGCCCGAGAGCGTCTCGGCCATCAGTGCGGCGATGCCCTCGCTGAACGCGCCGATCACGTGATACGGCGGTGCAGCCGGGTTTGCGAGCGGTCCCAGAATGTTGAACACCGTGCGCACGCCGAGCGCGGCGCGGACCGGCGCGATGTGCTTCATCGCGGGGTGATAGTGCGGTGCGAACAGGAACGTGAAGCCGAGCCGCTCGAGCGCGCGAGCCGCGGCGGCCTCGTCGAGCGGCACCGGCAAGCCGAGCGCGGCGAGCACGTCGGCGCTGCCGCTGCGGCTCGAGATCGAGCGGTTGCCGTGCTTCACGACGCGCGCGCCGGCCGCCGCCGCGAGCAGTGCGCTGCCGGTCGAGAGATTGAGGCTGCTCGAGCCGTCGCCGCCGGTGCCGACGACGTCGACGTAGTCACCCGCCGGCAGCTTCGGCCGCAGCGCGAGCTCGCGCATGCCGAGCGCGAAGCCGCGGATCTCCTCGGCGGTCTCGCCCTTGTGGCGCAGTGCGATCAGCAGCGCGCCCGCGAGCGCCGGCGGCACCTCGCCCGCGCCGAGCAGCTTGAGCAGCGCCGTGGCCGACGCCTCGTCGAGATGCTGGCCGCCGAGCAGGCGGTCGAGCATTTGCGCGGCGCTGAAGGTGGTCATCGGGGCGGTCATGACGCGGTCAGCGGTAGAGGAAGTTCTCGAGCAGCTTCGGGCCCTCGGGCGTGAGCACGCTCTCGGGGTGGAATTGCACGCCCTCGACGTCGAGCGTGCGGTGCCGTACACCCATGATCTCGCCGTCGTTGGTGCGAGCGGTGACGGTGAGGTCGGGCGGCAGCTTGTCGCGGTTCGCCGCGAGCGAGTGGTAGCGGCCGACCTCGAAGGGGTTCGACACGCCGCGATAGATCGTGCCGGCGTCGTGCTGCACGATCGACGTCTTGCCGTGCATGAGCGCGGCCGCGCCGACGATCTCGCCGCCGAAGTGCTGGACGATGCTCTGGTGGCCGAGACACACGCCGAGCACCGGCGTCGTGCCCGCGAACGCCGCGATCATCGCGAGCGACGAGCCCGCGTCCTCGGGCCGGCCGGGGCCCGGCGAGATCACGAGATGCGTCGGCTCGAGCGCCTTGGCTTCGGCCACCGACAGCGCGTCGTTGCGATATACGAGCACCTCGGCCTCGAGCACGAGAAACGCCTGCACGAGGTTGTAGGTGAACGAGTCGTAGTTGTCGATCAGGAGCAGCCGTACGCTCACAGTCCTTCCTCCGCGAGCTCGAGCGCTCGCCGCAGGATCGCGCTCTTCGCGAGCACCTCTTGATATTCGCGATCGGGCTTGCTGTCGGACACGATGCCGGCGCCGGCCTGGAAGCTGTACTCGTCGCCGTCGAACACCATCGTGCGGATCGTGATCGCCTGATCCATGTTGCCGTTTTTCGCGAAGTAGCCGACGGTGCCGCCGTAGAGGCCCCTTGCGGTAGGCTCGAGCTCGGCAATCAGCTGCATCGCGCGCACCTTCGGCGCGCCGACGAGCGTGCCCGCGGGGAACGCGGCGGCGAACAGATCGAACGCGTCGCGGTTGTTTGCGAGATGGCCCTGCACGCCGCTCACGATGTGCATCACGTGGCTGTAGCGCTCGATCTTGCGGTACGGGTCCACGTGCACGGAGCCCGAGCGCGCGACGCGGCCGAGATCGTTGCGCGCCAGGTCCACGAGCATCACGTGCTCGGCGTTCTCCTTCGGATCGGCGAGCAGCTCCTGCTCGAGCGCCGCGTCGCGCTCCGGCGTCTCGCCGCGCGGCAGCGTGCCCGCGATCGGCCGCAAGCTCGCGTGCCGGCCGGCGAGCCGCACGAGCGCCTCGGGCGAGGAGCCCGCGACGCGCAGCTTACCGACCTCGAAGAAGTACATGTACGGGGACGGATTCAAGAGGCGCAGGCCGCGATACACCTGAAACGCGTCGAGCGACGTGCGTCCGGCAAAACGGATCGACAGCACGATCTGATAGATGTCGCCGGCTTTGATGTGCGCCTTGGCCTTGGCGACGGCGTCGACGTACTCCGGCTCGGTCATGCTCGCCGCGGCCTTCGAGAAGCCGTCGTGCGGCGCGAACTCGATGCCGCCGCGCAGCGCTTTCACGATCTCGGCGCGGAGCCGCTGGCGGTCGCTCTCCGTGCCCGAGTGCAGCAGCGCGACGCGGCGCGTCAGGTGATCGAACACGAGCAGGGACTCCGGTGCGACGTACACGCCTTGCGGCGCGCCGTCGAGCTCGCGGTGGTTCGGCGGCAGGCGCTCGAAAAAGCGGATGACGTCGTAGCCCGTGGTGCCGACGAGGCCGCCGTCGAACGGAATGCCGTCGATCGCCGGCGCGAGCTTGGGCGCTCGCGCGAGCGCGTCGCGCATCAGCGCGAGCCATTCGCCGGAATTCTTCGGGCGCACCCCCGGCTTACCGTCGACGACGAGCCGATCGGCATGGAGCTCGAGCGTGAGCGCGGCGCCCAAGCCTATGAACGAGTAGCGCGCGAGCCGCTCGCCGCTCTCCACGCTCTCGAGCAGGAACTTGGGTCGGAACGGCTTGAGCTTCAGGTAGGCCGATACCGGCGTGTCGAGATCGGCTGCGATGTCGAACGGTGAGTCCATGAGACGCCTGCCTTGAACGTTCTTTTTCGAGCTCTGATCGAAAAGAGGGCCCTAAAAGCAAAAAACCCATCTTCGTATCCGCGAAGATGGGTTTGCATCGGTCTAGACGACGGTGAGTCTTCTACGCGCGCGCTACCCGCTTCGCTTGTGACCGTCGCCACCAGCGTTGATTGCACGCACGAAACCCCGGACGTCCGTTCATGGGGCGGCAGTATGTCGGCGCCTCTTGCGGCGGTCAAGCAGACGGGGGTCACGCGCGGAGGCGATGCGGTCGGCGTTTGACAATTGTCCGGGGTCCCGGCGTCACGGACCGCGTGCGATCGGCGGTGCGGGGCGGCGCTCGCGTGGGGCGGGCGCGCCGCCTGGACCGCCGGCGCCGCGTCGCAGTATCGTGTCGGGAACGAGAACAACAACGGCGGATGAATCGTCATGGTGCGGCGGTTCCTTCTTCTCCTATTTTTTTCGCTCGTGGCCGCGTGTGGCGGGGGTGGCGGCGGCGCGGGCGGCGGGGGCGGCGGCGGCGGCGGTGCCCCGGCGTTTGCGCTCACCGAGTCGAACGCGGTCGAGGCCGCCGAGTATGCGCTGCGCTCCGCCGAGGAAGCCTTCGTCAGCAGCTTGATCACGGTCAACGTGGGCCTCGAGCTTCGGTCGGAAGGCACGAAGCAAAAGACCTTCAGCTGCAGCCCCGGAGGCGGGACCGTCATCCGGCTCAGCTACGATGATCGCGACGGCACCGGCACGTTGACCGCCGGCGACATCATCCGGTTTCAACACGGCGAATGCGACGGCGTCAGCCGCACCCTCTCGCTGACGCTGTCGGCGTTCGACGCCGACGACCCGCGGATCGAAGGCCGGGTCGACTTCGACACCACGCTCGATTTCCCGGCGTTTCGCTTCGTAGGGTCGTTCACGCTTGCCGTGACGACGGATGTGGTGTCGACGCGTTGGCGCGCGTCGAACGTGTCGCTCGTGGTGACGTCGGCCGGCACGCAACAGACCGTGAGAATCAACTCCGTCGAGGTGACCGATCAGCCGACTTCTTACGCATTCAGCGCGACGGGCGGCAGCGTCGACAGCGCGCGGCTCGGCGGAACCTATACGTTTGCGACGAGCGCGCCGTTCAGCGGCAGGCTGGGGCGCTTGCCGACGGCCGGCGCTCTCGACCTGTCGACGTCCGGGGGCTCGCGTGTGTCGATCACGACGCCGGCCAGTCTCACGCTCGGCGAGGCGACCGTCGACTACGCGGTCGCCGCACCGGGCGGCGGCTTCGGCGCTCCACGGCAGGCTCTTTGGACGAGCCTGATCGACGGCGTTCTCTTCGACTGGGAGCCGAACGAGCCGCCCATCATCTCGGGCCTTACGATCCAGCCCGACCATCCCGCGCCGGGCGCGGCGCTCTTCGCCAGTTACGACGCGTCCGACCCCAACGGCGATACGCTCACGATCGAGAGTGCGTGGCGGCGCAACGGCGTCGTCGTCGCGACCAACACGCGGAGCTTGACGCTGCCGACCGTGCGCAACGACGTCCTCGAGTTCACGGTCACCGTGAGCGACGACCGCGGCATGACGACGACGCGCACGGCCTCCGTGACGATCGGCAATCGGCCGCCCGTGCTGACGACGTTGTCGATTTCTCCGGCGTCGCCCGACACGACGGAGGACCTCGTCGCGGTAGCGGACGTCAGCGATCCCGACGGCGATCCGCTACGGGCCGCTTACGTCTGGCGGCGCAACGGCGCGGTGCTGGCGGGGCAAACGGCGGCTACCCTGCCCGCGAGCGCGACCACCCGCGGCGACACGATTGCCGTGGAAGCCACGTTCAGCGACGACGCCCTGTCCGTGACGGCCACGGCGACCACCGAGATTTTCGATGCGTTGCCGTACGTCACGGCAGTCGGGGCCCCGGCGTCGGCGCCCTACGGCATGCCCACGACGTTCACGGCGAGAGCCGTCGATCCCGACGGCGATCCCGTCGGGCAATGGCGTTTCGAGGTCGCGTACGGCCCCGCGGGCATGACCGTAAACCCCGTAACCGGCGCCGTCGCCTGGACGCCGCAAGGGCCGATGTTCGATCGAACGCTCGACGTGAGCTGGGCGATCACGCTCGACCGGCCGGGCGCGCATCCCGCCACGGGAACGTTGCGCGTCGAGGATCCGGCTCGCCGGTACCCGCTGCTCAGGACCGGGATTCAGATCCCCGTGGTCGGCTCCTTGCGCATCGGCGACTTCGACGGTGACCACGACACGGAGATGCTGCTGTTGGGCCCGCGCTCGCTGCTCGAGATCGAGGCCGACGGCGCGGGCGGCTACCGCGAGTCGTGGGAGTACCCGTTTGCGCTCGATCCCGCCGACCGCCCTTGGGCCTTCAGCGACGCGCAGACGATGACGGCCGGCGACGTGGACGGCGACGGTCACTACGAGATCTTCGTCACGGCCGGCAAGCGGATCTTCAAGCTCGACGGCGTGGAGCGCCGAGTGGTCGCCTCCGTGGCGGTGGGCGCGGACGAGCAGTGCGCGGACCTCGAGTACGGCGACCTCGACCGCGACGGTGCGGCGGAGCTCGTGTGTGCCGCGGTGAACGGCTTCGATCCGCAGCACCTCATCGTGTATCGCGCGAGCGACCTCTCCGTGGTCAGCACCCTCGGGCCCGCGCAGTACGGCGGCACGCTGGCGCTCGGCAACGTCGACGCCGACGCGGCGCTCGAGATCGTGACGAGCGGCGGCTACGTGATCGACGGCAAGACGACCGCGGTGCAGTGGCAACGCCCGCAGGGATTCGACCTCGTGGCCGTCGGCAACGTCGACGGCGCCGGGGCCGACGAGATCGTGGCGTTCGTGGACAACAAGGTCACGGCGTTTCGCTCCGGCGTGGCGACGCCGCTGTTCGCCGTGGCGAGCCCGCGCCTCGACGCGCTGTTCGTCGGCGACATCGGCGGCGACACGCGCGCCGAGATCCTGGCGGGCGACAACCAATCCGGCAACGTCACCGGCTATCGCTACGACGCCGGCACGGGCACGGCCGGCAGCGTGTTTCAAATCGGCAATCAGGAATTCGGCGTGAGCGCGTTCGGGGTCGGCGACGTCGACGGCGACTCCAAGACCGAGATCGTGTGGGGCACGAACTTGTCCAGCAGCGGGTCGGACGAGCTCGTCGTGGCGGGACTGAATCCCGGCATCACGATCGAGTGGACCAACGCCGACCCCGTGCAGCTCGAGGGCCCGTTCGCCGGCGGCGCGCTGGCGCGCAACCCGACGAGCCCGGCGGCGCCGCTGTTCGTCACGACGACGGGCGAGAGCCCCCAGACGAGCTCGCGCCTCGTGCGGCTCGCTCCCGACGGCGGCCTCGAGATCGGCGCGCAGCTAGGCACGCAGGTGACCAGCGTGTTCTCGACGCTCGCCGTGCGCGACTACGACGCCGACGGCACGGACGAGGCGTTGCTGGCCAACACCGGTTCGTTCGACGCAACCCCGACGGCCTACGATTTCTTCGCCGAACACGTCGAGTGGACGCCGGCGCAGTTCGAGCCCGCCGTGCAGCTCGTCAGCGGCAACATCTACGGCGATCCTCGCGACGAGCTCGTCTGGCTCGGCGACAACGGCGTGGTCTCGGTGCTCGACGTCGCCACGCGGCAAGTCCTATGGCGAAGCGAGCCGCTGCCCGGCGCACGCGGCTTGCTGCTCACCGACCGGGACGACAACGGCGAAAGCGAGATCATTGCGTTCACTCCTTCGTCCGTGCACGTCTTCATGCGCGCGGTCGCGCCGAGCCTGTTCCAGCTCTACGCCTCGTTCCCCTTCGCGGGCACCGTCGCCGACGTCGCGGCCGGCGATACGGACGGCGACGGCCGCGGGGAAACGTTCGTATTGGTCAATCCGCCGAATGTCCCCGGGAGCCCGGCGAGCCCGTCGTTACTCGCGCCGTTCGACTCGGAGCTGCGTGCGAGCGAGACGATCCCGTTGCCCTGGCGCGCGCTCACGATCGCGATCGAGCCTTCCGTGTTCGCGCGCAAGAACCTGCTCGTGGGACGATCGGAAGGTCTGCTACCCGGCGGCCGGCTCGTCACGATCGATCCCCGCAACGGCGCCGTGGTCAGCGAATCGCCGCCGCTGATCGGAGCAATCGCGCGCGACAGCGTGCACTACGTGGACTTGGGCTCGGGCGGAACGCGCCTCAGCATCGGCACCGACGCCGGCATGTACCTCACGCGCTAGCCTGCGATCGGGAGAGAACCGGTTGGGTCAGGCGGCGGGGCCGTCGGCGACGGCCTTGACGATGAAGCGCTTGGGGGCGTCGCCGACGACGTAGAACGGGTAGCAGGTCACGAGCGTGAGCGTGGCGCGCTCGGTGGGCGCGAGGACGTAGACGTCGGCAGGTGTGACGATGAGCGTTTCCGTCACCCGGTAGCGCATCGAGCCCTCGAGCGACCGGACCTCGATCTCGTCGCCGACGGCGATGTCTTTCAGGCCCCGGAAGAAGCCGTCGCGATGCCCCGCAAGGCCGACGTTGCCGAGCGCGCCGAGCGGCGCAGTGCCCTCGATCCAGCCGACGCCGCGGTTCAGCGCGAGCGTGTCGGTGCCTGCGAAGACGGCGGCGCGCAGGCCGATCCGCGGCACCGCGAGCACGCCCAAGGGCGGCGCGTCGGCTGCAAGGCTCGCGCGATAGGCCGCAATGCGCCCCTTGTCCCAGAGCGTCTGGTCCGGCTCGCTCGTGTCGCCGAGCTTGGCCGCGGGCACCGCCTTCCCACCGCCCGCGGCCTGCGCGGCGCCGGCCGCCTGCGCAACGGCGAACGCCTCGAGCGCCGCGGCTTGCGCGACCGCCGTGTCCAGGCGCGCCGCCGCGTAGATGCCGAGCAGTGCGAGCCCGGAGGTCAGGAGCACGAGCTCGGTCGCGCGCAGCAACGCCCGCCGCGCGGGCGCCGCGCGGCGGGCGTCGGATCCCGTATGGCTCGCGCGGCTCAACGCCCCGTTGCCGGCGCGTATCGCCGCCGCATCACGGTCACGAACGCCGCGAGCCCGGTCAGCAGCCCGCCGAGCAGGCCGAGCGCCGGCACGATGCTCGCCGTGCGCGGCAGGGTCGGGGCCGCGGCGAACGTCGGCGTCGGCTCGTGGATCGGCACGGTCTGCACGGGCGCTTGCTGCGCGGCGAGCGTCGGCGCGTCGTCAGGCACCGCGATTTCCCAGCGGTCCGGGGGCAAGTAGACGTCGAGCTCTTGGCCGCGGCTCAGCTCGCTCCAGCGCAACGACTGGCCCGCGATCCGGAGGCGCTGCGAGCTCGGCGGAGTGAACTCGATCGGGCGCGTGTACGTGCCGTCCGGCTGCTTGAAGTCCGCCGTCACCTGGCCGCCGCGAATGCTCTGGATTCGCGCCTTGAAGTGGGCGAAGGTCTTGCCGTCGCGCTGCACGACGTCGAGGCACGCGTTCTTCGCGTTCGGGTACTTCTGGGCGACCTCGCCGGTGAACACGAGGTCGCTGCAGCCCTGTGCGAGAGACGCGCTCGACCAAACGAGAACGAGTAAGGTGGCGGTGGTTCCGCCGAAGCCGATGACTGGACGCATGGTGTTGCCCTCTATTGGAAGCGGTTTTCTGCCCCTGATACAGACGACGCGGACGTTAACAAACGAGCCGCCGCCGCTACATGGGACCAAAGTCCGCCTCGAAGGCGCGCCGCGTCTCGGCCGATGCCGGCGCGGGTGTTCGCCTTCCCCGGGCGCGGCGGTTTGCATCCATGTCGGCGCCCGGTAGGGTGGGACCCTCGCGTGCTCGTTTGAGGCAAAGGCGGCGATGGCATTCGGCTCGGCGTTCGAAGGCTACTTAGGGATATGGCGGTACGGCCGCCGTGCGCTCGCGCTCGTCTGGTCCACCCACCGCGGCCTCACGGTCGCGCTCGCGCTGCTCACGGCCACCGCCGGCGTGCTGCCGGCGGCGATCGCGTATCTCGCCAAGCTGATCCTCGACGCCGTCGTCGCCGAGATCCCGGTGTTTCGCGCGACCGGCGCGGCGGACTACGAGCACGTGCTGCTGCTCGTCGCCGCACTTGCGGCGGTGTCGGCGCTGGTCGCCGGGGCGCAGCGCGGCATCGACTTCTGCCAGTCGCTGCTGCGCGTGCTCTTGTCGCAGCGCGTGCATCTCTTGATTCTCGACAAGGCGCTCACGCTCGAGCTCGCGCAGTTCGAGGACTCCGAGTTCTACGACAAGCTGAATCGCGCGCGCCAGGAGGCGTCGATCCGGCCGCTGTCGCTCGTGAACCGCACGTTCGCGCTGGCGCAGAACGGCATCTCGATCGCGAGCTTCGCCGGCCTGCTGCTGCACTTCTCGCCGTGGGCCGTGGCGATCCTGGTCGTCGCGGGGCTGCCGGCGTTCGTCGCCGAGACCAAGTTCTCGGGCGAGCGGTTCCGCGCGTTCCAGTGGCGGAGCCCCGACCGGCGAATGCTCGCGTATCTCGAGATCGTGCTCGCGCGCGAGGATCACGCGAAGGAAGTGAAGCTGTTCGATCTGGGACCCAAGCTCATGGGCCGCTACCGCGACATCTTCCGGCGGATCTACGACGAGGAGCGGCGGCTCACGACACGCCGCGTCGGCTGGGGCTTCGCGCTCGGACTGCTCGCGGACGCCGCCTTCTACGGCGCGTACGCGTGGATCGCGGTCTCGACGGTGCGGCAGACGATCTCGCTCGGCGACATGGCGATGTATCTCACGCTGTTTCGCCAAGGCCAGGGCGCGGTGAGCGCGAGCCTGAGCGCGATCGGCGGCATGTATGAGGACAACCTCTATCTATCGAATCTCTACGACTACCTCGAGCAGCCGGGTCGAGGCATTCGCGGCAGCGCCACGGCCGGCGTCGACGAACGCGCCGGCGTCGAGCTCGAGGGCGTTTCGTTCAGCTATCCCGGCGCCGAGACGCCGGCGATCCGCGACGTCACGCTCAAGATCAAGCCGGGACAGAGCGTCGCGCTCGTGGGGCTCAACGGCTCGGGCAAGACCACGTTCGTCAAGCTACTCGCGGGCTTGTACCGGCCGAGCGCGGGCACGATCCGCTATCAAGGCCGCGACTTGGGCGACTGGGACCCCGTGGCGCTGCGCAGCCGCATCGGCGTGATCTTCCAGGACTTCAATCGCTACCAGATCACGGTGGGCGAGAACATCGGCGCGGGCGACGTCACCGCGTTCGACGACCGCGCCCGCTGGAGCGACGCGGCGGCCAAGGGTCAGGCGAGCGAGTTCATTGCGACGCTGCCGGCCGCGTACGACACGCAGCTCGGCCGCTGGTTCAACAACGGCCAGGAGCTCTCGGGCGGCCAGTGGCAGCGGATCGCGCTCGCGCGCGCGTTCATGCGGGCGGGCGCCGAGATCCTCGTGCTCGACGAGCCCACGGCGTCGATGGACGCCGAGACCGAAGCGCAGATCTTCGACCACTTCCGCTCGCTCACCGCGAACCGGATCTCGATCCTGATCTCGCACCGGTTCTCGACGGTGCGCCACGCCGACCTGATCGTGGTGCTCGACCAGGGCCAGATCATCGAGCAGGGCACGCATCCCGAGTTGATCGCCCTCGGCGGCCGCTACGCGCGCCTGTTCGACCTGCAGGCGCGCGCGTACCGCTAAGGCTCGAAGACGAGCACGCGAAGCGATCCCGGGACCATTGTCCGGCGCGGATTGGGATTGGCTGGGGTCGGTGCGGCGGCGGGAGCAAAGTCTGCCGACGGTAAGAACAGCCGATGCGTCGTGGGATCTACGGCCATGGTTCGCGCACCGTATTCGGTGTGCACGGTTTCGACCAGCGTGAACTTATCCGCGGATTCTTCGTGCACCACGGCGACCGTGCCGTCGCCGTTGGAAGCGAATGCGAGCTTCAGGCCGGGATCGAACTTGGCCGCGTCGTTGCGCTCGCCGATCGGGAAGGTTGCCAGGATCTTTCCGCTGTCCGCGTCGAGGACCAGGAAGGATTTGCTGCGGCACGCGACGAAAATGCGACGCGTGAGCGGATCCATCACGGTGCCCGCCGGCTGCGCATGCGGCGCGAGCGGATACGTCGCGACGACCTTCATCGCGCGCGCGTCGATCGCGATGACCGTCGCTTTGTCCTGCAGCGAGTCGTAGATCATCCCCTTGCCGTCCAGCGCATAGAATTCCGTCCGGCCGTCCACTTCGATGGTGCCGAGCACGGCACCGCTGCGGGCATCGAATACCGTGACGTTGCGTCCGGTCGAATTGAAGCTGAACACACGTTGAGTGGTCGGCTCGTAGGCGATCTGATTCGGGCGCTTGCCCGTGGCCTTCCACTTCGCCAGGGGCCTCAGGCTGCCGAGCTCGAACACGCCGACGGTGTCTTCGTCGCCATTGGCGGTGAAGCCGCGATCGAGATCGCGGGCCAGAGCGACGCCGCCGATGCCGGGCGTGTCGGGCACGTCGCCGACCACCTTGAGCGCGTCCATGTCGATGACGACGACGTGGTCTTCGTGGCTCACGTAGAGACGGCGCGCGATCGGATCCGGTTCGAGATAGTCCCAGCCGCCTTCGCCGCCGACCTCGATTTTAGCGGTGAGGTGATACGCGGCTTGCGCCGGAATGGGCGGCACCGAGAGGGCCGCGAGAATCGCCAAGACTCGGGTCGAGCGCGTCATGTGCACCTCCTAGCCAGTGCTCACTAGTAGACGGGTGGGCGGCCGACGCCCCTACTGGCTCGAAACGCTCGCGCTGTCGGCTCGCGGCGGTCGGCTCCGCGTCGCGTTTGCGCGACGCGGGCGCGCTACAATCGGGGCGCGCCGAGGAGTGCTCAAGCCGCGATGTCGTCGTCCACGTCACGTACTGTCCGCGCCAACATCTTCTTCGCGGAGAAGGACCAGGCGCTGCGCGAGGACGTGCACCGGCTCGGCGAGCTCGTCGGCGACCTCGTGCGCGAGCAGGCCGGCGAGGCGCTGTTCGACCTCGTGGAGGCCGCGCGCAAGCTCGCGATCGCGCACCGCGAGAGCGATCCGGCCGCACAGGGCGAGCTCAAGAGCCTGCTCGGCGCGCTCGCGCCGAGCACCGCGCGCGACTTCATCCGCGCGTTCTCCACGTACTTCCAGATGGTCAACATGGCGGAGCAGGTGCATCGCATCCGCCGGCGCCGCGCGTATCTGCGCGACGCCACGACGCCGCAGCCCTTCGGGTTCCAGGACATCTGTCAGCGGCTGGAGGCGCAGGACGTCGGCATCGACGAGCTCGAGCACATCCTTCCGCGCGTCGTTCCGGACGCGCCGTCAACGAATACGGCCGGCCTTGTGGAGGCGCCGGGGAGCAACGTTTGGCCGTTTGGCCGCTGGGTGTCGGAGAGGGTCATGATGCATTCCTTCCATCCGCAGGTTCAATAGCACTCATTGGTGAGATGTAGTTCAGCTGGGGCCGCAGCGCGACCATCTGTTCGCCGATCGCTCGCGCCGCCGCGTCGCTCTGTAATGCCAGCGCGTTGGTGACAGCAGTATGATCGACATCCGATTTGTGCTGGTTGAGCTTGAAACTGCCTTCGATCTCCTCGACCGTCATCACCAGACCCACGATTGCTTTCTTCATCGTTTCCAGACGGCCGGCCGTCATCTTGGACGAGGTCCAGGGCGGTTTCGGCCCGAGCCAGCTTTCAAATTTAGCACTGAGCGCATCGAGATGCGGGCCAAGCTCGGCATCGGACAAGGTCCGCACGCTTCCTGTGAGATGCACGGATTGATAAAGCCAGGTCGGCACCTGGTCCGGCGATGCGTACCAGTCGGGCGAAATATAGGTATCTGCGCCGTTTACCGCCATCAGCCAGGACGACCTCCCGTCCGCGAGTCTCACCAGCGCATTGTTCCGCGCGACGTGAAACGCCGCCTGCGGCGTGCCGTCGTCGGCATAGCCCAGGTAAAAGGGCAAGGACGAGGCGATCGGCTTTTTGCCATCCCACGCGCAGACCGTGCCGAATCCACGCGTTTCCGCGAAGACAAGGCTCGCGGCGCGATCGGGCTTGAACATGGGAGGCGTATACATTTCGAACTCCTGCTTGACGTAGGAGCCGCCGGGATCAGATCGCGCTGCTGATGGGAATGCCGCGGACCGTATCCGGCGGCAGGGGCGATAATCTCAGACGCAGACGTCCGCCCATACCGCGATGGTGCGGCGGCGGCGAGCGATGACGATGGTCACGGCGTTGATCATGGGCGCGGGCTATAAGGCCGCGCCCGCCCGGCGTCAAGATATTTACCGTCATTCCGGGTCTGGTGCGTTAGCACCAGACCTCAGATGTGCAATTGCACATCGGGGAATCCTTGGATTCC
>Ga0137409_10000105_pt1 | contig 76805 bp, 67 predicted proteins | sample CZODoug1_16funga_FD_122059 | JGI IMG/M metagenome (GOLD analysis project Ga0137409, IMG submission 122059) | Vadose zone soil fungal communities from Angelo Coast Range Reserve, California, USA - CZODoug1_16fungal (Hybrid Assembly) | ecosystem: Environmental > Terrestrial > Soil > Vadose zone... | reverse complement strand
CTCGCGAATGGCGACCTCCGAGCCGGCGCGGTTGCCACTCAGGATGATGGCGTAGCGGATGGTATCCGCGCGCTGCGCGAGAAGCACAACGGCCAGCAGCAGCGGGGTCATGATGACTTTACGATACGCCTGGGCCCACGAACGCGATAGGAAGGTAGCGCTGGGTATCGACGCCCTTCAGGGCGCGTGTAGTCGCCGAGCCGGCGCTTCAGCGCACGGGATAAGAGCTGGGTGTCTTATTCTTTGGTCTGATTCGACCGGCGCCGCGCCTCGTCGCGCCGGATTTCGCGCAACGCGACCAATATACCAATCAGCGCCAAGAGTCCCAGTGCGGCACCGTAGACCAGCGCAAGCTCAAGTGTCACGAGAGCGTCTCCCCTCCAACCATAACGATCCAACGAGTAACAGTACCCCGTAGATCGCGAAGAGCAAGAGAAGGGCGCTAGGGTCTTCACGGGACAATTCTACTGTGCGGAGCTCAACGATCGTTGAAAACGTCTACAGCTCTTCAGAGCTGGCGCAGTCGCCGAGCCGGCGCTTCAGCGCACGGATAAACGCGGCTCGGCCACTTCACGAGTCCTGAAGGACTCACCCGAATCAGTTTCCGCCGCCTACCTCCGCTGCTTCGACCCGAGCACCGAATGCCTCACGATCCGGTCCGGTACGGTGTCCCCGTGCCGCAGCGTGAACACCGTCTTCCGCGTCAGCCCGAGATCGACCTCCACCACGTAGTGCGTGTGATCGCGGGCGATGCGCCAGGCGCGGAACGTCCTGGGCGCGCCGCTCCGCCCCGTCACCGACCGCGCGGCGCTGACGACCTCCGCCGGCGGCTCGAGCGTGGCCGCCAGCTGCGAGCACGTCAAACAGCGGCGCGATGGCTGCGCGAGGTCGGTCGTGCACACCTGGCGCCCGCAATAAGCGCACGCCCCGCGATGCTGGGCACAGGCGTTCTCGCCGCACACCGGACACGCCTCCACCTCATCCGACGCGAAGATCGCTGCCGGTTCCTCGGCGCAAGACACGCGGTGCTCCCCGCACACCAGGCGCCGCGATGCGTCAGTGCGGTGCAGATGCCGCGAACAGTGCACCTGCCCATCCACCACGCATGCGGCCTGATGCACCGTGCAGACCGACTTGCTGCAGCTGGCGCATTGCGTCACCTCGTCGACGCCCACGGGCTCGTTGGTCCCCCCCTCGCAGTAGCGCACGCACGCGGTGCACAGCCGGCGGCTGCCCTTGGGCGCGTCCGCTCGACTCTGCTGGGCGTGACGATTGCAGACGACGCGCCCGCAGCTGCCGCAGGACTCGAGACACGCCGAGCAGGCCGGGTGATCGCCTTCCGCGCAGACACCCTCGTGGGTCGAGCAATGCGCCATACGGCAGGATTGGCAGACGCGCGCGTGCTCCTCGCACGCCGGCTGCTCATCTATCCGGCAGGTGGCGATGCCGTGATCGGCACAAAAGTCCTCGGCGCACACGGAGCACCGCATCGAGCACGCGTCGCACGTACAGTGCTCGTGCTTACACACGACCAGTTCTGTGGGGGGGGTGCCGCAATGCGGACACGCAACCGTCCAGGCAGCGGTTCCCGCGAGTGGCCGTTGCGCCGCGAGTTGCGCGCGGCGGCCATGCGCCGATTTCAGCTCCCACTCCGCCCGCTGCACCAGCACGCGAGCCTCGACGAGCTGGAGTGGATGCACGATCGCCTTGCCCTGGTGGCGGCGCACCTCCTCGGCCCGGCGCCGCTCGTGCAGCGCCGTGATCGTTCCTTCCGCTTCCGAGTCGGACCTGTCCGCGAGGATAGAGGCGAAGTAGCGGTCGAGCCGATCGAGCTCCGTGGCGACCTGCTTTTCGGCGGCGGCCTGCAGGACGGCGACCCGCTCCGCATTCTTCTCCCGCAGGTTGCCGAGCAGGAGCCGAAGCATCTCCTCAGGCTTGCGTGGCGGCACCTCGCCAGCGTCGGGCATTTCGTCCGCGGCCGCGGGCTTCAGGACGCGCGTCTCGAGATTCTGAAACAAGCCGGCCACGTCGTCGCTCGCACGCGTGCCCGTCGACAGATCGAACACGTCGCTCTCGACCACGGCTTCTTCGACCGCGGCGCCGGCGCGCAGCACGACGCGCGCGATGAGCCGTCCGATCGGATGCGCGGCGAGGCCCGTCTTGGTGCGTCGAGCGGTGCCATCCCTTAGGGGAACGGGAGGCGCGGTGGCTGCTGTGACGTCCTGCGCATCCTCAGGCGCCGGTGGCGGAATCAAACCGAGCGAGAGCCGCCCCGCCCGCGTGCGGATCGCCTCGATCAGATGCGTGAGGAACGGACTGCCGAGCACGGCGATCTCGGCGTCGGGGCTCCGCTCCAGGGCGTCGAGCGAGAGGGCCAGCCGCAGCGACGCGCGGCCCTGAAAGTGGGCGCGCTCGGCGGGCGGCAGCTTCAGCTCGCGCAGATCCGCGCCCTTATCGAGCAGCTTGACCCCGGCGAGATCGCAGTAGCGCTCGACGAACGGCCGGATGCGCGCATCCGCGAGCGGATCAACCTCGCTTGCTGCCGCCGGCGCTGGTGCGGGAGCCTTGCGCTTGGGCTTGGGCTGGAGCTTGCGGCGGCCTGTCACGTGGCGTCCACCTGGATATCCACGAGCACGAGGGGCAAGCGGTCCACCTGCGCCACGAGGGTGATCGTGCGTCCCGAGCTGCCGATGCCGGTGAGCCGCACCAGCTCCCCGTATTGGGGATGACTGCCGGCCGGCTCGGGCGTCGTGGCGCTCCCTTCCCCGAACGGCTCGATCGATTCGAGCGCTTCGAGCACCTCCGTCACGTGGATACCGAGCCGCTGGCGCTTCGCGTCCCAGCCGGGCGCCTTGATGACCTGGCTCGTGCCGAGGCCGAGTCGCAGCCGGCCGGGGACGGACAACGTGTCGAAGCGGCGCCCCAGGCGCGTGGCGTTGTCGTCGGGCGCGATGAGAGAGTTCAGCTGTTCTTGTTCTTTCCCCACCGCGCTGCTCTTCTCGATGTCGGCGCCGATCGTTTCCACCCGGCGGGCGAAGTCCGCTTCGTCGTCCGCGGCGAGCCACTCGCCGGCGAGCCGGCCCTCGAATGTGTGCGCGCCGCCGAACTCGCCGAGGATCAGGTCCAGCTCACCGACGACCAGCTCGAACAGCTTGATCTTGCGGTCGAGCAGCTGGAGGATGTACGACTCGATCGTCCCCGCGGCGGCGAGGTTCACGATGTGTACCTCGCGTGTCTGCCCGATGCGGTGCAGGCGCCCGATGCGCTGCTCGACCACCATCGGGTTCCACGGCAGGTCGTAATTCACGAGCACGTTGCAGAACTGGAGGTTGCGTCCTTCGCTGCCCGCGCGGGTGGCGATCAAGACGCTGCGCTCGTCGGCGTGGAAGGCGCGGATGCGCTTGTCGCGTTCGGGCGTCGAGTGCGCGCCCCAATAGACGATCGCCTTCCGCCCCAACGCCTCGACCCGCTGCTCGATCAGCTCGATCGTGGGGCGGTGATCGCTGAAGACCACCACCCGGTCGGGCGTTTCCTTCAAGACGGCGGTCAGCACGTTGAGCTTGGCGTGCGTCTTGATCTTCTGTGCCCGCAGGGCGAGCTGGCGCGCGATGGTGCGGTACTCGGGGCTGATCCGCTCGCTCTCGGCCAGGTGCTCGAGTGATTCGGCGAGCGCCTTCGAGGAGGAGCACAGCCGCTGGCGCAGGTGGATGACCGCGAGCTGCAGGATGCCTTTCTTGGTCTGGCGCCGACGCGGCTTCTCGTCCCCGTCCGCCGCCTCTTCGTCTTCGACCGGCTCGACGAAGCCTTCCTTATACAGGCGGCGCAGGAACTGGGTGGTGCGATCGTACAGATCGCGCTCGGCGGTCGTGAGTTTCACCTCGGGGTGCCGGGGCCGGCGCGGCGGCAGGTTGAGGTCGTCCACGACGCTCGAGCGCCGGGTGCGGATCATCACCTCGTGCGTCAGGGCGCGCAGGGCCTCGGGATCGCGCGGCTGGCGGTGGTCGCCGGCCACCAGATGCGCGGCGCGAAACTCTTCCCAGGTGCCGAGCTGTCCGGGCCGGAGCAGGGTGACGAGGTTGTACAGCTCGCGCAGGTCATTCTGGAGCGGCGTCGCCGTGAGCAGTAAGAGAAAGTCGCGCTCGATCTTCTCGATGAACTGGTAGGTGGCGCCGCGGTGGCTCTTGATCTTGTGCGCTTCGTCCACGATCACGAGATCCCAGTGATGCCGCAGGATCTCTTCGGCGTGCCGGCGCGAGCGCGCGCGGTCGTGCGACACGATCGCCTTGGTGACGTGCTGCCAGTCATCCGGATCGGTCGGAGCCTCGAAGCGCTCGAAGAACTTCTCCTCGAGCTCGCCCTGCCACTGACCCACGAGCGATGCCGGCGTCAGGATCAGGGCGCGGCGGGCGAGGCCACGGATCGCGAGCTCCTTGTAGATGATGCTCGCCTCGATCGTCTTGCCGAGGCCGACCTCGTCGGCGAGGATGGCGCGGCCGCCCATCTGGCGCAGCACCCGTTGGGCGACGTCGATCTGGTGGGGCAGCTCCTTGATCGCGTTGGCGTCGAGGGTGATCAGCCGGTCGAAGCCCGGCACGAGCGCGATCCGCTCCGCCTCGCGCCGCAGGTCGTACCAGGCGCGGTCGGCCGGGGGCGCCCCGAGCTGCGCGGCGAACAGCTTGAGAGACCGCTCGTCAACCGCCCAGGCGTCGTCGGGCTGTGTTTGGGGGAGGGGGAGAGTCACGCGGTGCCTTAGAGCAGGGGGGCCAGAATATAACGAATCCGCCCCTCGAGACAGCATTCCATGCAATTGACCTGACAGCAGGAGCTGTCGGGGTGACGCGCGTGGAAGAGAAGGCGAGAATGAACAATGAGGGCTTGGATACCCTGGATGGTAAACGAGCGGGGATCTGGGGCGTGGTCATCGGATCGGGATCGTCAGTCCCGAGATAAATAGATCGCTCATTTGGGAGTGGCCTTCCGAATCGCCCCCGACAGCACCTCAGTCCAAAACACGCTGTGGCTGTCGAATGCAAGTCCATTATGAGTAAAGGGATCCGAGAACAGGCCGTTGGCGATCGGAATCTGCGTGTGCCCGTCCGACGTCATCGAAGCGACGTCCCTCTGATCGATCCAGTACACCTTCCCGCCGTCCGTCTCGATGCGGCGCGTCTGGTCCGCTCCGGTGCTCGCGAGTGTGCTGATCGCACCGCCGGCGAGCGGCGCCTTCCCGATGATCCCGGAGTCCCAGCCCGAGATGTAGACGTTCGTCGCGTCGATGGCAAAATCGGTGGCGAGGCCGCTGATCGGCCCGATGAGCCGGATCGGCTGGCCGCCAGCCTTCGGCACGCGATCGATTTCGTCCTCGTGCGCAAGCCAGTACACGTATGTGGCGTCGATGTGGATGCGCCCCGCCGGCCCGGGTCCGGCCCCCAATGTGGTGATGGTGCCGCCATTCACGGGAACGGATCGTACCACCGAGAATGGACCATCCTCCACCCAGTAGACATTTGCGCCGTCCGTCGCGACGTCACGGATGTAGAAGTCGCCCGTCGCAACGCGCTGCGGCACACCGCCCGCGATAGAGACCCTCTTGATGGTCCATTTGTCGGCGAAATAGATCGCGGTCGCATCGGCCGCGAACGGGCCGCCACCGGCGGTCTCGACCAGCGTCGCGGAATTCGCGCCGTTGAGGGCGCTCGTGCGCATGCTGGCGAAGCCTTCGATCGCGCCGATTCCCGCTCCGCCTTCGAGCCAGAAGATACGGGCCGCATCGGACGTGAGACTGGACGGCGAGTCGAGGTTGTCGTGAACGACGACGGCGGTGCCGCCAGTCGTGGGGATCGTGAAGATCCTGCCCTTGTCTAGATGGGCGCAGCAGGTGGCTTCGAGGAAGAACAAGTCTGAGCCTGCGCGGGTGATGCTCCAGAGCGGGATGGTGCGCGGGCCGTTGAGATCGCTGACCGGGCCTCCGGTCTTGGCCATCGAGCGCACTTTGTTGAGGTCCACCCAGTACAGCGTTGTGGCGTCGCTGGTCATCTCGCGGACGAAGTCGTTCATGTCGTGCGTCGTGTCGGCGAGCAGAATACTGATCGGACCGCCGTCCACGGTCACGGACATCACCCGATACCTCTGGAAGAAGTCCGCATCGGCGAAGTACACGACGTCGGTATCGGCGACGATGCCGCCGCGCGGGTGCCAGCTCGCCGGGATAAAGCCCGGGCTGGGTGGGGGGATCAGACCATTTTCCAGCCCGTCGACCACGGTCGTGACCGCACCGTTCGCCAGCGAGGCCTTGATGATCTTGCTGCCGACGCTGCCGTCGAGCGAAACGGGTCCAACGCCTCCTTCTTCCCAGAACACGTAACCGCCCGCAACGGCTAACGCCACAAAGTCGATGACGCCGTTAGCGGTTTTCGCGACTTGCCTGGCGGGGCCGCCCACTTTCGGCACGCGGCGGATCTCGAAGGCGCACCCGGGGCTGCAGGTCGACGGTGAGGCGCCCACCCAATAGATGTTGGCCGTATCCATGGTCATCACGGCGGGGGAGGGGCTGTTGGCTGAGTCGAGCCGAACCGTCGTCGCCCCGTCGAGCGTGGAGCGATAGAGTCGCGAATTGCTGATCCAGTAGACGTACGAGCCGTCCGAGATCTCGTTCTCCGGCACCGCCGACTGCGTAAAGAGGGCAACGGCAGACGCGCCGGCCGTCAGGGAGAGTCTCTTGAACGGAGCTCTGGTCGAGTCCAGCCAGTAGAGCACGTCGTTTTGGACGACGAGCTGCCTGGCGCCGGGAGCGCTCGTCACGGTGGAGATGGTCGGCCCGGGCGGGGGAGACGGGGGCGGGGGCGGGGGCGGGGGCGGTCCTGAGCCGTCATTGGAGCAGGCGATAACGGCGAAGCACAACGCGGCGACAACGTATCGGAGTTGCATGGGCACACCCCCTGTTCCTGCGTAGTTCGCACTCGCGGTCATCTCGCCAGCTCCTCTTCGACCAACACGCGCCGCAGCGTCTTCAACGCACCGCTCTTCGGCAGCTCGGCGCGGAACTCGACGGTCCGCGGTACCTTGTACGCGGCGAGATTCTCCCGACAGTAGGCGAGCAGCTCCTGAACGCTCGCTTGCGCACCGGGCTTCAAGACCACGAAGGACTTCACGCGCTCGCCGCGCTTCGCGTCGGGAAGACCGATCGTCGCCGCTTCGAGCACCGCTGGATGCGCCATCAGCACGCCATCGACTTCGTCGGGGAAGACCTTGTAACCCGACACCACGATCATTTCCTTCTTCCGTCCCACGATCCGGAAGAACCCGTCCGCATCCATCACCGCGAGGTCGCCCGTGTACAACCAGCCGTCGCGCAGCGCGTGCGCCGTTTCCTCCGGCATCTTCCAGTAGCCCCGCATGATCTGCGGTCCGCGAATCACCAGCTCGCCGATTTCACCGCGGCCGGTCTCGGTGACGCCGTCATCCATGTTCACGATCTTCGCATCGGTATTGGGAATCGGAATGCCGATGGAGCCATACTTGCGGAGCCCGTTGACCGGATTCATGTGCGTGACCGGCGATGCCTCCGACAGCCCGAACCCCTCGACGATGCGCGCACCCGTGATTGCCTCGAAGCGCTGCAGGATGTCTTCGGGAAGTGAAGCGGATCCGCAAAAACACCGCCGCACGCTGCGGAGGTCGCCCGCACCGAGCTTCGGGTAGTTCAGGATTGCGTTGAAGATGGGCGGGACTGCGGGCAATAGGGTGACGCCGTGCCGCGCAATCGCTCGCACGGTCGCCTTGATATCCCGCGGGTCGGGAATCAGCACCATCGCCCCCGCGACGCTCATCGGAAAGTTCATGGCCGCGGTCATGCCGAACGAGTGAAACAGCGGCAGTGCGGTCAGAAATACCTCCTTCCCCGCCGTCAATCCGGTGAACCAGGCTCGGCACTGCTGCAGGTTCGCCGACAGATTCCCGTGCGTCAGCATCGCGCCCTTCGAGACGCCCGTGGTGCCGCCGGTGTACTGCAGCACCGCGAGATCGTCGACCCGAGGAGGGGTCAACGACGGCTGCGGCTTCGTCCGGATCAGCTTGACGAACGAATGCACGCCGGCTTCGGGCGCGACGTTACTCACACGCGGCGGATCGGCGCGGCTCAGCTTCCAGCGCGCCACGAAACGCAGCGGCAGCCGTATGTAGTCGGGGATCGAGGCGATGACGTAGTGCTCGATCGGCAGCTGTGCGCGGGCCGGCCCGATCCGGCTCGCAAACAGGAAATCCGTCACGACCGCGACGCGGCACCCCGCATCGCGCCACTGATGCTCGAGCTCGCGCGGCGTATACAGCGGATTGGTCATCACCACGTGTGCGCCGAGGGCAAGTGTCGCGTAGTAGGCGATGACCGTCTGCGGAATGTTGGGCAGCTGGATCGCGACGCGGCTATCGCGAACGACGCCCAGCCTCGTGAGGGCGGTTGCGAATCGGGCGACGTGCTCCTGGAGCTCCCGATAGGTGAGGCGGCGATTGAAGTAGATGATGGCGGTCGCATCGCCGTACTCCCGCGCGGCGCGCTCGAGGAACTGCGGCACGGTCAGTGCCTCGAGCGCGAGTGTCGCCGGCACCCCAGCCTCGTAGGATCCGTGCCACGGCCGGACTCCCTTCATTTGCTTGCCGCGGTGGTAGCTGGCGTCCCCGCCAGTAATGGCGCGAGCGCGAGCCGCACGGCGGCAACGTTGCGCTCCTGGTCGGCATACATCTGAGAATCTGGAATCCGCACGAACCCGTTATCCGAGGGCACTTGAAAGAGCTGCAGCCCGCCTTTCCAGTCGAACTGGGTTTTGCCGTCCGTGGTTTCGATGATGACATCGAGCGACAACGCGGGGGTCGTGCCATAGCCCGATTCCAGGTTGATCCCCAGAAACTTCTTGCCGAACACCTGCTTCGACCCATCCCATTTCGCCGTACCGCTCTTGAACTTTGCGGACGCGAGCACGATCAACGGGTGCAGCCAGGCGTCGGCGTGGAAGCGCTCCCGCAGCTCACGCAGTGTCCGGGCTCTGACGCTGTGCAGCCGCACGCTATCGATCTCACCGGAACCCGCATTGAACAGGCCGCCGAGCGAATCGGCCAGCCGGTCCCAGATTGCCTGGCTCTCCGCCGCGGGCACCACCCGGTAGCCTGCGGTGGTGAGCTCCGCCGTGATCAACGAGTCGAACTTGCCACGACCGACATCGATGCCACGCAGGTCCGCCGGCAATCCGCATGCGCAGATGGGGTCGAGCGCGATCGTTTGAACGGACTCAAACAGGCGATGCTGCGGCACCGTGGCGGCCTGATGCGGGGTGGACGCGGCGGCACACGCCATTCCAAACCAGGCGACAACGGTTGCGGTGAGCAGTGCGGTCCGGCGCATAAACGCTCCTTAGCGAAAGTGTTCGTACAGGTGGCGACGAACCTAGCGCAGAGGAGTTACGTGCCGATGACGTGCCGGCTGCGGCGACTGAATTACGCGTCGGTTTGTGAAGCAACGACCGCCTGGAGCTGCGCGAGGGCGAGCTGCCGGGCGGTGTCATCCGGAGGGAGGGCCCGCTCGGCCGCTGCCAACGCCTGGCGAACCGTGCGCCGCGTGCTGGCGGTCAAGGCGGCTTGTGCGGCAGACAGGGCCGCATCGAATGCGGCGGAACCCGGCGTGACCTCCGCGGCCAAGTGCGCCCGGAGTACGAGTGCATCGATATCCCTTCGGGCCACGAGCGCCGCCATGGCGCGTTCACGCAAGATGCGCCGCTCCCCCGGGAGCAACCATTCCGCCACCACGACTTGGGCGATGAGCGGTGCGGCAATCGCATGGCGGTCGCCGACGAATACGACCAAACGGGCGCGCTCGAGCGTGGTCAGCGCGTCTTCGACCGCCGCCCTCGGCAGTTCCGTCAGCGCCGCCACCAGATCCACATCGATGGCGGCGGAACCGATGCTCGCCGCCTGCAGCACGCGGCGGGTTACCGCATCCAGTTTCGCGATGCGTGTCGTGATCGTCCGGCGTACCATCAGGGGGACGGAAATCGGCAAGGGCGTACCGTCCGTTCCGCCGGACGGAGGCCACGCCAGTACTTCGGCACGCAGCAGCGAGGCATCCGCGAGCCCGCGCAGCAGCGTCGTGACGAGAAACGGATTGCCGCTGGTTTCGAAAAAGACCCGCTTGGCCAATCGTTCACGATCGCGGTCGCTCGCGCACCAGGGACTCGCGCGAAACACGAGCTCCCGCGTGTCGGCCTCCGAGAATGGCTCCAGGCGGACCTCCATCCCCGGGAGCGTGCGGCCAAGCTCGCTCCGCAGCCGGAGCAACGCGGACGGCACCGCGTCCCACGTCGGCGTTGCCGTCACCACGCCCACGATTGGCGAACCGTGACATGAGGCAATCGCGACGCACAACGCATCGATACTGGCACCATCACTGTATTGCGCGTCGTGGACAGCAAGACCCAGCGGTCGCTCTTCCGACACGGCGCGCAACACCGAGGCCAGTGCGCCTCCGATCTCGCCGACGTCCCCGATCGTTCCGGGCGTCATTCGATGAAGCACAGCGAGTGCTGCGGGATCAGCGGCCGCACTCCCGGGCGCCGTCAGCAGGCCGGCGCGCAGCAGCGCCCGCAGCGTGCCCCACGGCGCATCCTGATCGCTTTCGAGCGGCCGCGCGACCACGACCAGGGCCCCATCGATGGCGAGTCGGTCCGTGCATTCCCGCAGCAGTCGTGTCATCCCGGTGCCGGGGTCACCAGTAATGAGGAGCAGCCGAGGTCCTCCCTCCGCTCGTATTCCAGCGCCCAGCAGGGCGAACACGGACCGGTGCAGCGCGTCGCGACCGATGAGCGGCGGTTGTGCCTCCCCACCGGGGCGGGGCGGTCGCCAGGTCCCCTTCCGAATGCGTTCAGCGAGGGCAGCGACCTGACGACTGGGTTGTTCACTGATTTCGGCAGCGATGCGGGCGGCGTAATCACGAAACGCGACGAGCGCACTTGCCCCGTCGCCACTCAGTGCTTGCGCGCGCATCGACAGCATCATGGCCGGCTCGGAGAAGCGCTCGAGGGCCAGGGCGTGGCGCGCGGCCGAGACGGCGTCGCCGTAGCGCGCGGTATCGAGGGCGGCTGCCCCAATCTTGAGCAACGCGGTGACACCGCGCGCACGGAAGTGGGTCCGGCGCTCCGCCGACCATTGCTCGAACGCGGGCGCGCCATCCACATCGAACCCTTCGAGAAAGTCCCCGGGCATGAGATCGAGCGCCGCGCCGGGATCGGTCTCCAGCAGCGCCTCGACTTGAATCGCGTCCACGCGCAGCACGCGGTCCGCCAATGTGAGCGCATTGCCGGACGACGTGAGCCGCTCTGCTCCCAGATCCAGGCGAAGCCGGCTCACAGCCGTATTCAGCGACTGCCGCGCCTGATCTTCCGGCTTCTCCGGCCACAACAGGCTGTACAGGTGAGCACGCGTCCGGGTTCGGTTCGGCGAAAGCGCCAGGTAGACGAGCAGAGCAAAGTGCTTGTGCCACAGCACCTGCGGAGGCGCCGCGCTCCCATCGAGGCGGGCACTCGGCGCGCCAAAACAATGCAGCTCGAGTTGCGGCGGATCGCGCATCGCATCAATTCGGCAAAGTCGTCCCAAGCATACCGGCTCCACCGCCGTGATGCTAGAACGGGACGCGCCTGGCTGCCTCATCGCACAGCCCGTATGCTAGATGCGCTCCGATGAACACTGAAACGGCGCAACTGCGCGCGGCGCTGCAAGGCCGGTTCCGGCTCGAGCGTGTGCTCGGTCGGGGTGGGATGGCGACGGTCTGGTTCGCGCACGACGTCAAGCTCGGTCGGGCGATCGCGTTGAAAGTCTTGCGCCCCGACATCGCGTCGTCCCTCGCCGCCGAACGGTTCATTCGTGAGATTCGCGTCACGAGCAACCTCAGCCACCCGCACATCCTGCCGCTGTTCGATTCCGGTGAGAAGCAAGGGTTCCTCTACTACGTCATGCCGTATGTCGCAGGCGAGACCCTGCGCCAGCGATTGGAGCGCGAAAAGCAGCTGCCGGTCACTGATGCGATCCGCATCACCGCCGAAGTCGCGGACGCGCTCGACTACGCGCACCGGCAGGGGATCGTGCATCGTGACATCAAGCCCGAGAACATCATGCTCTCGGAAGGGCACGCGCTCGTCGCTGACTTCGGCGTCGCGCGGGCCATCGCTGCCGCCACGCCGGCGGACAAACTCACGGAGACAGGGCTCGCCGTCGGCACGTTGCACTACATGAGTCCGGAACAAGCCGAGGGGCGACAAGAAATAGATGGCCGGGCGGATGTCTACGCGCTCGGGTGCGTGCTGTACGAAATGCTCGCTGGCGTGCCGCCGTTCCAGGGCGCCACTGCCGAGAGCGTGCTGCGGCAACACATGGTGGAGACGCCGCGTCCCGTCACGGCGTATCGAGCCGGCGTAGACCCGCGCATCGAACGGGCGATTGCCGGAGCCTTGGCGAAGGCTCCCGCAGATCGGTGGCAAAGCGGTGCAGAGTTCGTCGCCGCGTTGTATCGCCAACCCGTACGCCCTAGCCGAATCATGATCGGAGCGGCAGCCGCGCTGGCGATTATCGCGGCGGCTGGTCTGGTACGTTTGCTGCCGGAACACGGTGTGACGAGCACGCTTGGCGTGCTCTACTTCGACAATCTGTCCGGTGATTCCGCCGACGTATATCTCGCCGATGGACTTACCGAGGAAATCATCGAGCGGTTGGGACAAATCGAACGGTTGAGCGTGAAATCGCGGACGGCTTCGTGGCACTACCGAGGGAATACCGGCGCGGGCCCGGCGGCCCTCGGCCGAGCGTTGCGCGTGACCAACCTGGTCAGTGGAAGTGTGCGCCGGTCCAAGCATCGCGTGCGGGTCGCCGTGGAGCTGATGCGTGCGAGCTCTGGAACCCGCCTCTGGGGCGCGGAGTTCGATCGACCCGACACCGACGTCCTGGATGTGGAAGCGAATGTTGCGACCGCGGTCGCCGGCGCCGTCGCCGGACAGTTGGCGCCGGCGGAACAACAAACGCTGCGGGCGCCCGTGACCCGCGATCCGGTCGCGTACGATCACTACCTGCGGGGGAATCACTATCTGGCGCAGCGGACGGCTCGCGCCGTCGGCGTGGCGATCGCCGAGTACGACAGCGCGGCAGCCCGTGATGCCCGCTTTGCCGAGGCACTCGCCCGCCAGGCGTACGGCTACGCCCTCTTCCTTTATTACGGGTGGCCCTACGACACCGCCTCCCCCCAGACACTCCTCGCGTGGGGCGAGCGGTGCGCCAGCCAGGCGCTGCAGGCGGACTCGAACGTCGCCGAGGCGTGGCTGGCGCAGGGCCGTATGCTCGAAGTCGCGCACCCCGTCACGTATCAGGGCGCGATCGCGGCATACCGGCGGGCGCGCGCACTGGACTCCCGCGATCCCGAAATCCTCAACATGCTCGGTGCGTCGCTGCGTGAGCTGGGCGACGATTCGGGGGCGGTGCAAGCGTTTCATCAGGCGCTGGCGCTCGATCCCGATCGTGCGACGACATTGACGTTGCTTGGCATCCAGAGCTCCGTCGCTGGTGACAACCAAGCGGCGTTGCGGTGGGCAGACAGCGCGCTCGCGGTGGATCCGGGCTTCTACGATGCGTACGTCTCACGAGGATTCTATCGGTTATTCCAGGGCGACACGGCCGGCGCGCACGCCGACGCGCAGGTCGCATCGCAGCTGCCCACCGGCAATCACTTATCCGATGAGACGCTGCTGGTGTTGATTGCGGCCCAGGAAGGCGACGTGCGCGCGCGACGTCGCATGAGCGGCGTGGTCAAGCGGTTCGACACCGCTCATCCAAGTCCCTTGGTTGGTATGCTACTCGCACGCGCCTGGGTGGGGCTCGGCGATCAGGAGCGCGCATTGGACGTGCTGCAGCGCGTTGCGCCGCGAGGGGCGGTGCTGTGGTTTTGGCTGCGGTTTCCCGGGTTCGATCCGATCCGGTCCGATCCGCGGTTTCGACACATCGTGGCGCAGTCGGCGTCACCGTCTACCCCATGATCGCGAGGGCTGCGCGAACCGGTCTCGTCGTCCTGACGCTGATCAATCTCTTCAACTACCTGGATCGCTGGATCGTCGCCGCGCTCGCCGAGAGCATGAAGCATTCCGAGTTGCATCTCTCGGATGGTCAACTCGGCTCGCTCATGACCGGCTTTCTCATCGTCTACATGCTCGCCGCGCCGCTGTTCGGCTCCCTCGGCGATAAACGCTCGCGCCCCCGCTTGCTTGCCCTTGGCGTCGGGATCTGGAGTATCGCCACCGCGCTCGCGGGCCTGGCTCGCAATTACACCGGGTTGTTCGCCGCGCGAGCAATGGTCGGCGTCGGCGAAGCAGCGTACGGCACCATCTCCCCCGCCCTCCTGGCCGATTACTTCCCGCGTGACAAGCGCGGCCGTGTGTTCGCGATATTCTTCGCGGCGATTCCCGTCGGCTCGGCGCTCGGATACATCGTGGGTGGTCTGGTCGATCGCTATTTTGGATGGCGCCAGGCCTTTTTCGTCGCCGGCATTCCGGGTCTGATTCTCGCCGCACTGGCGCTGCGGCTCCACGATCCGCCGCGCGGCAGCCAGGATGCGCTCGAAACGCACGCGCCCGCGGGGCGTCACGCGTACCGGACATTGCTCCGCAATCGGCCCTATGTCCTCACGGTCCTGGGATACGCCGCCTATACCTTCGCTATCGGCGCCCTGGCGTTCTGGACGCCGTCGTTTCTCGAGCGGGCGCGAGGCATTCCCAAAGCGCACGCGACGGTGCAGTTCGGCGCCATCGTCGTCGTCACCGGATTCGTGGGCACGTACGGCGGCGGCTGGCTCGGCGACCGGTTGCTGAGAGTATCGCAACACGCCTATCTCTGGGTGTCGGGACTCGTCACGCTGCTCGCAGCGCCGCTCACGCTCGCCGCTCTCGCGGCTCCGCAACCCGGCATCTATTGGCCCGCAATCGTCGCCGCGGAGCTATGCCTGTTCGCGTCAACGGGCCCGATCAATTCCGCTATCGTCAACGCCGTCTCTCCGCACATGAGAGCGACCGCCGTCGCGCTGAGCATCTTCGCGATTCACATTCTCGGCGATGTTCCGTCGCCTTCCCTGGTCGGCGTGATCTCGGATGCGCGATCGCTGGGTCAAGCCGTGCTGATTATCCCGGTAGCCGTGCTGCTCGGCGGACTCATTTGGACGTACGCGGCGTGGCTCGAGTCGCGACCGCGGGCCGCCGTGTTCGCATGAGAACGTTGTTGCAGCCGCTGCTCCGCGTGATGTTGCGGATCTTCTTCCGCCGCATCGAGATCACGGGAGCGGAGCGGGTGCCACGCGACGGTCCCGTCATCTTTGTACTCAACCATCCGAACGGACTCATCGATCCTGTCTTTCTCCTCTGTCTCGCTCCCCGACGCGTGTCGTTTCTCGCGAAGGCGCCGCTGTTCCGGATGCCGATCATCGGCGCGATCGTCCGAGCGGTCGAGGCCATCCCGGTGCAGAGACGCCAGGACACCGGAGCCGATCTGCGAAAGAATGCCGAGACATTCGAAGCAGCTCAGGCTGTACTGGTCCGAGGCGGCACGATCGCGATTTTTCCGGAGGGAACCTCGCACAGTGATCCCAAACTCCGGCCGCTCAAAACCGGGACCGCTCGGATCGCACTGGGCGCCGCCGCTGCCTTGCCGGCGCATTTGAGTCTGGCAATCGTGCCCGTCGGCCTCTATTACCGGGCGAAGCAGACGTTTCGCAGCGCCGCGCTACTCCACTTTGGCGCGCCGTTCTCGGTCGAGCGCATCTCCCTGGCACGGGGCGCGGAGCCGCCTCCCGGCCCAGTCCGTGCGCTCACCACGCGGCTGGAGAGCGCGCTGCGGGGAGTGACGCTCGAAGCAGAAGAGGTCGATGCTCACGCGCTGGTCGCCCGCGCCCAGCACATCTTCAGCGCCACGGACACCGTGCCGGAGAAGCCCCCGGCGCTGGCCGACGAGTTCGATCTGCGCCAGCGCTTTCTCGCGGGCTACGACGTGGCGCGCCGGCAGTGGCCGGACCGCGCCGCCCGTCTACAAGCCCGACTGGCGCGCTTCGAAGCGTCACTGTCCGCCGCCGGCCTGGACGCACAGCATCTCGCCCCGCGCAGCTACGGATGGCGGCGCGTGGTCACATATGCGTTCAGGAGCCTACTGTTCCTGGCGCTCGGACTCCCTGCGGCGCTCGTCGGCTGGTTGGTCCATTATCCGGCTTACCGAGCGGTGGGATGGGTCGCGACCGGAATCACGAAGGGCGATGAGGATGCGCTCGCGACGGTCAAAGTGCTCGCCGCGGCGCTGCTTTTTCCTTTGACGTGGACGGTCGTGATCGTGGCGGTATGGCTGTGGCGCGGCATGTGGGCAGCAGCGCTCGTGGCGCCCGCGTTACCGCTGACGGGCTACGTCGCGCTGCACTGCGCGGAGCGGTTCGATCGCCTGGTGGGGGCCACGCGCGCGTTAGCGATCCTGCTGTTTCGCCGCGGCGCGTTCTTGCGACTGACAGCCGAGCGTCGTGAGATCCGTGAGGAGATCCTGGACTTGGGACGCGAGGTGGAGGCCGCAGCTCGGTCCTGATTGAAACAACTACGGAATACGTCCTTTTCAGGGCATGAGGGCTCGCGCAATGATCTCGTACTTGAACGCGTCCGGATCGAGACTGTCGACTCGCCCCTCCGCGGTCTCCGCCTGCGGGTACATCAGGAACGGCAGCGGCTCACCGTGCGAACCCGGGAGCGCGACGTCGTGCGCGAAGTTGTACGCCATCCAGTTCATCTCCCACGAGCCGAACAGCCGCGCGCGCGCCGCCCGAACCATCGCGTCATCGAGCGGCCGGTTCCCCGGCGGCTCCTCGAGCACCACCTTGCGCACGTCGGCGGGATCGACCGGCACCCAGCCGTAGCCGTCGAGATACACCTCCGCGCGGCAGTGCTGCGACTTCGTGACATGATCTGAGGCCGCGCCGAGGCTCTTGTAGCCGAGCTCCGAGCGGGCGACGCGGATGCCGTAGACGTCGCGCGCCGGCAGACCCGAGGAGCGCGCCAGGCCGACGAACAGCGCATTCAGGTCGGCGCACTTGCCCCCCAGGTCGCCGGTCTCGAGCACGAAGCGGATGTCGCCCAGGCCGCAGCCGCGCGTCGTGGGCTTGCGGAACGTGTGGTCCACGATCCAGTCATAGATCGCGCGGGCTTTGTCGACGTCGCTCCTCGCGCCGCGCGTGATTTCGTCGGCCTTCTCTTTCACGATCCCATCGCTGGGCAAGAGCCGGGTTGCCCCGGCCCGCTGCAGAAAGTCGCGTCGATTCATGGTGGAAAGGTACGAGCCGGTTCGCGATTGAAGTAGGCTCCGTTACCATTCTCGCCTAGCGTCGTTTCCGCCGCTCCGTACGCCCGGTCTCCGACTCCGGCTTCACGTCTTCGGCGCCGGCGGCACTCTCGGTAGCGAGATGGGCCGGGAACAGCTCCGAGCGCAGCCACACACCCGGGACCGGCAGGGTGACGCTGAACTCCTGCGACGAGCGGGCCGGCTGCGCCGCGCTCGAGGCTAGCGCGCTGCGCCACTCCGGCGTCGTGTAGTCCGTGGAGCGAAGCGGGAAGGCGACGTAGTTGCCCACGCGGTCCACGACGATGTTCTCGATCACGTCGGTCAGGGGACGACCGCGTGGATCGCGCAGCTTGGCGAGGGCAAAGAACCGCTCCGCCGGGTCGCCCGCGGCGATGATCGTGGCGGAGTAATAAGGAAGATGGGCGGCGATGTGCGCGTACACCCGCCGCTCGACCGCGGCCGGCACCGCATCCGGACCGCGCACCTGGTCGACGTCGGCGCCGAGGGTGCGGTCCAGCAGGTTGCGACGCAGGGCGTGCCCAAAGCGCTGCAGCACCTCACGCGTGGCGATGTTCGGGAGCCGGAAGGGCACGAGCAGCGCCGGCCGGAAGCGCGGCGTCCGCACGATCACGCGGTGGCGTTCGATCGGCTCGACGAAATGATAGGTGAGCACCCCTTCGGACCGCATGTTGCGCAGGGTGCGCGTCGCGCCCGATGCGATGTCGCCCCCGAGCTCCGTAACGCCCAGCGCGCGGCGGCGCAGCGCCTCACACGTCCGCGCGGTGCGCTCGGCGAGCAGCCTGATGGTGTCAGCGGCGGCGCTGGGCAGGTCGGCAGCGACGCACACGTCCAGCGGCGTCGCATCCATCCCGTCGCCGATCTGGCGCGCGCCGACCATCTTCGCAACGATCTGGAGCGGGCGCTCGCGCGCGTCCGGCGACTTGCGCCAGCGCCCGTCCGACACCGCGAGCTTCACTTCCTCGCCCGGGCCGAGCGAGATGCTGTACAGCGTGTCGCCTGCTTGGGAGCCGAGCGACTGCCAAACCAGCTCGATCTCGACGACGACGCCGTAGCGCATGGACGTTGAGTCAGCGCTCGATTCGGCGGTGATATCCCGGTCTTGCGGGAGCACGCCGATGCGCGCGAACCGCATCAGGTGGCCCGCCTGATGTTGCGCCGCCGGCGTGGCGGCCGGGGACGACGGGGGCGGGGCTGGGGGGGACGCAGCAGCTGGCGCGGAAGGCGCCGCGGTCCCTGGAACCGAGAGGTCGCGCGGGGCAGTAAGGGGAATCGGATCGTCTGGCAGCGAGCGGGCGTCGAATTCGATCGCCTCTTCGTTGCGCAGCCCGACGCGGAGCCGCAGCCGCGGCTGGTCGTGCTTAGGGATCCGCACGAGGCCGTCGCTGTCGCTCACCCAGTACCCGCCCGAGCGGCCGCCACTCTCGAGCACGCTGACCGGGACCCCGGGGACTGCCGCCCCCGTGTCCTGATCCACGATTCGGAACGTCCAAGCGTCCTGCCAGGCGGTCATAGGTCGCTTCGCCGAGAGATACTAGGAATGAAGGGCAATTTGAGGGCCAGATGACATAACACATTGCCTCTCAAGGCGTTACGCTAGCTGACGCCCTCCCAGGCGGGTGCGGCGGGGTCTCAAAATGCGAACTACAAAGCCTTCCCCAATACCCCCTGACCCCCTCCAACGCACGGTTATACTAGGGTCGACCTCGACCCTGAGCGCGCCCATGGGACTCTTCTTCTCGCTGCACCAATTCGCCGACCTCGCCCTGCTCGTCCTCCGCGTCGGCCTCGGCGCCGTCTTCCTCACCCACGGACTCGGCAAGCGCAAACTGTGGAGCATGCAACCCTCCGCGCAGCTGCCCGCCGGCATGCTCACCAAGCTCCGCATCCTCTCGATCGCCGAACCCGCCGGCGGCCTCGGCGTGCTCGTCGGCTTTCTCACCCAGCTCGCCGCCCTCGGCCTCGTGATCGTGATGCTCGGCGCGATCCAGTTCCTGATCACCAAGGTGCACCGCAAGTTCACGGGCGAAAACACGGCCGGCTGGGAATTCGAATTCATGCTGCTGATCGTCGCCCTCGCCCTCGCGATCCTGGGCGGCGGGAAGTTCGCGCTCGACCGCGTCATCTTTGGCATCTAGTCACCCCTAACGGGACTCAATTAGGCGCTAAACTCGCTTCGGCGTATATTCGGGTCCATGTCGCTCAACCCGGGCCAACTCGCCGCTGCCCAGCACCCCGCGACCCCCCTCCTCATCATCGCCGGCGCGGGCACCGGTAAGACCAACACCCTCGCGCACCGTGTCGCGCACCTCATAAAGGAAGGCGCCGATCCCGGCCGGATCCTGCTGCTGACGTTCACCCGTCGCGCTGCCGAGATCATGACTCGCCGCGCCGAGCGGATCGTGGGGAAGCAGGCGCGGGTGAGCTGGTCGGGAACGTTTCACTCGGTCGCGAATCGACTGCTGCGGCTGCATGCGAATGCCGTGAGCCTGGACCCGAGCTTCACCGTCCTCGATCGCTCCGATTCCGCCGATCTCCTCAACGTCGTGCGCAACGATCTCGGCTTCGCCAAGCTCCCCGCGCGCTTTCCCAAGAAAGACACCTGTCTCGCGATCTACTCGCACGCCGTGAACGCCCGCGCGCCGGTGGAGCAGACGCTGCAGCGCGCATTCCCGGCGTACACCGACTGGGCCGATCAGTTGAAGCAGCTGTTTCGCGGGTACGTCGACGCGAAACAGGTCCGCCATGTGTTGGATTACGACGACTTGCTGCTCTATTGGTTCTATCTCATGGAGGGAGACGGGGAGCCTGTTCGCCGGCGGTTCGATCACGTGCTGGTCGACGAATACCAGGACACTAACGCGCTGCAGGCCGAGATCGTCCTGGCATTGTCCAAAGGTCATCGCTCAGTGACCGTGGTCGGCGACGACGCGCAGGCGATCTACGCTTTTCGTGGGGCCACGGTGCGGAATATCCTAGATTTTCCGAATCGGTTTGACCCACCCGCGACCGTTATCAAGCTCGAGCAGAACTATCGCTCTGTACAACCGATCCTGGATGCTTCGAACGCCGTGATCGGCCTGGCCGCGGCCAGCTTCAGGAAGAACCTCTTCTCGGAGCGGCGCTCAGAGCAGCAGCCGGTCCTCGTGGCCGCGAAGGACGAGCAGGCGCAGGCCGACCATATAGTAGAAAGGGTGCTGGAGCACAGAGAGGCCGGGATCCCCCTGCACCACCAGGCCGTCCTGATGCGTACTGCCCATCACTCCGACCTGCTCGAAATCGAGCTGGGCCGCCGCAACATCCCGTTCGTGAAATACGGCGGCCTCAAGTTTCTCGAAGCGGCGCACGTGAAGGATCTGATCTGCATTCTTCGCTGGGCTGAGAACCCGCGCGATGATATCGCCGGATTCCGCGTACTCCAGTTGCTGCCTGGGATTGGGCCTGCGCAAGCGCGTCGGCTACTAGGGGAAGGGGGACGCGGGAAGGGGGAAGGGTACGACAGTCTTTGTGCCCTGATGGAGGCGCTGCGCGCGGCGACGCAATGGCCGGGACAATTGGGGATGGTTCGGAAATGGTACGAGCCACACCTCGAGCGTTTGTACGAGGGAGCGACGGTACGGGTGGCGGATCTCGAGACGCTCGAAGGCCTGTCGAGAAACCACGCGTCACGCGAAAGCTTCCTCAGCGATTTGACCCTCGATCCACCCGAAGCGTTGGGTGATCTCGCCGCGGATCCGTTGATCGATGAAGACTACCTCATCCTCTCCACGATCCACTCGGCCAAAGGCCAGGAGTGGGACGTCGTCTACGTCTTGAACGTCGTAGACGGCTGCATTCCGTCAGACATGGCCACGGGCAGCAAGGAAGAGATCGAAGAGGAACGGCGCCTGCTCTACGTCGCGATGACGCGGGCGCGCGATCACCTTCACCTCGTCCAGCCGCACCGGTTCTACACGGGCTCGAGTCGCAGGAATGGCGACCGGCACATCTATGCGCCACGGACACGGTTCATTCCGGATGATCTGCTGCGATTGTTCGAACGTGGAACGACCGGCAGCCTCGACAACGTCGACACCCTCCACCGACCTCCACAACCTCCGCGCGTCGATATCGGCGCGCGTCTGCGCGAGATGTGGGGCTAGGTCGCTCGAAACGTTCTCACTCCAAGGATGGAGTGGGCTTAATCCCCTGAAGCGGTTGACGACTAGGCTTTTCCCGCTCACACTGTCCAGGTCGTTCCACTTTGAACGAGCCACCTCACACCAGGAGAAGCCAGCCATGCACAGAAGGCTCGCTGCACTGCCCCTCATGGCAGTGCTGGCCGTCGCGTGCCGCGACGCAACCACGCCCGTGGGATCACCGGGCGGGCCGACCACAGCAGTATCCAGCCAGCGGCCTGACAAGATTCCCGGCGAGTACATCGTCCGGTTCCGCGATGACGCGACGAATGTCGAGCAGTTGTCCGGCCAATTGGTGGGCAGCTACCACGGGCAGCTGCAGTTCACGTACAAGTCCGCGATCAAGGGCTTCGCCGCCCGCATGTCGCCGCAGGCCGCGGCCGCACTGGCGCGCCGTCCTGACGTGCTTTCAGTCGAACAGAACGGCTACGTCTATGCCAGCGCGACGCAACCGAACCCCCCGTCGTGGGGTCTGGACCGCATCGATCAACGCGCCCTGCCGCTCGACAACGCCTACACCTCCGACTTGAATGGCAGCGGCGTCACGGTGTACATCATCGACACCGGCATCAATTTCGGCCATTCGGACTTCGGTGGGCGCGCCGTGACGGGCGAAGACGAGATCACGCCCGGCGGCACCGCGGCGGACTGCAACGGCCACGGCACGCACGTCTCCGGCACCGTCGGCGGGGCGTCCTTTGGCGTGGCGAAGAACGTGCGGCTCGTCGCCGTGCGGGTGCTCGATTGCAACGGCAGCGGCTCGTTCGCGCAGGTGATCGCGGGCATCGACTACGTCACCGCCCAGAAGAACGCGAACCCGAGCGTCCCCAGTGCCGCTAACATGAGCCTCGGCGGCTCGGCTAACTCGTCGCTCAACGCCGCCGTTCAGCGCTCCACGGCTGCCGGCGTGACGTACGCCGTCGCCGCGGGTAACGAGTCCGCCGATGCGTGCACGCGTTCTCCCGCATCGACGCCGGAAGCAATCACGGTGGGCGCGACCGACATCAGCGACACGCGCGCGTCGTTCTCGAACTTCGGCACCTGCGTGGATCTGTTCGCCCCGGGCGTGAACATCACGTCAGCGTGGATTCCCGGAAACTCGACGAACACGATCAGCGGCACGTCGATGGCGTCGCCGCACACGGCGGGTGTGGCTGCGCTGTATCTCCAGGCCAACCCCGGCGCGTCTGCCGCCGCCGTGAGCACGGCGCTCACCACGAACGCTACGACTGGAGTCGTTACAAACCCCGGGAGCGGCTCGCCGAATCTGCTGCTGTTCATGGGGTTCTTGAACGGTGGCCCGCCGCCGCCTCCGCCCCCGCCGCCTCCGCCGCCGCCCCCGGGGCCGCCCGCACCGGTGCTGAGCAGCCCAGCGGACGCCGCGACGAACGTCCCCGTCCCCGTGACGCTGTCGTGGCAGGCGTCGAGCGGCGCGACGTCATATCACGCGCAGGTGTCCACCAGCTCGTCGTTCGCGACGCTGGTGTACGATCAGAGCGGGATTACCACGACATCGACGACCGTGTCGGCGTTGGCCCGCAGAACCACCTACTTCTGGCGGGTCTACGCCGTGGACGCGAGCGGTCAGGGTCCCGCATCGGCGGTCCGGAGCTTCCGGACAGCCAAGCATTAGCAATGGCATGATTCCGATTTTGGGGGCGCGCCTGCGAGGGCGCGCCCTCGTAATCGTCGCGCTAGCGTCCATGAGCCCCGATTCGCTGCAACTCACACTCACCACCGACAAGCCCGCATACCGCGCCGGCGAGCCGATCGAGCTGACGCTCACGGTGACGAATCGATCGACCGAACCCAGGGTGCTCGAGTTCTCGAGTAGCCAACGCTACGATTTCGAGATCGCCGACAGCGCCGGTGCTGTGGTGTGGCAGTGGAGCGCCGACCGGATGTTCGCGCAGATGATGGGGACGGAGCGGCTGGCGCCGGGCGCCTCACAGGAGTATCGCGAGCGCTTCCTCGGCCGGCTCGCGCCAGGCCTCTACCGCGTTACAGGGCGCATCACAGCCGCAGCGACGGCCCGGGCAAGCACGACATTTACGGTGCACTAGATGCCTGCGAGGGTATATTGAAGTCCAGGAGGTAGACTCACATGCTGCTCGCCCTATTGCTCTCGCTCGTCCCCGCCGTTCCACAAGCAGACGGCCCTGCTCCGATCACGGTCAAGCTCAATCACGAACAGTTCTCGCGCGGCGACAAAGCGCGCGTCTACGTAGAAACCGCCCGGGATGGTTACCTCGTCGTACTGCACGCCGATCCTGAAGGACGCGTGCGCATCCTCTTTCCGCGCGATCCCACCGACGATGCCTTCGCCCGCGGCGGCCGGCGCCTGGAGATTCGCGCCCGCTCGGACCGCGATGCGTTCATGGTCGAGGGGGGGGGCGACGACGGCGCCGGCACCGTGCTCGCCGCTTTCTCGGCGGACCCGTTCTCCTTCGACGGCTTCGTCCTCAACGGCCACTGGGACTATCGCGCCCTCGGCCAGGGCACGGTCAAAGACGACGCGCTCGCCGGGCTGCTCGACATCGTGCGACGCATGAGCGGCACCCACAACTTCGACTACGATGCGGCGACCTACGTCGTCGGGGGGGACCGCGACATCGCAGCGGGCTACGGCTACGGCCATGGCTACGGATACGGATCTGGCTACGGATATCCGCGCTTCGGCTTTCGCTTTGGCTACGCATACGACCCGTTCTACGACCCGTTCTGCTACGACCCGTTCTGGGGTTGGAGAGCGAGCTGCTACGGCTATGGGTACGGCGGCATCGGATTCGGCTACGGCTTCGGGTACTCGGCCTACCCGCGCCGGCCCTACGGGTTCGGCAGGCCGTTCGTGTTTGGCCGTCCCCGCGTCGTGATTCCGGCGAACACATCCCGCGGACGTTTCACGCCAGTCGAAGCGCGCCCGCGGAGCGGCGCCATGAGCCCGCCCGTGCGCTCGTTCGGAGGCGCTCCGCGGGATCGCGGCGGAAGGTCGTGGTCAGGCGGTGGCGGTGGAGCGGCCAGGCCGAGTGCACCGCGCGGCGGTGGCGTGTCGCGGCCCGCGGGACGGCCGTCGTCAGGCGGCCGCAGTAGCTCTGGCGGAGGCCGGCGGCACTAATAGCACGCTCCAAGCTTCACGTCGCGTTCGAAGTCGGCGTCATCCTCAAGGGGCTCAACGGCCTCCTCGAGCTGATCGGCGGCACGCTGCTGCTGATCTTCCCGCCCAGCGCGATTCAACACTTCATCGTCGGTCTGACGCACAACGAGCTCAGCAAAGACCCCAACGACTTCATCGCCACGCACCTGCGCTCGGCGGCCGAACAGCTCTCCGTCGGGGGCGAGCTGTTCGCGGCGATCTATCTGCTGTCGCACGGCCTCATCAAAGCGGTTCTGGTCTATGCGTTGATCAAAGACAAGCTGTGGGCGTTCCCGTGGGCGATCGGCGTGTTCACCGCGTTCGGCATCTACCAGATCTATCGCTACGTCGTCCAACCCTCGGGCTGGCTCATCGCCCTCACCATTCTCGACGTCATCGTGATTGCATTGACCTGGCTGGAATGGCAACGCGTCACGCAGCAACGCTCTTTAGAGCGTGCGTAGTGCACGCCGTCTGGCCCAGAGTAGCTTCAGAGCATGGATCGCCTCGCCTACTCAGCCGCCCATTCGGTCGCCCACACCGTCGCCGAGCACTTCAAGCGCCACGCGGCGGGTCGCGCACCTGACGCCGCCACGATCGAGCGCCTCATCAGCGCCGCGTTCTGGGCCTCGCTGCGCCGCGAGGAAGGTCGTGCGCCCACGATCTCGCTCGCGTATCTCTCGCCCGAATCGGCCGGCTCCGCCCTGTTCGTAGAACGGCCGCTGCCGCTCGATCCCAACACGCTGACCAAGCTGGCGCCCGCGGTGGAACGGCCCGGGATTCACCTGGGCGTTTGGAAAAACGGCGACGATCTCGCCGTGTGGGGCGCGACGCGCAACATCCCACCCTATTGCTTTGTCGTCGAGGTGATCGAACCGGGACTGCTGGTGATCAAACACCGCCGCCCCGAGCCGGATGGGAAGTTCGCCAACGTCGCGGTGCTCGAGGGTGAGCTGATCAAGATCGTGGAGGCCGAGGGAATGATGGCCTCCGAGTGCCCCGACTTCGTCACCAGGCTGCTCGGCTTCGATCCCGCATCGAGCGACTCCGACAACGTGCTGCTGCCGCTGGCGCTGTCGATGCGCGCGCACGGCCACGGCGGGTCGCTGCTCGTCGTGCCGCACGACGGGGACGCATGGCGGCAATCGATCATCTGGCCGGTGCCTTACAAAGTGGCGCCGCCGTTCTCGCGGCTCGGCGATTTGGTCCGGAGCGGCGAGCGCGACGGCAAGTTCAAAGACGCGACCGACGCCATCGGCGGGCTGACGGCAGTCGACGGCGCCGTGGTGTTGAGCGATCGCTGGGATGTGCTGGCCTTCGGCGCGAAGATCGGGCGGACCGAGTCCGGGCCCTTCGTCGAGGAGGTGCTGATCCACGAGCCGATCCGTGGACACGCACCGGTCAAGGTCCATCCGGGGGAGCTGGGTGGGACGCGACATCTGTCGGCGGCGCAGTTCGTACACGAGCAGCGCGACTCGCTCGCCCTCGTGGCTTCGCAGGACGGCAGGTTTACGGTCTTCGGATGGTCTCAGCGATCAAAGATGGTGAACGCGTATCGCGTGGAAGCGCTGTTGCTGTAACTGCTGCCTCCGCTTTCTAGCACCTGCCCGCCGCAGGTCGTATCATAGTGCCGTGGCTGAGCTCAGAGATCGCCTGCAAACCGCCCTGGGATCGGCGTACAACCTCCAGAAGGAGCTCGGCGGCGGCGGCATGAGCCGTGTGTTCCTAGCCGAGGAAGTCCGGCTCCACCGCTCGGTTGTGGTCAAGGTGCTCCCGCCCGAGTTCGGCGCCGGTGTAAACGTAGAGCGGTTCGAGCGGGAGATCGCCCTCGCGGCGAAGCTGCAACACCCCCACATCGTCCCGCTGCTCACGGCCGGCTCCCACGACGACCTTCTCTATTACATCATGCCGCACATCGAGGGCCAGTCACTCCGCGCCAGGCTCGCACATGAACGCGAGCTGCCGGTGGCGGAGACGCTCCGCATCCTGAGCGATGTATGCGACGCGCTGGCCCACGCCCACTCACACGGTATCGTGCACCGCGACATCAAGCCCGACAACGTGCTGCTCAGCGGCAAGCACGCGTTGGTGGCGGATTTCGGGGTCGCCAAAGCGGTCCAGGAATCGACAGGCAAGACGGCCCTCACGTCGATGGGCGTCGCCCTCGGCACGCCGGCGTACATGGCGCCCGAGCAGGCGACGGCCGACCCGAGCACCGATCATCGCGCGGACATCTACGCCGTCGGCGCACTCGCCTACGAAATGCTCGCCGGGCGGCCGCCCTTTACCGCACCGACAGTGCAGGCGGTGCTCGCGGCCCAGGTCACGACGCAGCCTGATCCCGTCACGAAATACCGCGACAGCGTTCCGCCGGCGCTCGCAGCGCTGGTGATGCGCTGTCTCGCGAAACACCCCGCCGATCGTTGGCAATCGGCGAATGAAATCCTGGAGCAGCTCGAGCAGATGATGACGCCGACCGGCGGCATCACGCCGACCGCCAGCGCGCCATACGACGCCGTGGCGGTTGCGGCAGCACGGCGCGCCCGGCCGCTGCGCGTCGCCGCATTGTTCGTTGCGGCCTCGGCCGTTGTGCTGGGACTCGTCTATGTCGTGCGACAACTCCTCGGACTTCCCGACTGGGTACTGCCCAGCGCCGCAGTACTGCTCGCCGTTGGACTGCCGATCATGGTGCTCACGGGGCTTTTCGAGCGGCGCCGCGCGCTCGCACGCAGCACCGGGCGGATTGCCCCCACGGCATCCGGCGCCTGGCACGGGCTGTTGACGTGGCGCAAGGCGACGACGGGCGGTGTCCTCGCCTTCGCCGGCCTCGGACTCGGGGCGGCGGCGTACATGGGGATGCGCGCCCTCGGCATCGGCCCGGTTGGAACGCTCGTGGCGAGCGGCGTGCTCGATGACCGCGGCCGTCTGGTACTGGCCGATTTCGAGAACCGCACCCGCGATTCGACGCTCGGACCATCGGTCGGTGAAGCCTTCCGGATCGATCTGGCCCAGTCGCGCGCGATCCGGTTGCTCGACCAGTCGGCGATCGGGGACGCGCTACAGCGGATGAGCCGCGCGCCGGGCACCAAGCTCGATGTGCCGCTCGCACGTGAGCTGGCGCAGCGCGAGAACGCCAAAGCCGTGGTGCGGGGCCAGATCGATCCGGTGGGACGCGGCTACGTGCTCGCCGCCGAGCTGATCTCGGCCGCGGATGGCTCGGTGCTGATCGCATTGCGGGAGAACGCCAAGGACGACGGCGAGATCCTCGGAGCGGTCGATCGACTGTCGAAGCGGCTGCGCGAGCGCATCGGGGAGTCGCTCAAGACGATTCGCTCGAGTGAGGCGCTGGAGCGCGTGACGACCGGATCGATCGAGGCGCTGCGCCGCTATACCCAAGCGATCGATGCCGACGACCGCGGTGAGGCTGACCGAGCGGTAGGTCTGCTCGAGGAGGCGATCGCGCTCGACACAGGTTTCGCGATGGCCTACCGCAAGCTGGCCGTCATCCTCGCCAACACGGGCGCAGCCCAGTCGCGGATCAACGCCGCGACGGCGAGTGCGTTCCGCCACCGTGAACGGCTTCCCGCGCGGGAGCGCCATCTGACGGCAGCCGCCTACTACACAGATGTCGAGTACGACCGCGCCAAAACCGAGAGCGCGTATCGCGCGGTGCTCGAGATCGATCCTGACGACCCGATCGCGACCAACAATCTCGCGCTGCTCTACAACGGAATGCGCCGGTTTGCGGAAGCCGATTCGCTGCTGACTACGCAGCTCACCGGACGGGGCGCGCCGACCTATTTCAACGCGACCCGCGCGCGTATCGGGCAAGGCAAGTTCGCCGCTACAGCCGACGTACTGCGGATTTACGAGCGGAACGCGCCGGGGCATCCCGCGATCACGGTGATGCGCGCGTTCCTTGCGGAAAGCCGGGGCAACTATGACAGCGCCGAGGTATACCTCAGATTGATCGCTCGAGCGCAGCCCGATCTCTCGCGGCAGGCGGCAAACGCGAGCGACCTGTTTTTTCTGGCGCAGCTGCGCGGCAAGCTGGGGGCGGCCGAACGAGAAGCGCAGCGCTTCATGGACGTGAACGAGCGGCGGCAGTTGCCGGGCACCTACCTGGTGGGCGCCGTACAGCTCGCGCTGCTGCAGCTGCGCTTCAAAGACCGATCGGCGGCGGCACGTCAGACGGTTGAGGCAGCCCTGGCGCGCCACCCTCTCGCGACGCTGAACCCCGGTGATCGGCCCTACACGACGCTCGCCTGGTTCTATGCTGAAGCGGGCCAGCCCGACCGGGCGCAGCGCTTGCTTGCGGAGTACGACGTCACCATTCCCGAGGGCATACGGCGGGGCGACGATTCCCGCCACGCCGCCTCAGCCAAGACGGCCGCTGCGGAGGGACGGTCCGCGGATGCGATTCGCGACTACCGCGCCTGGTATGATGAGGGAGATTGCACGACGTGCGGACTCTATGAGCTCGGCGGCGTGTACGACCGCCTCGGTCAGTCCGACTCCGCAATAGCAATCTACGAGCGCGCCGTGACGACGCCCGCGATGGACCGGGTGTCCGTCGACGCCCCGAATATGGCGCCAACATACAGGCGGTTGGGCGAATTGTACGAGCAGCGGGGCAACGCCGTCAAAGCGCGCGAGTACTACGGCAAATTCGTTGACCTCTGGAACGACGCCGACCCTGAATTACAGAAGGCCGTGCGCGACGTGCGCGGCCGGCTGGCGAGACTGACGGCGGAAAAGTCGCCGTAGGTCCTAACGGACGTGGGCGGGTGCGCTTGCTGCGGCTGTGCTCTCCACCGAGTTCACAAAAGCCTCATACACCGGTTCCGACCACCAGCCGCGACACTTCTCGATCTCCAGCATCGCCGCTTCATGCGACATCGCCGGCCGGTATGAGCGCGCGGTTGTGAGCGCGTCGTAGACGTCCACGATACCCACGATCTGCGCCGCGACGGGGATCTCCTCGCCGCGCAGGCGGTCGGGATAGCCCGTGCCGTCATAGCGCTCGTGGTGCCAGCGGATGATCGGCTTCAGGTCCCACGGGAATTCGACGGCCGCGAGCAGCTCGAGGCCCCAGATCGGGTGCATCTGCACGATCTCGAATTCCTCGCGCGTCAGCGGACCCGGCTTGTTCAGGATCTCGTGCGGCACGCGCACCTTGCCCAGATCGTGGAGATAGGCGCCGAGCCGGATCGTCGTCTGCGCGGTCTCATCGAGCTCCAAGCCGCGCGCCACGGCGCGGGCGCGCTGCGCGACCCGCTCGCAGTGGCCGAACGTGTAGCTGTCCGCCGATTCGATCGACTGGCCCCACTCGCGCACCAGGTCGAAGTAGGTGGTCTCGAGCTCGGAGACTTTGCCACCGACGTAAACCAGATCGACGCGTGCGTCGAGGCGCCGGAACAGCCGGTGCGCCGTGTTTAGCAGCTTCAGCGCGTCCTGGTTGCGGCCCATCGCCTGAAGCAGCAGGGCCAGCTCGCGTGAGGCCTCCGCTTCGTTCAAGACCGAGCCGGCGCTGACCGCCAGGTCGATCGCCGTGCGCAGCCGCGACTCGGCGAGCGCGGGGCGCCCCGTCTCGCGGTACACCATCCCGATCATCTTGTAGGCTTCGGACTTGTCGGCCTGGGAGTCGAGCTGATCGAAGATCGCGAGCGCCGACTCGGCGTTGCGACGCGCCTCTTCGTAGCGGCCACGCATATAGTGCGCCTCGGCATGATTCACGAGGCAGATCCCCTGCAGATGCATATCGCCGGAACGTTCCGCTATCGCCAAGCTGGATGTGAAGTAGTGATCGGACTTGTCATACTGCTTCAGATCCGTATGCGCGATGCCGAGATTGACGTATGCCGTCGCGAGTCCGTGCTCGTCGTTGGTGGCGAGATGCGCTTCCACGGAGCACTCGTAATGCGCCACCGCGGCGGTGATATCGCCCCGGATGTTCGCGAGAATGCCGAGGTTCTGCTCGACCCGCGCGAGTAGCTCGCGGGCTTGCCCGCCGCGTTCGAGCGCCTGGAGGAAGTGGGTGCGAGCTTCCTCCATGGCGCCGGTGCGCAGGGCAAGCCCGCCCATCGTGTTCAGCGCTTCGGCGGCGAGTATGTCGTTCTTGAGGTCGGTGGCGACTTTGTAACTGCGATTGCACAGCTCGCGCGCGCGCGCGGATTCGTTGCGATGATGGAGCACGACAGCCAGGCGACGCAGCGCCTCAGCCAGGACCGCGCGCTCACCCGTCCGCTCCGCGGTAGAGATGGCCGCTTCGTAACAGGCAATGGCTTCGGGGATGCATGCGGCGCGGTCGCGGGCGCGTGCTTCATGCAGCAAGTCCGCGGCCGGGCGCGCTGCCGCCCTCGGACCCGCCTGCCCCGGACCGGGGATGGCTGCCGAAGTCATTTGCTCCCCACTCCCAGCTTCCAGGTCTCTTCCATTACCACGCGACGGCGTAATCCGAGAAGTGATTGACTTTGCCTGTGACGTACTTGCTGAACAGGTTGTCGAGCGACAACAGGTAATACAGGATGTTGAGGTTGTTGTCGGTGTAGGCGATGCGCTTGGGCAGCAGCTTGCCGAGCAGGCTGCAGTTCGCGTAGCTCATCGAGAGCGCGGCCGGCGTGATGAAGCGCAGGCCCTGAGGCTGGAACTTGACGGCGTTCACACCGAGCCCGGTGGGCGCGATCATCGTGATCTGAGTCGGAGCGAGCAGCGCCCCGGGTGGGATCACGAGGGTGTGCGGGCCGGCACTGATGACGCCGCCCAGCGGCCCAATCGTCTTCGTCTCCGAGTCGTACGGCAGATTGGAGCACTTGAGCAATCCCGTCGCGCCGAGCAACGAACCGATGAGATCGGCCTGGGGCGCGGGGGCTGCGGCCACGGGAATCGCTGGGGCTGAGGGTGGCTCGCCGCAGGACTGCGAGACCAAGAGAACGAGGATGAGGACGGCTAGCGCGCGAACGGCCTTCATGGGCCTTCTCCTAAGGGTCGTACCGGGTTCGGAATCAGGGGAACCTGCCGAGGTACAAGATGGGACCATACCCGGGTCCATTCCGTGAGAAAGGTCACACAAGTCCCATGTGGGGACCTATTAGGTCCCTGTTCTGTCCCGTTTGCGCAGGGTCCCGCAGCGCCGCATAGTAGCGCCCATGGCTGAGCCAGCCTCGGATACGATCTCCAAGCTCTCCCGCGCGCTCGGCGCCAAGTACGAGGTCAAGCGCCTGGTCGGCTCCGGCGGCTTCGCCGAGGTCTACGAGGTGTGGGACAAGGACCTGGAGCGCCGCCTCGCGGTGAAGGTGCTGCGGCCGGACGTGGCCTGGACCTCCGGGATGCTGGAGCGCTTTCAGCGCGAGACCCGCGCCGCGGCGCGGCTCGAGCATCCCAACATCCTGCCGATCCACTTCGTGGGCGAGGGCGAAGGGCTCGCGTACTACGCCATGCCGTTCGTCGACGGGATGTCGCTCGGCGAGCTGCTGAAGCGCTCCGGTGCCCTGCCTCCCGAGCGCGCGCTCGCCATCATCATCCCGATCCTCGACGCGCTGGACCACGCCCACAAAGCGGGGCTGCTGCACCGCGACATCAAGCCCGACAACATCATGCTCGACACCGCGCGCGGCCGGCCGCTGCTCGTCGACTTCGGCATCGCGCGCCGGCTCGACAGCGACAAGGGCGCGGGACTCACGCAGACGGGGCTCGTGATCGGCACGCCGCACTACATGAGCCCCGAGCAAGCGCTCGGCGATCCCAATCTCGGGCCCGCCTCGGATCTCTACTCACTCGGCTGCGTGCTTTTCCAGATGGTGACCGGCAGCCCGCCGTTTGACGGCGAGTCGTCGCAGCAGATCGTCGGCCAGCACATCGCCGATCCGCCGCCCGCCGCGAGCGACGTGAACCCGAAAGTGCCGCGCGAATTGTCGGATGTGATCCTGCGCTGTCTCGAAAAGCAGCCGGCGAATCGCTTCCGCTCGGCCGGTGAGATGATCGCGGCGCTCGAGAGCGACAAGCAGCCGAGCACGCTGCGTTCGCGCGCGAACGCGGCGCAGGCGGCGACTGAATTGCTGGTGAGCGGTGCAAGGACAGCACCGCGCACGGCCGGACGGGCGGGCGGGCGGACGGCCAAGCCGCGACGAATCGGCTGGGTGCTGTTGGTCATCGTGCTGCCGCTCTTGCTGCTGGGCGCTGGCGCGCTGTTCTTCCGGCAACCGCAGCTCGTGTTCGAGAATCGCCTCACCGACATGGTCACGGTGCAGGTCGCCGGTGAGGAGCGCCGCATTCTCCCCGGCGGCTCGTTCACGCTCAAGCTCGACCGGGGACGTCGCCTCGATCTCGCGTGGCAGCTCGTGCCGCGGCTCGGCACGGCCTTGGGCGACACCATCGCGATCGCGGGGCCGCGCGGCACGGTGCACGTACGCGCCACGGCGCGACCGACGCATGGCGCCTACTTTGCACCCGTCATTACCAACGAGACCGGCCAGCCGCTCGCGATCACCGTGAACGCAGGTTTGGCGGGCGCGATGCGCTGCGGCTGCACGGTACCACCGGGCGCGGTGCGGATGGCGATCGGCTACTACCCACTGTTCGCGAACTCCACCGTGCGTGCCGCAGACCCGAGCGGCCGCGCGGCGACGTTCCAGAATCTGGGTTCACAAGTGAACGCGATCGACGGCATCGTGGGACTGTTATTCCGTCCTGAAGATCTCCGCACAGCACGCTGACATCCTTCGCTTTGTTCTCTCTCTTGTGGAAGGCGGTACCCGGGCGCAGGCTCCTGATGTCTTCGTCAGGAGCAGACATGTCGAGCTTGCATCGTCCTCTCGTCGCCGTTGCCGCTTCGTTGCTATTGTCTTCTTGTGGCGCCGGACCACCGCCTTCCGGCCGTGATGTCGCGGCGCTCGATGCCGTCACCAGCGGCATCAGCGGCATGCCGGTCACGACGGCCTCGGCGGAGGCACGCAATCAGTTCCTCCAGGGACTGCGCGAGCGGGATCTGGGGCGCAACTTCGACGCACTCGATCACTTCAAGCGCGCCGTGGCGGCTGATTCCACGTTCGCGATCGCCTATCTCGAAGTCGCCAATACCGGCAACTCGCTGGACGAGTTCAAGACCAATCTCGCACGCGCCGAAGCGAACGCGTCGCGCGCGTCGGACGCAGAGCAGCTGCAGATCCAGATCGCACGCCGCGGTTTCGAGAACGATGTCGACGGCCAGCTCTCGGCGGCGCAGCAGCTCGTGGCGAAGTATCCGCAGAGCCCACGCGCCTATCTCGCTCTTGCCGCCATTCAGGGGATACTGAACCGCACCGTGGACTCACGCGCAGCGGTCGAGAAAGCGCTCGCGCTCGCGCCGCGCCTGGCGGTGGCGCATGCCAGCATCGGCAACTCGTATCTGTTCGGAGAACCGCGCGACTTCAACAAGGCGCTGCAGCATTTCCAGGCGGCCGAGGCGCTCGCGCCCAACGAGCCGGTGATGCATGACTTTTTGGGTGACGCGCAGCGCGCGCTGAACAACCTTCCGGAAGCGCGGGCGGAGTATACTCGCGGCCATGAGCTGAATCCGCGCGATGCCGGATTGCTGCAGCAGCGCGGCCACGTCAATTCGTTTGCGGGCGACTACGCCGCCGCCCGTGCCGACTACGATTCGGCGCTGGCGGTGAGCCGCGGCAACGAGCGGGGGTTCTTTGCGCCGTTCCGCGCCTACGTCAGCGCCTACGCGGGCAACGCGCCGGCCGCCATCGCCCAGCTCAATCAGCTGGTGACACAAGCCGATGGAATGGGGCTGCCTGATCCCGTCACGGTGAAGATCAACGCCCTCTCGAACGTCGCGTTGATCGCGATCGACACGCGCGATTTCCCCGCCGCGGATGCGGCACTCAAGCGGCGTACGCCGCTGATGATGCAGCAGGCGGATCAGGCCGGCAGCGCCGGCTTCCGCCGGGCGCAAGAGCAAGGCATCGCCTACTTCAACGCGTGGCTCGCCGCGCGCAAGGGTGACTACAGGACGGCGCAACGCCAGACCGCGCGTCTGACTGCGCTGGTCAGCGCGGACGCGAACCCACGCAAGATGGAGCCGGTGCACCAGCTGAAGGGGTTCATCGCCTTGTATCAGGGACACAACGCGGAGGCGGCCGCGCACTTCGGGGAGGGCAATCTTCAGGATCCGTACATCAAGTATCACTACGCCATCGCGCTGGATGGTTCGGGCCAATCTGAAAAAGCAAAGCCGCTGTTTCGAGACCTCGCGGTTTACAACTTCAATAGCCTGGGCTACGCGCTGATTCGGAAGGAGGCGCAGCAGATGGCGATGTAGTTAGGGTCGCTCTTCCCGCTCCTCATCATCCAGATCGACCGCCATCGGGAAGAACAGCGATCGCTGGACGCCCGGGTACGGTGTGTCCCACCCGCGCGCGTCATGCCACAGGATCCGGTTCAAGCGCTCCGTCGGCGCAGCGTCGGGATCGCGGAAGTTCATGCGCGACGACGCGATCGCGGCAAGGCGCCGCTCGGCAGCCCGCTCACCCGTGATCGACCCCACCCGCTGATTGATCTCGTACAGCGACTGCGCCGGAACGAGCGCCGTGTACGGCGCGAGGCTGGGGGATTCCTCTGGGCCGATGAAGCTCGCCCGCATGTCGGTCGCGACCAAGTCGAAGATGCTGAGCGCCGGCAGGCCGAGCATCAGCTCGATCGTCTTCACCATGCTAGGCTGGCCGTAGAACGTCGGATCGATCACGCCGCGCCGGGCGTACGGGCTCGCGACGAGCGCCACGGTGCGATGCCCGTCGATGTGATCGACGCCGTATTGCGCATCGTCCTCCACGATGAGCACCGCCATCGACTTCCAGAACGAGCTGCGCGACAGCCCTGCGACGATCTTGCCGAGCGCCAGGTCGTTGTCTGCAACGCACGCTTTGGGCGTACACCAGCCGGGATTCGTGCCATCCGTGTGATCGCTCGGGAGAATGATGAGCACGAGATTCGGCATGGCATGCTTCGATTCCCATGCGCGAAGATGCTCGAGCACGATATCGGCCTTCACGACGTCCGGAACCGTCAACGTCCAGCCCGGATACTCGCGGACGAGTACGCGATCGAGCGAAGGTATGTCAGACCGCGTGTTGTAGAGCCTGGCAACGGCAGCGCGGAAGTAGGCGGCGTTGTGGGGCTGTGAATCGCGGTACTGCGTGAGAAGCGACGTCCGGATCGTGTCGCTGTACCACTGCGGCGACGGCGCATACTCACCGAAGACGCTCACCGTCTTGCCTCGGGATTGCGCCGCCTCCCACAAGAATCCGCCCGCCGAGTAGGCCAGCGGGTCCATCCCTTCCGACGGATAGCTGCGGCCCGTGTAGAGCGGCCACATCGGATACTCGGTCTCGTTGGCCTGGGTGAGCCAGTTGTGCCCGTCCGCCGAGTTGCCGCCGGACGCAAAGAAGTGATCGAGCAGCACGAATTGCTCGGCGAGGGCGTGGGCGTTGGGCGTCACGTCCCGGCCGTACTGCAGCAGCGAGCTGTCGCTCGCGCCCTTCCCGATGTCGCCGAGCACCTGGTCGTAGGTGCGGTTCTCGCGGACGATGTACACGACGTGATCGATCAGCGACGGCTCGCCGGGCCGCTCCGGAACGGCGCGCGCCGCAACGTTGCGGCGCGCCGCCCGGGATGGCGCCTGAGTTTGATTGAGCGTGAGCCGGTTGTTGTGCGCCACCGAGGTGGCGTAGGCAGCGAGCTCCGCTTCCGTCGGCACCTGAATGACGTTGACCGATCCGCGGTAGGAGTGGACATACCGCCCCGTCAGGCCCTGGGTCCTCCCGACGCCCGACCCCACGCCGAACAGCGTGCCGACGGCAATGGTGTGGCCATCGGCACTCACGTCGATGCTCGTCGGGTACCAGCCGGTGGGCACGAGACCCTTCAGCTGCGCAGCAGGCAACGCGTACACCGCGACGGCGTTCACGCCGCCCAACGTCACGAACAACGTCGCCCGATCGGGTGACAGTGCGACCGCGGTCGGCGCCAGTCCGATGCTGCGCTCACGGAACGGCGCGATTGCGATCGTGCTGCTGACGACGTCGCGGCGCGTGTCGATGACGCTTACGACGTCGGAATTGCCGTTGGCCACGTACAGGCGCGCGTTCTTCTCGTCCCATGCGAGTCCCGTCGGATGCCGGCCGACCGGAATGACCTTCGTGACGGCACCGGTGACGAGATCGACGCGCGTCACGCTGCCGCGCTGCGCCAGCCCTCGCTGATCGACCCGCACCAATTCCGCGAATGGATCGCAGCACTGGCGCGCCGCGCGATCGCCTTTGACGGGCTTTCTCCCACCGAGGTTGGACACGTAGGCGACTGATCCGTCGGCGCTCACGACCGCTGCCACGGGCAGAACGCCCAGCGGGATCATCTTGAGCAACGCCCCGCTCTCGGCGTCGAGCACCGCGAGCGTGTCGTTGGCGGGCAGCGGGACGACGACTACACGATGGCCGGAGACATTAGCGGTCCGCGCGACGGCGGGTGCGCCGGCCATGTAGTCACCGAGTGCGGACGATGTGAATCGCACGACGGTGCTGTCGCCGTCGTACGCCGTGAGGTGGGCAACGGACTTCGCCTGCGCGAGCTGCTCGGAGCCGGGGATCCGGCTCAGCGCGAGCTCGGCGGGCAGCCGGCCGACGGAAGTGACGAGCGCGCGGCCGTTGACGGGATCGATGGCGACCCCCTGGACGCCGGCGCGGCCGTCGAACGCCGCGCTTCCCAATACGACGTTATCACGCCAGCCGAGGCGATAAGCCGCGCCGTGGACGCTGACCCAGATCTCGCCTGGTCGCGCCCCGAAGCGGACGCCGAACACGCGGTCGGTGAACACGCTTTGCACGCCCGCCGGCGTGACCTGCCGCTCGGTGGCGATGACACCCGGGTCGGGGATTTCTCGACGCGGCTGCGGCGGCGTGGGTGGATTTGCAGTCGCTTGCAGCAGCAGTAACGAGAACAGCATCCCATCCCCCGAAAGGTTCGTTAGGTCAAAAGCTGCCTTTTCAATCCCGCCGGAGGAAGGCCAGCACCTGCTGGATGACACCGGGATCGTTGACGATCCGATGGTGACCGAGACCGGTCGTGGTCACGAGCTCGGCGCCGGGCCACTCGCGCGAGATCGCCGCGCCATTGTCCCAGGTGACCTCGCGGTCGTCCTGATCGTGGATGACGAGCAGGGGAACGCGCATGTCGCGGGCCAGGATCGGCACGTTCATTTGTGCCCAGGTGAAGCCGAGCCGGCGCTCCAGCCGGCCGCGCATCGATGTCATGACCGGATCGTCCACGCCGAGCACGGCCGCGAACTGCGCGGTATAGGAGTCAGGGTTTGCCGAGGGCGCGAGGAGCACGGCGCGGCGCGCGACGAGCCCGTTACTCAGGGCCAGCGCTGCTGCAAAGCCGCCGAGTGAGTGGCCAACCACGAGGCTGACCGATCCCACCGCCTTCGCGACGGCGACCGCCGCGCGAGCGAACTCGGGACCGGAGCTGAGCCGGCCTGAGGAAGCGCCATGGCCCGGCGCGTCGAACGTCACGACGCGGTAACCGCGCGTGAGGAGCGCATTGCCCAGGTCGATGAAGCGCGCGCCGCGACTTCCCCAGCCGTGCACGAGGAGGACGCCGGGCCCGCGCTCGCCCCACGACCATGCGGCGACCCGTCGCGCTCCCACGTCCACGTCAATGCGTCGCGCTTCACGCAGCCACGCGGCCATGCGCTGGCTGATGGCGCGGCGGGGCGGCGAGCAAAACAGCCGCTCCGCCCAGCGCGCCGCAAGCCGGGGGGAGGCGCGCTGCACCGCGCCGAATGCGAAACGCGTGAGTCGTAGAGTCGTGCTCATGGACGCTCCGTAACGGCAACATAGAGAGATCCCCCATATGCTGAGGGACGGGTCGCTGTGATCGCGGGCCTCGAGAGGCCCAGGCCAGCCACGATCTCGGGCAGCAGCTCAGTCGAGATGGGATATGGCACCCACCTGCTGGGCCGGCGCCCATCGTACTCGACGATCACGAGCCTCCCGCCGGGGCGCAGCCAGGTCAGCAGCTGCTCTAATACGACCCGGGGATTGGCCACAAAGTGAAGCGCGTTCGCAAACAGCATCCCGCTGAGCTGGCTAACCCCGATCCCGGGCAGCTTCAAGGGACGGGTGAAGTCCCCGGTGACGGGAATCACCTCGACGCCATCGGAGACCAACCGCTCGAGTGACGCGATCGCAGCACGATCGCGGTCCACCGCATAGATGCGGCTTCCCGCCTTGAGCCGGTGCGCGAGGGCCCGGGAAAACGTCCCGCGGCCCGCTCCCACATCGGCCCAGTCTCCTGCCTGCCGCGGAACGGCCGTGGCGAGTAGCGCGTCAGCGTCGGCGATGTTCATGGGTGAGAATCCAACCAAACCGAACGGCGGGAGGTTCCTCGCTAGCGAGGGCGTGATGCAGCCAGCAGCTGCGGCCCGAGCACCCAGGGCGCGCAGCTGCCGGAAGTACCGACCTCACGAAACCAGCGGCATCAGAAGGAAACCGTAACCCCGCCCTGCCACGCGATGTCGTGCTGCGTCTTATCGAAGCCGTACCGGTCGAACTTGTAGATGTAATCGCGGCCCTCGGCGCGCAGGCCGATCCGGCCAAAGCGGTACTCGACGCCCGCGCCAACGTTGCCGGCAAACTTCGTCCAGGTGCTGTCGGATCCCAGCTGATGGACGCTGATGGCGCCGGCGCCGCCCAGCACGTACGGCACGACCGTACCGGTTCCGGCTGCCAGCGGATAGCGGAGTACGACATCCGCGTCATAGGCGAACTTGTTGAATTTGCCGCGTCCAGAAAGCGCACCACCCCGCAGGCTGTCTTGCGCCCAGGTGCCGCTGGCGCGCACACCAACGCGCGGCAGGATCCAGTAGTTCGCGTCGATCGAACCAGCCCAGCCGAGGCGCCAATCCGCCGTGCCGGCCGGGTTCAAGTTCGCGGCGCTCGAAAGGCCGCCGAACGCCGCAGCAACGGTGAATCGATCCGCCAGGGGGTTGGTGCTCTGGGCGTGCAGGGCCGCCGGCGTAATGGCGAGCGCTGCAACCGTGACTGCCAGGGAAACAGATTGCTTCAGCATACGATCCTCCGAAAAGCGGTGAATGGTACCTGACAACAGGGGAACAGGGGATTCACGCGGGCCGCCGCAGCGCGGCGAGGCGCTCGTAGTTGAGTCGCAGCAGCGCGATCACCTCGCGCACGTCGCCGTCGCTCTGGATGCGGCGTGCCGCGGGGCCTACGGAATCGGGGAAGAAGGGATGGCGCTCGATGCGGCCCTGCTTGCGCAGATCGATCCAGACGTGGCGGGGAAAGCCGAAATGCGCGGCGCTATCACCGTGCAGGTGCCCGATTTCGCGGCGGCCCAGGCGAAACCAGAGCTCGCCCCGCGCGCCCCGCCCCGCCGTGACGCCAGGCCACGTCGTGACTTCTCCAATGATCGATTCACTCGCCGTAATCACTTCGAAGTTGCTGCTCGACATGCCGCGCTCCGTCCTCGGGTCGCTCCGAGAACGTGTGCACAACACGTAATTGTTCCTGGCGGGTCAGCCGGTCAGTCGGCGACGGCTTCCGTGAGACGCGTGAGCTGCTGGAGCTGAGGCGTACTGAGGGATTTTGTCAGCCGCCGGGCGGCGGCGGCGATTTCTGGATCGACGCGTTGCAGCAGGGCGCGACCCGTCCGGGTGAGCGTAGCGACGGAGCAGCGCCGGTCGGCAGGGTCCAGACGCCGCTTGGCGAATCCCTGCCGCACCAGGCGATCGATCATTCGCGTCATGTCTGGCGAGCGGTGCATGCACCGCGCGGCGACTTCGCCGCGCGCGTAGCCGGTGGGGGGCGCGTCGCGCAGGATCCGCAGCACACGATACTGGTCGGTCGTGATGTCATGACTCTCGCAGATTGCGGCAAACGACTGCCGCAGCAAGTCCCCGGCGATCAACACGCCCACGGCGGCCTGTTCTGCCGGACTCACGACTCGTGGCTGGTTCACACGCTTGCGAACGGCCATACCGCGAAATCTGTTCCCAACACGCATTGTCAAGACTCTCGCCCGTGGGAACAATTCCGTGTTGTAAACACGTTCTCCCGCAATCCGGAATTCGTCCGGACGCCGTGTCGTCTCGTCCCGACACTGCCGTGACATCGCAATGGTTGTCGATTTGGATCACTGTCATCCGACGATCTCTGTGAGTCACCACCGTCACCATCCGTCGTTCCGCCTGGAGGTCGTCGCTATGCGCAGTCGCATTCTCGGAGAAACCGGTCGCGGGTCCGCCATCCTGCTCACCGTCGTGCTGGCCATCGGCATCGCGCTCGCCGGGTGGAAGACGGCATCGGCGCGCGCCGCGGCGGCTGCGGCCGCGCATCAGCCCGAGCCGATCGAGGTGGTTACCACGGCCGTGGCGCGCGAGGAACCGCACCGCGCCACCACGACATCCATCGGGACCGTACTGGCCCTGCGCTCGATCACGCTGCGCACGGAGTTGTCCGGCACCGTGCACGCGGTATCGCTGGTGCCTGGGCGCATCGTCGATTCCGGCGTAGTGCTGGTCGCGCTCGACATATCCGTCGAACAGGCGGACCTGCAGGCACAGGCCGCGCAGGCCAGTCTTGCGGCCACGAGCCTCGCGCGCCTCGAGCGGCTGCGCCAGCACGGCGCCGTCTCGGAAGAAGAGATCGATCGCGCCCGTGCCGAGCGGGATATCGCGCAGGCGCAAATCGCCCGCACCCAGGCCATCATCGCCAAGAAGACGATTCGGGCGCCGTTCCGCGCCCGGGTCGGTATCGCCGACGTGCACCCCGGCCAGTATCTGAACGAGGGGACACAGCTCACGACGCTGCAAGGCGTCGATGGCGCGGCCCATGTCGACTTCGCCGTGTCGCAGCAGGTCGCCGCTGCCCTGCGGGCGGGTGAGCCGGTTCAGGTCGTGACCACGGCCGATTCGACCCCGATCGCGGCACGGATCGTGGCCGTGGACGCCCGCGTCGACCCTACGACCCGCACCACGACGGTGCGCGCGATGATCCTCGGCGCCACTGCGGCGCCCGGCTCGTCGGTGCGCGTCTTCGTCCCGGCGGGACCGATCGTGAACGCCATCGTCATTCCCGTGAGCGCGCTGCGACGCGGGCCCGCCGGCGACCATGTCTTTGTCGTCACAGCGGACGAGAGCGGGAAAATGCGGGCGCATGAGCGGGCGGTGCGGAGCGGCCCGATGCTGGGCGATACCATCGTGATTCTCGAAGGATTGAAAGCCGGAGAGCAGGTCGCCGCGTCCGGGTCGTTCAAGCTGCGGGAGTCCGTCCTGGTCGCGGTCGGCGGAGGTGCACAGTAATGCGATCCTTCACCGACCTCTTCATCCGGCACCCCGTGCTCGCGGCGGTCGTGAATCTCGCGATCGTCCTCGTGGGGTGGCGATCGCTCGCCACGCTGCCGGTGCAGCAGTACCCCAACATTCAGAGCTCGTCCGTCGTGATCAACACCGTCTACTACGGCGCGAGCGCCGAGGCGGTACGCGGCTTCCTCACGACGCCGATCGAACGGGCCGTGTCGGCCATCAGCGGCATCGACTACGTCGAGTCGACGAGCCGCGCGGGCGTCAGCACCGTCACGGTGCATCTCAAGCTGAATCAGAACAGCACGGCGGCGCTGGCGGAAGTGACGGCGCGCCTGCAACAGGTACGATCCGAGCTGCCGGCGGAGGCTGAGCCACCTCAGGTGGAAGTGCAGCGCGCCGACCGCCCCTACGCGTCGTTCTACCTGAGCTTCTCGTCCAAGCAGCGGGACATCCCGGCCATCACCGACTGGCTGTCGCGCACGCTGCAGCCGCAGCTCGCGACGATCGCCGGCGTGCAGCGGACGGACATCGTCGGCGGCCGCCCCATCGCCATGCGGATCTGGATCGATCCGGACCGCCTCGCGGCACACAACCTGTCGCCGGGCGACGTCTTCGCGGCGCTGCGGCGCAACAACTACCTGGCGGCAGTCGGTCAAACCAAGGGCAACCTCGTCCAGGTGAACCTGCTCGCCAATACCGATCTGCGTTCGACCGTTGAGTTCGAAAACCTCATCGTGACCGACCGCGACGGCTCCGTGGTCCGTCTGTCCGACGTGGCGCGCGTCGAGCTGGGCGCGGAAGAGCCGGACATGATCGCGAAGTTCAATGACGAAGAGGCCGTGTACGTCGGCGTATGGCCGACCATCGGCAGCAACGAGATCGAGGTCTCGCATCGCCTGCACGCCGAGGTCGCGCGGATCACGCCGACGTTGCCGCCCGACATCCAGCTCCGGATCGCGTATGACGGCACGATCTTCATGCAGGACGCGCTCAAAGAGATCACCAAAACCCTGATGGAGACGATCCTCATCGTGGGGATCGTCGTGTTCCTCTTCCTCGGCTCGATCCGCACGGCACTGGTTCCCCTGGTGGCCATGCCCGTCTCCCTGATCGGCGCCGGCGTCGTCATGGCGGCGTTCGGATTCAGCCTGAATCTGCTGACGATTCTCGCGATCGTCCTCTCGGTCGGCCTCGTGGTGGACGATGCGATCGTCGTCGTGGAGAACGTCGAACGCCACGTGCACCTCGGCAAGACACGGCTGGAAGCCGCGCTCGTCGGCGCGCGTGAGCTCGTCGGTCCCATCATCGCGATGACCATTACGCTGGCCGCCGTCTACGCGCCCATTGGCTTCCAGGGTGGCCTCACCGGTTCGTTGTTCCTCGAGTTCGCGATTACCCTCGCGGCGGCGGTCGTCGTGTCCGGCATCGTGGCGGTCACGCTGTCGCCGGTGATGAGCTCGCGCTTCGTGCATCCGCAGGGGCAGGAAGGCCGGCTCACCAAGCTCGTGAATCACGCATTCGAGCGCGTGCGCAATACGTACGCCCGGCTGCTCGACGGCGCGCTGCAAATGCGCCCGGCAATCGTGGCGGCCGCGATCCTGGTCATGCTCGCCGCGTGGCCGCTCTACACCTACTCCAAGCGGGAGCTCGCGCCGGTCGAAGACCAGAGCCACATCAGCCTGTTCATGCAGGTACCGCCCGACGCGTCGCTGGCGGCCAACAACCGCGCTTCGCTCGAGGTAGTCAAAGCGATCACCGCATTTCCGGAGGCGAAGTTCATGTGGTCGCTGACGGCCTCGTGGGGCGCCTTCGGCGGCATGGTCGCAAAAGACTGGAAACAGCGGGAGCGCTCGACCGTGCAGTTGTTCCCGGCGGTGTACGGCGCCGTCTCGCAAATCCCCGGTGTGCGCGTATTCCCGCGACTCGATCCGCCGCTCCCGACACCGGGTTCGTACGATGTAGAGCTGGTGCTCCAGAGTGACGCACCGCCGGAGCAGATGCTCGGCACGGCCGGAGCCGTCGTCGGTGCGGGATGGCAGAGCGGCAAGTTTCTCTACGTCGATACCGATCTGAAGGTCGATCTGCCCGAGGCGCGCGTCGTGATCGACCGCGACCAGGTCGCCGATCTCGGCCTCGATCTGGCCAGCGTCGGGCGGGAGCTCGGCACGGCGCTCGGCGGCGGCTACGTCAACCGGTTCAACTTTTTCGATCGCAGCTACAAGGTCATCCCGCAGATCGGGGACGCTGATCGCACGACCGTCGGGCCGCTGCTCGACCTCAAGATCAAGACGCCCGGTGGCCAGCTCGTGCCGGTGTCGACGTTCACGCACATCGAATCGAGCACCGCACCGCGCACGCTGAACCGCTTCCAGCAGCGTAATGCGGTCCGCGTATTCGGCGCGGTCAATCCCGGAGTCACCAAGGACGAAGGATTGCGCGTGCTCGAGAATGCCGCGGCGAGCCTCAATGCCCCTGGCTTGAGCGTGGATTACGCGGGCGAGTCACGACAAATCCGCCGCGAGGGTGGAACGTTGACCGTGACCCTCGGCTTCGCCGTGATTCTCATTTATCTCGTGCTCGCGGCGCAGTTCCGCAGCTTCCGAGATCCGTTGATCGTCCTGCTGGGCTCGGTCCCGCTCGCGATCTCAGGCGCGCTGATCTTCAGCTTTCTCAACCTGACGACCCTCAACATCTATTCGCAGGTCGGGTTGATCACGCTCGTCGGACTGATAGCAAAGAACGGCATTCTGATCGTGCAGTTCGCCAATACACTGCAGCAACGCGGCCTCGCCAAGATGGTGGCACTGCGCGAAGCCACATTGACGCGCCTGCGCCCGGTCTTGATGACGTCGGCCGCGACGGTGTTCGGTCACTTCCCGCTGGTCCTCGTGTCCGGCCCCGGGTCGGCGGCCCGCAACAGCATCGGCATGGTGCTCGTCACCGGCATGACGCTGGGGACCCTGTTCACGCTGTTCATCGTGCCGGTCTTCTACTCATTGATCGCGGCGGAACACAAGCCCGCGCTGGAATACGAGCCGGTCGGCCAGGAGGTATTGCAGACATGAGACAGAAACTTGGGGCGCTCCTCGCGCTGCTCATCATGGGAGGTGGCGCGCAGGCTCGCGCCCAGGAGGTCTTTTGGAAGCGACTCGGCGATACGACGCTCGAGCGGCTCGTCAGCGAAGTCGTGACGTCCAATCATGACGTCCTGGCTGCGCGGGCGCGGCTGCGTGGCGCGCGCGCGTCGCGGCTCCAGGCGGCGCTCGATTTCGCACCGACCGTTACCGCGACGGCCAGTTACACACGGCAGCGGCTCTCGAGTGCGGCCTTTCCGGGCAGTGTCGCGACCGCCTTCCCCGATCAGAACGTGTGGGACGCAGGGCTGGCGCTCTCCTGGGAGCTGGACGTGTTCGGCCGCATCCGCAAATCGACGCAGGGACGTGGGGCGTTGATCGCAGCAGCCGAGGAGGATGTCGAGGATCTCCAGGTTCTGCTTGCAGCGGAACTGGCTACCGCCTATTTCGATTTGCGCGGCGCCCAGGACCGCCTGCAGGTGGCGCGCCGCAACGCCGAGAATCAGCAGCACACGCTCGACGTGACGCTGCAGCGCCTCGAGGCAGGTCGAGGCAACGAGTTTGATTCCGAACGCGGACGCGCCCAACTGAACTCGACGCTGGCAGGAATTCCGCAGCTGGAGGCATCGATCGACGCCGTGGAACATCGCATCGCGGTGCTCATTGGCCAGCCGGCGATCGGACTCGACCAGGAGAATGGAGAAGGCACCGCACTCCCGGGGCTGCCGGATTCCATCATGGTACCCAATCCCGATGCGGTGGTGCGGCTCCGGCCGGACGTACGCAGCGCCGAGCGGCAGCTCGCCGCCGGTAATGCGTTCGTCGGCGCGGCGAAGGCAGCCTATCTGCCGCGAATCTCGTTGGGAGGCGGCCTGGGGTACGTGGGCAGCTCATTCGATGCTCTGGGAAACTCGAACACGCCTCGCTACGCCATCGGGCCGGTGATCTCCTGGCCCGCTCTCAACCTCGGCCGAGTGAAAGCCGGCGTGGACGTAGCGCGTGCCCAGGAAGCCGAAGCGGACGCGTATTACCGCAAGACTCAGCTCCAGGCGTCCGAGGAGATCGCCACCTCCGTCGTCGCGTACAACAAAGCCCGCAGAAGTCTTGCTTATCTCGATATCGCCGCGCGGGCGAGCGAACGGGCTGCGGCGCTGGCGCGCTTGCGGTTCGATGAAGGCCTCACGGACTTCCTGCAGGTGCTGGACGCCGAACGCACCATGCTCGAAGCGCAGGATCGGCTGGCCACGGGTCGCACCGCTGCTACGAACGGCCTGATCGCGGTATACCGCGCATTGGGTGGAGCGGCGATAGTGCCCTAGACCGCAACCTTCGCGACGGTATCCCAGGTGCGCGTGGTTTGCTCCTTGCCGAACGTCTTCTCGATCAGGCTCATGAAGACGGGACCCTTGGGAGTCGGCAGATAGGCACTGAAGATTTCCCCGTCCTTCATCGACAGGATACGCGCACCGTCCATCTCGACCGGCAGCTTGATCTTGGCGTTTGGCCGGCCGCGGAGAAAGGTGACGATGCGCTTTGCCTGGGGATCGACCTTGAAGCGTTTGTACGGATCCGACACCAGCAGCTTCCGGAGTTGGTCGATCGGTCGGACGATGGTGAAGAACGCCCGGCCCAGTCGCTCCTCCATGGCAGCCTCGGCCTTTTGCTGCAACGCCTGTTCCGATGTGCTACGCGCGCTGAACACCACATTGCCGCTGCCGAGCACCGTCTTCACGTCGGTGAATCCGGCGGCTTCAAACGCCGCCTTGAGCGCCGGCATTTTGCAGTTCATCGGCATGACGCCGCGGAGGAAGGCTGCATAGCGTGGCATGTCGAAAGGTAGCATCCCCAAACGACGAGCCGCCGCCGGTGATCGAGCTCAACCGCGTTATGTCGTATCGCGCGGCCTGCCTTTCGAACCCCACACCCCGACGGTAGTATCACCGGCATGCGGAGCAACCTCTGCATCAGCGCCACCCTCCTGCTCGCCTCCGTCGGACCCGGGTTGGTATCGGCACAGGTGTGCTCCGGCGAAGCGAGTTTTAATGGATCGCCCGCCCGTTTCTTCGCGAGTGGCGCTTTTGGCTCTTCTTCGACCTACCACGGTGGTCTCGCCCTCGGCAGTTCCTTGCTGTTTGGCTCCGTCGAGGCGGGAATGACGACGTACGCGAGAGACGAAACGGTGGATTACCGAGGGGCCTTCGGCGTTCAAGTCCCCCGTCATGACGACAGGATCCAACTGTGCCCGCAGCTGCTTGTGAGCCTCAACGTCGCGAAGGACGTTCACGGCCTCGGCGTCGATTACAAGGAGATGATGGCCGGTGGCGGTATCGACGCGGGCTACGTCGTGTTTCGAAAAGGCAACACGCGAATTGTGCCGACAGTGAGCTTCGGACTGCTGGGCGGCCGCATCAAGTACAGCTACTCGAATGGGGCGCACCGCACGCGCGACGCGGATGCATTTGGCATTCTCACGACCGGTGTGGGATTCGGCCTCAACAGGCAGTTCACGATCAGTCCGTCGGTAGCGGTTCCGTTCGGTCTACCGGGCGCGACCACGTGGTACGGAGTGGCGTTCTCGGTCGGGATGTCCAAGGAGGATTAGATGCGTCGCTCTACGACAGTGCTCGTCGCCGTCCTCATGTGTCTTGGTGGCACATCAGCCGCCGCGCAGGTGTGCTCGGGTGAATTGAGCTTCGCGCAAGCGCCAATCCGCGCCTTTGTCGGGATCGGCCTCAACTCGACTGCGCAGACTTACCACACTGGCGTTCGTTACGGCGGCACACGCGCGTTCGGCGAGGCCGAGTTCGGCATGGCCACGTACAACATCGGCGGCGACGCGTGGGACTATGGAGCCGGGGTTGGGTTGCAGTTGGGCCGTCCCCAGGAGACGAAGGCGCAGCTGTGCCCGCAGATCTTCGTCGGCCTCTCGCGCGGACCGAATGACCTGGGTGGTACGGGCATCAATTACAGCGAGAACCATTTCGCGATCGGCGCCGATGCCGGATTTGTCCTCGCTCACAAAAAGGGAGTGGACCTCGTTCCGACGGCGAGCTTCTACATTGCGAACGCCTGGTACAAGCTCACCGCCCCGTCGGCCCGCGATTCGACGGGTTCTGACACATGGGAGATCCTGTCGCTGGGTCTGGGATTCGGATTCAACAATCAGGTCACCCTGGCACCGTCAATCGCATTTCCGCTCAGTCTGCCAGGCGCGGGACGAGTCTACGGAGTCAGCTTCTCGATAAAGCTGGGAGCTTCGCGCTAGCCTTAATCGTACCAGTTCTTGTCCCAGGCATGCGGCTTGAGCCTGGCAATCATGCCCGCTGGTAGGGCCCCTTTCGTCGACGCCATCGCGTTCTGCCGCACATGCGCCGGCCGCCGCATGCCGGGAATCACCGTCGAGACTTCCGGTGACGACAGACAGAATCGCAGCGCCAGCTCGGGCAGTGTCTCGACCTGATCATCGAGCACGGCGGCCAGCGCCTTCCCTCTCCGCTCCGCCTCGGCCTTGCGGTCGCCCGCGAAATACGCGGCGCGCCAGTCGCCCGCCGGAAAGACCGTGTTCGCTTTGATCTGACCGGTGAGCGCGCCTTCGTCGAACGGCACGCGCACGATGATGCCGAGCGGCTTCTTTTTCGCGAGATCAAACAGCGCCTTTTCCGGCGTGCGGTCGTAGATGTTGTAGATCACCTGCGCCGTCTCGAACAGTGGATCGGCGAGCACGCGCAGCGCGGTCTCCGGCGCGTGGTCGTTGATCGAGATTCCCCAATGCAGGACCTTCCCTTCCTCTTTGAGGCGAACGATCTGCCTGTAGGACGCCTCCCACTCGGAGTCTTTTAGCCAGGCGTCGTTCCAGACGTGCAGCTGCTGTAGATGGAGCGCCTCGACGTCTAGGTTCTTGAGCGAGGTTTCGGTGCACGAAGCGATGTACTTGGCAGGAAAGACGTCGGCGAGCTTGTAGCTGGCCTTGCCGGGCCATTGGCGATTCAGCGGAGGGATCTTGGTGGCAACTACGGCGCGGTTGGCGCGAATGTCGTCCTTCAGCACCTCACCGATGATGCGCTCGCTGTGACCGTTGCCGTAGGCGAGCGCGGTGTCGAAGAAGGTGATGCCCTGGTCGACGGCTTCGCGCAGCGCTTTGCGGCCCTCGCTGTCGTCCACGCCACGCCACATCTCGCCGCCGATGCCCCAGCCGCCGAAGCCTATTTCACTGACGCGGTAACCCGTCGGGCCCAACGCTCGAGTCTTCATGCTCTAATACTAACGGAGACAGCCGATCCGAGTCTTGGCCACGACCATATCGTCGAACCACACGGTTCCGGCGCTCGAGTCCGTGATGTAGTTCTGCAGCCAGATGTGGTTCAGTTGCAACGCCGCGCTACTCCGGAACTGGATGTCCAGCGGGCCCGCCACGGTGGGCGAGTAGCTGCATTGCGAGCCGTCGGCACCAGCCGGGCAGTAGTGGTCCTGCACCCAGTACCCGATCGCACCGGTCTCGGGAAACCGTTGGACCAGGCCGTCATTCTTCCATACTTCGAGCTCGGCCCCCGCGGCCGATCCCACGTCGGTGTTGAGGTTGGCGTGGACCTCGAAGCAGTCCCAGAGATCCTCGTCTACGGTGAAAGCGTTCCGGCTCACGAGGGCGTTGCCCCAGTAAGCGCCGCCGCAGCTCGAACAGGTGTGCATCTTCATCCAGTAGTCGTAGAAATCGAAGCGGAGGTTTGGAGAGGCGCCCCACACCGGCTCGATTGCGAAGGAGACCCGGTCGTCACCGACAGGCTTGGTCCCCGCCTGTGGGTTGGGCCAGTTACTGGGAGGGTTGTAGCCGCCGAACCAGACGCCGGTGTGATGCCACGGAGCGCCCGCCTGATACTTGACGTACCAGCGCACGTACAGCTCGTCGTAGCCGGATCCGTCCGGTTTGAGCAGTTTCTTGTACAGGTCGGTGGCGTCGTCGGCGCTCGCGGTTGAGCCACCGGCTGTGAGCCTCATCGAGGCCGCACCGCAACTCTTCGACGGCTTGTCGGCGACCAACGCCATGCTGCCGGGGTTCTTGTGGTCGTCGTAGCGCGCCGTTATTGCAGCCACCGAGCCTGGTTCGAAGTCTTCATGCCAGACCACATCCGGATCTGCGCCTATTCCCTGATCGCAGGGGTAGCGCTCGGCTAAAAGGGTGCCCGAAGGCTTGTTCATGTCCGAGCAGGCTGCGAGCCACAGCGAGGCTCCCAGGAGGATCCGGCTGCGGCATTCGTGTGTCATGAAGCAATGTTTACGTCTGGCTGCCGCGGATGACGGTGACAAGTCTCACGCACCGCTGGGCAACGGGGACGGAGCCCTGTGCGCGTCTGTGATGATTGCCCCTCCTGGGATCGAACCAGGACTCTCCTGATCCAGAGTCAGGCGTGTTGCCAGTTACACCAAGGGGCATCGTCTATGGAGCTGAGGGGGCTCGAACCCCTGACCTCCTGGGTGCGATCCAGGCGCTCTCCCAGCTGAGCTACAGCCCCCAAAGAGGCTTTCAAGGTAAACTGCTTGACGGTCGCTTGACAACGGCTCGCCAAGTTGCGCGCTAACGACTCCACAGGGAGTACCGATGCGTCTGCACATGCTCATCCCAATCCTCGTTGTCGCGTCCCCCCTCAGCGCACAAGTGCCGTGGACCGCGAACGTGCCGCAGCGCGGCATCGCGCTCGACTTCCTGCGTCCCAAGTTCCAGGGAGGCGGAACGTCGCTCACCAGCTTCGCCGCGTTCCTGTCGGGACGCTTCCCGCTAGGCGACAAGGCGGCGGTGCGATTCGAGCTGCCGTTCGCCCGTGGCTCGACTGACTTCGGTGGGTCGAGCACGACGATCGGTAATCCGTACGTCGGGATCGAGACCGGCGGCGCCACCGGCCTTGGCTACGAACTGGGTTTGCGCGGCCCGCTGGCCTCCGAGAGCGAGTTCGCGACCCAAATCGGCGCCTTCAGCGACATCACGCGCTATGAAGCATTCCTGCCGAACTCGGCCACCATCTCGGGGCGTGCGCGCTACCGCTATGCAGGCGACAACGGCTTCACGTTTGACGCCGGCGGTGGACCATCGCTGCTCTTCCCGACGAAGGGCGGCGGCAGCGCCGAGCTGATTCTGCATCACCACATGTCGGCGGGATATCGCGGCCCGCAGGTATGGACGAGCGTCGGCTTTGGCGGCTGGACATTCATCACCGAAGATCTGGGCGGCGTGGCTCAGCGCACCATCAATCAGGTCGGGTTGTCTGCGGGTTTCTCGAGCGGTCAGGTGCGGCCAGCGTTGCACATCATCGCCCCGCTGGACGACGAGTACAACTCGGTGGTGGGCGTCGTGATCGGCTTCGGCGTGTCGGTGGTGATGAACTAGGGCTATTCGCCGAGCAGCTCGCCTAAAGGGGACATCTGGGGCACCTGATCGCCCAACACCTTCAGCGTCGCGGCGATCGGGATCGCCAGAAATGCGCCCGGGATGCCCCAGATGAACCACCAGAACAGCACGAAGATCATCACCGCGAGCGGGTTCAGCTTGAGGCGATTGCCGTAGGCGTAGGGCGAGATGACGTTGTTCTGCAGCGTCGAGATGACGAGATAAATCGCCGGCGCGAGCAGCACCTCGCCCAACCCCGAGAAAACCGAAAAGCCACTGATCAGCAGCAGCCCGACATTGATCGCGCCCCCCAAATAGGGAATGAACTCGAGCACAAACGTCATGAGGCCCCAGATGAGTGGATCGGGCATGCCGATCGCCCACATGGCGAGGCCGACCGCGATGCCCTGCCCCACGTTGATGAGCGCCGTGACGGTCAGATAACTCGCCACGATCGACTCGGTTCGGTTCATGATGTCGGTCGCCGTCCGCAAGTCATCGGGCGCCGGCAACAGCTTCACCAACTTGCGAAACAGCATGTTCCCCGCCGCGAGCATCAGATAAACCAGCACGATCACCTCGAGCAGCACCGCGACTAACGTGGTCGCGTGTCCCAGGAGTTGGGCGAATAGCGACGGCACCGCGGGACCCGGCGCGGCCTGGGCGGGCGGGAGTGCTGGCCGCGCGTTGGGCGCCGCTGGGGGCGCAGCGCGCGCGGCGGGCGTGCCCGATGCCGCGGCGGTCATCCGATCGAGCGGACGGCCGAGCTCGCGTAGCTTCCTCCGCGCGGTCGCGATGTTCGCCGGCGCCTTGTCCACCCACGCGCCGATCGGGGTCGACAACGCCCATCCGCCGATGCCGAACACGGCGAGCGCGCCGAGAACGACGATGGCGGCGCCCGCCGGCGCGGGGAGCCGCAGCCGTCCCAGCTGACGCACGACCGGGGTGAGCAGCGCCTGAAAGCACAGTGCCAACGCGATGGGGATGAAGAACTCTCGGCCCAACGCGAGGGCGGCGGCCGAGAGAACGACGGCGATGAGTTTCGTGGTGAAGGGAGCGCCCGGACCATTTAGCATGGGCTTAACGGATCAGCGCCTTCCGCAAATTATTGATCAAGCCATCGAACATGCGGTGCGCGTTGCGCCGCCGGTAGAACTGGCCATTCAGCCAGGAGCGGAAGCCCGTCGGATGCCAGATGTGCTTGAGTGTGACTTTGGTCGAGCCGCCCGCGAATCCCAACGCGAAGAAGGTCTTCGATCCGGCGCGGTGGTAAATCTCGACCCAACCGAAGGTATGCGGCGCCTGGAAGTCGATGATCTCGATGACGGCTTCGTGGCGAGTCGAATCGCGCTGGAACGTGACCTTGTAGCGCGCGCCTTTGCCCTTGGTGTTGGTCGTCGGCTTCACCGCCACACAGCGCGGCAGCCACTCCGGCATCCGCATCGGGTCGGATATGAGGTCGAAGACCTTATCGATCGGCGCGGGTAAAGTAGCGGAGTAGGTGAATGAGACCGGTCCCATGAGCCCTCAGTCGGAGTACGGTATATCTACTTCAAGACCGTCTTTCGCGACGGTCACGTTGGGGAACACCTCGCGCGCTTCGCGCACCAATTCATCCGCGCTGATCGAGTACCGGGCTGAAACGTGGGAGAGGACCAATCGCTTGGCCTTCGACGCGAGCGCCACCTGCGCCGCCTCCTTCGCAGTCGAGTGCCCCGTGTCGCGGGCGCGCTCGCGCTCTTCTTCGCCGAAGGTCGCCTCGTGAATCAAGAGATCGGCGCCCTGGGCCGCATCGACCGTCGCAGCACAGGGGCGCGTATCGCCTGTGATGACGACGAGTCGCCCTGGTCTCGCGGCACCGACATAATCGGAAGGTTGGAAAGTTGGACCGTTGGAAAGTGTGATCGGTTCGCCCTTCGCCAATTGGCCCCACAGTGGTCCTTCGGGAATTCCGGCAGCCTTAGCCTTCTCGACGTCGAAGCGCCCGCGGCGCACGTGCTCCTTCAGCACATAGCCGAGCGACGGCCCGCCGCCGTGCTCCGTGGGGAACGCGCAGATGTCGTACCCATCGCGCTTCCCCACGCAGTCCCCCGCTTTTACCTCCGTGATCTCGACGGGAAAGGGGACTCGTTCGACGCCCAGTTGCATGGCCGTGCTCAAGACCTTTTTCGCCCCCTTGGGGCCGTAGAGAAGCAGCGGCTCCGGCCGCCCCTGCAGTCCCAGGGTTCGGATCAATCCAATGACGCCGAGGAAATGATCGGCGTGAAAGTGCGTGAAGAAGATCTCGGAGAGCGCGAAGCTCACGCCGTAGCGCATCATCTGGCGCTGCGTGCCTTCGCCGCACTCGAAGAGCAGCGTCTCGCCTTCGCGGTGGATCGCGAGGCCGGACACGTTTCTTTCGACGGTCGGCCTGGCGGCTGACGTACCGAGGAACGTGACGGTTAGAACAGCTTCACCCTGACGAGTCCCGGCTTCATGTACTTGTCCGGGTGCTCTTTGAGATCCGTCAGCAGCGCCGTGAGCGCGACCGAGAGATCGCGCAGGTTCGCGAACATCGCCGTATCCGCCGCCATGCGACCCAGGGTTCCCTGGCCCCGATTGATTCGCTCGAGCAGCGTATCGATCGACGCGGTCGTACGCGTCAGGTTGTTCGTCAGTCTGGTCAGATTGGTGGAAATCGAATCGATGTTCCGGCCCGTGCCGGACGCGAGCATCGAGTCGACTCGAGACATGACGCGTTCCGTGGCTTGTAAGGTGCGCGTCGTCTGCTTGATGAACGGGCCGTCGGGTGCGTTGGCGAGCGTGTTCATCGCCCGTTGGGTGACGATCAGCGTGTTATGGATGTCCTCGCCCAATCGGTCCGACACGATATTCGCCGCGTTCTCCATCAGCTCGTTGGCGCGATTCGCGACGCCCTGCGCCACATCGGTGATGTCGGGCTGGTTCGACCCCGCAATCACTCGGCCTCGCGCCAGCATCTCCTCGCGCGCGCCGGGGTTGTAGTCGATGAACTTGGCGCCGAACAGATCCATCGCGGCGACGGCGGCGCTGGCGTCGATATGCGGCGCGACGTCGCGCTGTATCTCCATCGTCACGCGCACGCTTTTCACGCGCTCCAGCGCCACGCGCGCGACCCTGCCCTTCTTCACGCCCGACACGAGCACGGGGTCGCCCTGCTTCAGGCCGGCGACGCTCTCGAACATCACGTCCACCGAGATGCCGCTCGTCCCGAGCGACCGCCCCGTCAGGTAGAACATGCCGACGAGGAAGACGGCAACGCCGACGAGCACGATTGCCCCAACGCCAACTTCCTGTTTGTACGTCAGGTCCATTTAAGGGCTCCCGGCTCCCGGCTCCACGTTCCCCTCATTGGCCTGTATCACCGCCATCTCCAGATCGCGCTCCAGGAACTGCTGCACGACGGGATCCTTGGACGCGATGATCTCTTCGGCGGTGCCGACGGCGCGGATCTTGGCCTTCGACAGCAACGCGATCCGGTCGGCGACGCGAAACGCCCCGCGCACGTCGTGCGTCACGACGACGCTGGTCACCCCGATCTCCTGCTGCAGCCGCTCGATCAGCGAATCGATGACGTCGGCGTTCACCGGATCGAGGCCCGAGGTCGGCTCATCGTACAGCAAATATGTCGGTTTCCCGGCGATCGCACGGGAGATGCCCACCCGCTTGCGCATGCCGCCCGACAGCTCGGAGGGGAATTTCCGCCCCACTTCCTCGGGCAGATTCACGAGGCGCAGGCACTCCTTGACGCGCTGAATGCAGTAGTCCTTGTCGGCATACTGCTTCTCGTCGGTGATGCCGAGGCGGATGTTCTCGAATACGTCCATCGAGTCGAACAGCGCGCCGTTCTGAAAGACGTAGCCGATGCGGCTGCGCAGCGCCGCCAGCTCCTTGCGGCCCAGCATGGGAACGAGCTGGCCGTCGACCCACACTTCGCCCGAATCGGGCTTGATCAGCCCGATGATGTGCTTCAGCAGCACGCTCTTGCCGACCCCGGAGGGACCGAGCAGCGCGACCGTCTCGCCTTCGGCGACGAAGAAATCGACGCCGTCGAGCACGACGTTGTCCACGAAGCGCTTGGACACCCTCTTCAGCTCGATGCTCATTTCGCGGTCCCCAGGATCAGCTTCGTGAGAATCGTGTCGAGCATCAGCACGGTGACCGACGCGGCCACGACCGCCTGGGTCGTCGCGCGCCCCACTCCCTCAGCGCCTTGCTGCGTGTTGAACCCGATGTAGCAGGGGATGATCGTGACCGCACCTGCGAACGCGTACGACTTCACCAGCGAGTACCACAGGTCGAGCGGCCGGAAGAAGTAGCGCGCCCCGAATTCGAAGTCGGCGTAGGTGAGGCCGAGCGACGACTGCGCGGTGATGTACCCGACCACGATGCCGAACGCGTTGGCGAGCATGACGAGCGCCGGGATCGCGATGATGCCCGCAAGGATGCGCGGCAACAGCAAATGGGTGACGGGCGAGCGACCGAGGCTCTCGAGCGCGTCGATCTGCTCGGTCACGCGCATGCTCCCCAGCTCGGCGGCATAGCGCGCGCCGATGCGGCCGGCCAGGATCAGGCCCGTGAGCACGGGCCCGAGCTCCAGGATCATCGATTCGGAGATGATCCCGCCGGCCACGTAGAGTGGAAGCTGTCCCGTGAACTGGTACCCGGCCTGAAGGCTGGTCACGGCGCCGGCAAACCCGGCGACGAGCAGCACGATGAACATGCTGCCGTAGCCCACGGCGATCGTCTGCTGCATGGTCCGCGGGAGCCAGACGCGCCATTCCAGGATGCCGCGCACCAGGTCGAGGAGCATAAAAAAGAAGCGCCCCGCGTGGCTGGCGCTGCGCAGCGACCACCGCCCCACGTATCGCCGCAGGTCGAGGGCGGCAGTGAATGCGCTCATGACGCTGTATTGTGTAGGGACATGGGAGATCAATCTAGGGTGTTTGTGCGTAAGCTGTTGATTTGGTATAAGAAAGCCGCACGGTGCCTACCGTGGCGGGACACTCGCAACCCCTATGCCATCCTCGTCTCCGAATTCATGCTGCAGCAAACGCAAGTCAGTCGAGTGCTCGAGTACTACCCGCGTTTCATGGCCCGATTCCCCACGATCGACAAGCTGGCCCGCGCCCGCCCCAAAGCGGTCATGGAACAGTGGGAGGGCCTCGGCTACTACGCGCGAGCGAGAAATCTTCACGCGCTGGCGCGCGTGGTCAGCAAGACACACGACGGCAGACTTTCGGATAACCCCGACGAGTTGCAAGAGTTGCCGGGTGTCGGACGGTACACGGCAGGCGCGGTGGCATGCTTCGCGTATGAGAAACCGGTGCCGGCAGTCGATACGAACGTTCGTCGAGTGCTGACTCGAGTCTTTGGGAATGCGAAAGTCGGAATGCCAAATGCGGAATTGTGGGAGCTGGCCTCGAGACTCACCCCTAAGCACGGCAAGCGCGCATGGCGATTCAATCAGGCGATGATGGAGCTCGGCGCGCTGGTCTGTACGGCGAGGAAGCCGAAATGCCCGCAATGTCCGGTGAACCGCCATTGTGCAGCAGTTCGGTCAGGGACCCGAATTCGTAACCAGCGTCTCGCGCATCCCGAATGATTCCGCCGAGCGCGTCCGCCGTCTGCATTCTGTCTCCCTCGGGATCGTAGCCGTCCCCGTCGTGCAGTAGCACGATCGCTCCGGGCCGCAGCCGCTTCCTCACCCTGCGGCGAATCTCATCGACACCGGGTTTGGCCGTATCGAACACCCCAAACGTCCAACCGAACACCGTATAGCTCATATCCACGATTATGGATATGAGGAATGGACTGCGATACCCGTGTGGCGCTCGGAAGGAGCGCGGCGCCACACCCGTCACCGACGCGATCATTTCATGCGTTTTTTTGAGCTGTGTCCGAATCTTTTTGGGACCTGCAAAGTGCAGTTTGAGGTGATCGTAGGTATGGTTGCCGACCACATGCCCTGCGCTCGACACCTGCCTCGCGATGTTCGGAAACCTCCGCACATGATCGCCGACCATGAAAAACGCGGCCGGTATGCGCTCGCGAGCAAGCGTCTCGAGAATCGCCGGTGTCGCCCGCTCATTCGGGCCGTCGTCGAAGGTGAGATAGACTCGTCGCGTGCGCGGGCCGCGCTCGATGGATGGCCCGAAGATCACATCGAACCCCATCATCCCGTCACCCGCCTGTACACCGCGAGCACCCGCTGCGCCACGAGCGGCCACGCATGACGCTCGGCGACTGCGCGTCCCTGCCCGATCATGGCTTCGCGCCGTGCCGGATCATCGATGAGATCGTTTACGGCACGAGCCCACGCGTGCGCGTCCCCCGGCGGCGCGAACACGGCGCCGGACGCCGTCGCGAGATCGCGGAACGCCGGGATATCGGAGACAACGAGCGGCGTGCCGCAGGCCATCGCCTCGAGCAGCGTCACCCCGAAAGACGCCCGCGTCGTCGGGCACAAGTACACGTCGGCCGCGCGGTAAAGGCCGGGCCGGCCGCCGTTCACGTAGCCGGCAAATTGCACGCACGGCCCGAGTCGCCGGGCGGCGCGCTCCATGCGCGAGCGCCACGGGCCATCGCCAACCACCGTCAGCTGTGCGCCGGGATGACGCTCGAGGATTCCCGGCATTGCGGCGAGCACCGTCGCGAGATCGTTGCGCGGCTCGATTCTGCCGAGCCAGAGCAGCCGTGGCGGCTTGCGCTCGGAGCGTTCGCCGCCGCGGCCCGAGTCGGGCCGGAAAAGGGCGGTGTCCACGCCGTTCGGGATGATCTCCCAGGGCGCCGTGAAGTAACGCGACATCGCGGCACGCGCCGCGGGACTCACCGCGATCGTCGCGGCGTGGCGGTCCAGCATGCGCTGCAACGGCCGGCGCAGGAGGCGGTATCCGACGGAGCGCGGGAACCAGGTATGGAACGTCGCGACGACGGGAATGCCGGCCCGCACTGCCGCGATCGGCGCCAGCCACCCCAGCGTCGGCGCTAGGCCACCGTGCACGTGAATGACATCGAAGCGCTCTTTGCGAAACAGCGTCTCGAGCCGCGCCGTGAGCCGCCACCCGACGGTAATCCGCGCCACGCCACCATTTGCATAGATCACGAGACTTGTCCCGATGCGGCGTACATCGGCGTGCACCGTCTGCTCCCTGCTCCCCGCTCCCTGCTCCCTCATGTTGGACGTGACGATGGTGGTCGAATGCCCGAGTTCGTCCAGCTCGCGCGCGAGATGATGCACGTGCTCGGGAACACCACCGAGCTGCGGGTAGTAGTCTTCGGCGACCAGCGCGACACGCAGCGGAGTCACTTCACCCTCTGCGCGAGGCGTTCGACCGCGGAGACCACGGCTGCGGGCCGCTCTTCCTGCAAGTAGTGCCCGGCGCCCCGCTCACTGTCCACCTCGAAGGACACGATGGCGTGAGTCATTTGCGCGATCTCCTGGGGCGGCACGTCACCGTCGTGCCGTGCAGTCCCCACGACGAGCGTGACGGGACACGCGATGGCGCTCAGACGGGGGCCGAGTTTTGCCGGCTCGCGGGCGCGCGACATCGCCAGAAACGCCTTGAGCGTCGCATCGAAGTTACGCGCCTCACCAACCGTATAGCTCAACACGATGCCATCGGTCACCCACGATTGGTCGCCCGACGCATCGAGCAGCATGCCGCGGATCTTGCGCCGGATGAGCTTGATCCCGCCGAACAGCTTGACCCAGGGCAGGTAGCGCATCGCGCTGCGGAACGTCGGCGTGGTCGCTTCTTCGGTGGGCCCACCTTCGATCGACACGATGCCGCGGACGAGATCGGGTCTGTCGAGCGCGAGCCGGAACGCCATCGCCGCACCCAGCGAGTGCGCCAGCACCAGCGCCGGTCCGACGTGTAACGAATCGAGCACGGCGGCCAGGCGCACCGACTGCGCGTTGAGGGAGTAGTCGGCCTTCTCGGGGCGGCTCGAGAAGCCGGTACCCAGCGGCTCGATGACGATCGGCCGGAACCCCTGTGCGACCAGCAGCGGCACGACCTTCCGGAACGTGAATGCGCCACCGAACAACCCGGGCACGAGGACCACCGGCCGTCCGGTTCCCGGCCATGCTTCGACATGAACCGTTTCGGCCGGTGCGACCACGACGTACGGATGCTGCAGCGCCACCACTATGTCGTCTCGAGTCGGGAGGCACGCGCCGCCCCCGCCGCCCGCGCCGCCCGCGCCGCCCGCGAGGCGACGGTGTTCAGATCGCCGCCCAATGCGTCCATGTCGCGCTGGAAGCGACAGTCGATCACCAACAGTCCCACGACGTAGGCAGCCAGGTTCACGATAAAGATCACCGAGAAAATCAGCGGATACGGAACCCACAGGCCGAAATAGAGCGCGAAGCGTTTGACGCCGGGGTCGAGCCGCGAACGATCGACAACGGTCGTGAGGAGCAGCACGGCGACGGAGGCGAGCAGCGCGAGCTTCAGCGACACGAGTCCGCCCACGGCACAGCCGAGGAAGATCGCGATCTCCGATGCGCGATCGAGCCACGTATCGAGCCGGTGGCCCGCTGCGGAGACGAGGCCGTATTGCCGCGCGATGCCGCCGTCGAGCCCGTCGAGAACCTGTCCCGCGGCCATGAGCACCAGGCCGGGAACGACACGGCCGGTTGCGAAGGCAACGGCCGCCGCGGCGCTGACCCAAAACGACGCCCACGTCACCTGACTGGGCGAGAGCCCCAGCGTGACGTGCAGGAATCGCAGGACCGGGCGGATGCCGCGGTCTAAAGCGGAGCCAAGAACAGGAGCAAATTCATACATAGCAGCACCACGATCAGCAGCGCTTCTTTGGTTTTGTCGGAGACACCGACGAGGAACCCCTGGGTCACGAGCGGCGAGTACGGATACCACGGCATCTTCTCGTAGCCGACGCTGTAGTCCATCGCCAGGTGGATGAGGAAGAAGAGCGCCGGCACCCACGTGCCGAGGAAGAAACACAACGGGACGATCCAAAGCAGCGCGACGGGCTCCTGCAGCGACGTGCGCCAGTAGTAACCCAACTGCCGCCGCCTGCCTACCGTGCGAAGGTAGAAAGGAGCTTTGATCACGTGATCGATGTCGACGCCGACGCCGAAGACATAGGCGAGCACGGCGTCGCTCCCCGTGAGCTTCAGCACTCTCACGCCCAATGTCGTCGCCAGCGCATGGGTGACGATGGTCATGCCGTGCGCTCTCTGACCGCGGCCGGCCAGATCAACAGCAGACCCGCACCGATCCAGACGATGTCTCGGACGCGGCTGACTATCGAGGCGTACAAGCCGAGCTGCGGATCCAACCCGAAGAGGCCGAAGAGCACGTAGAACGCGCCCTCACGCGCCCCCAGCTCGAACGGCACGAAGAACAGCACGTTGCCCGCGAGCGCTTCGAGCCCGCCGATCGCGAAGGCACGGAGGTAGGTGATGTGGTAGCCCAGACTGCCGATGATGAGAACCAGCTCGAGCATGAAGATGCAGCGGCTCAGGTACTCGAGCAGGATCGCCTGGACGAACCGGCCGGGATGACGGTGATAGAACTCAGTGATCTGCTGATCCAGCTCGATCAGCAACGTCCGCCGCGGCTCCAGCAGGGCGGCGAGCCTGCGGACGACCGGCACGCGCTGCATCCCATCGAGGATCCGCTCCAGCAGTCCGCTGCGGTGCACCGACATGAACAACGCGACGACGCCCAGCAGCAGCACGCCCGCGGCGCCGAGTATCAGCAAGACCGCGGTAGACGTGTCGCGCGGCAGCAGCGCGAACGCCAACACGATCGCGGTCAGCCACACGAGCACGTAGGCAAACGAATGCAGCATCTTGTGCAGGATCACGGAGCCCGCCGCCCGCTGCCTGCCGAGTATCGGCGCCATGGCGGCCACGCGATATGGCTCGCCCCCCGCGTTGATGACCGGCGTGAGGAAATTGATTGCACCCGCCGCAATGGTCACCGCGTACGTGCGCCAGAACGAAGGCCGGCTGCGATCGGTCGCCATCGTGAGCTGCCAGGCCAGCGCGCTGCACGCGTAGACGAGCGCGTACAGCAGCACGATGGGCACGAACATCAACCCGGTGCGGCCGGCATCGGAGGCCAGTTGGCCGAGGCCGATCCGCGCGACCAGATACGCGAACACCGCGGCGCCGAGCACGAACAGCCCGGCGTGCCATTTCCGGATCATGCGAGCGCGAGCTCGGGATTCGTCGCGCCGCCGTAGGCGTCTTCCAGGACAGACGCGACCTGCGCGATATCGGCGATGTGCGGCGCGCCGTCACCCGAATCGAGCGTCGTGGCGAAGTCGCAGAACAGGTCCGCAAACCACTTTGCATACGACGCCTTATCCAGCTCGGCGCTGTGATCGAACGACTCCGCAGGACCCGTGCCGTCGCGCTCGAGTGTGAGGGTGCCACCACTCCAGGTGATGCTGCCCCGCTCGCCGATGAAACGGATTTCGGTCTCGCGCCGCCGCGCGGCCCACGTGAGAAACATCGTGGCCATGCGATCGGGATAGTCGAAGAGGATGTGCGCCGTGTCTTCCACATCGTACCCACCGTGGCGCAGCCGGCCCGTCCACGCGCGCACCGCTTGCGGCGGACCTGCGACGTCGAGCAGCTCGTACACGAGATGCGTGCCGTGATCCAGCAGGACGCCGCCGCGCCCGTCGGTGCGGCGGCCGCGCCATGGCACGGCGTCGCTCGACGCACCCGGATCGGCCGCGAGCCGGTACACGCGGAACTCGGCCAGGTACCACCGCCCGATCACGCCGTCGTCGAGCCACCGCTTTACGCGCCGCCACACCGGGTTGAAGCGGTACTGGTGACACGGCATGACGACGCGACCCACACGCTGGGCGGCGGTCGCGAGCGCGGCGGCCTCCGCCCGGGTCACCGCCACGGGCTTCTCGCACAGGACGTGATAGCCCTGCGACAACGCCCACAGCGACAGGCCCACGTGAGAGGAGGTCGGCGTGCAGATGTCTACGAAATCGATGGGACCCGCGCCCAGCGTGGCGAGCTGATCGGGGCTCGATAATAGAGGAATACCCTGAAATGAAGTCATGCCGGTGCCGGGCGCATCGTCCACGATTGCGACGATCTGCAGGCGCGATGCGACTCGCGCATCCGCCTGGAACGCGGGGAGATGCGCCGAGCGCGCGATGCCGCCCAAACCGAACAGCACGCCGCGATACACGCGACGGTCAGGCGAGTTGTGCATGGAATTTCGGCTCGCGCTCATGCGCGAGGATGAGACCGATCAGCACGAGATTGAGCGGCCCCACGACGATCCAGCAGTAGACCGCCGGCCAACCCGGGACGACGATCAGCGCCAGCAGCAGGAAGCGGATGTTCTGCGCGATCCACGCGCATCCGGCAACGACCGAGCGCTGACGATTCGCCCAGGCCCGCGCCAGGACAGGAGACACGGAACGGCCCTGGGGTGAGCGCAGCAGCGCGGTGGTTCGCGGAAACAGCCACGCCTGCCGCCGGACGTAGTCTCCGTAGAACCATCCGGCTAGACGTTCCCAGATCGATCCGCGTGACGACTCGTCGCCGGCGAGCTCGAGCTCGCTGCCTTTTCCGACGGCGAAGTACAGATATGACTGGCGAATGAAATCGGCGGCGGCGGCCTGGTAGGCGTGCGAAACCAGCGCCGCGAACGCGAGCACGACGCCGCGCCATCCCCAACCGGCCACGAACAACCGCGCACCCAGGTGCCCGTACAGGCTGATAAAGCGGGCGCTGTCGGCGAGGCCGTCGAGAATGCGGCCCATGCGCGTGGACGTGCCGCGGAGCCGTGCGAGCTGGCCGTCGGCGCTATCCAGCACGTCGGACAGCACAAACAACGCCACGCCGGCCGCGTTGATCCACGGGCTCGCATACCAGAACAGATGCCCGGCCAGGACGCCGAGCAGCAGGCTCGCGAGGGTGACGGCATCAGCCGTGACGCGGGTGGGGGCGAGCGACGTCGCGACGCGCCACCCCAGCGGCCGGAAGAAGCGGCGATCCGCCCACTCCTCGACGACGGGGCCCTTACTTGCGTACACGGGCGCTGGCCTCCTCGAGGACGGCCTTTACGGTCGTCAGGGCTTCCAGCGCCTGTTCTTCCGTGATGACGAGCGGCGGGTTGATGCGCACTTCGGGATTGTAAATCATCGCGATCACGCCGCGCTCGAGCAGCGTGTCGAAGATCCAGCGCGTGATTTTCTTGTCGAGCAGCTGGCGCGTGCCGGGGACGACGAGGTCCATGCCCAGCATCAGGCCGCGCCCGCGGACGTCGCTGACGATCGGTATCTCGTCTTCCCACGATTGCATTTCGGCGAGCATGCGCGCACCCAGCCGGCGGCTGTGCTCGACCAGGCCATCGTCGACGATCGTCTGGATCGTGACGTGCGCGGCGGCGGCGGCGAGCGGATTGCCGCCGTAGCTCGACGAGCTGCCGCTCGGGTTCGCCCACGGCTTGGAGAACGCGATCGGCTCGCGAATCACGATGCCGCTCACCGGGAATCCGCCGCCAAAACCTTTGCCCACCAGCAGGACATCGGGCACGACGGCATCGTGCTCGACGGCGAACATTTTCCCCGTGCGCCCGAAGCCGGTGATCATCTCGTCGCAGATCAGCAACGCGCCGATTTCGGTTGCCAGCGCGCGCAGCTCGCGCAGGTAACCGGCCGGCGGGATGATGTTGCCGGCGGTGCCCTGCACCGGCTCGACGATGATCGCGGCGATGTCGTTGGTCGTCTCCAGCGCGATCTTGGAGCGCACGAAATCGACGCAGTGCCACTCGCAGGAGGGGAACGTCTTGCCGAAGGCGCAGCGCGCGCACGCGGCGTACGGGCTCGAGTAATTGCCCGGCGCGAGGGGCCCGAGGCCGTGCTTGAAGCTTCCGGAGAGCAGCGGCAGCACGCCGCCCGTCTTGCCGTGAAAGCCGCCCCAGAATCCCATGATCTCATGCCGGCCGGTGGCTGCTTTCGCGAGCCGCACGGCGGCCTCGACCGCTTCGGCCCCGCTCGAGTAGAGCTGCGTGCGGTTCAAGTCGCCGGGCGCGAGTCCCGCGATCAGCTTCACCAGCGCCGCGCGATGCTCGGACGTGAAGCTCCCCACGTGCACGCGCTCGAGCTGCCGCGTCATCTCGGCGACATAGCGGGGATGCGCATAGCCGAGGCTCGCGACGCCGACGCCGGCGAGCAGATCGACGTAGCGATTGCCGTCGACGTCCCACAGGATCGCGCCTTCGCCGCGGTCCATGCAGAGCTTGCTGAAGAGCGCGACACTCTGCGTGCCCGGAGCGAGATACTGCGCCTCGAGGTCGAAGACGCGCTGCGATTGCGATTGTGCGACGAGATCGATCATCCGTGATGTCCGTTGGAGGCTTTGTCGTCGATGTAGCCGGCGATGGCTGCTGCTGCCGCCACCCGCACCGGAGCGAAGCTCGGCCAGTCGTTGAGGTCGATCAGAACGGGCGCATCGGGTTGCGGGAACGCGACGTCGCCGCCGAACACTTCGAGCCCTACGGCGCGCGCCGCCGAAAACACCAGATCCCGCAGGCGATCTTCGGAGATCTGGAGCGGGCGTGGCCGGGGCACCGACTCGGCGGGATACCAGGAGAAGAAGCGGCCGTCGGCGACGGCGTAGAACTTCACGATCGGGCCGCCGACGTGCGCCTGCAGCGCGACACGCGCCACCCCGCGGCGCGCGAACGCGGCGATCGCGTCTTTCACGCCGGCCTCCTTGGCCGCGACCACGTCGGCGCTGGTTTCGGCGTGTACGTCGCCGCGCTTCACCCACACCGGGCGTCCGTCGCCGTTGAGCTGATGGACCAGGGGCATCGCCGCCTGTGGCGCGTCGGTCGGGACGATGAGGGTGCGCGGAAATGGCAGCCCCGCCGCCGCCATCCGCCCGACCAGCCGGTGACGGTGGCAATTGAGGACGCTCTCCGGCGGGTTGACCGCCAGCGCCTGCTTTGGAACCAGCGTGAGCAAACGCTCCGACGCGGCGGGCCCCTGGCACATGTTCACGTACAGGTCGGCGGGAGGCAGCCGGCCGGCGGCCACGTCGCCTTCCGAGGTGCGCGAGACCTGCCAGCCGCGCCGCTCCAGCCCGGCGACGGTCGCATCGAGAATCGCCGTGTCGTTGCGGCGATGCACTTCCGGCGAATACGTCGGGCTGCGGTACAACGCGACGAGACGCTTCATTGCTCATCTCCGGCCCGCGCGGTGAGCCAGCGCTCCGCCGCGTCGAGGTCCCGCTTGTGGTCCAGATCGATGATGCGCGGCACCTCGACGGTCGCGACGGGGACGCGCAGCTCGACGAGCAGCCGCAGGAATGCGCGCATGCGATGCAGCGACGCGACGGCGACCGCGGCGAGACGGCGAGCCTGCGGGCTCAGTCCGTAGACGCCGCCCGTGACGAGCAATGGACCCGGAGGCGGTGTATCGAGGATCCCGGTGGCCAGGCCGTCGGCATTCCGCGTGACATAGAGCGGCAATTCGTCGTCCACGAACGGCGTCACGGCGAGCACGGCGAGTGCCCCTGCTGCGAGCCGCTCCGTTACTCCCTGATGCACGCGGCGCCAGTCGGCGGCCGGCATCACCGTGTCCACCATCGCACAGAACACCGCGCCCGGCGGCGCGATGGCGAGCCCCGCGACCAGCGTGTGCAACGACGACGGCGTACGGCACGACTGCACGACCACGGGGAGTGGGGCGTCGACCTGGACGCCGTCCCGGACCATGCACGTGATCGACGCGCAGCCGAGCTCCTCGAAGGTCTGAATCAGATTCATGATTTGCGGCCGCCCGGCCACCTCGACGAGCGCCTTCGGAGTATCGACGCCGTCCGCCGCCAGACGGGAGCCGCGTCCCCCCGCGAGAATCAGTCCTTGCATCATGGCGTGAGCACCTTGGTGAGCTCCGACAGCGTCCCGAGACGAACGGTGGGCAGCCCGCTTTCCGGAGATTTCTCCGTGGCCGGCGCGAGCCATGCGGTCGAGAGCCCGAGTGCGGCGGCGGGCCGGATGTCCGATTCGAAGTTGTCGCCCACCATCCAGCCGTGGTCGGACTCGAGCCCGGGCCAGTCGAGCGCGTGCTTGAACAGCCGCAGGTCCGGCTTGGTGACGCCGACGCGGCCGGAATCGGCGACGACGGTGAAGTACCGCATCACGCCGAGCTCGTGCAGACACAGCTCCAGGTTGCCGGTGAAGTTGGAGACGACGCCCAGGTGATAGGATTGGGACAACCGGGCGAGCAGCGGCTCGTTGCGCTGCACGACCGCGCAGGTCGTGGAGTGGAACTGGTCGGCGATGGCTTTCTTCGAAAGGCCGGCACCGTCGGGGAGGCGCGGTAACAATAATGCGGTTTGAGCGTCAACCATCGCGCGGAATCCCAGCCTCTCTATCCCCGAGAGTCGCTCGAGGGCACGGTCCGACTCGCGAAACGCTCTGTCGAACGCCGCGAATGTCTGCTTGCCCCCTGCCGCACGGTACGCGGAATGAAAACGAACGCTCCAGCGGGAGCCGTCCGCGTCTAACGTTCCGCCGAAGTCGAAGAGAACCAAGCCACGCACTCCCACAACGACCCCGGCAGGGGGTCGATGGTCACAGAGTGAGACTTACCGGAAGAGTGTGCCCGAAATCAAGGCGAGCAGGGCGAAAACGCCAGCCACTGTCGCGAAAATGACCTGGCGGCGGCGCAGCCCGGCGAAGCTTTCGGGCAACTCTCCCCGCGGATCCAGCTCCAAACGGCCCAATCGCGCCGCTGTGGGCGTCACGATCCCAATGGCGACAATGGCACCGAGCAACCCGAGACCTTGCATCGCCAGAAGCCAGGTCGGGACCGTGGCGGTCTTGAAGAAGGGGACGGACAGTACGAATCCGCTCACCACCACTAGAATGGAACCGGGGCCGATCAGATTTCGTGACACCACGCTCATGACGCGGTACACGGCGAGCCGTTGATCGGGTGGAAAGTACTTGGCCGTGATACCGCACAGCATCACGGCCAGCCCGCCGCCCAGCCAGGCGACGAAGCCGATGATATGGACGAACAGCCAGAAGCCCCTCACGTGCGACTCAGCACTTCGGGGAGCGGTTGCCGCCCCGCAAATCCCGCCTCCAGCTCGTGCCAGTGGGCGATGCGGTCCTCGCCCGACTTCCAGCACCACAAGATCTCGCGTCCCTCGAGGCGGCCGTGGAAATCGACGAGCCCCTTGTCGAAATCCTTGAACTCACAGCCGATCTCCTCCAGCTCGCGCAGATAGCTGTTGATCTTTCCCGCGACGCTGTCGATCTGCGACTTGAGGTCGAGCTGCTCCTTTGATTCGCCCCAATCGGGGCGAGCCTGGGAGGCAACGAGCTCGTAGCGGGAGACGAGATCTTTCCACTCGGGATGCGCGGCCATGATGTCCTGGACGACGCGGCGGACGAGCGGCAGAGTCCGGTTGGCTTCGGCGAGAGTGAAGAACTTGTGGACCCTAGACGACGACGACACCCTGGACCTCTTCGGGGTGTGGTATGAACCCCACCACCTTCTTGTCGCCGTTCAATACCACAATGGTCGAGCGGACGTGGTGATCGTTGGGGTCGATCTGCTTCGCGACCGTGAAGCCCTTCAGCTCGGTATCGGGCTTCACGATGGGGGTGTCGGTGCGCGCGTGATCGGCGGCCGAGCAGTCCGTGGGGTCGTGACCGGCGCCCACACACCGCGCAACGATGTCACGATCTGAGATCGTGCCCATGTAATGCCGGTCTTTCGGATTGTCCACCACGGGAACGACCGAGATGTTCTTGAGCCGCATGAGCGCGGCGACTTCGGACGAGGTCGCACCTGCCGCCGCAACGACCGGATCCGCAATCATCACTTCCGAAGCGCGCATCGCCTATCCTAAAGCCTTTTTGGTCGCCTGGTAACCCATCTCGACATATTCCTGAATCCGCTCCACCGCGAACGTCGCCTCCCGTTCGGCGACCGGCCGCACGTACACGAGCCTCGGCCCGTCTTTGGGCCAATCCGCCAGTGACTGCTCCGCCTGCTCCGCCATCATGATGCGCATCGCCTCGCCGTGCGTGCGCACGACACGCGGAATGCGCGCCGGTGCCGGCGCGTCAGGGGAGGGGGACTGCGGCTGATCGCCATTGGCCATGGGCCCGCGCTCATCGAATCCGGGCCCGACGTGCACGGCGACGAACAGATCGGCGTCGGTGACGATCTCGCGCGCGGGGCCGAGCGGCAACACGGCGCGCAGTCCCCCGTCGCCCAGCCGGCGGCCGTCCGCTTCCAGCGGCGGGAAGTACAGCGGCAGCGCGCACGAGGCGTACAGCGCATCGGCCAGCTCGATGTCGCGGCCGCGCCGGTCGAACTCGCTGCCGCGGCGTTCCGGCCCCCCGAGCAGCAGCAGCTCGCCGCTATCGAGATCGGTCGCCGTCACCGTGAGGGGGATCCGCAGGTATTCGAAGCGCGTCTTGGGCACGATGCGGGCGATGGCGCGGCGCAGCGCGGACGCCGGAAAGAGGCTGCGCGCGAACAGGCCCATCACGAGCACCAACGGATCGAACGGCGCGACGTCCTTGCGTCTGATGCCCATTGCCCGGCGCCGGATCTGGTCGAACGGCATCCCCGCGCCGAGGGCGGCGCCGACGACCGCGCCCATGGACGTGGCGACGATGTGGCTGGGGACGAGATTCGCCTGCTCCAGCGCCCGAAACGCACCGGCGTGCGCGAGCGCCTTGGCGCCGCCGCCCGACAACACCAGAACGACCTTACTCACCTCGCCCTTGGTCGTAGCGGCGTTCCATCACCCGGGTCGCGCGGCGCTTCGCGGCGCGGTCGTAGCGCCGCTTTTCATCCGGAGTCTCGGGCACGATCGGAGCGACCTCCGTCGGCCGGCCGTTCTTGTCGAGCGCGACGTAGGTGATGTAACACGAGTTCGTGTGACGCTTCTCTCCGCTGATCACGTCTTCGGCGAGGACTTTGACGCCGACTTCCATCGAGGTCTTGCCCGCGAAATTCACCCGCGCCAACGCCGTCACCAGCTCGCCGACGTGAATCGGCTCGCGGAAGTCGACCTTGTCCACCGAGACCGTGACGCATTCGCGGTGCGCGTGGCGGATCGCGGCCACCGCGGCGACGCGGTCGACCAGCGCCAGAATGTGCCCGCCGAACACGTTGCCCATGATGTTGGCGTGATGCGGCATCATCAGCTCGGTGAGGACGGCTTCCGATTCGCGAGGATGACGGCGGGGAGGACCCTTCGCCATCAGTAGTCCACCGGTCTCAGGTAGAATTCGCCGATTGCGGTCTGGGACAACACGGCGACCGTGGGGAGCCTGCGCTTCCAGTGCGTCGAGTCCAGCCGCTGCCGCACGATCTCCACCTCTTCCTTAATAAAGCCCTGCGGCGTTTCGCCCCTGATCAGATAGTACAGGATGCGGTCGGCGTGCGCGTATGAAACGCCGAGGTCGCCTTCGTCTGTCTGGCCTTTGATCAGGTCGGCGGTCGCCGGCTTGCCGACGATCTCTTCCGGTACCCCGACGTGCCGCGCGAGCGCCCAGACCTGCGTCTTGAACAGGTCGCCCAGCGGATTGACGGGCGGCGCATCGTCGCCGTGCCAGGTGAAATAGCCGAGCAGCCGCTCCGATTTGTTGCTGGTCCCCAGGGGCAGCGCTTTGTGCTTGGCCGAGAGGTCGAACTGCACGATCATCCGCTCGCGCGCCATGACGTTGCCGAGCCGGTGCGGATCGGCATCGCCGACCTGCTTGAGGTAGCCATCCACGGCGTCGGAGATGTCGATCGTGAGCGAGGGAATACCGAGTTTGTCGATGACGAGCTGCGCGTGCTCCAGGCTCTCGGGGCTCGACGTACGGTACGGCATGCGTACACCAATCACGTTCTCTTTGCCGAGTGCCTCAGCCGCCAGAAACGCCGTCAGCGCGGAATCGACGCCGCCCGACAGGCCGACGATTCCCTTCTTGAAATTGCGGCGGCGGACGACCTCGTCCTTCAAAAAACTCACCAGCCACTTCCTGGTGAGCTCAGGGTCAATCGCCAGGGGGTCCTGCTCCGCTTCCCGCTTAGCCACGACGTCAACGAGCGTGGTGCGCGGTGCGCGGTGCGCGGGAATGCCGTTCGTGGCGGGATCGAACCTCACCTTTTCGTTCTGCTTCTGACCACTCAGGCTCCTGGTCAGGACCGGGAGCGCGCTCTGCAAGTCCGCCAGCAACGGCGAATCGGACCGCGCCGTCGTCAGCGCGTCGAGATCGATGTCGGCGGTGAGCAGCGCCTCTTCGAACAGCGGCCCCCGCGCAATGACTGTTCCAGTCGGATCGATGACCGCCGACGCCCCGGGAAATCCCTTGCCGCCCTCGAATCCGACGAGGTTCGCGAGCGCGACGAACACGCCGTGCTCCTCGGCGATGCCGCGCACGATCCGCTCCCAGCGCACGACGGACGCCGGCAGGGCCTCGCCTTCGCAGCCTTCGTCCTCGGGCTCGCCGAGCCCTCGCGCCGGTGATGCGCTCGGCACAATGATGAGTTGCGCGCCCTCGAGCGCGGCGACTGTGGCCGCAAGCGAATGCCAGGCGTCCTCGCAAATCAGCATCGCCGCGGTGCCGCCCCAACCGGTCGCGAACGACCGCACGCCGTCCTGACCGCGGTCTACGAAGCGCTCTTCGTCGAACACGCCGTACGTCGGCAGGAACACCTTGCGATGCACGTGCCGCACCTCTGGCTTCTTCTTATGGAGCGTGGCGTAGAGCGCCGAGTTGTAGATGTGATTCTGAAAGCGCTCGTAGAAGCCGACGACGACATCGATGGCTGGGCCCTGGTAGGCGGCGGCGAGATCACGCGCCAAGGTGCCGGCGGTGACCGCCAGCTCTTTGACGCCCCCTTCGACGAAGTAGCCCGACGTCGCCGTCTCGGGAAAGACGACGAGGTCGGGCTTGGGATCGAGCTGAGCAGCCTGCGCGATGACGCCGCCGATGCGCGCGACATTCGCGTCATACTCCCCTTTGGCCGGCCGGAATTGGGAGATCGCAAGACGGACGTGCGTCATGATGGAAGATAAGCTAAGCAGGGACAGGCAAAAGCTAGGTGCACAGACGCGCCGCGGGGATCGGTCCAAGGTCAACGGGACAACCACCGCTGGGGTGGTCCCGTTGAGCGATTTACTCGAGACCGCCGTGCGTCTGTGCGTCTAGTTTTTGCATGTCCGCGCTTTTCGGAATGACCAACCAGCTCAGTCCCCACGCCGCCGCCAGCACGCCCAGCGCGATCGCGACCAGCCACGGCTGTGTGATCGCCGTTCCCACGAGCAGCGCCAGGTACACCAGAATGAACGCCGCCGGTACGATCGGGTACAGCGGCACGCGAAACGGCGCGTCCGGCTGCCGCGCGCGCAGCGGGAACAGCGCCGCGATCGCCACACTGTCCAGAATCAGCACGAGCCCGATCGCCACGGCCAGGAGCTGCACGAACGTGCCCGACGCGGCGAGCGCCATCGACACGATTCCCACTGATAACATCGCTTCCGACGGCGTCCCGCCCGCGTTCACCTCGGCGAGCACGCGTGGCCCCAGCCCTTCCCGCGCCAGCCCGAAGATCACCCGCGGCGTGACGAAGATGTTGCCGTTGAGCGACGCCAGCACGACGAGCAGCGCCAGCACGGTGATCGCCAGATTGCCGTGCGCCCCGAAGATCGTTGAGGCGACGTCGCCGGCGACCAGCACCGATGTGGCGAGCCGATTGAAGGGCAGGACGTGCAGGAACGCGGCGTTGAGCAGCAGATACAATCCCGTCGCGATCGCGATGCCGAACAGGAACACGCGCGGCAGCGTGCGTCCGGGATCCACGACTTCTTCGGCGATTTTGGCGGCGTCGCCGTAGCCGTAGTAGGACCAGATCACCGATTGGAACGCGATCGCGAGCGCGCCAAACAGGGCCAGTCCCGTCGGCGCGCCGGCCAGCGTGCCGTGCCAGCCTTCGCCATGCCCGGCGGCGAATGCCATCACGACGACCGCGCTCAACGCGAGCACCTTCGCGCTCGTCGCCACGTTCTGGACCCAGCGTCCCGACGCGACGCCCGTCATGTTGATCGCGACGAGGAGTGCGACCGCGGCGACGCCGACCCACTTGCTCACGCTGGACGGCCAGCCGGCCAGCCGTCCGATGAATTCGCCCGTCACCACGCCGAGCGCGGCGATCGCGGCCGGGTACATCGCGAATCCCTCGCACCAGCCGACCACGAACCCGATGCGCGGGCCGAACGCCTCGCGCGCGTACACGTACTTGCCGCCAGCCTGGGGATGGCGCGTCGCCAGCTCGGCGAAACACAGCGCGCCGGCGAATGCGAGCACGCCGCCCAGCAGCCAGGCGACGAAGGTGAGCCAGGGCCGGCCCAGCTGCCGCGCGACCAATCCCGGCGTCCGGAAAATCCCGGAGCCGATCATGATGCCGATGACCATGGCGAGCCCATCGAACAGGCGAAGCGAGCGCTTCAATCCAAAGGGCGGCGTCATAATTACCAGCGATCGGGCTTTCCTGCATCAGGGATAAAGAGGGTCCGCCCAAAGCGAGTTGTTCCAAACTTTCCGATAAGAGCCTGTGCCTCCGGCGACACGAAGAAATCGGCGAGTGCGCGTGCCCCCGCTCCCGCTTGCGGGACCTCCATCACGTGGTAGACGTTGTAGAACAGCGTATCGCCTTCGACCAGCACGGTGAGCTGGAGCTTGTCGCGCCATGTGAGATATGTCGGCCGATCGCTGATCGTGTAGGCCTGTTTTTGATCGGCCATCTGCAGCGTCGCCGCCATGCCCTGTCCCGCCTCGATGTACCACTTGTCGCTACGCGACGGGGTCACCCCCGCGAGCCGCCACAACCGCCGCTCCACCAGATGCGTCCCCGAGCGATCGCCGCGCGACACGAACGGCGCACGCGCCGCCGCGATCGCCCGCATCGCCGCCACGGCGTCGTGCCCTCCAGCGAGTCTCGCCGGGTCACTCGCCGGCCCGACCAGCAGGAAATCGTCGTGCATCACCATGCGCCGGCGCATGAAGTAGCCCGAGTCTACGAGCGCGCGCTCGAGCTCCGGCGCGTGTACCAGCACGACCTCCGCATCGCCGCGCCGGGCCATCTCGAGTGCCTGCCCCGTGCCGACGGAGACAACGCTCACGGTGTAGCCGGTCTTCGCTTCAAAAGCGGGAAGCAGTGAGTCCAGCAGGCCAGCGTCACGCGTGGAAGTCGTGGTGGCGAGAACGACATCCTTGCGCTGGGGAGGGGCGGTACATGAGAAAAAAAGCGCGGCAATGCAAAAGCTGGACGCAACTAGTTTTTGCATGTCAGCGTTTGAGCTGGCTCTCCGCATAGGGCCAATGCTACACCGTTGGTCCAGCCGAAGCCGTCCTGCGTCGGGTATTCGCCGCCGCCCGCTTTCCGGTTCACGTTCACGACATCGTACTTCTCCATCATGCGACCCGTCGTGCGGTACGTCCGCTGAATGAGATTGAGCCAGCGGCTGGCGGCCTTGTCGGCGAGGTCGGCGCGCCCGTAGCGGCGCACGCCTTCAATCGTAAGCCACTCGAGCGGCGGCCAGCCGTTGGGGGCGTCCCACTGCTGCCCCGACGCAAACGTCGTGGTGACAAAGCCGCCGGGCTTCAGAAACAGCTCTTCCAGCCGGTCGGCGACGTGCTTCCCCTGATCAGTCGTCGCGATGCCGAAGTAGAGCGGCGCCGCGGCCGCCAGCGTCGGCCGATCCGTGACCAGTTCGCCCGTCCGCCAGCGGCGATCGAAGAAGAATCCCACGTTCGGTTCGTACATCGCGAGGATGGCCTGCCTGCGGGCATCCGCCTGACGTTTGAACCGGCGTGCGACCTCGTCGTCTCCGGCGCCGTGCCGGAACGACCGCAACGCGGCAATGGTGCGCTCGGCATTGTACAGCAGGCTGTTGAGATCCACGGGAATCAGCTCCGTGGTTTCGAGCGTGCGCAGGTCCCTGGGGTCGCGCATCCAGCGGCTCGAGAAGTCCCAGCCACTCTCCGCCGTCGCCCGGGCGTTGCGATAGAAGCCGGCGCGCAGCGATTCCGGCACCGTCTTGCCGATCTCGACGTCGGGCCGGAACGATTCGGGCCGGGGCTCGTCCGAGTCGTCCCAGTAGCGGTTCAGTACCACGCCCTCGGGCATGTGCACGACGCGCCGGTAGACTTGCCCGGGCTGCACGTTTTCCGCGCCGTCCATCCAGAAGGCGTATTCTTTCTCGAGCGCGTCGAGATACGCCAGGGCATGCGTCGTGTCGGTGGCGCGGGCGTACAGCCCGACCATCGCGGCGAAATACGGCGGCTGGCTGCGCGTGAGATAGTAGCTGCGATTGCCGTTGGGGATGTGACCGACGGTCGCGATCAGATGCGCGAAGTTGTCGAGCATGTTCTTCACGAGGTCGATGCGCCCGCTCTGCACCAACCCCTGCATCGTGAAGTAGCTGTCCCAGTAATAGATCTCGCGGAAACGGCCGCCGGGAACGACGTACGGCTGGGGCAGCGGGATCAGGGACGAGCGCGCGTCGACGCTGTCGGGCGGCCTGGTGAGCACCGCCCACAATCCGTTGATGTGATCGACCATCCCCTGTGAGGCGACACTGTGATAGCCGTTTCCAGCCGGCTGCGGCAGCAGGAAGTTCTGATCGACGAACGCCCGCAGCACGAAACCGGGCGTGCGGCGAGCGGAGTCGTAGCGCGCCTCGACGACCGCTGGGGCGGATCGAGGACGCGCATCGACGAACTCTTTTGAGTCCGGAAAAATGCCGGACAACTGTACGTCGGAGAACAGCGGTCCGATGTCGTGGGCAGGATCGTACGCGGAAGACCGGGCGGGCTGCTTACCCGATCTGCAACCGCTAACAGCAATCGAAAGCGCGGACATGCAAAGACTAGATGCGTAGACGCAGCGGCGGTAAACAGCCCAGAGGGCACAGGATTGTCCCGCTGACTCAAGCCTGCGCGTCCGCTGCTGCGTCTGTACATCTAGCTTTTGCATGTCCGCGCTTTTCTTACGCAAACACGATCCAGAGCACCCCAAGGAGCGCAACCAGCAGCACGGAGAGCCCCACCTCGAACTTCTTCTCTTCTCTCGTCTCGCCTGCCGCGACCGTGCCCCCATACGTGAGCCCCTCGGTTTTCTCCCGCGGTGGCGGCGGAGTCATCATGCTCACGATGAAGAGCACGAAGGTGCAAATCACGAACAGCAACACGGCGTAGTGGAGGAAATTGATCGTCGCGATCCAATGCCACAGTGTGCCGGGAGCGAGACCACCGCCCGACGCTTTGTTCGTGAGCTCGAGAATGAGGCGCAAGAGACCGAGGACGAGTCCGGTAATCAGCGATGCAATCGCGCCGGAGCCGTTGAGCCGGCGGTAGAACAAGCCAAGCAGGAAGCAGGCCGCGATCGGCGGCGCGATGTAGGCCTGGACACTCTGCAGATAGATGTAGATCTGGGACGAGACGTACTTCATGAACGGAATCCACAGCAACCCCAGGAACACCATGACCCCGGCGGAAATACGGCCCACGCGCACGAGCTGCTGCTCGCTCGAGGTGGGGCGCATTTTGCGATAGACGTCCCACGTCAGCAGGGTGGAGCACGCGTTGAACGCGGAGGCCAGGGAGCTCATCAGCGCCGCGAGCATCCCGGCGAGCACCAGGCCCTTGATCCCGTCCGGCAAGAGCCGCGTCACCAGCGTCGGATAGGCGGAATCGGGGTTGTTGCGGATTTCGGGGAAGAGCGCCAGCGCCACGATGCCGGGCAAGACGAAAATGAAGACGGGAAGAATCTTCAGATATCCGGCGAAGATCGTTCCGGTGCGCGCCTCTTTGATGTTCTTCGCAGCGAGCACGCGCTGCACGATGTGTTGGTCGGTACACCAATACCATATGCCCAGTATTGGTGCGCCGAAGATGATTCCGGTCCAGGGGAAGTCCGGATGACTGGACGGCTTCCACATCGAGAAGAATCCCGCCGGCACTTTCGCTTCGAGTCCGGCGAACCCGCCGACGCGCGACAGCCCGATCGCCATCAGCGTGATGGAGCCGAGGATCAGGACGATCGCCTGCAGCACCTCGGTGTAGACCACGGCGCGCAGCCCGCCGAAGATCGTATACAGCCCCGTGACGACGATGAGGACGATGGCCGCAGTGTAGAAATTCCACCCCGTGACCGCGCGAATCACCACGCCGCCCGCGTACAGCGTCACGCTGATCTTCGTCAGGACGTAGCCGATGACCGACACCCA